>Ga0316191_10000087_pt1 | contig 47377 bp, 41 predicted proteins | sample Eddworburr2cm_MG_FD_204928 | JGI IMG/M metagenome (GOLD analysis project Ga0316191, IMG submission 204928) | Coastal sediment microbial communities from Maine, United States - Eddy worm burrow 2 cm | ecosystem: Environmental > Aquatic > Marine > Coastal > Sediment | place: USA: Maine...
CGTGCCCGAGCTGATCGGCTACCCGACCTTCGACGAGGTGGACGGCAAGCCGCGCGTCATCCCGGCCTTCTACTACAAGCCCGCGGGCGAGGGCCCGTTTCCGGTGGTCATCGACATCCACGGCGGCCCCGAGGCCCAGAGACGTCCGTTCTTCCGGCCCATGACCCAGTACATCGTCAACGAGCTCGGCATGGCCTACATCTCACCCAACGTTCGAGGCTCGGACGGCTACGGCAAGAGCTACCTTCAGCTCGACAACGGCTTCAAGCGGGAGGACTCCGTCAAGGACATCGGCGCACTGCTGGACTGGATCGCGACCCGCGACGATCTCGACTCCGATCGCGTCGTCGTGAGCGGCGGATCGTACGGCGGCTACATGGTCCTGGCGGCGATGGTGCACTACAGTGACCGCCTCCGCGCCGGGATCGACGTCGTCGGCATCAGCAACTTCGTCACCTTCCTCACCAACACCCAGCCCTACCGGCAGGACATGCGCCGCGCCGAGTACGGTGACGAGCGCGATCCGGAGATGAACGAGTTCCTGGTCGAGATCTCACCACTCACCGACGCCGACAAGATCACCAAACCGATCTTCATCGTGCAGGGACAGAACGATCCCCGGGTCCCGGTGACCGAGAGCGAGCAGATGGTCTCGACCATCCGCGAGAATGGGGGAGAAGTCTGGTACCTGCTGGCGATGGACGAGGGCCACGGCTTCCGGAAGAAGAGCAATCGCGACTACTTCGACGCGGCCGTGAGCCTGTTCCTGGAACGCTACGCCCTGGCAGACTGAAACGGGGTCAAGTCGTATGGGGTTGATGGAGCGGGCTCGGGAGATGGCGGCGAAGACGCCGCCCGAGCGCAACCGTTACGTCGACTTCCTCCGAGCGATCTCCATCGTCGTCGTCGTTTTCGGCCACTGGTTGATGGCGGTGATCACCGTCCAGGGGGGGCGCGTGGTCGCCGGCCACATGCTCGCCGAGGCTCCGGGGACGCAGATCCTGACCTGGGTCTTCCAGGTCATGCCGATCTTCTTCATGGTCGGCGGCTATTCCAACGCGGCTTCGTGGAGCGCGGCCGAGAGAACCGGCAAGAGCTACGCCGACTGGCTGCGATCGAGATGCCAGAGGCTCCTGGGTCCCACCGCCGTCTTCGCGATGGCGTGGGTTCCCATGGCGCTGCTGGCGCGAGTGGTGGTGCCGGACCCCGACATGCTCATCCTCACCGGGCACTTCGTGACGGTTCCGCTGTGGTTCCTCGCGGTCTACCTGATGGTGATCCCCATCGCGCCGGCCATGTTCAAGCTCCACCGGCTCTTTGGCGTCGCGGTTCCCGTCGTCTTGACGATCGCGGCCGCGGTCTTCGATTTCGTGGACATGCACATCCTGCCTCCCCACGACTCGCTGGAGCTGACCGTTGGATGGATCAACTACCCGATCGTGTGGCTCGCCGTTCACCAGATCGGCTACCTGTGGTGGGACGGGGCCCTGGAGAAGTCGCCCCGCACCAAGGGTTGGCTCGCGTCGATCGGGCTCGCGGGGCTCGTGGCCCTCACCGCGTCGGGGCTCTATCCGCTCAGCATGATCGGCGTGCCCGGCACCGGACGGACCAACAACACGCCCCCGACCGTGGCGCTGATCTTCCTGGCTCTGTTCCAGATGGGACTGATCCTGATCTCCAGCCCCCGTGCCCGCACGTGGCTCTCGAAGATCGATCCCTGGGCGCGGACGATCGTGGCCAACAGCATGATCATGACCATGTACCTCTGGCACCTGACGGCGCTCGTCCTCGCGGTCTTCGCCGGGGTCCTGCTCGGCGTGGGGTTCAAGCTCGAGGCGCTGACCCCGGGCTGGTGGCTGACGCGCATCCTGTGGTTCGCCGTGCTCGTGGCCGTGCTGCTGGTCTTCGTCGCGATCTTCGGGAGGTTCGAGCGCCCGAGACCGCCGTCCGAGGTCGGTGGCGGTCGCCTGACCGCCGTCGTAACCTGTGCCGGGGCCTTGCTTGCAGGAGCGGGCTTGGCGGGTCTCGCGATCGAGGGATTCTACACGCCCGACGAGCTCTGGGGATTTCCGGTCGGTACGTTGCTCATCCTGCTGCTGGGGACCGCGGCGGTAGGCGTCACGCCTCGCATTTACGCGAAGAGGTGACCTTCGGGCGCCGCCCACGAGGAACCGGTCCACCCCCTGGGACGTCGATGCCGCAACACGCCAAGAGCTTCGAGTCGGGAATGGGAGAGCGCAGCGCCCAGATCGTACTGCTGGTGCGGGCCTTCGAAGAAGCCGACCCCGAAGGGCGCATCCTCAGTCCCTACACCCGGATGGCGGCCACGCGGCGCGCGCTCGCCGTGACCGGCATCTCCAACTTCGACGGCGAGCTCGCCGAGGCGGCGCACATCCGCAGTGGCGAGACGGTGATGCGCCGCGCCCGCGTCTTGCTCAACGCCCTCGTTCGAAAGCTCCCCTTCCTGCCGCGCATCCTCAAGGTCGCCGAGCTGGGAGCGAGCACGGGTCCGTTGATCATCGGGGCAGCGCTGATCATCGGCATGTTGACCAATCTCCTGGGGGCTGGCCGTCGGATCAACCTGCTGTCGTTTCCTCTGCTCGGGCTGCTGGGCTGGAATCTCGCCATCTACGTCTTCATGTCGGTCTGCGCGGTTCTCCAGCGCGTCCGCTACTGCCCCGTGGGACGTAGACGCCTGTCGGTGCGCCTCACCGGGTGGTTGCTGCGTGGCGCACTGGGAAGGCGGCTGCGTGGAAGGAAGCTCACCCGTAGTCCCGAGACCCAGATCACGGCCAAGGCGTTGGTGAGGTTCGCGGCCCTGTGGAATCGCGCCGCGGGGCCTCTGCTCGCCTCGCGCGTTCGCGGAGTGCTGCACGTCGGAGCCGCCGCGCTCCTGGTGGGTGCGATTGCCGGCATGTACGTCCGTGGTCTCGCCTTCGAGTATCGGGCGACCTGGGAGAGTACCTGGCTCGATGCCGGCCAGGTCCAGGTCCTGCTCAACCTCGTGCTCGGCCCGGCGTCGCGGGTGCTCGGCCTTGCCGTCCCCGACGTCGCGCCGCTTCAAGCCCCCGACGGCTCCGGTCCCGCGGGGCCGTGGATCAACCTGTACGCCATGACCGCGTTGCTCGTCGTGGTGGTGCCCCGCGGGGCGCTCATGCTTTACGCGATGTGGCGCGCCGCGAGGCTGGCGGCCAAGGTCCCCATCGATCTCGGCGATTCCTACTTCCGCGGCATCTTCACGGCCTGGCGTGGGGCGACCCGCCTCGTACGTGTCGTTCCGTACAGCTTCACCGCCCCGAGTGGAAGACTCGACGCCCTGAAGCGACTGCTCCACGACTTCTTCGGGGCTCGCGCCGACATTCGCGTGCGCGCCCCCCTGGAGTACGGTGAAGAGGCGGCCACGCTCACGGCTCCGGGAGACGACGTCGAGGCCGGCGAACGCGAGACGGCCTGGGTGGTGCTGTTCAACCTGGCTCAAACGCCGGAGTCGGAAGTTCACGGCCGACTCCTCCAGGAGCTCCGAGGCGAGCTGGAGTCGAGCGGGGGACAGCTCCTCGTGATGGTCGATGTCTCCGCCTATCACGACAAGGTCGATTCGCCGGAGCGCAGGATCGACCGACTGAAAGCATGGAGCCGGGTGGTGGGTGAGGCGGGATTGAGCGCGGTCGAGGTCGCCCTGGACGAGCCGGCGGGCGACGCGGTCCTGGAGGCGGTCGCGGCCGCCCGATGGCGGTCCCCCGTCGAGAGTGAGGGCTGATGTCGCGGACGGTGACACTGAGCCTGATCTCCCATACCAACGTCGGCAAGACGACGTTGGCGCGAACGCTGCTCCGCCGCGAGGTCGGGGAGGTGTTCGACCAGGCCCACGTCACGGAGGTCAGCGAGGAGCACACGCTGATCCAGGCAGGCGATGCCTCCCTCCAGTTGTGGGACACGCCGGGCTTCGGTGACCTCACCCGATTGATGAAAAGGCTGCGCAGCGAGAACGAGCCCCTCGGCTGGTTGCTCCATCAGGTCTGGGACCGAGTGGTCAACCGCTCGCTGTGGTGCAGCCAGGAGGCCGCCCGCAACGTCAAGGACGAGGCCGACGTCGTGCTCTACCTCGTCAACGCAGCCGAGGAGCCGGAGGACGCCGGGTACATCCCGCCCGAGCTCGAGCTGTTGACCTGGATCGGCCGTCCGGTCCTGGTGCTGTTGAACCAGGTCGGCGAGGGAGGGGAGGCTCTCGAGGCCCGCTGGCGTGGATTCGTCCCCCGGTGGCCAATCGTTCGCGACGTGCTGTCCCTCGACGCGTTTACCCGGTGCTGGGTCGAGGAAGACGTTCTCTTCCGGCACGTCGCCGAGGTTCTCGGCGGTTCGAAGCGGGAAGCCATGGTCGTCCTCGCGAGAGAATGGAACGATCGGAACCTCACCACCTTCCGCGCCTCGTGCGAGGCGATGGCCGACTACCTGATCCGGACCGCCGCGGATCGCGAGGCGCCCGGGGCGGCGCCGGACGGAGACGACGCCGGAGGCGAAGGCGGGATTCTCGGCGATCTCACCAAGACGCTGAAGGCAACGACCGTCGACCGCAAGCGCGCCATGGCGGCCCTGAACGACCGCCTCGACCAGGCGACGACGGCGCTGATGGCGCGACTCATCTCGGAGCACGGTCTCTACGGTGAGAGCGCGGCCAAGATCGAGCAGCGAATCCAGGACTTCCAGGTCAAGGGATCGACGCCGCTCAGCGAGCGCAGCAGCGCGATTGCCGGCGCCGTCGTCAGCGGCGCTCTCGGAGGGCTGGCCGCCGACGCGCTCACGGGTGGCCTGAGCCTGGGAGGAGGAATGATCGCGGGCGGCATCCTCGGGGCGCTGGGTGGCGCGGCCCTCGCCCGCGGGTACCGCATGGTCGGCGGGGGGGACGAGCCGTCGGTGACGTGGACACCCCAGTTCCTCGACCAGCTTTGTCGCCAGGTGCTCCTCAGGTATCTGGCGGTCGCGCACTTCGGGCGTGGGCGCGGGCCGTACCGTGATCTCGATCGCCCGGCACGCTGGAGCGAGACCGTCGAGCGCGCGCTCGCGGTACACGAGGCGTCGCTGCGGGAGATCTGGGAGTCGGCCGAGCGCGAAACCAGGAAGACCGGCCCCCTCACGAAGATCCTCGATTCGGCGCTTCGCGACGTGCTGCGAGACGGCTATCCGCGCGCGGCGCGTCTGCTCACCTGAGCCTGCCGAGCAGGTATAATCAGGTGTGGGCACGGCAACCGAACGAGTGAGCGATCCACGAGCCGGCGACTCGCCGGCGATCCACGACCATGTACGGACCGCCTGGGACGTCGTCGTGATCGGAGCGGGTCCGGCAGGCTGCATCGCAGCTACCCACCTGGCAACCGGCGGGCACCGCGTTCTGCTTCTCGACCGCGAGGACTTCCCGCGCGACAAGGTCTGCGGTGACGGTTTGATTCCCGACGCACTCCGTGCCCTGGGACGCGCCGGTATCGAGGATGAGATCCGACGTCGCGGCCACGGCATGAAACGGTCGTCGGTCTTCAGCCCGTCGCGAATCGAGGTCGAGGTCCCGGGAGATTTCGTCACCCTCAAGCGCCGCGAGCTCGACGCCGCTCTGCTCGACCGTGCGCGGGAAGCGGGGGCAACGTTTTGCGTGGCCAACGTCGCCCACCTCGACGCCGAGGCCAACGGCACGGTGGTCTGCGATGTCGCGGGCGTCGATCACCCGGTGCAAGCGCGTGCAGCCCTGGTGGCGACCGGCGCGCGGGTAGGCTTGTTGCAGAAACACGGCCTGGTCCACCGACCCGGGCCGAGTGCCGTTGCGCTGCGCGCCTACGTCCACTCGCGATTCGATCTCGATCGCATGGTGATCTCCTACGATCGCTCGATCTTGCCGGGCTACGCGTGGATCTTTCCCCTCGGCGGCGGCGAGTACAACGTCGGGTGCGGTGTCTTCTACCGCGACGGCAGCCGCGAGGGCGTCGGCCTGCGCGAGATGTTCAAGAGCTTCTGCCGTGAGTTCCCCCTGATGAGGGATCTTCTGCAGGCGGCCGAGAGTCGGACCTCCCTGCGTGGCGCTCCCCTGCGTTGCGGGCTTCAGGGTGTCAAGCCGGTCGGCCCGGGTCATACCCTCGCCATTGGCGAGACCATCGGGGCGACCTTTCCGTTCAGCGGCGAGGGCATCGGCAAGGCGATGGAGACTGCCGAGCTTGCGGCGCGGACGATCCACAACGCGCTCGAGTCCGACGATTTCAACTCGTTGGAAGAGTTCGGCGTTCGCCTAGAGGAGAGCCTGAGCCCCAAGTACCTCGGCTACAAGCTCGCCCAGAGGGCCGTGTCACGTGCGTGGCTGGTGGACTTCATGGCCCACCGCGCGAAGCGCAGCCGCTTCCTGCAGGAGGCCATGGCCGGCATCATCGCCGAGACCCGCGACCCGGGTCCGCTGTTCACCCTCCGCGGCCTGCTGCGCTCGTACGTCAGCTGAGAGCCCCGCCAGGAGCCGCGTCGTGGCCTCCGGCCCGGGCGGAGCCTATGTTCTACCGAGTAGTCAAACGTGTGACGAGGGGTACGAGTTCGTTCAATGGCAGCCATCAATTACGCAAACAGCGAGGTCGTCGTCAAGGTCGTCTACTATGGACCCGCATTGTGCGGTAAGACGACGAATCTCCAGTTCATCCATGAGAATCTCCCGGGAACCGCCCGGGGCAAGATGCTTTCCCTGGCCACCGAGACGGATCGCACGATCTTCTTCGATTTCCTGCCCATCGGTCTCGGCCGGGTTCGAAACATGACCGTTCGTATGCAGCTTTACACCGTTCCGGGACAGGTCTACTACAACGCCACGCGCAAGCTCGTCCTCAAGGGCGTCGACGGAATCGTCTTCGTCGCGGACTCCCAGACGGAGATGCTCGATGCCAACATCGAGTCGTTTCGCAATCTCGAGGAGAATCTTCGAAACGATGGCCGGGAGCTTGCCGATTTGCCCCACGTTCTTCAGTTCAACAAGCGCGACCTCTCGCGAATCTCGGGTGAGGAAGAGCTAAAGGACAAGCTGAACAAGTACGGCGTGCCGACCTGCTGCGCGGTGGCGACAACCGGCTCGGGTGTCCACGACACGCTCAAGCTGGCGGTTAAGCTGGTACTCGGCGACCTGGCCCGGCGATATCATCTCGACGTACGCGCCGTCGTCTAGAAGCCCGGTCAGGTCTGAGCGGCGCTGACGACGAGATAAACGCTCTCGCGGCCATCAGTCTCTAATCAGGCACTCGCACGTAATCGTATGTCGCCGCATACACGCAGCGCTTTATCCAATACGCTGACCAAACTCGCAGCGTGTCCCGTTACGCCGCAAACAGGAAATCTCGCGTCACGCACGATCCAGGGCGCATCCTGCCCCCGCCCAAAAACCGGACCCAAGTTATCCGGACAGTCCTTGCAAGAATAGATTACTATCTAAGTCAGATACTCAAACGTCATAGGGACAAGAGCTCCCGTCTGGCCCCGTCCTCCTTCCGTCGAGTACAATGCGAGCCACGAGGTGGACATATGACCGATCTGCTGGAGAAAGCCTTTCAGGAAGCCGAAAAGCTCCCGGAGTCAGAGCAGGACACCTTGGCCAAATGGCTGCTTGAGGAGATGGCTTCGGAAAGGCGGTGGGACGATGCGTTTTCTGCGTCCCCCGACCGCCTTAAAGACCTCGCCAATGAAGCGCTTGAGGAATACCGTCGCGGGCGGACCGAACCGCTCGAGCCGAACAAGTTGTGAAGTCGCGCACTACGGAGCGTTTCCGAAAATGCTTCAAGCGACTTCCGGCACAGATTCAGCAGCGCGCCCGAAAAGCCTACAAGCTCTTTCAAGAGCACCCGGATCATCCGGGATTGAGATTCAAGCGAGTGCACCTGACCGAGCCGATCGTTTCTGTGCGAGTGGGTCTTGGGTATCGCGCCCTAGGCATTCAGCATGACGATGAGATTGTGTGGTTTTGGATCGGCTCTCATTCCGATTACGACAACCTCGTCTCCTAGTCGAGACGTGCCCTATAACAGACCGATGAAGCTGTCGGATCTGCGTGTCACGCCCCTTGCTGCGCAAGGGTCGCGCCACACAGCCCGCAGCTTATCGATACGTTAGACGTACAGAAATAGAGGTAACAAGCAGAATGAACAAGCGCCGAGGGCCAAGAACCACCATTGGGAAGTTCCACGTTGCTACCTTCATGTCGTTCACAAGCACAAGGACAGCCCATGGCTCAAACCGCAAGAGGTGAATTCGCAGCCTCCTTGAAGCCTTTGGCGTTTGAGGGCGCCGCCCCGGAGTTCAAGCTTGGGCGAATGTCTATCGACAAGCAGATCTCCGGCGACCTCACCGCGAGCACGATGGGTCAGATGCTCAGCGCAATGACCAGTATTGACGGGTCTGCCGGCTACGTTGCAATTGAGCGGGTAGCAGGCGTTCTAAACGGAAAACGCGGAACCTTTGTTCTGCAACACACCGGCACCATGACTCGTGGCGTACCATCCCTTGTAGTAACCGTAGTTCCGGACTCAGGCACCGAGGACCTGGTCGGACTGGAAGGCGAGTTCAAGATCAACATCGAGGAAGGCAAGCACTACTACGAGTTCACATATCGCTTGCCTGCGCAGCAGAATAGATGACGTCTAACTGATGCATGAACCTGCCGATCTGATCTGTCGCGGCCCGTGCTTGCGCACGGTCCGCGCCAAGTCAGCTCGCAGCTGAAAACAACGTTATGTTGTCTGAGAATCCCTGGGAAAAGACGCGGAGCAGTTGATGGCCGACCTCATCATCCTAGGGAGGATTCGGAATCAGGAAACGATCGCCGTTGGTCGCCAGATCCGCGAGATCGATCGCCTTCGCAAGGTCTATGGGCCGGGTAGGTGGCGAAAACGCAAGGATTCGCGTCGGTCCGCCTTCCTGATGGCACCGTGTGCGATGCAGAGGTACATTGGTACGAAGCATACGGCATTGGTAGGAAAGAGGCTAAGATAAAGCGCCTAGTGAGTGACTAAACATGGCGATTAGATCCAAGGCAAAGAGCTACGTTGTCTGCCTCGACAATGCCGACTACCGCACTTCCTTGGTGGTTCGGCGCATCTACCAATCCGTGCCCGACTCCGATGCCGACAAGCACGGCCTCATTCGAGTAATCGACGAGTCCGGGGAAGACTACCTGTTTCCCAAAGAGCTGTTCGCCGAGATCGAACTGCCTCAAGGCCTCAAGCGAAAGCTGGCGGCAGCAACATAACCCGCGCGTTAACCGGACGGTCAAAATGAACATCGCTGCGGCGTTGCGCGGAATCAACATTGGCGGAGTTCTCGCCGGCGTAATGGCAAGCTACGTTGTCGCGCTGTTGATCTACGCTCCAGCCATCGTGTTTTTGCCGCGGTTCAGATTTCACCCCCTCGCATTCCTGGTGTTTCCCGTCGCCATAGCTCTCGGCATGATCGCAGCCGGCTACACCTCGGCGTCGTTTTCCCCCGGCAGGGAGATCCCAGCGAGCATCGTCACCGGAATTGCAGTCGCCGCTGTGAGAATCGGCCTTTCCCTTTCAGGGCTGCTGCTTCCCGGTCGGTTTTCTGCTCTTCAGGTGCTGGCCACAATAGTCTTGATCCCGACCGCTACCCTTGGGGGCTTCGCGCGGTTGAAGCGGAGCCCTCCACCTGCTCGCAAGTGCGATGCGTACGACTCGTGGAAAACGCCTGCCGGCTAACCCGCTCAAGGCCTGGAGAAGGAGAACACCTCCGTCGGTCGAGCGATATCGAGCCAGGTCTGCCGGTCGAGGATGATCGAGTCCTTCAGGGATCCCGCGTTGAAGGCGATGCGGTCGTTCTCGAGGATCGATGTGTCGACGTAAAGGTCGAGATCGAGGATCGGACGGCCGAACGGGGGCACGCAGCCCGGGACCAGGCCGGTCAGCTCGTGAAGCTCCTCGGGGGTGGCGAATCGAAAGCGCTGTGCCCCCAATCGCTTGCAGATCGCCCTGGAGTGCAGCCGGCGGGCGGCGCTGATCACGAACAGGCGAAAGGTTTCGTCGACCTTGGCAACGATCGCCTTCCCGCCGATCTCGATCGGCTCTCCTCGGGCGTCCGCCGCCTGCTGCGAGGTCCGGGTGGGCTCGTGGTGGAGCTGGCGGAACTCGGCGCCGTGCTCTTCGAGCAGCGCGCGGATGGCTTCGAGCATGCCCCGTTTGTACACCACGTCAGGGCAGGTCTTGACAGGGGCCCGTCATTGCAGTATTTTCTGAAATAACAGAAATAAGGAGCACGGCCCATGCAACCCCTGAGCGAATCGCAGCAGGAGTTCATTCTGCACTGGGGGGAAATGAGCAGCCGCTGGGGCATCAACCGCAGCGTGGCCCAGATCCACGCTCTGCTCTACCTCTCCGAAGAGCCGATGAATGCAGAACAGATCGCCGAGCGGCTCTCGTTGGCCCGTTCCAACGTCAGCACCAGCTTGAGAGAGCTGCAGGCCTGGGGGGTGGTGCGCGCGGCTCACCGCATCGGCGACCGTCGCGACTACTTCGAGGCGGTGGCTGACGCTTGGGAGATGTTCCTGACGATCTTCGAGCAGCGTAAACGCCGGGAAATCGACCCGACCCTCGGGATGCTCCGACAGTGTCTCGACGGGCACGGCGCCTCGCACCACGGCGACGATTTCGCGCTCGACCGCATGCAGCAGCTTCTCGAGCTTCTGGAAACGCTCATCGCGGGTTACGAGCAGATGAAACGCCTCTCTCCGGCGACCCAGCGCAAGGTACTGAGGATGGGGGACCGGCTCGGGAAGATCGTCGGCGACGTCCGAGCGAAAGGAGGCCGGAGGTGATCACGGGAGCAGCCTCCACGGCGGCAAGTCTGAAGGCGCTGCCGTCGCGTGCGATCAACGAGCTGAGGCGGGATCGTCGGGCCATCGAGAAGGCACTGGCCGCCGCGATGGGCTCGAACGGAACACGGATCGATTCGGCCGCGCGGCACGGCCTGCTCGATGGAGGCAAGCGGGTGCGACCGCTGCTGACCTGTGCCGTTCTCCGCGCGTTCGGTAAGAACCCGAGAGAGTACGTCGACCTCGTGGTCGCGGTGGAGATGGCCCACGCCGGCAGCCTCCTGCACGACGACGTCATCGACGAGAGCAAGACCCGCCGGGGTCACGTGACGGCCCACGTCGAGTTCGACGTACCCACCGCCGTGCTGGCGGGGGACCGGCTCGTGATGCTCGGCGTGGAGCACCTGGCCCGCGGCGGCCCGAGTGAGATGCTCGTCCGCTTCTGTGCGGCCGTGAAGGATCTGTGCATCGGAGAGTCGCTCGAGCGCGAGCGCCGCTTCGATTCGACCGTAGACCTCGAGCAGGTCCGGGAGGTCAATCGACTCAAGACGGCCGCGCTCTTCGGGTACGCCGCCGAGGCCGGAGCGATCCTCGCCGATGCTCCCCCTCGGTTGCGCCGCGCGGCACGCGACTACGGCCTGGCTGTCGGCGAGGCGTTCCAGACCACGGACGACCATCTCGACTTCTGCGGCGACCCCGGTGCGATGGGCAAGTCGATCGGACAGGACCTCGTCGCGGGCGTGGTGACCGTGCCGCTGGCCATCGCGATGGAGCGTTCGCCCGACCTGCGCGACGACGTGCTCCGCGTCTGGAGCACCGAGCGAGACGATGATCTCTCCGCGCGTCTCGCGAAGCTACGAGAGGGCATGACGCAGGTGGGTGCTCTGTCCGCGACCCTTCGGCTCGCCGCCGAAGACGCCGCTCGAGCCGAGGGCGCCGTCCGGAAGCTGCCGACGAGCCCGTGGCGCAACCGTCTCGCCGATCTTGCACGATCCGTCGTGGAGCGCGAGCACTAGTGTCCCGAGTCAGAAGTTCCTTGCCTGTTTCGCCGGCCCTCGGCGTCCCTGGCCGCGTTGGGCCTCCTCGGAATATGCCCGATATGCCTTCGTCGGCCCGCCTTGCCAGGGCCGCCGATTGCTCGCCGAAACAGACAACGAACTTCTGACTCGGGACACCAGCCTCAGTCGCCGACTCCCGCCAGCGCCGCGGATGACGCCAATACCGTCGACGTTTGTCGGAGACGGCAAGCTAGAAGACGTTCTTCAGGATCTCGTAGCCGCCGATGTAGGTTCCGAGAATGCTTCCGAGGCTCGGGAGCAAAAAGGCCAGGAAGACGCGCAGCAACCGATTGCTCCACCAGCAGCGCGCCGTCGATACCTCTTCGGCCACGTTCTGCAGATCCCGCACCCGGGGCGGGCAGACCCACGCCTGGACGAAGGCCGTGACGTAGCCGGCGCCGATGACGGGAATCAGGCTCGTGATCGGCGCGGCCAGCACCGCGGCGAGGATGGTCAGAGGATGGGCCATGGCCAGCACCGCACCGATGCCACAAGGGATCGAGTTGGCCAGGATCCAGTACTTGACATTTTCCGCGGCCATCGCGGCGCCGTTCTGCCACGCAATCAAGCCCAGGCCGCCGAGGATCACGGCAGGCACCAGCCACCCGACCCACTTCCACGCGGACGACGCGGTGGGGATGGTCTCGAGCGCGGCCAGGTCGACGCTCCGATCGCGGGCGAGCTCCTTGCGAATGCCTTCGAGGTGCCCCGCACCGACCACCGCGACGATCCGGCGACCCTCCGACTCGAGGATCTTGTGCGCCAGGTAGGTGTCGCGCTCGTCGATCAACACGCGGCTGAGCTGGGGGAAGAGCTCCGCGACGTCACTCATCATTTCGCTCAGGACGTCCTTCTCCCGGAGCTTGCGCAGGTCCTCCTCCGAGAGCTCCTCCTTGCTGAAGATCGCCGCCAGGAACGCCGCCACGAGCTTGTTCTTCTTCCAGAACGACATCGTCCTCCATGCTCGCAGCATGGTGGCGCGGATACTCCGGTCGCACAGCGAAAAGGGGATCTCCTTTTCCTCGGCGGTCTTGACCGCTTCGAGCAACTCGGCGCCGGGCTTGACCCCGAGCTGCAGGCCGAGTCTCTTCTGGTAGGAGGCAAGCAGGAGGTTTGCGAGCAAGGTGGGGAGCTGCCGGTTACGGATCAGCTGCTTGAGGTCGAGGGACTCCCAGCGGGTCTCGTTGGCGAGAGCCTGGTAACGCTGCTCGTCGAGCTCGACGCACACCCGGTCCGGCTTCTCCTGCTCGACGACCTGCCGCACGAGCTCGGTCGACTCCTTGGAGACGTGGGCCGTTCCCACCAGGATGAATTCCCGGTCGCCTTTGGAGACGAAAGTGACGTCCTGTGGGTAGTCGCGGGTGGTCATGCTCGGAGTGTTGTCGTCGATGATCGTGTTCCTCGAGAATACGGCGGTGTGGTTCCGGCGGGAGCTAGACGAAGCTGGCGATGGCCGCGCCTTCGTCGGGGTACAGTTCGAAGACCTTGTCGAGACCGGTCTTCAGGAAGATCTGGTGGGTCAAGCAATCGGCCGGCAATGCGACCTTGATGACGCCGCCCACTTCGTAGGCGCGCTTGGCGCACGACACCAGCTCTCCGACGCCCGCGCTGTCGACGTAGGGTACGGCAGCGAGGTTGAACACGAACCGACGGTCGCCGGCGTCGAGCAGCCCGTCGAAGCAGTCCTTGAGCTTGTCGCCGACCTCTCCGAGGGTCACCCGGCCGGAAAACGATACGATGCTGACCTTGCCTTTCTTGCTGGTGAACAGTTCCACGGTCCATCTCCCTCTGCGGCTTGGGCTGGGCAGTTGCCGATCGCGGCGCCCTCGGCGATCCCGGCTTCCGAGACCCCTAAGGATACCGTCACCGAGTTGCGGAGGCGAGTACCGGCCCGGTCTTATGCGCGATACCGGCGATTGCCATGGACCCGCCGCGTTTTCCTGGGGATCAGATCGAAAGGCCGCAACGGGTGCACTTCAACCCCTGCGGCGACGTGTCCCAGTCGTGGTCCGGCTGCTCTCTTTCCTGCTGACAACGCGCGCAGACTTCGCGCGCGAAGCACGGGCGGTCGCGGTCGGCTTTCTCCCACTGGTGCGTCGCTTTCTTCTCGGAGCCGCACCGGCGGCAGACGCCGCACTCGTTGAGATCGCAACCCGTGACCTTGCAGCGCATCGAAGAAGCCATTCTACGTTTCCTTTATTCCTTGAGCCCGGATCACTCAGTTTCGAGAAAATCGAAGACCGCCGACTTGAACCGCTCCGGCTCCTCGAGGGGTGAAAAGTGTCCGCTCGATTCGAAGATCAGGAGCTCGGAATCGGCGAGCCCGGCATTCAGTTCCTCGGCCTTGGCGACCGGTAGGGTGTCGTGGGTGCCGGTGATCACCAGCGAGCGGGCCGTGATCAGCGGCAGCTTGTCGCGGGCATCGAAAACCGGTGTTTCCTGGTTGGCGTAGGCGGCGTGGGCCCAGTTGAGCTCGGCGTCGCGGAAAGCCTCCGCCAGCATCGCCCGCGCCGCCTCGGGGTCGGCGGCCGACACGGGGAACCACTTGTCGAGCCATAGCTCCCGCATGGCAGCGGTCTTGTTCTCGTCGGGGACCTCGGGATCGGCCGCCATCTGCATGTACTCCTGCCACTGCTGCATCATCTCCGGGTAAGCGGCCGCGAGCTCGGCCATGTCTTCCTCGGTGAAGCTCGCCGTGCCGTGGAGGAAGATCGCCGCGTCGAGGGTCTCCGGGTACTCCGCCGCCAGGTAGATCAGGTTGCCGGCGCCGTTGGACCAGCCCAGGGCATTGACCTTGTCGAGCCCGAGGTGACGTCGCAGGGCGTCGAAGTCGGCGCGCACCGCGGCCAGTCCCATGTCGCTCTCCTGGGTGATCGGTCCGGACCCGCCCATGCCCCGCGGGTCGAAGTAGACCATCGTGAGGCCCTCTTCGAGTCCGCCGAGCACACCGCGCAGGCCGCCGACGTTGAATCCCCACGAGTTGGTCAGCACCATCAGCACCGGACCGCTGCCGTGAACTTCATAGTGGATCTGGAAACCGTTGAGCTCGGCGGTGAAAGACCCGTTCTCCAACCCCGCCGGCTGCTCCGGTTCGGACGTCGAGGGCTCACCCTGAGGAGTGCAGCCCAACGCCACCATCATCATGCCCACACCTAACCAGCCCATTGCACCGCGCATCGCGACCTCCTCATCCGGTTTCGGATTGAAGTTGATTATAAACCCGCCACCTTCCAACATCGTCGATTTCCGGATACGATTACAGCCGGTAAACACTCGCAAAGGAGGTGGGCATGTTCAAGGAGTTCAAGGAATTCGCCATGCGCGGCAACGTCATGGACATGGCGATCGGCATCATTCTCGGTGCCGCGTTCGGGAAGATCGTGTCGTCGTTCGTCAAGGACGTCCTGATGCCGCCGATCGGCAAGATGATGGGCAACGTCGACTTCTCGAATCTGTTCATCATGTTGTCGGACGGTGATTATGCATCGCTGGCCGAGGCCCAGGAAGCAGGGGCGGCGACCCTCAACTACGGCGTGTTCATCAACACCGTGCTGGACTTCGTGATCGTGGCCTTCGCGATCTTCCTCGTCGTCAAGCAGATGAATCGCCTGAAGAAGAAGGAAGAGGCCCCGCCGGCCGAGCCGACCACCAAGAGCTGCCCGAAGTGCCTGATGGAAATCCCCATCAAGGCGACCCGCTGCGGTCACTGCACCTCGGAGGTAAGTGCGGCGTAAGGCACGAGGAAGGGGCGCCACTCCGGATTCGTCGTCGGTGGCGCCTCTCCGACCGGTCGGAACGCTGGCCTAGTGGACGAAGAGATCGTGCTGTCCCTCGGCCAGTAGACCCTCGGAGTCGGAAACACGGATCCGGTACAGGAAGTGGCCTTGTCCCAACTTGTCCGCCGGGACGCGGTCGGCCAGCCATATGCAGCGATCGGCGACGGGTTCTATCCGTGTCGTCGGAAAGCTCACCTCGTCGGAGCCGATCAACGAACGATCGACGGTCAGCTCACCGTTGGCGGTACGGTCTCGGCACAGTGAGGCCAGCAAGACACTCTCTCGGTCCGGTGCCAGGGGCTCGTCGGTTCCCAGCGCGATCGTCGCCACCGACGATAGAGCGTGTCCGGCCCTGAGAATCGTGGCGCCGCCGGGTTGGAACACCGCCACCGGGCCAACCGAAGCGCGATTCTTGCTGGGTTTCTCCAGTGTCCCCACGAATCGATCCACGCGGGTTTCCCCCGTCTCCACATTGTGTGCCCGCGCCACCAGCGTGTAACCGCCCGGCGGAATTCGGAGGGTATCCTGGAGCACGAGGCGATCTTCGTTGCCCACGGCCTCGATGCGTCCCCAAACGACCGAGGTCATCCGTCCGGAAGCGATCGACAGAACGAGATCCCAGGTTGCCGCTGCCATGCCTGGGTCGGGCACTGCGACCTGAACCATGGCCTCGAAGGCGCCGTCGTCGAATCCCGTGGGCACCACGGTGGTCCGAACAGGTCGAGTCGATCGCGCCTCGGTAATGTCGGAGTCCGCGGTGCCGAGCCGAAGGAACTTGTTGTGGCTCACGATGCGCAATGCCGGAGACGGAGGCTCGTCGTTCGCGTTGATGCTGACCATGCTCACCACGGAGTGGTCCAGGGGCGAGCCTGTCGCGGCAGGCACGACCGGAGCCGCTGGAAGCGCGTTGTAGGACGAGCTGGACTGCACGCGGGCAGGCCGGGCAGGGAGGGTCACTTGCTTGCCATTGCCGCACTTGCTTCTGACGCCGACCGTTCTCGCCGAAGGAGGGGTTGGCCGTTCATACCGGATCTCGGACTTGAACCCGGGTGGCGCCTTTCCTCTGGGTGTGACGCGCATCGAACCGACGCTCGTCGCTTCCCCGAGGTAATCGACGCGAAAGTGTTCCAAGCGTCGGTCTCCGATCCAGACCTCGAGATCATCCGCCGACAGGCGGTAGAGATCTCCGGACCCCGCGACGATGATCGGAACCTGGATCAGGCTGCTGGTGACCTCCTCGACGTGTCCGATGTCGAGGATCTCGTCCGAGCCCTCCTCGGCACGCGATCCTGAGGCCAGTGGCAGGACGATCGCGACCAAGACCGAGATCACGGCGCGTGAATGGTTCATGCCCCCTCCTTCTTTCCCTGAATATACCCCAAGCAACCGAAGTGCCAACCCGGGAACCCCCAAACCCCGCTCGGCGAGTACAAACCGCGTCCTCACGGCTGCACGCACCGTCCTCACGACGGAACGGGCAGGGTAGGGACGCTCAGTGCTCGTTCTGACAGTGAGGGCAAAACCAGGTCGAGCGCGATGCGACTACCGCGCGCTCGATCACCGTGCCGCACCGGCCGCACGGCTCGCCCTCGCGATCGTAGACGCGATGCCGGATCTGGAACCAGCCCGGCTCGCCATCGACGTTGCGGTAATCTCGAAGCGACGAACCGCCCGCGGCGATGGCTTGCTTCAGAACGCTCCGAATGCAGCGGAGCAATCGAGAGACCTCAGCCGGGTCGAGCCGCGACGCCGGGGTCAGCGGATGGACCCGTGCGCGGAACAGGCTCTCGTCGCAGTAGATGTTCCCCAACCCGGCGATGACCTGCTGGTCCAGCAACAGCGCCTTGGTCTGGCGTCGGCGCTCGAGCATTCGCCGGAATGCGGGAAGGCGCACCTCGAGCGCGTCGGGACCCAGGATGCTCGAGAACCGCCCGTCGGGCAGAGATCGCCCGTTTCCGAGCCACACGCCGCCGAAACGCCGGGGATCGCGAAACCGAAGCTCGTCGAGCCTGCCGGCGAAGCGCACCCGAAGGTGCGTGTGGTCAGGCAGCGGGACGTCCCGGCGCACGACGAGGATGTTGCCGGTCATCCCGAGGTGGAAGTTGAGCTCCGTGTCCGGGGAAAACTCGCAGATGATGCGTTTACCGTGTCGCCGCACCCGCCGGAGCGTCTTGCTCAGCAGGGCGCGCTGCAGCGATCGTGGAGACCCCTTGACGATGTCGCGGCGAAACAAGCGCACCGACTCGACGACGGCGCCGCGCAACCTCGAATCAAGACGCGCCGCAACGGTTTGAACCTCCGGAAGCTCGGGCATGGAGGCATCGTAACACCCGCCCTATTCCGGTGGTGCGAGCTTGTACACGCGCTTGAAGTCGAAGGAAGGCTCCCACCCGTGCCCCTTCATCGAGGTCTTGACGTGCAGGGATCCGCCGTCGGGCCCGAGTTCCCACGTCTCGGTGATCTTGCGGCCGTCTTCCAGCGTGGCTTTGACGACGATCTCACGATCGCCCTTCCACTTGGTGCGTGTCTCGAGATCGCCGATGCCCGACTCGCGGTAGTGTTTTTTCCCGTCGGTGTACAGGATCCGTTCGTGCCCGTCGGCGTATCGGACGGTCAGCCTGTCGTCCTCGTGCGTGACGCTCATTTCCTGGAGGCGCTTGCCGAGCTCGTCCAGGCGACGTTCCATGCGTTCGCGTTCGAGCGTATCGTCTACGCGTACGGGGCCACTACCCATGCCTCCGCCGGTGCCCGTGCCGCCTCCAGCCATGCCCCCGCCCATACCTCCTTGATCTCCTGCCATCTCCATGGCGCGCCGTCGTTCTTCCATGGCGTCGCCCATCTCGGCCAGGGGATCGTCGCTGAGGTTCTTGTCGAGTTGCCAGGAGCCGGAGAAGTCGACGCGGCCGGCGGAAGCTGCCGAGGCCATCGGCCCCGGCAGCACACCGCACAGAATGAGCACCGCGAAAGCGCCGGTGCGAAACATCATCGTTCGTGACTCAACGGTGCTTCGGGCCGTGAGATCCAGGACCGTATCCGCCGGGGCCGCCGCTGTGCTCGCGCATCATCTTGTGCATCTCGTCGAGCTCGACCTGCTGGTCGGGGGTCAGGATCCTGCGGAACTCCTGGTTGGCCAGGCCTCGTTGGACCGCCAGGTCGGACTCGAGGGCCGCCACCACCGCTGCCGCCTCGCGGATCGCCATCTCGTCGAACTCGGCGGCGTGGATCGCGTCAGCCAGGGCCGCCTGGGCCTTTCTGATCTGATCGATTTCGGTCTTCATCCCGTCGTGCCGCTCGGTCATGAGGGCCTCGGCCTCGGCGCGCTGCTCGTCGGTCAGGTCGAGCCGCTCCATGACGCGGTCCATCATCCGGCCGTGGTGCTCTCCGTGACCATACCCTTCTCCCCAGCCCTGCCCGAGCGCGGGCACGGCGGCCGCCATGACGAGAACGGCTGCGATCGCAATACCGAGAGTGCCTTTTCGGGTCGGTTTCATCGTTCGTCTCCTTCCTTCAGGGTTCCACATGGTTTGTCACAATCTTGCTGTTCACCCTCGCCAGACGGCCCCTGAGCCTTCCGGGTTACAGGGGAAGCCGGATTCGCGGTGGCTGTAACCGCCGGCCGGAACGGACCGTCTGAGTATACCGGGGATGGTCTAATATCGAGGCTCGCGGGAAATGGAACTGACATGGGCCATGAACATGCCGCTCGACTCGGCCCCTGAAGCCGGGCACGACGAGGCTCGTCTCGTCAGCGACAGCCTCGGCGGCGACTCCGAGGCGTTTGCCCGTCTGGTCCGCTTGCACGAGCGGCGCGTTTTCCGGCTCGTGGGCCGTTTCTTCCGGCGGCACGAGGATGTCGAGGACGTCGCCCAGGAGGTCTTCCTGACGGCCTGGAGGAAGCTCCGGACCTATCGTGCCGAGGCTCCCTTCGAACACTGGCTGACGCGGGTCTGCCTGAACTGCTGCTACGAGAGGCTGAGAAAACGGCGCCCGGCCGAGCAGCCGCTCAACGGCGAGGCCGAGCCGGGAACGCCCGGCCCCGACCCCACCGCCGGTCTCGAGGCCGAGCGCCTGCTCGGCGCCCTTCAACCGGCGGACCGATTCGTCCTCCTTCTTCTGTATGGTGAGGGCTGGACGGTCGCCGAGATTGCCGCCCGCCTGGGCTGGACCCAGGTCAACGTCAAGGTCCGTGCGCATCGAGCGCGCAAGAAGCTGCGCCGATTGCTGGAGCAGGAGCCATGAGCGCAAGCTGTCGCGAGATTCGAGTCCGGCTGGAGTCGGCGACGAGCGGCCACCACCGCCGCGACATCGACGTCCACCTCCAGGACTGCGCCGACTGCGCGCGCTTCGCTTCGAGGCTCGTCGCCGTGCGCCACGCGCTGACGGGGCATCACGCCGACGTCGAGCCCGATGCCGGCTTTGCCGGTCGCGTCGCGGCCCGCCTGCGGCACGACCCGGCGGACGTTCTGGGGTGGGCGGCGGTCCGGCTGCTGCCGGCCACGCTGGTCCTGCTGGCGGCGCTCGCGTGGATCGCGTTCCAGACGACGGCGACGCCGAGCGATCTCCTGTCCGAGAGCCCGACCGACGATCTGCTGACCTGGGTCGTCCAGAACGGCAACGGGAGCACGCCGTGAAGCGCTGGATCGCCATCCTCTCGGTCATCGGGCTGTTCGTGATCGGGATCCTGATCGGATCTCTGGGCACCCACCTGTTCTACGCCCACCGGCTGCTGAAGCCGGAGGGCCCACCTGACATGGGTAGGCGAATGTTCACGGAGCGGCTCGAGGCCCGGCTGAACCTCACGCCGGAGCAGCGGCAGGAGATCCATCGGATCCTGGAAGAGAGCCACGTTCGCGCCGAGAGCTTCCGAGAGTCGATGGCTCCGCAGGTGCGCGCTTTGATGGAGGAAACTCACGAGCGCATCACGGCGGTCCTCACGCCGGAGCAGCTCGAGAAGTTCGAGGAGATGCGCCGGACCCACCATCAACGAGCCCGTGAGTGGTTTCTGGGAGGCCACGGACCGCCGCATGGACACGGCCGCGGACGGGGCCTCGGTCCACCGGGGACACCGCCGCCACCACCGCCTGAGTGAGAGGTCGCCTACGTGATGAAGCTGGCGAGGGCCTCGCCCTCGTCGTCGTAGATCTCGAACGCGTGGTCGAGCCCGGTGATCTTGAGGACCTCACGGACCTTGCTGCGCTCGTGGAGCACTAGCTTGATGGTGCCGTCGTCTCGCGAGACCCGCATCTTGCACGCCGCGGTTTCGCCAAGGCCCGAGCTGTCCATGAACGGAACGTCCAGGAGATTGAAGACGAACAGCCTGTGACCCTCCGCGAGCAGACCCTTGAGCGTCTCGCGAAGCTGGACTTGATCTTCCCCGACGGCCAGCTTGCCCTTGACGTCGACGATGCTGACCTTTCCCTTCTGCCGGACATCCACGGCCATGATGGGCCCTTTCCTGAGAGTCGATCCGTCTCGGTTCCCCGGTCGTAACTACCACAGGCCGGCGGCCCAGAGCAACCCGGCGCGGCCGACCCCGTCAGCGGATGTGCTCTCGGTCCAGCTTCCGGACCAGGATCACGACATAGATCGCCAGGCCCAGACCGCCGAGCATGCTCACGATGCCGATCGTGAGAATGAACGGATCTCCGTTCGTTCTGTAGTCGTGGATCGCCCAGCCGCCGAACAGATCGGCGCCCATGATGGCGATCAGGATGAACAGCATGTGAAAGGACCGCAGGTTCATGGTGTCCCTTCGATCATCGCGCCCAGATCCGTCAGCACGGCACCCTCGGGCGGAGTATAGACGAACGTGGCGTCATCCATTTCGGTAAGCCGTTCCGGATCGGTGAAGCTCATGACGATCGCCGGGGGATCGTTCCCGACACGCATTTCCTTCGGGAACCCGGTGCCGGCGTCGACGACGAGCACCAGTTCCGTGAGCGCCGCCGGGTCGGTTCCCGCAAAAACCTCCCTGGCCACCTCGAGCCCTTCTCCGGTCATTTCCGCCCGAAGCGTGACCGCCCATTGCGAGCTCTCCACCACCGCGAAGTCAAACAACCGCGCCAGCCCTTCCACCTGGCTGACGGGATCCATCCGGGTGAAGTTCCTGGCCCATGGATTCGCTTCGGCGATCTGCTCGAGCTTGTCGAGGGGCATCTTGATCACCATGGTGCCACTCGTGGGGTCGTCCGTCTCGACCCACATGACCTCGCCGTCCGAAACCCCGAGCAGGCGGACCTTCATCGGCGCTTCCTCACCGGGCACCGTCATCTCCGTCGTGGCCTCGATCCGGAAGTGGGAGCGATCCGACTGTGTCGATCGACCCTGAATCTTCACGGTCGCCGTTTGCCCCATGTCGGTAATGCTGGTGTGAACTTCATAGCCGTAGGTCAACGGCCCACCGCTGTAGACGTCGGCCATCCGTCCGAGCCATTGGAGCGCCTCGTGGGTCGACTCTCCAGCGGCCGTGCTCGCGATCGCCATGGCGCCCAGCAGTGCCAGGACGACCTTCGTAACCCGCATCATGGAATTCCTCCTCAGGGTCTCCTTATTGTAGCGGAAGGGGAGGGCTAGAATGAAGTTAGCTGCCTCGAGGAAACGACGACCATGAGCGTTCCGACCGAGCTCCGTCCCGCCTACACGACGCTTTCCCGGGAAGAGCTGCGGGATCGGGCGGAACGCGCCGTGGCTGCCCTCCAGGACTGTCGGGCCTGCCCGAGAGACTGCGGCGTCAATCGTCTCGAGGACAAGTGGGCTGCCTGCAAGACGGGTCGCCACGCCGTGGTCAGCAGCTACTTCCCGCACCTCGGCGAGGAGGACTGCCTGCGCGGCCGGCGCGGCTCAGGAACGATCTTCTTCTCGCACTGCAACCTGCGCTGTGTCTTCTGCCAGAACTACGACATCAGCCAGGACGTCCCCCCCGGTCCCGCCGCCCGAGGCTCGCCTCCCGGAGAGATCGCGGCGATGATGCTGGAGCTCCAGGGGCGGGGCTGCCACAACATCAACTTCGTCACCCCCGAGCATGTCGCGCCAGAGATCGTCGAGGCGGTCGCGGAGGCTGTGGGTCTCGGCCTGCGTCTGCCTCTGGTTTACAACACCGGCGCGTACGACTCCATGGAAAGCCTCGAGCTGATGGACGGTCTGGTGGACATCTACATGCCCGACTTCAAGTACGGGTCGCGGGTGCGCAGCAAGGTCTATCTCGGGGCCGAGGACTATCCGGAGTCGGCGCGGGCCGCGATCAAGGAGATGCACCGGCAGGTGGGGCCGCTGGTCCTGGACGACAACGGTCTGGCACGTCGAGGGGTGCTCGTGCGGCACCTGGTGATGCCCGGTGCGCTCGACGACACGCGCACCATCCTGGAGTGGATCGTCACCGAGCTGGGTCCGGACACCTGGGTCAATTTGATGGATCAGTACCGCCCCGCCGGGAAGGTCGGTGGGGGCCGGTTTGCGGAGATCGATCGCGGGCTGACCTCGGGAGAGTACCGTGAGGCCGTGCGCATGGCGGCGGATCTGGGCCTCCGCCGACTCGACCGCCGCATGCGCATCCGCCCCGACTTCTAGTCCTCGGCTCTCAGCCGGTCGGCCACCGACTTCCCGATCAGGTAGACCCCGAACAGGATCGGCGCCAGCGGCCACCAGTTCTCGACCCAGTCCAGCGGGATGCCCCACACGGTGTGGCTGAGGAAGATCGCCCCCACCGCGATGAGCAGAAGACCGCCGATGATCGAGCCCTGGATGCCGGGCATCGAGAAGTCCTTCGGCATCTCGAAGGCTTCCTCGCCGGCCGCCGCGCGGTTGTAGTGCGCGGCCCGGCGCCCCGCATCGATGATGTTGTAGAGCCAGAAGAAGGCCAGGAGCGGGCCCAGGAGGGGCTCCATGCCGCGCATGCCGGAGTTCAGGATGAAGATCACGGCTGCCACCGTAATGGCGTGAAGGAAGCCACGCTGGTAGTAGCCGACATAGACCTGTCCCAGGCCCGGCATTGCCGACAGAATGCAGGCAAGCAACGGGGACTTTCTGTCCCGCGGAACGGCCGCCGAGGCCGCCACGCCACTCGTGGGCTGCGGCGCCTGCGGTTGCGGAGCGGGCGCGTAGGTCACCGCGGGCTGGGATACCGGGGCGGCCGGCTCCCCGGGGGTGGTGGCGGGTGCCGTCCTGTTCATCTCGTCCTGAGGTCCGTTCATGGTCATCTCCTAACCGGGTTATCTCGCTCTTCGGATTCGTTCGACGCAAGGCGCTCCCAAAGGGTTCCCAGATCGGAGCCGATTCCCCGGAGCGCGGTGGATGCGGCGCCGGGATCGGCATCGCGGGCGGCATCGACAAGCTCGCCGACTCGCCGGCCAAGATCGGATCGGGTCTCGTCGGTCCTTTCGTATCGTTGCGCGAGATCGGTTGCGACCCTTCGCGAGCCGGCGGCGACCTCACCGCCCGTTGCTTCCCAGATATCGCGAGCGCTGGAGACGACCTGGCCCTCGAACCGGGCAATCCCGTCACGGGCTCGTTCGGACTCCACCAGCGGACGTGCTCGAATCATGTCGATCGCCTTCTGCGGCACACCGGCGAGCGGGAGGTTCGGGCCGAAGATCAGCACCAGAACCAGCGTCCCGACGTAGGCGCCCTCCAGGGCGAAGCGAGGACGACGGACGACTCGAGGCCAGAGCTCGCGAATCGCGGTGAGCTTTTCGAGACGCCGTGCGAGACGTCTTCGCCACGGCACGGTCCGAGCCACCACGTCGCTCACGAAGGCGGAGTCGGGCTCGATCTCCGCCATCGTCGGCAACTCCCCGGCGAGGCTCACCAGTGCCAAGGCCAGTCCCTCGCACGGTTCACAGCCGTCGAGGTGGAGGCGCACCAGCTCGGCATCGATTCCCGAGAGCGAACCGTCGACATAGTCGCAAAGCCGGTCTCGCGCGGTTTCACATGCCGAGCCACTGGTCCGCTCGAGGATCGAGCCCGTGAGATTGTCCGGAAGGTCGATCGCGGTCCCGTCCGGCTCCGTGCGCGCCAGCTCCACGAGCTGCCGGCAATCGGCGCACTCACGCAGGTGTTCCTCGGCGGCACGGCCGGCGTCATCGCCCAGCGTCTCGTCGAGCAGCGCCTCGAGCCGATCGAGAAAGCTCCGGCAGTCCATCCTCACGCTCCGTACGACGGGTCGAGGGCCCGCACCCGGGTGGCGAGCTCGATCCTCGCCCGATTCGATCTCGATTTGATGGTCCCGAGAGGCTCCTTCAGGAGCGTCGCGATCTCGTCCAGCTTCAAGCCCTGGATCTCCTTCAGGAGAATCATCTCGCGGTTCTTGTCGGTCATGCCGTCCAGGGCGCGGTAGACCAGCCGCCGTTGAACCTCGGTCTCGGCCGCGGCCTCGGGGCTCGGACCCGACGCGGTCAGCTCCGAGGCCTCTTCCGCCGGGATGTCCACAGCCGGCGGGCGGGCCTTGAGGCGGCGCAGCCGGTCGATGCACAGATTTCGGCCGACCCGCAGCATCCAGGGGACCGGGTTCTCGTTTTCCCTGAAGCTGTCGAGCTTGCGGTAGATCTGGATGAAGATCTCCTGGGCCACGTCGCGCGCCTCCTCGGAGTCGCGCAGGTAGTGGAAGGCGAGTCCGTAAATTCGAGCCTGGAATCGGCGCACGAACGCCTCCCAAGCCAGGTCGTCTCCCCGGCGGCACCGTTCTACGAGCGTCGCAAGGTCGGCCAAGTGCGGCCCCCGTGTGCGCTAAGTAGCCGCAGTCACGTCACTTATAGCCGGGAATCGTTCCGGCTCTCAAGGAGGTTGACGCAAATGGCCGAAAAAGGTTCGTCAGGGCGCGGGGGCGGTGAGGACGCGGAAGGGGAACTCGATCCCGGGACCGCCCCGAGATCCCTTGAGTCGGGCTCGGTAGTCGCCGTCGGGGAGGATGCGACGCGGCACGGGGATGAGGTAGTAGTCGCCGTCGTTGAGGTCCTCGGTGCGTACCTGCCGAGTGCAACGCGTTTGCCCGTCATGGTCCAAGATCTCCAGCGAGAGGGGGAAGGCATCGGCGGCAAAATTCAGCTGGAACAGCAGGAAGATGTCGATCGATCCGTGCGGCACGTCTACCTGGGGCGGCGTCGAAGTGGCTCGCGTGGTCTCCTCGAGCAGGGTGAAACTGATCGCGCCTGAGGCCATCTCGGTGGTGCTCTGACGGATCCACAGTGTGACGGTTGCAGCCAGGGCGAACAACGCTGCCGCCGCTACCCAGCGCCAGGTTCGTATCGAACGCGCGTCGGCGGCAGCCTTGTCGATGAGAGCGTCGTCGATGCGGATGGGCTTCATCGCTTCCGCCTGGTCGGGTCGGCGAAATCCGGGGTCGAGCGACCGCCGACCTCTTTTCAAGGTTACCACCAGTGAATCGTGAGAGCCTCATGGTTATTTCGTAAGTTCCCTCACAACCCCCTCCGGTCATGAGGGATCCTCTCCCCCCGCGCCGAGTCACGATTCCGTGATGCGGATACGAGAAAAGCCATGGCCCGGACCCCGGTCGCGAACCGATATTCGCGTTGCATGACTTCCGGAGTTGCCATGAGCGATCAAGAGTTCACCAAACCTGCCGAGATCCGGTCGCGCCAGGAGAAGAGCTTCGCGACGCTAATCGCGAAGGTCCTGGAGTGCAACGAGTTCTACAAGAAGAGATACCGGTCCCTGGACTTCAAGTCGGGGCGAAAGGTGGGCCTCAGCGACCTGGACAAGCTGCCGTTCGTGAAGAGGTCGGACCTCGTCAACGATCAGCAGTCCCACCCGCCGTTCGGTACCAACCTGACCTTCCCGGTGTCCAGATACACGCGAGTCCATCACAGCCCGGGAGGATTGCGGTGGATGGACACGGAAGAGAGCTGGAGTTGGTGGCTCGACTGCTGGAAGGAGGCCTACGAGGCGGCTTCCGTGACTCCCGACAACCACGTCTTCGTGGCGTGCTCGGTCGGTCCGTCCATCGGCTTCTGGACCGCGTTCGAGGCGGGACAGCGGCTCGGGGCGTTGATGATCCCCGGAGGCACGGCGAAACCCCAGGGGCAGCTCGAGATCATGCTGCGGGATCAGGCCGACGTGCTCGTCACCACCCCCGGAAACGCCGCCCGCCTGGCCAGTGCCGCCGCGCTGGGGGGCTATGACCTCGCCAGCTGCTCGCTCCGCATGATCCTGCACTCCGACGATGCGGATCACGACCACGACGCCGAGGATGATGCCGAGAGCGCTGGATGGAGCGGCCGGAAGTCCGACCTGACCCTCTCCACGGAGCTCGGCGCCTGGGCCTATGGCTGTGGCGAGGGCGAACACCTCCACGTCAACGAGGCCGAGTTCATCGTCGAGGTCGTCGACCCTCACAGCGGAGAGGTGGTGGCCCGCGACGACAACGGCACGCAGCGCGGTGAATTGGTCCTGACCAACCTCGGTCGGGTCGGAAGCCCCCTGATCCGGTACCGCACGGGGCAGGTCCTCAAGCTGTCTCGAAGGCCCTGTGCATGCGGCCGGCGGACGGCCGTGCTGGAAGTCGAGGCCCTCGATCGCGCGCCCCTCGTGCTGGCCCTCTGACCGGGTCGGGGTCCGCTTTCCGGCTTGACTTCCCCGACAGCCGAACCTAGACATTTCTGGAAGGGGAGGGGGGCGTATGCCCCTCCCGGGGAGATGGCACGGTGGACAACAGCACCCGCAAGCTCAGGACGCCGCCCGGGATCGAGAAGGCGCCGGAGGGGGCCCGTTCGAACGGCTTCGAGGACTATCTATCGCAGTTCGACCCGAAGGTGGTGGTCCTCAGCGGGCGCGTGGCCGGGCAGGAGTTTCCACTCGATCAAGAGCGAATGACGATGGGTCGCGGACCTGGCGTCGACGTCGCCTTCGACGACTCGGCCATGTCCCGCCAGCACGCCGCCATCGAGTACGCCGACCAGAGGTTCCGTATCGTGGATCTCGAAAGCACCAACGGCGTGCTGGTGAACGGCGACCTCGTGTATTCAAGCAGCCTCGGCCACGGCGACCGCTTCCAGCTAGGGACGCTCCAGTTCCAGATCGTCATCGAAGAGCAAGAAGAATCCCCCGAAGCCTACGTCCTGGACCTCGACGCCTGACGCCTATTGTTTGGCGTAGTGGCGGCCGTTGAACAGGTACTCGGTCCAGTAGGTCTGGCCTTTCTCCACGAAGACACGGTATTCGATGGTGCTTTCCCCGCCGTCCGGCAGGTGGATCGTGATCAGGCCTGACTCACGGGTGCCGCGCACGGTCCAGCGCGCGCGGGAACTGTTCACTCCGGTGGCACCGACGTTCGTGTCGGGAGTACCCCAGCCGTCGCTGCTGTAGTTGATGTTGTAGCTGGTTTCGCTGGCGTCGGCGAAGCTGCCGTCGGGGTGGAAGGTGAGATTGCTCAGGGTGCCGCCGCCCGAGTTGCCGGAATAGGACGCCCATCGCCCGGCGAAGTGCCGCACGAGGTCGGAGACGTCCACTCGGAAGTAGCGCATGGCGGTGACGATCTCGTCTGCGGCCGCCGTCAGCTCCGGGCCGAAGCTCTCCGGCGTCGAGATCGCCAGGATGAACGCGCCCCCGCCGTGGGGGGACAGCGTGCCGATGCCGCGGGCCTTGGCCTGCTGGCCCTCGAAGATCCCCGAGTACTCCACGACCAGCGCGTTGTCGCTTTCGTGGCGGACGACCGCACCCGCCGGGTGCAAGGCGACGCCCTCCTCGTTGATCCCTTCCTGCATCTGGGCGGTGGCCTGCTCGAGATCCGCCGCTTCGTGGGGGGCAACGATGATCATGCCGGGGATGGTGTCGTGCCCGAGGATCGCCATGCTCATGTCTTGCTGGAACTTCCAGTCTTCGGGGGGCTCGAGCTTGAAACCCCACCCCGGGTTGCCCACCTCGCCGGCGCCGATGGCGGTCGCGTTTTCCTCCTGGCCGAAGCCGGGGGCCGTTGCGCTCAGGATCAGCAGTCCGACCATGGCGAAACCGAGTGCGCGCCGAAACATCATTCACCTCCGTTCGAAAGCTCGCTCGTGAGACTTATCGTTTCGAGCGACACATTCGTCTCAGTCCCTGTCTCGGTTCGTGCCGACGGTCGGAACCACCGTCAGGGGCACTCGCTCGACGAGCCTTCGATCTCGTCATCCCGGTTGCCTGCCTGGCCGGTATGGCCCGAGTCGTAAGTCCCACTTTGGCAAACCGCCTCGGCGCGCACCAGGTAGAAGAGGCCGTCCCCGGCACCCGGGGTCGTCGTATCGGCGGCCTGGGTGTCCGGGCTGTCGTCCTCGACGCACAGATCGATGACCGGCGTGAAGTCGCCGGCGCCCGACCGCAAGAGCGAGAGGTCGCCCCCGACCACGTCGTAGCGGTCCGCGACCGCCTCGACGTTCCAGCTCAGGGTCTCCTTGTCGCTCCCCACAACGAGCCCTGTCGCCGGGCCCGGGATCGGGAAGGGGTCGTCGACGACCGCGTTGCAGTCGTTGTCCTTGTGGTCGCAGATCTCGGTCGCACCGGGGTAGACCGTGTCGTCGAGGTCGTCGCAGTCGTCGCAGGCGCCGAAAGCGTCGACGTCGACGTTGTTCCCGCAGCACTTGAGCAACGCGAAGTAGATCTCGTAGTTGCCGTCCCTCTGGTCGGCCCAGGCCACGCCGAAGTGGGCCCCGTTCCAGACGATGTCCGGCCAGTCGGACCAGCCGGAAGCGGTCGTGACACGCTCGTCCGATCCGATCTTGGCGCCGGTCGAGTCGAGTCTCGCGAAGTAGATCTCGAAGTTGCCGGGCCGGTTGTCGTACCACACCATGACGTACTCGCTTCCGGTCCACGCCACGCGCGGTACCGCCGAGCTGGCGCCGTCGGTCGTCACCCGAACATCGGAGCCGATTTTGCTGCCCGTGGAGTCGAGTCTTGCAAAATAGATCTCGTTGTTTCCGTGGCGTTGGTCCTGCCAGGAGATCCCGTACTCGCTCCCGGTCCACGTCACCGACGGGTGGTAGGCCTCGTAGGTTCCATCGGTCACCGCCCGCAGTTCGACGAGATTGCCCAGGGAATCGAGCGTCGCGAACAGGATCGCCCACGTCCCGAGCACGTGGTCACGCCAGACCACCCCGTACTCGTCGCCCGTCCAGACCACCCTCGCACCCCACGAACTGTCGGGGATTTCGGCGATCCTCACGTCCGTGCCGATCTTGGTACCGTCGGCATCGAGTCTCGTGAAGTAGAGATCGTAATTGCCGTCGCGGTCGTCCGACCAGACGAGGCCGTACTCGCTACCCGTCCAGACGAGAAATTCGCCGAGGCCGGTGCCCGGGGCGTTCGTCACCCTGACGTCCGGCCCGAGCCTGTTCCCCGTGACGTCGAGTCTCGTGAAGTAGATCTCGTAGTTGCCGTCGCGGCTATCGCGCCACGCGAGACCGTACTCGCTGCCCGTCCAGGCCAGGCTCGCTCCGTCCGACGTAGCTCCGTCCTGGGTGATTCGGATATCCGATCCGATTTTCTGACCGGAGGATCCGATCCTGGCGAAGTAGATCTCCTTGTTGCCGTCGCGATCGTCCGCCCAGGCCAGGCCGTACTCCTCCCCTGTCCATTCGGGAGAGGCGCCCGTCGATGACGCCGCGTCGGAGGTCACCCGCAGGTCCGAGCCCCACTTGGCTCCGCTGTCGCAGCTACCGTCGCAGACCTCGTCGAGATCGCCGTTGCCGTTGTTGTCGACGCCGTCGCAGGACTCCGTGGCGCCAGGGTGGATGTCGGGGTCGATGTCGTTGGTGTCGCCCGCGCAGACGGTGTAGCCGTCCCCGTCGGCGTCGGCACAGCACCTCACGGAGGCCAGGTAGATCTCGTAGTTGCCGTCGCGGTCATCTTGCCATGCCATCGCGTACTCGCTTCCGCTCCAGGCCAGCACGGGCCACTCGGAGAGGCCCGTGGCGTTGCTGATTCGGAGATCCGGCGAGAGCTTGTTCCCGGCCGGGCCGAGCGTCGCGAAGAGAACCTCGAAGTTGCCGTGGCGGTTGTCGTACCACACCACCCCGTACTCGTCGCCGGTCCAGACGAGGCGGGGGACGGCCGAGCTGGCCACCTGAGAGGTCACGCGGACGTCCGCCCCGGGCTTGTTACCGTCAGCATCGAGGATCGTGAAGTAGATCTCGTTGTTGCCGTCACGCTGGTCGTACCACGCGATGCCGTACTCCGATCCGGTCCACGCCAGACTGGGTATACGGGAACCGGCGGGGTCGTTCGTGACCCGCACCTCGTCGCCGATCCGATTCCCGAGCTCGTCGATGCGGGCGAAGTAGATCTCCCAGTTGCCGTCACGCTCTTCCCGCCAGGCGACGGCGTAGACCGATCCCGTCCAGATAAGGAAGGGATTCCACGCGTTGCCGCCCGTGTTCGAGACCCGAACGTCGGGACCGATCTTGTTGCCCGCGGGATCGATTCTCGAAAACCAGATCCCCCAATCGCCGTCGCGGTCGTCCTGCCAGGCCACGCCGTACTCGCTTCCGGTCCAGACCATGGACGGTCCGTACGATTGGCCACCGTCCTCGGTGATCCTCATGGCGGATCCGAGCGGCCCGCCGTCGGCATCGAGTCGGTTGAAGTAGATCTCGTAATTGCCGTCGCGGCTGTCACGCCAGGCCACGCCGTACTCGGATCCCGTCCACGCCAGCGTGGGGTTGGCGGAGACGGCAGCATCGCCGGTCACCAGGTTCTCGATTCCGACCTTCCGGAGCGAGCTGTCCAGCCTGGCGAAGAAGATCTCGCTGTTCCCCGTGCGCTCGTCGTGCCACGCCAGACCGTATCCGGCGCCGTTCCATTCCAGGTCGGGTGCCCCCGAGACGGCAGTGTCGTTCGTCAATCTCTCGTCCGTGCTCCACGTTTCGGGCGCGTTGCAGGCCCCGTTGCAGCTCTCATCGACCTGCCCGTCGCTGTTGTTGTCCCTGGCGTCGCAGGTGTCGATGCTGCCCGGGTTGACGGTGGCGTCGGCGTCGTTGGTGTCGCCGGCGCACTCGGTGTAGCCGTCGGCGTCGAGGTCGTCGCAGCAACGGATCCGGGAGACGTAGATTTCATTGTCGCCGTGACGCCAGTCGTTCCAGGCCAGGGTGTACTGGTTGCCGCTCCATGCCAGGTTCGGATACCACGCCATGGCGGGATCGGATGCGACCAGGATCTCTTCCTGCAGCGTGCCCGATGCGTCGATCCGAGCGAAGTAGAGGTCGTACGCATTGTCGGTCCACGTCAATCCGTATTCCTGGCCCGTAGCGACCAACCGAGGAACTCGTTGGTCGATCGGGTCGTCGGTGACCCGGAGGGCACTGCCCACCACTCCAGATGAGTCGATGCGGGCGAAGTAGATGTCCCACTGCGAGTCGTTACGCAAGTCCATCCAGGTGACGCCATACTCCGAGTTGTTCCACGCCAATTGGGGCCAACTGGAGGCCGCCGGGTCCTCCTCGACGAACACTTCGTCGTCGATCCGACCTCCCCACGCATCGAACCGAGCAAAGAGGATCTTGTTCTCGGACGTCCACGCAACCCCGTACTCGCTCCCGGTCCAGACCAATCCGGGCTGGGTGCTCTGGGAGGAGCTTCTAACGAAGACGGGCTCCCCGATGCTCCTGCCGAAAGGGTCGAGCTGGGCGAGAGCGAGCCCTCGGGTGTCGCTCCAGGCCACCCCGTACCCGGATCCATTCCAGACGATCGCGGGATACTTCGACCACGCCCAGTATCTGGTCACCAGCACCTCGTTCCCGATCTTGTTTCCCGAAGCGTCCAGCCGGACGAACTTGATCTCGTCATCGGAATTGGTGTCGGCGTAGCCGTGCCAAACCAACGCATACTCCGTTCCGTTCCAGGCCACAGCAGGTGCATGTGAGACGCCGTCGTCGTAAGTCACCCTGACGTCGTCACCGATCCGGTTTCCCCATGGATCCAACCGCGCAAAGTAGATTTCCCAGTTGCCGTCCCGATCGTCGTGCCACGTGATTCCGAAGCCGGCACCGTTCCACGCGATGCTCGGTTGTTCGGAGTCGCCGGTCGCGTTCGTGAGCCGTGAATCGCCCCCGGCTTCCTCCGGCGCGTCACACACCAGGTCACAAGTGTCATCCGCGAGTCCGTCACTGTCGTTGTCGCGGACATCGCAGATCTCGAGCCGGTCGGGGTTGATCGCTGGGTCGAGGTCGTCGCTGTCGCCGTTGCACTCGGAGTAGCCGTCGGCGTCGACGTCGTCACAGCAGCGAACCCGCGTGATGTGGACCTCCGTGGAGCCGGTCCGATCGTCGGACCAGCCCACGGCGTAGCCGACTCCCGTCCAGACCGGCGACGGCCAGAGGGAAGCGCCCGGGTCGTTCGTCAGTTGCATCTCGGTTCCCTGTACCGCCCCCGAACCGTCGAGTCGTGCGAAGTAAATCTCGTCGTTACCGTCGCGCGCATCGCGCCACGCCATGGAGTACTCGTGGCCATTCCACGCCAGCCGCGGGTATCCCGATGCCGCGGCATCGTTCGTGATGCGTAGATCGGGGCCGGGTTTGGTTCCGGTGGCGTCGAGCAAAGTGAAGTAGATTTCCTCGTTGCCGTCGCGGTCGTCCCGCCATGTGACGCCGTAGCCCGATCCGTTCCAGACGAGATAGGGTTGGTCCGACACGCCACCGTCCGACGTCACGCGAACGTCCGTTCCGATCTTGTGGCCGAGGGGGTCGAGACGGGCGAAGTAGATTTCCTGGTTGCCGTCACGATCGTCTCGCCAGACCACGCCGTACTCGGATCCCGTCCAGGCGAAGTGAGGAGTCACGCACGAACCGGACCCCGTAGTGACGCGAACGTCCGGTCCGATCTTGTTTCCGGCAGCGTCGATCCGCGCGAAGAAGATCTCGGAGCCGGTGTGTCGCTGGTCGTGCCAAACCACCGCATACTCGGACCCGTTCCAGACGAGCGAGCTCCACGACGAGAACCCTCCGGCGTGGGTCACGCGGGTATCGGGCCCGATCTTGGCCCCTTCGTCGTCAAAGCGCGCGAAGTAGATCTCGAAGTCGCCGTCGCGATTGTCGGTCCACGAGACACCGTACCCCCACCCGGTCCAGGCCACGGCCGGGAGGGTCGATGCGCCGGCGTCGGAGGTCACTCTCGTCTCGCCGCCGATCCGGTTGCCGGCGGTGTCGAGCCTCGAGAAGTAGATCTCGCCGTTGCCGTCGCGCTCGTCTCGCCACGCGGCACCGAGCTCGCTTCCGGTCCAGACCACCGACAGCGTCTCCGAGACGAAGCCGTCGGCATCAGTCACGCGAACGTCATCCCCCCACTCCTCGGGGGCGTTGCATTCCGAGTCGCAGCCCTCGTCCACTGACCCGTCGCTGTCGTCATCCTCACCGTCGCAAGCCTCGGCGACGTCGGGCCCTATGTCCCTGTCCCTGTCGTTGCTGTCTCCCGCGCACTCGCTGTAGCCATCGCGGTCGACATCGTCACAACATCGCAGCGCCGTGAAGTAGATTTCCCGGTTGCCGTCGCGCTGGTCCACCCAAGCGGCGACATACTCGCTTCCGGTCCACGCCAGCGACGGGAACTCCGAGGAATCAGGAGCGGCCGAGATGCGGAGCTCGGCCCCTTCCTCCGGGCCGTCGGCGCTGATTCGTGTGAAGTAGATCTCTGCGGCGCCCTCTCTGAGATCCCGCCACGCGAGGCCATACTCCGCCCCGGTCCAGACGAGAGACGGGAACTCGGAGGTCACCCCTCCGGTAACCCGAACTTCGGAGCCCGGGATCATGCTTCCGTCAGATTCGAGTCGTGCGAAGTAGGTCTCCCAGAGCCCGTTCCTGTTGTCGGCCCATGCCACGCCGTACTCCGCCCCGGACCACACCAGGGAGACGTCCTGAGAAACGCTGGTGGTCACCTGAACGTCCGTGCCGAGCTTGTTTCCGAGGGAGTCGAGCCTGGCGAAGTAGATTTCCGTCTGTCCTCCCCTGGAGTCGTGCCACGCGATGCCGTATTCGCTTCCGGTCCACACCAGCGACGGCTCGTCCGAGGTGCCGGCGTACCACGTGATACGAAGATCGGAGCCGATCCTGTTCCCGGAGGCGTCGAGCCTGGCGAAATAGATCTCACTGTCGCCGTCCCTCGTGTCGTTCCAGGCGACGCCGTACTCGCTTCCCGTCCAGACGAGAGAGGCCTCGTAGGAGTTCGCCGGATCGGTCGTCACACGCACGTCCGATCCGAGCTTCACGCCCGACGAGTCGATTCGCGCGAAGTAGATCTCGCTGGCCCCGTCCCGTCCGTCGTGCCACGCGACGCCGTACTCCTCGCCGGTCCATACCAGCGAAGCGTTTCGGGAGTATGCCGAGTCGCTCGTGACCTGAAGATCCGTCCCCATCTTCCCACCCCACAGATCGAGTCGCGCGAAGTGGATCTCCAAGTTTCCCGTTCGATCGTCGTGCCACGCGATACCGTGCTCCGCGCCCGTCCACGCCAGGGACGGGTTGCCGGACCAGCCCGCGTCCGCCGTCACGCGAATATCCGAGCCCCGATTCTCCGGCGCATCGCACCGCGCGTCGCAGACCTCGTCCCGGGCGCCGTCGCTGTCGTTGTCGTACCCGTCGCACCGCTCTGCGACCCCTGGATTGGTGAGCGGGTCGGCGTCGTTGGAGTCGCCGGCGCACTCGGAGTAGCCGTCGGCGTCCCTGTCGTCGCAACATGCAATGCCGGAGAAGTAGATCTCCCAGTTGCCGTCGCGGTGGTCCTCCCACGCGGTCGCGTAGCTGCCTCCGTCCCAGAGAACTCGAGGACCCTGCGAACCGGCCGTGTCCAGGGTGATCCTGAGCTCGCCCGAGCTCATGGCGCCCGAGCTTCCGAGTGTCGTGAAGTAGATCTCCTGGTTTCCGTCGCGCTCCTCGATCCATGCGAGGCCGTACTCGTCACCGCTCCATGCGAGCGATGGACTCCACGAGTGGTACGCATCATCCGCGGTGACCGGGATGTCTCCGACGATCTTGGTCCCGGTGGAGTCGAGCGCGGCGAAGAAGATCTCCCATTCGGTGGTTCGGGTGTCGTTCCAGACCAGGCCGTAGCGGGAGCCCGTCCAGACCAGCGACGGAGAGGCGGAGTAGCCGGCATCGCTGGTGACCCGAGTGGGAGTGTCCAGCGGGACTCCGTGGTGGTCCAGTCGGACGAAGTAGATCTCCCAGTTGCCGTCGCGGTTGTCTCGCCAGGCCAGCCCGTACTCGGAGCCCGACCACACCAGTCGGGGTGACAGCGAGCCTGCACCGTCCTGTGTGACCCTGACGTCGGCGCCGATCTTGTTCCCGCCGGCGTCGATCCGGGCAAAGTAGATCTCGCGGTTGCCGTCGCGCTCGTCTTCCCAGACGACGCCGAACTCGCTCCCGTTCCAGGCCAGCGACGGGAGCTCCGAAGGAGATCCGTCGCTCGTGATCCTGACGTCCGTTCCGGTCTTCCCCCCGGAGGCGCCCAGGGTCGTGAAGTAGATCTCTTCGTTGCCGTCCCGGTTGTCCTTCCATGCCACGCCGTACCCGTTGCCGGTCCACGCCAGGGAAGGGTCCTTGGAGCTTCCGGGGTCGCTCGTGACGCCGAGATCGGCGGCCAGGCGGCTGCCCGATCGATCGAGTCGGGTGAAGTAGATCTCGTTGTTACCGTCCCGCATGTCCTCCCACGCCACCCCATACTCGCCTCCGGTCCAGGCGAGGGAAGGAATCGCGGAGGTTGCGGCGTCGAACGTGATGCGCAGCTCGTAACCGCGCTCCTCGGGAGTGTCGCATTCGGTGTCACAGAGCTCGTCCACGAAGCCGTCACTGTCGTCGTCTTCGCCGTCGCAGATCTCGACGGCGTCGGGGTTCACGAGAGGGTCGGCGTCGTTGGTGTCTCCTGCACACTCGGTCCAGCCGTCGGCATCGGCGTCGTCGCAACACTTCAAGATTGCCAGGTAGATCTCGTGGTCCAGGGTCCGATCGTCATACCAGGCGGTCGCATACTCGCTTCCCGTCCATACAACGGAGGGCCCGTAGGCGAACCAGGACCCGGTCAGCGGCAGCTCGGTACCGATGGTGCCGGCCGCGTTGATCGTGGTGAAGTAGATCGCCGTCGCCGGGGTGCGGTGGTCTTCCCACGCGAGGCCGTATTCACTTCCCGTCCAAACGAGCGACGGATCGTGGACCCAGCGGTCGTGCCAGGTCACTCGAACGTCTCCGATGAGAGTCGAACCCGTGGTGTCGAGACTTGCCCAGTAGATCTGGCCATCGACGAGCAGGAGGTCATCTCTCGCGTCCGACCACGCCAAGCCGTAGCCGGTCCCCGTCCAGACCAGGGACGGGTGGCTGGAGGCGCCCAACGCCACCGTCACCCGCACATCGCTCCCGATCTTGCCGCCGGCGGAATCGAGTCGGGCAAAGTAGATCTCGTAATTCCCGTCGCGCTCGTCGTGCCATGCCACCGCGTACTGGCTGCCGGTCCACGCCAGCGACGGCCAGGCGGAGATCGCGTCGGCCGTCGTCACCCTCACCGGTGGGCCGATTCTGTTGCCCGCAGAATCCAGTCGGGAGAAGTAGATCTCGGGGTAGGCGTGCCGGCTGTCCTGCCACGCCAAGCCGTACTCGTTTCCCGTCCAGACCAGGCTCGGAGTTTGACTGTAACCGTGGATCAGGCGGACCTCGTCACCGATCCTGTTGCCGAATCTGTCGACCCGAGCGAAGTAAACCTCCGGATCCACGTTGCGGAAGTCCGACCACGCCACCCCGTACTCGGCGCCCGTCCAGACGATGCTGGCATGGCCGCAATTGCTCTCACTGTTCGACAGTTGAATCTCGGTGCCGATCTGATTGCCGGAGGAATCGAGCAGGGCGAAGTAGATTTCGGAGTCGCCCGATCGGTGATCGTCCCACGCCACGCCGTACCCGCTGCCGTTCCACGCGAGGTCGGGGTAGGAGGAGGAGAACCCCGTAGAGGTCACCGCGATGTCGTCACCCCACTCCTCGGGATCATCGCACTCGGAATCGCAGAGCTCGTCCACCGAGCCGTCGCCGTCCTCGTCGCTACCGTCGCAAGTTTCGAGGGCCTCGGGATGAACCGCGGAATCCGCGTCGTTCGGATCGCCGGCACACTCGCTGTATCCGTCGCCGTCCACGTCGTCGCAGCACGCCACCCGTGCGAAGTAGATCTCGGAGTTGAAGTCACGATTGTCGTACCAGGAAACCGCATACCCGTAGCCGGTCCAGACCAGATCCGGGTTGTAGCGTGACGAACCCAGGTCGGTCAGCTTGAGCTCCGCACCGCTTGGCGCTCCCGATCCGTCAACGGTCGTGAAGAAGATCTCCCAGGTGGCGTCCCGATCGTCGATCCAGGTCACCCCGAACTCCGCCCCGGTCCACGCCAGTGAAGGTCTGTTGGACGAGGCTGCGTCGTTGGTGACCCGGATATCCCCGAGGCTGCCGCCGAGTGGTGCCAGCAATGCCATGTAGATTTCGGTATTCCCTACACGATTGTCGTGCCACGCTACCGCCCAGCCGGTATCGGTCGGGACCAGGGTCGGATCGTAGGAGTCCCCTGCGTCGGTGGTGATCTGAATGTCGTCGCCGTCTTTGATCCCGAGCTCATCGACCCGCGCGAAGTAGATGTTGTAGTTTCCGTCACGATAGTCGTGCCATGCGATGCCATACCGATACCCGTTCCACTCCAGCGAGGGGCGGTAGGACTCGAATGCATGATCGGTCACTCTCGTCTCGGTTCCGATCCGGTTGCCGTCGCCGTCGATACGGGCGAAGTAGATCTCCCGATTCCCGTCACGCCGGTCTTCCCAGGCGACCGCGTACTCGCTTCCCGTCCAGACCAGGGACGGGTATTCCGAGAGGGCCGGGCTGTCGCTGATCCTGACGTCGCTGCCGATCTTCGTACCGTCGGCGCTCAGGCGCGCGAAGTAGATCTCGGTGTTTCCGTCACGATCGTCGTGCCACGCAAGGCCGTACTCGCTTCCGGTCCAGACCAGGGACGCGGCCTCGGAATCCCCCGCGGCGTTCGTCACCCGGATATCTCCTCCGGCCTTGACCCCCGAGGCGTTCGCCCGCGTGAAGTAGATCTCGAGATTGCCGTCCCGATCCTCCTCCCAGGCAAGACCGTACTCGGTGCCGGTCCACGCCATCGACGGGTCTACCGAGGTCGCGGCATCGTTCGTGAGCCTCACATCCGATCCGGAGACCTCCGGCGCGGTGCATTCCCGGTCGCAATCCTCGTCCGGCCCATCGTTGCCGTCGTTGTCTCGGCCGTCGCACGATTCGCTGGCGCCTGGGAACGAGCTCGGGTCGCCGTCGTTCAGCTCGTCGCACTCGGTATAGCCGTCGCCGTCCTCGTCGTCACAACAGCCGACGGCCCAGAACTTCACGTAGTCGAAGTTGTTGTCATGCCAGGCGAGGCCGTACCCTGTTCCATTCCACACCGGTGCTAGGGAGCCTAGAATCCATGGTGCCCCCGTGATGAAGCTGTGGTACTCGGTCGGGTTTCCGGCGGGGTCCAACGGGCGGTAGAAGATGTTGTACATCGTTCCAGTTATCCACTGCTTCCACCACACTCCGTACTCGACCCCAGTCCAGGTCAGGACGGGTTCTCCCGACCATCCCGTGTACACGTCCGCTGGCTGCTCACTCCAAGTTCCGCTACCGTTGCGATGTCCGAAGTGGATCTCCCAGTCCCCACTGCGCACGTCCTCGAACGCGACGCCGTATTCGCTCCCGCTCCAGACGATCGACGGCTTCGCCGACTCCGTTGTCGGGTCCGAGTCGATGCGCTGATCGGCTTCGAGCTTCGATCCCGCCGTCGAGAGGCGCGTGAAGTAGACCTCGGGATGTCCGTCACGCCCGTCTTCCCACGCGAGCCCGTACTCGCCGCTGCCCCACGTGAGCGAAGGGTGTTCCGAGGTACCACTCACACTGGTGACTCGAACTACGGTCGTCCCCCCGGATGTGTTGACCCGCGCAAAATAGATCTCGGTGTCTCCGTGCCTCGAATCTTGCCAGACCAACCCGAACTCGCTTCCCGACCAGACCAGATCGACCTTCTCGGAGTCGTACCCGTCCGCCCCACTGATCGAGACTTCGGCGCCGATCTTGTTTCCCGAGCTGTCGAGCTTCGCGAAGTAGATCTCCCACTGGCCGTCGCGCATGTCCTGCCAGGCCACGCCATATTGGGTTCCGGTCCAGACCACGACGGGGTCCGCGGACTCTCCCGCGGCCTGGGAAACCTGGACCACTCCGCCGACGATATGTCCCGAGGAGTCAAGTCGGGCGAAGTAGATCTCGTCCGGAGTCGTGAAGTTCACCCGACGTTCCCACGCCACCCCGTATCCGTTGCCCGTCCAGGCTAGCGAGGGATTGAAGGAGTCGTTGTCATCGACGATGGAGCCGGTAATGCTATCCGGGCTCTCGCAGGTCTTGTCGCAACCGTCGTCGACGGTCCCGTTGCCGTCGTTGTCGAGACCGTCACAGGGCTCGTCGGCGCCTCCCAGGATTCGCGCCCCCGCATCGAAAAAGTACTCCGGCTCCGCGAGCGGGGTTTCCCGGAGCCCGTGGGGCCCGGGGCCCATCACGGTGACGCAACCCAGGTCCCGGACGCTCAACGCCGTGAGATCGTCTTCCCGTGGCCTCGTCGTGAACAGCAGCCCGGACGCGCGAGCACCGAGCAGCCAGACCCTTCCGGCGCGACCCGCCACGTGAATCTCCGATTCACAGACCGGGTTCCAGGAATCGTCCAGCGAGACGAGCTTCAACCGACGAGCCCCGTCGGACTCGTCCCAGACGGCCAGCTCTCCACCTTCCACCGACAGCGCGATTCGTCCGACCGTCTTGCCCACCGCGGAGACCGCACGCGATTCCAGGCTTCGCGCCTCGGATCCGACGCCGATCCGACCCAGCATCGCGACCCGGTGGTCCGGCCATTGCTCGATCCAGCCGATCACGGCCGAGTTGCCACCCGAGCCCAGCGCCCGGCTGAGCGTGACCGCCGGCGCGGCGTTCAGCTTCCGGAAGCGATCGACGGAGCCGTTCGCGTCCAGCTTGAGGTAGAACAAATCGGACGACTCCCTTTCGATGTAGACGACCGAGATTCCGCTTTCGCTCGAGACCATCGAGGCCTCGGAAACGGATCGCGGAAGTGTGTTCAGGATCACGGTCTCATCCGATTCCGGATCCAGTTCGAGGAGTTCCGGGCCGATCGGTTGTTCTCCGAGGGACTCCACAAGCGCCAGGATCCGACGCCCATCCGTCTCGGCCGATGAAAGCGCCACGAGGCGGCGACCGACCCCCAGGGACATCTCGGCCGCGTGATGGCTTTCCCCTTCGTCGGGTCGCGTCAGATGCGCCGACTTCCAGATACCTTCAGCGCGCCACCCGACGACGATGCCTTTGTGGCCTTGGTCCAGGAAGATCGGTGTCTCCGGATCCACGACGTCGGAGACCTGCTGTGCCGAAGTCCGGCGCTCTTGCTCGTACGTGGCCACCCACAAGGTCGACGATCCATCCACGCTCTCGACCCACGCGATCGTGTACGAGTCGGGTACGCCCGCAACTTCGAACGGGCCAGTGCCGGCAAGCAGATCACGATCGCCACCGAGGTCGAAACGTGTGGGGGCACCACCGGGCGTGAGGATCGCGTCCGGCTCCGGCCGTTCGGCCGACGATCGAGCCGTAGCACGCGTGTCGATCAACGACCATGACGCGGCAATGGCGAGCAGAGCGATAAGGCCGACCAGTTTCAGAGAGCGCATGACAGAACCCCCGGGTGGTGAGGTGACATCGGTACTCCTGGCTCCGACGCGGCCGCCCCGGTTGCCGACCTCGTGATGCTCGGCAGTCGCGCCGGATCCATGAGATCTATCGATGGATGCAACCCTTCTGTCTCACCCCGTGCTCCGATCCCCGCCGGCGTCAGGGCGAATCACGGATCCTTTTTGGCGATAATCTGTTTGGCCCGAGAAGGTCCGGGGGGCGTAGCGTGGCTCCATGGTCCGGGAGCAACGCGGGGGTGGCGATACCATGTCCCGGACGAGCCCCACCTGGGCGGAAGTCGTCTCACGCGAAGACGTGGAAGCCCTGCGGTCGAGGGTCGTCCGGGCGGTGAGGCGTGCCTGCCCGGCCTGGCTCCGGAACCGCGCCGAAGACATCGTCCAGAACGTCCTGATGCAGCTTCTCGCAAAAAGGTGTGAGACGAATCCGTCGTTCTCCGCGATCTATCTGGAGAAGGCGGCCTACGGGGCCACCGTCGACGAGATCCGGCGTCTGAGCCGGACGAAGGAAAATCCCGTGGCGAACGAGGAACTCATCGAAGCAGCGCCCGCTTCGAGCGCCGACCCGGAACGATCGGCTTCGTCGCTCGAGATCGGGGAGGGGATCCACGAGTGCCTGGCCGGTCTTGCGCGGCCGCGGCGCCTTGCGGTGACCCTCTGGCTGCTGGGCTGCGGCGTGCCGGAGATCGCACGGCGGCGCGCCTGGAGCTTCAAGAGAACGCACAACCTCGTCTACCGCGGCCTGGACAACCTGCGCGCGTGCCTGCTTCGAAAGGGGCTCCAGCCGTGAACACCCGAGACGTACCCAACGACGACACCCTGCGCCGTGCCTTCACGGCACCGTTTCGACCTGCGCGCGAGGGAGCGGATTGCCCACCTCCGGAGACGCTCTGGAGCTCCGCCCGCGAGGAGCTGGTTCACCGAGACGACGACGAGGTTCTCACTCATATCGGCGAGTGCGGCGTGTGCGCCGCCGCCTGGCAGGTGGCTCGGGACCTCGCGATCGATTCCGCCGAGCAACCGGCTCCGGTCCACGTGCGCTCCGCCGCCGGCTGGCGATGGATGGCCGTGGCCGCGGCAATCCTGGTGGGTCTTGCGGTCGGGGTTCCGATGTTCATGGAGATGCAGGAGTCAACCGCGCCCGTTTTCAGGACCGCGGAAGGGGACTGGCTTCAGCCCACGTTTGATGTCAACGAACCCCTTGCTCGGGATCGGTGCATGCTGCGCTGGGCGTCCGGACCCGAGGGAACGACCTATCACGTTCGCATCACGAGCGAGACACTCGATCTCCTTGCGCAGGGCAAGTGGCTGCAGTCGGCCGAGTTTCTCGTTCCCGCTTCCGCTCTCGAGGATCTTCCCGATGGGGCGCGTATCTTCTGGCAGGTCAGCGCGCGCCTGCCCGACGGCCGTAAAGTCGACTCGACGACCTTCATCTCGACGATCGAATGATCAAGGTCCTCCGGCTGACGCTGGCGCTCTTCGCACTCGTCGCGACGTGCGGCGCGTCGGCGGCGATTCCCGCGGACATGAGCCTCGAGGAGTGTCAGTCCCTCGTGCGGGATCGGCCCCATGACCTCGACTCGTACCGTTGCTTCTGGCTCGTCACTCGCAACCAGGGTCTGTGGGCCGAGGCGGCACGGGCGCTGGAAGCGCTTGTGTCTCTCGATCCCTCCAACCATCGGGCCCGGCTCTACCTCGCTTTCGTCGAGGCCGACCGGAACGGCCCCCGGGCCGAGTCGCTCTATCGCGAAACCGTGGAACAGGCGGCCGCGGCGGACGATCCCGAAAGCGAGATTCACGCGATTCTGGGACTTGCCTACCTCCTGCGCTTCCAAGGTCGCGCCGACGAGGCCGAGCCCGAGTTGGAGCGTGCTTCCCGGTTGGCGGAAACGACGGGAGACCCGATTCTCGTTGCCCGCGTACGAATGAGCCAGTCGGCGCAGGCGATGACCCGATCGGACTACGGCCGCGCCCTCGCCCTTCTCAACGAGGCGGAGAACGGGTGCTTCCCCGCGGGTCCCGGAGACCTTCAATCGCACATCCTGTCCGCGAAGGGAAACGCCTACTGGGCCATGGGCCTCTACGCCTCGGCGCTCGATTCGTACTCACGGGAGGCCGAGTTGCTCCACGGAATGGGGGACCGGTACCTCGAGGCGGCGCCCCGCTACAACATGGCGCTCCTCGCCGGTCGGCTGACTGGCGTGGGGCAGATGGAGGTCGACGAGTACGTTCGACTCATCGAGGACGCGCTCGAAACCGCGGCCCAGGTAGGCCACCGGCCGTTGGAGGCCAGGTCTCGGCTCTTACTGGGCCAGGCGGTCGATGGGCCGCGACAGGTGGAGCAGTACGAGAGGGCGCTCGCCATCAGTCGAGAGACCGGCGACCGGCTGCTCGCGCGTCAGGCCACTCGGCACCTGGCCGAGGCCCTCAGTCTCCAGGGCCCGGAACACAGGGCGGAAGCCTTCCGTCGGGTGGACGAAGCGATCCAGGATGCCCGCGCCCAAGGAAACCGAGAGGAAATCGCCCGCGGTCTTTGCGTTCGAGCGTGGATGTCGTCTCGGTCCGCCGATCGGCAGGAGCTCATCGAGGACTATCTTCGGGCCATCGAGGCCGTGGAGAAGATCCGAGATCTGCAGCCGGACGGCGTGGTGCGTGCGCGGATCTTCTCCCAGTGGACCTTTCCGTACTACCGGTTCGCGGGCCTGTTACTGGACGGCCTTGCTGCGTCCCCCGATCCGACCGGCGACCTGGAATTGGCCTTTCGCACGATCGAGCGCATGCGTGCCCGAGTCCTGCTCGACGAGCTCGACAGTGCGGGAGCGCGACCGGCAGCGTCCGCTGGCGTCGACGCCTACGATCGCAGGGCCGCCGTGCTGCACGAGATGAGCCTCTCCCAGAAGCGGCTCGTCGATCGCACCCTCGAGGCGGATGAGCGCGTGTCCCTCCTCGGCAACCTGGAGCGTCTGGAGCGAGACGAGGCGGCGCTGAGGGACGAGATCGCTCGCCTCGATCCATTCTTCGCTCGGCTTCGCGCACCGTCTTTCCCAGCACTTGCCGAGATTCAGCAGCAGCTCGATGCCGATCAGGCACTTCTGTCTTTCCATCTCTCCACCCGGAAGATCTCTTCCGCGCGGCAAGTGAACGACGGTGGCTCCTGGCTGATCGTCGTGACTCGGGACAGCGCGCGCGCCCTTCCGCTACCGGAAAAAGACGCGTTGGAAGAACAGATAGCGGTCTTCCTCGGGTTGTTCGAGCGCCGGGACGCCAGTGAATCCCTCGCGGCGGGGCGACTCTATGCCGACCTTCTGGATGAAGCCCTTCGCGAGATCGATCCTTCCATCCGGCGATTGGTCATCATTCCCGACGGCAGGCTGCACAGGCTGCCGTTCTCCGCGCTTCGCGACGAGCGGGACGAAAAGCGGATCGCGGAGCGCTACGAGATCTCCTACGCACCGTCCGCCACGGTGTGGGCCGGCTGGAAGCGCGGTGGCGATATTGTCTCGGAGTCACGAGTACTGTCCCTTGCCGATCCGCAGCTTCCCGCTGGCGACGGAGACGATCCCGTCCGCGCCGCGAATCCCTGGATGGAAGGGCTGCTCCTCGATCCCCTGGTCCGTGCCCGCAAGGAGGCGCGCGATCTCGGTCGAGCCCTGGCGAGCGGGTCGCACCTGTTCACCGGGCAGGAGGCCAGCGAGCGACGTCTGAAGGAAACCGACCTGGGACCCTATGTCGTCCTGCACCTCGCCACCCACGCCGTGGTAGACGAGGAACGTCCGGCGCGAAGCGCCGTCCTGCTGACACCCGGTGCGGGCGACGAGGACGGGCTGCTCCAGCCGCACGAGATCGTGAGCCTCGATCTCGATGGTCGCGTGGTCATCTTGACCGGCTGCCGTAGTGCCTCCGGCACCCTGGTCGGGGGGGAAGGGCCGCTGGGTCTGGCACGGGCCTTCTTTCAGGCCGGGGCACGAGCCGTGATCGGAAGCCTGTGGGCGGTGCGAGACGACGAGACCGAGCTGCTCATGCAACGATTCTCGGAGCAGCTCGCCGCGGGCAAGAGCCTCGCCGCAGCCATGGCCGACGCGCGTCGCGAGCGAATCGAGGCCGGGGCGCCCGCGGCGGCCTGGGCGGGACTCGTCGTGCTGGGGGACGGGGACGCGGTCCTGGTTCCCGGGGGCAGCCCACGTGCGAACCGCACGACCGCGTGGGTTCTCACGCTCGCGGCCGCGGTGCTCGTCGCGACGGTCGTGGTGCTGGTCGCTCGCCGGTCGCGTCGAGTGGGTTAATCCAGTCCCAGCTTCTCTCTCCAGGCCGCATCTTCATTGCCGTTCCGGTTCCGGTAGTCGAGCCGGATCGATTCGGCGCGAGTGGCCTTCGTGGTCTGGTTGCGGCCGCTGGCGCCGACCGCGTCCCTGGACCACTCCTCCCAGCCCAGGATCGCGTGCGGGAAAGCCTTCTCGAACCGGATCGCCAGCTTGCGCTCCGACTCCGCGTATCGAATCGCGTAGACCATCTCGCCCTCGCTCCGCTCCTCGAGGGTCACCTTCGCGCTCTCGACGGCAAGCGGGCGTTGACGCAGGCGGGATTGCTCGCCGCCGGGAACGATGCGAACCATTCCGGTAGGAAGGGTCGAGGGGTCGAGTCGGATCCGCGTCCAGAGCTCGTCCTCGAGCCAGGTAGCCTCCAGCTCGAGCGATTCGTCAGCGCCGGTCTCGAGCCGCGAGTGTCCCGTCACCGCGTATTTGTCGCCGCGGAGGTCGAGCTGCAACCAGGATTGGCCGGACCACTCTTGAATTGCGGTGTCGCTCGCGAGCGTTCGCGGATGCTCGCCGACTTGAAGGGGAGTGAAGACCGAGGTCATGATCGAGTACGGGGTCACCCCGGTGTTGAACTTCTTCGTGAAGTTGAGCTTGAGGATCGGAAGGGCCCCCATCTTCTTGCGGTCCGGGGAGTCCGTTTCGACCCGCTCATCGGGAAAGAAGTCTCGCGCTTCGAAAATTAGAACCGCGTCGCCGCGGTGGAGCTCGCCATGCCGTGCCTGCTCCAGGTCGTAACGGGACAGCTCGGCCTCACCGTTGAGCCAGTAGTCGCTGAAATCCTCGCTGTTGAGATGATCGATGACGGGGGCGTCGTCTCCCGGTTCGGTCCCGGCGCCTGACGGCAGTATCGCGACCATGACCGCGAGTGCAGGAATAAGAGACTTCATGGGTGTTCCTCCAAGAATCAGCATAAGTGATACCGCGCTTGCCCGCATTGGGCCACCCGGTTCCGATGCTGCAAATCCCCCCGGATGAGAGCGCGGCCTCGTATAATGGCGGAGGCACGGAAGTACGGAGGCACGCATGGACACCGGCACGAAGGCCGCGCTACGCGAGCAGCTCGTCGACCGCCGGGACCGTCTGCGGTCGACCATGGACGAGCTGGGGGAAGTCGAGGACCTCACCCGCCTGCTGACGGAGGTGGACTCGGCCCTCACCCGGATGGATGGCGGCGCCTACGGACGGTGCGAGATCTGCCGGGAAGACATCGAGCCTGCACAGCTGGCTTCAAACCCGCTCATTCGCTACTGCCTGTGCGAGCTCTCCCCGGACCAGCAGCGTGCGCTCGAGAGCGATCTCGGCCTCGCGGCCCGGATCCAGGCCGCGCTGCTCCCGATTCAGGATCTTCGAGCCGCCGGCTGGGAAGCGCACTATCGCTACAGGCCCGCGGGCCCGGTGAGCGGCGACTACTGCGACCTGCTCGCCGGTGAAAACGACGACGGCGATCTGTTCTTCGTGGTCGGCGATGTTTCCGGCAAGGGAATCGCGGCGTCGCTGGTGATGGCGCATCTCAACGCATCCTTCCGGAGCCTTCTCGAACTCGATCTCCCGGTGCAAGATCTGCTGGATCGGGCGAATCGTCTCTTGCTGGACAGCACGATTCCCTCGCACTACGCGACGCTGGTGTGCGGCAGGGCGCGACGCTCGGGGGAGGTCGAGATCTGCAACGCCGG
>Ga0316191_10000090_pt1 | contig 46573 bp, 39 predicted proteins | sample Eddworburr2cm_MG_FD_204928 | JGI IMG/M metagenome (GOLD analysis project Ga0316191, IMG submission 204928) | Coastal sediment microbial communities from Maine, United States - Eddy worm burrow 2 cm | ecosystem: Environmental > Aquatic > Marine > Coastal > Sediment | place: USA: Maine...
GGCCCCGCTCGCGAGCACGGGCGTCGCGACGGGTTCTCCGATGATGCCCAGCACAGTGAGCGGGAGGGAGCGTAGCGAGCGGGCCCCGCTCGCGAGCACGGGCGTCGCGACGGGGGCTCCGATTGCCTCGAGTACGGGCGTCGTGACGGGGGCTCCGTAGGTCTTATGGCTTTTGCTTCGCCAGTTCCTCGGCGATCGGCATTAGCTTGTCCCTCGTGTTCAGCGATGGATCGTCGATCACGCGCTCGAGCAGGGCTCGAAGGAGCTTGCCGACGGCTGGGCCTGCGCCGCCGTCGAGGAGTGGGATTACGTCGTTTCCGCGAATGGCTAGGTCGCCGGTGCTGAGTGCGCTGCCCTCTTGCATCGCCTTGTCCACACGCTTGCGAAGCTCGGCGAGTGCGGCCAGCTCGGCCTCGACTTCGCGGCCCTTGCCGAGCGCGTCGGCTTCGCCGAGACGCAGAAGCGGATCGATCTGGTCGGAGCCTACGCGCTTGATGAAGCGTCGTACGGCGGCGTCGGTCCACTCGCTGCTGTAGCAAATCAGGTGATGCCGAATCAGGCCTGTGATCAGGTCGCGCTCCTGGTTCGAAAAGCGATAGTCGCGAAGCCAACGGTCCGCCATGTCGGCGCCGACCTTCTCGTGATGGTAGAAGGTCCAGTCGTTCGTCTTGTCTGAATGCGCGCGAGTGCGCGGCTTTGCCACGTCGTGCAGAAGCGCGGCGATACGCTCCACCGGGTCGCCCTCGGATTCATCGAGGACGTGCATCGTGTGGTCCCAGACGTCGTACGCGTGCCACTTGTTCTGCTCGCAGCCGACCTGCTCGAGCAGCTCCGGATACGTCACCTCGAGAATCCCCGTTCGCCGCATCACGTCGAAAGCGCGGGACGGCGCCCTCGCCTTCATCGTCTTGAGCCACTCCTCTCGGACCCGCTCCGGGCTGACCTTGCCAAAGGTGTCGAGCGCTCCTCGAAACGCCGCCTCGGTGTCGGTCTCGAGCTCGAAGTCGAGCGTCGCGACGAAACGCGCCCCGCGGAGGATTCGAAGGCCGTCCTCGCCAAAGCGTTCGCTCGGGTCCCCCACCGCGCGGAGCACTTTCTTCTGCATGTCCTGTAGCCCGCCGAACGGGTCCGCGAGCTGCTCGTCGACCGGATCGTAGGCGATCGCGTTGACGGTGAAATCTCGGCGAGCGAGGTCCTGGTCGATGTCCCCGACGAAGACCACGCTATCGGGCCTCCGGCCATCGCTGTATTGGCCTTCCCCGCGCAGCGTGGTGACCTCGAACGCTTCGCCCTTCCACAGGACGGTCACGGTGCCGTGGTCGATGCCGGTCGGAATGACCCTCCGGAAGACCTTCTGGACCTTTTCGGGTCTCGCGCTGGTCGCGACATCCCAATCGTTCACGCGCTCGCCGCGCAGCGTGTCCCGGACGCAGCCCCCCACGACCCAGGCTCGCTCGCCCGCTTTGCGCAGCTCCTTACAAATATCGCGCACCGGCGCGGCGATTTGCTGCCGGAGGATTCTGTGTGGCACCTCGCATCGATAACCCTAGGAAAGAACAGACGCAATTGCCGACAGACCCAATTGGCCGAACGGCCCAACGAGGGTACACTCGTCAGACTCCCCTAACTCAGCCCCACCCCCCTCTGCCCCTGACAATCCAATGAGAAGACTCTGGAAGCCCTTGCTTGGCCTGGTGGTCGTCGTCGCGGCGTTCACCATATCGTTCGCTTGGCCCGTCGAAAACGGCCTGCGAATCGACATCGACACCTCTCCTCGGGCCATGGCTGCCCGCCAGGATGCCCCATGGGATCTCACCAAGCTCCAGGTGATGAACCGGGTCATCCACGAGGTCAACAGCGACTACGTGGACCCGAGTCGCATCGACCACAAGCGCATGATGCTGGCGGGCCTGGACGCCATCCAGCAGGACATCGCGCCCGTGCTGGTCGATTACGAGGACGGCGCCGAGACGCTCAAGGTCCAGGTCAACAGCCGGGAGAGCGAGTTCGTCATCTCGGACGTGACGAGCCCGTGGGAGCTCGCCGGTCGCTTCAGAGAGGTCTTCGCATTCCTTCAGGAAGAGCTGGCGGACGAGGACGACATCGAGCTTCGTGACGTCGAGTACGTCGCGATCAACGGCATGCTCAAGACGCTCGACCCGCACACCGTGCTTCTCCCGCCTGATGTGTACAAAGAGATGCGCACGAGCACTCGCGGCCAGTTCGGCGGCCTCGGCATCGTGATTTCCCTGCGAGACGGTCATCTGACCGTCATCAAACCGATCGAAGACACCCCGGCGTCGAAGGCCGGCCTTCAAAAAGACGATCGCATCGTCAAAATCGAAGACGAATCTACGCTGAACATGCCTTTGAGCGGCGCGGTGGACCGCCTCCGCGGAGCGCCCGGCTCGAAGGTGACCATCTTCATCCGCCGCCAGAACAAGGCGGGTACTTGGGGTCCGCAGCGAAAGGTCCAGCTGACGCGCGCCATCATCCGCATCGCATCTGTAGAGCACCGGATGCTTCGCGACTCGGTCGGGTACATCCGGATCAACAACTTTCAGGGCAACACCGAAGACGACCTCCGCAGGGCCCTGACCTCGCTGCACAAAAAGAAGATGCGCGGCTTGGTCCTCGACTTGCGCAACAATCCAGGCGGTCTGCTCGACCAGGCCGTGGAAGTGGCCGACACCTTCATCGAGGGTGGGCCGATCGTCACGACCTCGTCGCAGGACCCTCGGCAGCGTGACGAGAAGTTCGCGACCCGCTCGCAAACGGAGCCCGGCTATCCGATGGTCGTTCTGATGAACGCGCAGAGTGCGTCCGCGAGCGAGATCGTCGCAGGCGCCCTGAAGAACCACGATCGCGCGCTCATCATTGGCGAGCAGAGCTTCGGCAAGGGCTCCGTTCAGGTGCTCTACCCGCTTCAGGACGATTCAGCTCTGAAGCTCACGGTCGCGCAATACCTGACCCCTGGTGACGTCTCGATTCAGGGTGTCGGCATCGTTCCGGACATCGCGATCAGCCCGATGACGGTCGACAAGGACAACATGCAGCTCGAGGTCGACGCCTTCTACATGCGCGAGGCCGACCTGGATGCGCATCTGACCCACGAGAGTGCAAGCGACACGCAACGCCCGTCCGTGGTCATGGGGTACTACCTCAATCCGGACCTTCGGCAGCGGCTGCTCGAGTCAGAGCCCAACGAGGAGGAGAACGAGGACAAGGAGAACTTCCTGATTCGTTTCTCGAAGAACCTCGTCTTGAACGCGAAGTCGCCGAAACGACAGCAGATGCTCCGTGAGTCCGCGCCGATCATCAAGCGCGTCCAACAGCAGGAAAACGAGAAGGTCTCGCGGGACCTTCAGAAACTCGGGCTCGACTGGCGGATCGGAGCGGACGAGGGGCCGAGCAAGGTGCGCGTGACCGCACGGACGAGCGCTGGCGACGGAGCGGCCAAGGCGGGCGACCCTCTCACGCTCGAGGTGAGCGTGACGAACACCGGGAAGCACAACCTCTACCAGCTTCGCGCCAACACCCGGAGCGACTACTACCTGTTCGACGGCCGAGAGGCCGTGTTCGGCAAGCTCGCGCCCGGTGAGACCCGTTCCTGGACGACGACGCTCGGCCAGTGCCTGACCGAGGACGAGAAGCGGGTTTGTCGCGTTCCGCGCGCCACGGTCGATCGTGCCGACGGCATCCGAATCGAGTTCGAGGAGGCGCACGGCCACGTGCCCGACCCGGTCGAGGTCCGTACGCTCATCCGCGCGATTCCGAGGCCGCGCTTTGCGTATGGCATCCAAGTCGCCGACAACCTCAAGGGCAATGGCGACGGCCTGGTTCAGCCCGGGGAGCACGTGACCTTGTACTTCACCGCGAAGAACGTCGGAGATGCCGACAGCTTCGAAGTGCAGGCCAACGTGCAGAACAAGAGTGGTCGCGGCATTCTGCTTCAAGATGGACGCTTCGAGCGGAAGGAAGGCATCGCGCGTGGTGAGGAGTGGCTCGTGCCCTTCACCTTCCAGGTAAGCCCCGATTTCGCCAAGAGTGAGGTGACCCTCTTGCTCGGTGTCGTCGACAGCGAGCTCGGCGTGGCCGCCGGCGAGAAGCTCACGATTCCGATCGTTCGACAGCCTCTGTCGGTGCAAGCTCTCTCGAGCCGCAAGCTCGTCTCGCTCGACGCGGGCGCAGAGCTTCGATCGAGTCCCGACCCGGAGGTGCCGCTCGTCGGCCGACTCGACGCTCCGGCTCGACTGCCCATGGTCGCCCAGAGCGGAGCCTTCTCCCGCGTCGACCTTGGCGGAGGGCGCCCGGCGTGGGTCGCTTCGGACGCTACCTTGGCGGCCAAGGGCCAGCCCAGCAAGGTCGCGGTCGCTTGGGACACGCCGAACGCTGCACCCGAGATCACCCTCAACACCGCGGGGAGCTACGCCACCACGGCGGACACGTTCCAGATTCGTGGAGAGGCGACCGACAAGCAGCGGGTGCGTGACCTCTACATTACGACCAGCGGTCACAAGGTGTTCTACGAGTCGAACCAGTCGAGCGCATCGCCCGCGCAATTGACCTTCGACGCGGAGATCCCGCTCCGTCCAGGTCTGAACACGATCATGGTCGCTGCGCGCGAGGACGCAGGCACGGTCACCCGTCGCTACTTCGTCGTACGGCGTGATGGCGAAGACGGCTCCCTACTCGAAACGAAGAAGTTCGAAGGGGCGCTGCTCGGTAACGGCAACGGCTACCACTAGAAGAAGCCGGCGAAGCGCTCCATCCCGGGCGGTAGCGCTCCGCCGCTGCGGATGTGGCGCCAGATCATCGGCGCGAGGGTCTCGACCAGCCCCTTCGGGTCCGTAGGGACAGCCTTCAAACTCGAATCCGCTTGAGATTCAAGTGCGATGCTTTCGATTTCGCTTTGATTCCAAGTGATTCGGAGAATCTCGGGCTCGGAGCCCCGTAGCGCATGGATCAGGGCGGCCCCCCCTTGCTGAGGCGTCCCCCAGCTCAGCGCGGACTGCTCGAGGCCGGCGTGTTCCAGGAGCAAGGCCTCGAGCCGCTTCCGGAGATGCGGCTCTTCTTCCACCGCAAGCAGCGCGGTCAGCGCTTGGGCGGGCTTTGCGGCGTCTTGGACTACCGCGTGCATCATCGCGAGCCGTGCTGGTGGCGGCAGCTCCCCGTACGCGAACGCGAGGGCATCGAGGGCGCTCTCGTCGCCCAACACCTGGTCGAGCAGGCTCGCGAAGGATCCCGAGCGGGGGCGATTCGTCTTCGCGATTCCTGGCCGCCCTGCCTCCACGTCGCTCGCTATACCGCACAAAGGGGGGCATTCCTAGCCTCTCCGCGATGTATGTCAATGTAGTCAATTTGACTTCATCGACCTACGTGGCAAAAGAAACTCTGTTCAGGAGGCTGCCATGTCGGAAAATGCGCTGTTCGAGGAGCACCACGCGATGGTCCGGGGCCTGGCCGCCCGCCTCTTTCGGGAGCTCTCGCTCCGGGGCGAGCTTGATGACCTGGTCGCTTTCGGGTTCGGCGGCCTGCTCGAGGCGAAGAGCCGCTTCGACCCGGACCGCGGGGTCCGCTTCAAGACCTACGCGTACCACCGGATTCGTGGCGCGATGCTCGATGGCGTTCGCAAGATGGCGTCCGTCCCCCGCCGCGCGCATGCCGCCATGCAGGAGGAGGCGTCGGTGGCTCCGACGGCGGCCCCGACCGAGCTGGACAGGGCGTTCAGTCGCATCAGCGTGAGCCTCAGCTCCGAGATGCCGCTTCATGGGCGGCTGGGCGAGGAGAGCCCAGAAGCTGCTCTGATCAAGCAGCAGAGCATTCGCTGTCTTCTCCAGTCTCTTTCGGTCTTGTCCGAACGGCACCGGGCACTCGTCCGCGGTCGCTACTTCGAGGGGCGCTCGCTCGACGAGATGGCCCGAGAGCTCGGGATCTCGAAGTCCTGGGCGTGTCGGCTCCACCAGCAGGCCCTGGACCAGCTCCGCGCGGCGCTCGCGGCCGCGGAATGAAAGTCGGCCGGGTAGCCGAAATGCGTCTGTTCCCGGTGGGTTACGTGCGTACAAGCCTGCGCGCTTGGGGCCCCAGTGCGAACCGAGGTGCGCACTTGGGGGCAGGTGTGCGCTTTTTCGGCTCAGGTGTGGCAAAAGCGGCCTTCGCTTGTAAATTCCCGTGTAAAGTAATGCTCTAAACCCTTGGGTTTTGCCGATTTCTTCGGCTGGCACGCTATCTGCATCATTCTCGGGCAGGATGGGGGCAACCAGAAACCAAAGCCCGGGCGCTTCGACGGTGGACAACCGCGGCGTTCGGATTCTTGCAAAGTCGGTCTACCGCGAACTCCGCAATAGCGGGCACAGCCGGTCGGATATCGTCGCGTTCACCAACGCGGTGCTCGAGCTCGTCACAACCGAGCTTCGTGACGCGCAAGAAGCAGCAGAGTAACGACCCTGCATCGGCGGTCGAGCCGCTCGAAAAGCGCAAGCGATTCGGGCCCCTGGCTCCTTGACCCCAACGAAGGGCGCGCCTACGTTCCGCGCTCGGCGGCGGCTGTTTTCGGCCGCCCCGCTCGACAGAGGGAGTCGAACGAATGGCGACGAAAATCGGAATTAATGGCTTTGGGCGCATCGGACGTTGCGTGGCTCGGATTGCTGCCGGCCGCGACGACGTGGAGATCGTCGGAATCAATGATCTGACGAGCGCGGACATGCTCGCTCACCTGCTCGAGTGGGACTCTGTGCATCGCCACTTCGACCAGCCGGTGAAGGCAGAAGACGACGCCATTTGGATCGGCGACCAGCGGATTCCAGTGTCCGCCGAGAGAGACCCCTCGAAGCTGAACTGGGGCGAGCTTGGAGCCGAGGTCGTGCTCGAGTGCACCGGCCTCTTCCGCAGCAAGGAAACGGCGCAGGCCCACTTGGATGCGGGCGCCAAGCGCGTGATCATCAGCGCACCTGGCAAGGGTGACATCGACGCAACCTTCGTCGTCGGCATCAATAGCGACAGCTTCGATCCCGACAAGCACTTCATCGTCAGTTGCGCGTCGTGCACCACGAACTGCCTCGCTCCGATCGCCAAGGTCCTTCAGGACACCTTCGGCATCGTCAAAGGCCACATGGTCACGGTCCATGCGTACACGAACGACCAGGGTCTCCTCGACCAGCCGCACTCGGACAAGCGCCGTGCACGGGCTGCCGCGTTGTCCATGATTCCGACCTCGACAGGGGCAGCGACGGCGATCGGCCTGGTGCTCCCCGAGCTCAAGGGCAAGCTCGCCGGCACCGCTATTCGCGTGCCGACGCCCAACGTGTCGCTGACGTGCCTCACCGCTCAGGTCGCCAAGCAGACGGATCGCGACGCGGTCAACGCTGCGCTCAAGTCGGCGGCCGAGGGCCCGCTCAAGGGAATCCTAGAGTTCGAAGAGACCCCGCTCGTCTCGATGGATTTCATGGGGAACCCGCACTCGTCGATCTGCGACGCCGCTCAGACTGAGGTCGTCGGTGGCGACCTGGTCGAGGTGCAGAGCTGGTACGACAACGAATGGGGCTTCTCGAACCGCATGCTCGACCTCGTGCGGATCGTCTCGAGCGCGAGCTGAGCCGGTGTCCGAGCCGATTCGCTCCATCGAGGATCTAGACCTCGAAGGCGTCACGACGTTCATTCGAGTCGATTTCAACGTTCCACTGAAGAACGGTGAAGTCACCGACGACACGCGGATCCGCGCGGCGCTTCCGACTATCCAGTACGCGCTCGAACGTGGAGCGCGGGTTGTGCTCGCGTCCCACCTCGGACGGCCCAAGGGCAAGGTTGTCAAAGAGCTTTCGCTCGAACCGGTGGCCGCGCGGCTTGCGGAGCTACTCGAGGGCGGTGAAGTTCGGCTGACCGACGACTGCGTCGGCGACGGAGCACGCAAGGTGATCCAAGACCTCCGCGATGGTCAGGTCGCCCTGCTCGAGAACCTTCGGTTCCATCCGGGGGAGAAGAGCAACGACGTGGAGTTCGCGCGAGACCTCGGCACCGGTTGTGCGGCTTACGTAAACGACGCGTTCGGCGCGGCACACCGGGCGCACGCATCGGTGAGTGCCCTTCCCGGCCTCATGGAAGAGCGCGCTGCGGGCCTTCTCATGCAACGTGAGCTCGAGGTGCTCGAGAAGCTCCGGAGCGATCCGCCGCGACCGTATCTCGCCGTGCTCGGCGGTGCCAAGGTCAGCGACAAGATCGGCGTCATGGAGGCGCTGATGAGCAAGGTCGACGCCCTGCTCGTTGGCGGAGCGATGGCGAACACCTTCTTGGCGGCGCAAGGCCACGACGTCGGCAAGAGCCTTTGCGAGCGCGACAAGCTCGCCCTAGCGCGGAGCCTCATGGGCACAGCAGACAAGGCGGGCGTGGACCTGTTGCTCCCGGTCGACGTTCGCGTGGCCGATTCGGTGGATGCGACGAGCGCCGATGTGGTGAACGTCGATTCGATCCCGCCGGATGCATTGGCACTCGACATCGGCCCCAAGACCGAAGTGCTCTACCGCGATCGACTGCGGCGTGCGCTCTCGGTGTTCTGGAACGGGCCGATGGGACTCTTCGAGAACCCCGCATTCGCGGGGGGGACGCTCGCCGTGGCGCGAGCGGCCGCCGACTGTCCCGGGTTCAGTGTCGTCGGCGGAGGCGATAGCGTGGCCGCCGTGCAGCAGGCCGATCTGGCCTCCCGCTTCGATCACGTGTCGACTGGCGGCGGCGCTTCGTTGGAGTATTTAGAGGGCCGTCCGCTCCCGGGCGTGGAGGCGCTCCAGCCATGAGTTCAACCCGCACACCCCTGATCGCCGGCAACTGGAAGTTGCACAACACGCTCGCCGACTCGCAGGCCCTCGCCGGCGCGATCGCATCGCACGTCGGAAGCGGACTCGCCTGCGAGGTCGTCCTTGGACCCGTCGCGACCTCCTTGACCGCCGTGAAGCAGACGCTGGCTGGCTCGGCCGTGGGACTCGCCGCGCAGAACACCTACTGGGAGGACTCCGGTGCGTTCACCGGGGAGCTGAGCCCGGCGCTCCTGCTCGACGCGGGATGCAGCCACTGCATCATCGGCCACTCGGAGCGACGTCAGTTTTTCGGCGACACCGATGCCGGTGTCCGCAAGAAGGTGTCGGCGCTTCTCGTGCACAAGCTCGTTCCGATCCTCTGCGTCGGCGAAACCCTCGAACAGCGGGAGGCCGGTCAGACCCTCGAGGTGGTGCTGGGTCAGCTCGAAGCTGCGACCGATGGCCTCGACGCGGTCGCGCTTGCGCCGCTGGTCGTCGCCTACGAGCCGATTTGGGCTATCGGCACCGGCCGCACCGCCAAGCCGGAAGACGCACAAGAGGTGCATGCCGCGATTCGCGCCCGCCTCGCGGAGCTCAAGGGCGAATCCTGGGCCAATACCGTTCGTGTTCTGTATGGTGGAAGCGTGAAGCCCACCAATGCAGACGAGTTGCTCTCGCAGCCTGATATCGACGGTGCCCTGGTGGGCGGCGCCTCTTTGTCTGCCGAGAACTTCCTTCCGATCATCGATGCCGGCGTTCGCCGGGCGGAAAGCTAGCCATGTATACGTTTCTTTCGATTGTCTATGTCTTCGTCTGTCTCTTCCTAATCCTCGTCGTGCTTTTGCAGTCCGGCAAAGGTGGAGGCCTCGGCTCGGCCTTTGGTGGAGGCGCGAGCCAGCAGATTTTCGGCGGAGCGGGCGCTGGCAACCTACTCACTCGATTGACGGCGTTCTTCGCGTTCGCGTTCATGGCGCTCTCGGTGGGACTGGCCTTCCTCTCGACGACGGGAGAGCAGGCACTCGACCGGGCGGTCCGTGAGCAGGCTGCTGCTCAGGAAGCGGCCACGGAAGCCGAAGAGGAAGAACTGGAGCTCGAGGCAGCCGAGGCAGAGGCCGCGGCGGCGGCGGAAGCCGAGGCCGAACTCGAGGTCGAGCTCGAGGTCGAAGAAGCCGAGGCGGAAGCCGCGGGTGACGAGACCCCGACCGAAGGCGAGTAGCCACGGTAGTGTTCCAAGCGGCGGCTCAGCTCAGCGGCATGTAGCGCCTCGCCCTTCTGTTCGATCAGCGACAAGAGAGCGGTTCGAAGTTCGGGGCCCGTGCTTCGATATTCCGGAAGCGGATGTGTTGCTCTAGCGATGATCTCATCGAGTTCACTTGGCTTTGAAGTGTCCTTGCAGCCGCGCCCAAGGATCAGGCCGAGTGCGTACACGTCTGCTCGGCCGTCGACGGGTTCGTGACGCGCGTCTTCGGGCGCGCCGTACCCGCGGTGGTCGGGCCATGCCCACACGGTCCCGAAACCGGTCACCCGCACGCACCCTGCGTCCGTGACTTCGATCCGTCGTGGGGAGAGGCGACGGTGGACGATGCCGAGAAGGCGTCCCTGCTCGTCACGCCTCGAGTGGGCATACGCGATGGCGCTGGAGGCTTCGGCCACGATGAAGGCCAGGACGGGCCAAGGCAGCGATGCTCGCCGAAGCATCCACTGGTACAGGGTCATGGCCCCAACGTGCTCGCAGGCGACGAAGAAGCGTCCCTGCGCCCTGCCCGCATCGAGCACCTGGGCGACGTTGCACTGGGACAAGTACGCGGCGCGCCGGGCTGCCTCAATGACATCTGCTCGGGCACCGAGCGGGGCGAAACGGAGCACCACCTGCTTCTCGAAGCCAGCGGCTCCGGTCCTGGAAGCCAAGTAGCTCGCGCCGACTTGTGCGTCACCGAGCCGTTCGAGTAGGCGGTAGGGGCCGAAATCGTCGTGTCTTGATGACACGGCCCCATCTTCCATCGGATTGGACGCCGCGTCTCGTTTCCGGCTAGCGCGCGGGGGTCCCGTTCGAGGTGCCGTGGACCGGATGGATCCTGAGGTAGTGTCCGAGCCGGTGGGCGCCCCAATAGAACGGCACGGTGTCGAGCAGCGCCACGGTCAGCTTGAAGGTGTAACCGGCGGCGATGAACGTCAGAAGCTGCGGCCAGAGCGGCTCGGACGCCTCGATCGGGAGACCCTTGGCGAGGAAATGGGTGATGAGGATGACCGCCACGGTGTCGGCGAGCTGGCTCACCAGGGTCGACCCGTTGTTCCGAAGCCATAGATGCCGTCCGTTGGTGAGCCGCTTCCAGAAGTGGAACACCTGCACGTCGATGAACTGCGCTACGAGATAGGCGATCATCGATGCCGTCACGGCGCTGAATGCCAGGCGGCGGACATCGAAGAAGATGCCCGTCTCCGGCTGGTCGGGAGGCTCGAAACCCGGGAGTGCGCCGCCGACCCAGAGGATCAGCATCACCCAGAGGTTCAGCGCGAGGCCCATCCACACGACTTGGTTCGCACGGTGACGCCCGTAGAGCTCGGAGATGAAGTCGGTGCACAGGAATGTGATCGGGTACGGGAGCACGCCGACTGCCAAGGGCATCGGGACCGTGAAGTCCGTGCCCGGGAGACGGAAGCTGAGATCGATGAAGCGCGTCACGCCGAGAATGTTCAGCATCGCGAGCGTCCCGAGAAAGAGCCCCGACAGCACGAGGAACACCAACTGGCGGCGCTCCTGCATCGTCGTCTCGTCGAGACGAGGCAAGTCCTGGAACTCGTACTGCTCGGAGGGCAGGAGCGAGCCCTGGCTCACGCTTCGGCCTTTCGCCGCAGCGCCTTCCCCTCGATTCCACGCCAGGCCTGGTGCTCTTGCCCCGCACGTTTCGTGTCCCTGCTTTGCTCGTAGAGAAGCGGAATCGCGAGCGACACCGGCCGCTTTCCGATGGCCGCTTCCCAGGACTCTCGAAATTGGTCGAGCTTCTGAAGCGGCGAAACGATGACCTTCCCTCGAAGCAGGCCGTCAGGCAGCGGCTCTGTGCCGGCCGTCGTGTGCTCGTGATCGTGCGGCTCGCCCGCGGCGCAGGCTGCACAGGCGTGATGCACCCTCTCCTGCTGGATGAAGACGCGGGTGCCCTCGGGAAGCTCGGCCTCCAGGTTTTCGAGCGCGTTCGGCTCGCGCTCGAGGGCGACGAAAGGCAGTCGGCGCTCGCCGCCTTCGCGCAGAACCTCGAGCAATGGAAACACCGGGACCGTCCCCTGCTCTACCGATTCGTGCGCGGCGACCGGGGCGCCGTCCCAAAGGACGAGGTCGCCGTAGTCGATCGGCGCGTCGCGAAACGTGGGCGATTGCACCACTCCGTGACAGGGGCTCAAGGGAGCCACCCAGACGAGCTCGAAACCCACCGCCTTGCCGGGAAGCTGTGAGGTGGCGTCTGTGTCGGGGGTGCGAGAGAGCACGCGCAGGAGCAGCGGTGGCAGATTGGCGACGTAGGGCATGTCGCGACCGTGATCGATGCGGGCGTCGACTCCGATCTCCTGCCAGGCATCGACCGCCTCTTCGGCTTTGCCGATCGCAGTCGCGCAGATCGCGAGGTTCCAGAGCACGGGGCGCTCGGGCCCGAGGTGCATTCTCGCGAGGTCGTTGGCGGAGAAGCCTTCGTGGAAACGACCGCGCCACTTGTCGAGCAGACCTGCGTCGTACCACCACTCACCGCGATCGGGATCGAGCTCGATGGCGCGGGTGAATGCTTCGCGCGCTTCCTCATCGCGGCTCGGGCCGCAGATGCGAAGCGCGTTGCCGAGCGTCGCGTTCAAGTTGCCGGCGATCTCGGGGTCTTTCTGTTCGGCTTCGCTGAGCTCATCGATCGCTTGCTTCAGGCCGGCCGCCGCCCACCAGGCGGGGCCGTCTTCCGTGATCGGGGGTTCGTCCATGGCGCGCCGCCCGGCTTGCTCGATCAGCATGGACGCTGCCGTCAGCAGCAAGCGCCAGTCGCCCGTCCAGGCGCTGGTGATCTCGCGGAGGACATCCCGCTGTTCCCGGGTGTTGCCCATCTCGCGAATGAGCCCAAGAGCCAGGCCCGCTAGCTTGCGATCGCTGCCCAGCTGGGTTCGGCGTTGGAGGATCTCGTGCCAGGCGTTGGCCAGTTCGTCTGCTGCTTCGGCGTTCATCGGGGCGGAGAGTAGCAGTTTTCCGTCCTCTTCTTGGTGGAGGCGGCCCTTTTTGGCTAACCTGAACGAGTTGGGGCCAGTCTGCCGCCGCCACTGCTGAAGAGGACGATTTGCAATATCACAGTGCTGGACTGACCGATGTCGGCCAGCGTCGAAAACTGAACGAGGACGCGTATCTAGTCGATGACGGCCTCGGCTTGTATGTCGTTGCTGACGGGATGGGCGGCCACGCGGCTGGGGAGATCGCGAGCCAACAGGCCGTCGAAACCGTGCATGGGATGGTCATCCGAGGGCACGACGCCCTGGACAAGGTGGCCCAAGGGGACACCTCGGAGGACTCGCTCCGGCAGGCGATCCGGGTCGTGGAGAGCGCGGTACAGGCCGCGACCTACATGGTCTTCGGCCTGGCGCAGCACGATCCCAATCAGCAGGGGATGGGCACGACCGTCTCGGTCCTGGCGATGTGCGGCGAGTACGGCATCACCGCACAGGTCGGCGATAGCCGCATCTATCTCGTGCGCGGTCACGTCGTCGAGTCGCTCACCGAGGATCACACCCTCGTCGCCTGGCAGCTCAAGCAAGGCATCATCACGGAAGCCGAGGCCGCCCGCTCCCCGCACCGCAACGTGATCACACGTGCTGTCGGTAGCCGAGAGTACGTTCAGGTCGATACGGGCTTCTTCGAGGTCCAGCCCTCGGATTCGTATCTGCTGTGCTCCGACGGCCTGCACGGCTATCTCAAGGACGAAGAGATCCCTGACGTGATCCAGATGGGTCCCCAAGGCGCGACTCAGCGATTCATCGCCATGGCAAACTCGCGGGGCGGCCGCGACAACATCACCGCCGTCGTGATCAGCGTCCGCTGAGGCGGCGTGGCTTGTTGGCGGGGGCGTGAGCGCGGTACGGCGCGTGGGTTTAACTACGACCGCCCCGCCCACCCCCACCCGTAATCCTCCCTCCGCGGCTTCGCTGCGCTCGGCCTTGGCGGCGCAGGGGCGCCGGGCTTCGCCTGACGGCTCGCGCGAGCCCGTCATGTCTTGAGGGCGGTAGCTTTTTGGCGTGAGGAGGAGAATCCGTCGGGATGCCCAGCACAGTGAGCGGGAGGGAGCGAAGCGAGCGGGCCCCGCTCGCGAGCACGGGCGTCGCGACGGATTCTCCGTGTGCCTCGCGAGCACGGGCGTCGCGACGGATTCTCCGTGTGCCCCGAGCACGGGCGTCGCGACGGATTCTCCGATTGTACCCCTTAACGACTTCGAGCCCGAGTCCCTGAGGGAACCCGAGCTCGAGTCTGTGTGCCCCAGTGGCCTGGGTTAGTCGTTGCTGTCCTCGTCCGCGAGCACGTCTTCGGCGGTCTCCGCGATGGCTTCCTCCGCCGGCGCTTCCTCTTCGTCTGCGCTAGCTGCCACAGCGAACGCGCCGAGCTTGTCTCGGAGGGCGTCGCCGAGGGTGGCCTGGGCTCCGCCGAGGCTCGGGCCGACCTTGCGCGGTGCGACACGCTTCTGTGCCGAGTCCGGGCGTGCGACCTGATTGACGTCCTGACCCTCTGCCGCGCGGAGCGACAGGGTGATCGTGCGGTCGTCGTCGTCGAGACGAATGACCTGGGCCTTCACGATATCGCCGGTCTTGACGATGTCGGTCGGCTCCTGGCTGAGGTCGGCGCTGATTTCGCCGCGGGGAATCACACCCTCGACGCCACGCTCGATCTCGACGTGGATGCCGTACTCGTCGGCGCCCGTCGAGCGGACCTCGATGACGGTGCCCTCGGGGTAGCGCTTGGGGATGAAGCTCCACGGATCTTCGTAGAGCTGCTTGATGCCCAGGCTGACCTTGCGGTCGTCGTGGTTGATCGAGAGGATGATTGCCTCGACCTCGTCGCCCTTGCGGTAGAGATCCGCCGGGTTGTTGATTCGCTGGGTCCAGCTGAGGTCCGACTTGTGGACCATGCCGTCGACGCCGTCCTCGATGCCGACGAAGACGCCGTAGTCGGTGATGGAGCGAACGCGGCCCTGGATGATGTCGCCCGGGTTGTACTTCTGCGTGAAGACGGTCCAGGGGTCTGGCTCGAGCTGCTTGAGACCGAGGCTGATGCGCTTGTTCTGCGCGTCGAGATCAAGCACGACGCACTCCACCTCTTGGCCGACCTCGAGCACCTTCGAGGGATGCTTGGGCTTCGCCCAGGTCATTTCGCTGACGTGGATGAGGCCCTCGACGCCCTGCTCCAACTCGACGAAGGCGCCGTAGTCGGTGAGCGAGACGACCTTGCCCTTGACCTTCTTGCCCGCGACGTAGTGGTCGGTGGCGACGTTCCACGGGTCTTCCATGGTCTGCTTGAGACCGAGGGAGACACGCTCCGTGTCGGCGTTGTACTTGAGCACCTTGACGGTCACTTCGTCGCCCACCTCGAAGACCTCGGACGGGTGGTTGACCCGGCCCCAGCTCATGTCGGTGATGTGCAGAAGCCCATCGATGCCGCCGAGGTCGACGAATGCGCCGTACTCGGTGATGTTCTTGATCGTGCCGGTGACGACCTGACCCTCTTGCAAGTTCTCGAGCGTTGCTTCCTTGAGGCGGTCGCGCTCCTTCTCGAGGAGTACGCGTCGCGAAAGGACGATGTTGCCGCGCTTCTTGTTGAACTTGATGACCTTGAACTGAAAGGTCTGTCCAAGCAGTCGGTCGAGGTTGCGGACCGGGCGAAGATCGACTTGCGAGCCCGGAAGGAACGCTTTCACGCCGCCGCGGATGGTGACCGCGAGGCCGCCCTTCACACGCTGCGTAATCGTTCCGTCGATGAGCTCGTCGCGCTCGCATGCGGCGCTGATCTCGTCCCAGACTTTGAGCTTGTCAGCCTTCTCTTTCGAAAGGCTCACGAGGCCGTCTTCGTCCTCCTTGCTCTCGATCAGGACGTCGACACTGTCGCCTGCGGTCGCCGAGATGTTCCCCTCGGCGTTTATGAACTCGTGAAGCGAGATGACACCCTCGGACTTGTAGCCGATGTCGACTACTACGGAGTCCTTGCTCACTTTGAGGATCGTCCCAGAGACGATGTCGCCTTCACGGAGTTGGTCGGTTTGGTCTGCCGAGGCTTCGAATAGAGCAGCGAAGCTCTCGGGATTGGGATTTTGAATTTCGGTGGTTTCGGTCATTTATAAATCACTGCTTCCCGGTGCGTTCTCCAGCGCCCAGCGGACTCGCCGTCACGTCTGAATGTCCCCGGAAATGCAGGGGAGTCCGTGGGTAGCAGGCGACTTATGGGGTGTCAATTGCAGGGCCGTCACAAGATTCGACCAGCTCGAGGACATGCCGCACCACCGCCTCCATGTCGAGGCTGGTGCTGTCGAGGATGACCGCGTCCTCCGCGGGGCGAAGCGGGGCGATCGCCCGGGTGGAATCCGCCTCGTCGCGGGCCCGGATCTGAGCGAGTAGCTCGTCGTAATCGACCGCGATTCCCCGCGATTCCAGATCGCGAACGCGCCTTCGGGCCCGCTCCTCGGCCGATGCGGTCAAAAAGAGCTTCACCTCGGCGTCCGGGAACACGACCGTGCCGATGTCCCGGCCTTCGAGCACCACTCCACCCTCGCGGCCTAGCTCACGCTGGATGCCGAGGAGGGCTCGCCGGACACCCGAATAGGCGCTCACCTGGCTTGCGCCGGACGCGATCTCCGGTGTGCGAATGTCATCGCCACGATCGACTCCATCCAGCAAAAGCCGAGGGGTTCCATCGGCTTGAGAGACGAAAGCAAGTTCGAGTCGAGGGGAGAGCTCCGCCACGGCGGCTTCGTCGTCCCAGGCGATCCCGTGTTCGCGGGCCGCGAGGGCGACGCCGCGGTACAGGGCGCCTGTATCCACCAGGGTGAAGCCGAGACGACGCGCGAGCTCGCGTGAGGTGGTGCTCTTCCCGACGCCGGCCGGTCCGTCGATCGCGATCACTGCTTGGGGGCGGCTCATAGCGTCTCCTCGGTGATATCGGCCCCGAGGGAGCGAAGGAGCGCAACGAATCCGGGGAAGCTGGTGTCGACCGCCTCGGCACCGTCCACGACTGACTCCCCCTCGGCGAGGAGCCCTAGGAGGGTCGCCGACATCGCGATTCGGTGGTCCCCGTGGCTGTCGACCTGGGCGCCCCGGAGCGGTGCGCCACCCGTGATCAGCATGCCGTCTGGCAGCTCTTCACATGGGACCCCAAACGCCTGGAGGACGGCGGCCATGGTGGCGATCCGGTCGCTCTCCTTGACCCGGAGCTCCGCTGCATCCCGGATCTCGGTCTGTCCAGGCACGGTCGCCGCGAGCGCGCAGACCGCAGGGATCTCGTCGATCATTCGGACGATGAGCTCGCCGCCAGCCACCGCGGCGCGAACCGATCCGTAGGTCAGCGAGACCTCGGCCATCGGCTCATCGCCCGCGCCGTGACCGCTCGGCCGATGCGAAATCTGGGCGCCGACCAAACGGAGCCAGTCGAAGACACCGGTGCGGGTCGGGTTCACGCACACGTCTTCTACGCTCACCTTGCTGCCGGGCACCATCGCTGCCGCGAGCAATGGGAATGCCGCGCTCGAAGGGTCGCCGGGGACATGCCACTCGAAAGGCTCCCAACCTCCCGCCCAGTCGTCATTCGGATCGAGAACGACCGAAGCGCCTGCGGTCTGAAGCGGGACGCCGAGGGCCAACATCATCCGCTCGGTGTGGTCGCGCGAAAGCACCGGCTCCTCGATGACGGTTGGGCCGGCGGCGTAGAGGCCGCTCAATAACAGCGCGCTCTTCACCTGGGCGCTGGCGACGGGCATTGCGTACTCGATGCCCTGAAGCGCCTCCCCCTCGACCAGCGGTGCGATCGAAATCGGAGGATAGAGCTCGTCTGGGTTTGCGCCGGCTGTTCCGGCGATGTGTGCGCCGCGTGCGCGCAGCGGCTTGATCACGCGGCCCATCGGGCGGCTCGTCAGGGAGGCGTCGCCGGTCATTCGAGCGCCGAACCGCTGCCCGCTCAGCAAGCCCGCGAACAAGCGCATGGACGTGCCCGAGTTGCCGCAGTCGATCACGTCTCCCGGCATCCGGAGCCCTCGGAGTCCGACTCCGTCGACGACGGTCGCCCCCTCCGCGTTTTCGATGCTTACCCCCATCGAGCGAAACGCCTCCCGGGTGGCCGCGTTATCGAGCCCTTCGGACAGCCCGGTGATGCGGGACGTTCCACGGCCGAGGGCGCCGAAGATCAAGCTTCGATGCCCTATCGACTTGTCGCCGGGCACCCGCACGCGCCCGCGAAGAGGGCCGGCGGGGCGGATGCGATATCGCTTGCGGACGCTATGCACGCGACTCCCTTAGCACGCCCTGGAGCGACTCGAGAAAGCGCTGGTTTTCGTCGGGAAGGCCGATCGTCACCCGGATTGTTTGCTCGAGCGGGGCCGCCATCGGCCGAACGATCAGCCCTTCGCGAAGAAGCGCCTCGTACACCGCCCTTCCCGGCCGTCCCACGTCGACCAGAAGAAAGTTGGCTTGGCTCGGGGCCACCTGAAGCCCGAGCGCCGACAGCGCTGCGCTGAGTGCCTTGCGATCGCGAATCGTCGCAGCGACGGCATGCTCGAGGTGCGCCTGGTCGCCGAGGGCGGCGCGAGCCGCGAGCTGCCCCAGCGTGTTGACGTTGAACGGCGCGCGAAGGCGATTGAGGTGCTCGACCATTTCGGCTGTGCCGATGACGTACCCCACCCGGAGCGCGGCGAGCCCGTAGGCTTTCGAAAACGTACGGAGGATGGCCAGGCGTTCGCGGCTGCCTCGAAGCCGAGTCGCGGGTGCGAAATCGGCAGCGTCGGCGTATTCGACGTACGCTTCGTCGACGACGACCAGGACGTGTTCGGCTACTTCGCGCAGGAGGCGTTCGAGGTCTGGCTCTGTGATGTAGCTCCCGGTCGGGTTGTTGGGATTCGATACGAAGAGCAGTTTGGTTTCCGGCTTCACCGCTGCGATCAAGTCGTCGACGTTCCAGTGGATGTGCTCGCGAAGAGGGACCGCCGTGCTCTCGAGCTCCTGAGCCACCGAGCCGATGCGGTAGCAAGGGAACGACGGGTGGCCGAAGACGACATGGTCGCCGCGGCTCGCGAAGACTCGGCAGATCAAATCGATGAGCTCATTCGAGCCATTGCCGAGACAGAGCTCCTTGGCGGGCACTCCGTGGTGCGCGGAAAGTGCCTCCCTGAGCTCGTGTCCGCGCGGGTCCGGATAGCGGTGCAGCGCGAGCGCGTCACCCGAGAGGGCTTCGGCGGCTCGGGGCGATGGCCCGTAGGGGTTCTCGTTCGACGCGAGCTTTACGACGTGCTCGAGCCCGAGCTCGCGCCGAAGCTCTTCTTCGGGCTTGCCTGGCTCGTACGCGCTTAGGGCGAGGATGTGGGGGGCAGCGAGGTCGCTCATCGGGGGGCGGTCAGCTCCGTCTGGGGTAGCTGCCCAGAACCTTGGCATAACGGGCGATGCGACGCAGCTCCTCGACGGCCGTCAAGACAGCCCGGTCCGTGATGTGGCCGTCCATCTCGAGGAAGAACACGTGGGCCCACTCTGAACCGCTCGATGCCCGCGACTCGATCCGGGTCAGATTGATCTCTCGATCGGCGAGGGGGCGCAGGGCTCTGTGGAGGGCTCCAGGCGCATCGTCCGGCGCCATCGCCAGCATCGTCCGGTCGTGGCCGGTGCGGGATGGCAGTCGATTGCCGACGATGCCGAAGCGGGTCAGCACCGCGGAGTCGTTTTCGAGGTGGTCGTCGATCAGTGTAAGCGCGTGCAGCTCCTGGAGGAGTGGTGATCCGAGGGCGGCCGACTGGTCGTCACCGAGCGCGAAGTGGGCGGCGGCCTCGCCCGATTGAACGTCGACGAAGATCGCGTCCGGGTACCGTGACCTGAGCTGACGCTCGGAGGCCGCAATCGCCTGAGCAGCTCCGTAAATCTTGAGGACCTGCGCTGGATCCCCGGATTGGGACAGGAGCTGATAGCGTAGAGGCACGACACGTTCCGCGCAGAGCTTCGCATCGCTCGAAAGCAGGCCGTTCAAGGTCGCCGTGATTGCCCCGTCGGTCGAAGTCTCGAGTGGAACGACGCCGAAGGTCGCGTGCCCGTGGTGCACGGCTTCGAGCACAGCGCTGACGCTCTCGCTCGGCCGGAAGCTCGGCGCGTGCCCGAAGTAGTCGCGCGCAGCTGCGTGCGCCAAGTCGCCGGGGGCGCCGAAGTAGGCGACCACGTCTGGCGTGATGAGCTCGGTGCACGCCGACAAGAGCTCGCGGAAGACTGGCTCGATGCTCTCGGCAGGAAACTCCTGCGCCAGGCCCCGTGCGCCTTCGATGACCGCGGCCTTCTTTGGGAGACGAAGGGGCTCGTCACCCGACTCTCTCCGAAGTGCGTTGTAGTCATGGATGGCCTTCGCGCGAGCGTTTAGAGCAGCGACGATTTGCCGGTCCGCCTCTTCGAGAGCCTCGATGATCCGGCGAAGGCGGTCGTCCATGGAGTCGATGGTAACAGTCCCTCCATCGATCGTATACCGTCGGAGCGTGTGCGTTACTCGTCCTCGCGTCTCGCCAGGTCCGCCAGTCTCGCCAGTGTCACCAATGCGTCCACCGGCGTCATGCGTTCGACGTCGAGTGCTCGGAGCGTTGCTTGTACTTCCGAACGCTCGGGCGGTGACGATTCGAACAAGGGGATCTGCGGCGCGCTCGCCGGCTCGGCGCGCGCTTCGAGCTCGGTGAGCTTGGCCTTCGCGCGTGCGAGCACGATCGGCGGCACCCCCGCGAGCCTAGCAACAGCCAGGCCATAACTGCGGTTCGAGCCCCCGGGAACCAGCTGATGCAGCAGGATCATGCTGTCATCATGCTCTTTTGCGGCGACGTTGAAGTTGGCAGCGGATGCTAGGCGATCGGCAAGCTCGCAGAGCTCGTGATAATGGGTTGCGAAGATCGTCCTGCACGCCGTCACGTCGTGAAGATGCTCGGCGACGGCCCATGCGATCGCCAGGCCGTCGTAGGTGCTCGTGCCCCGTCCGATCTCGTCGAGGATGACGAAGGAGCGCTCCGTCGCGCCGCGCAGGATCGAGGAAGCTTCCGTCATTTCGACCATGAACGTGCTCTGTCCGCGGGCCAGCTGGTCGCTCGCTCCGACCCGGGTGTAGACGCGATCGACGACCCCGATTCGCGCCCTTTCCGCGGCGACGAAGCCTCCCGCTTGGCCCATGATCACCGCGAGGGCGGCCTGCCGCATCGCCGTGGATTTGCCGGCCATGTTCGGCCCGGTGAGCAGCATGAAGCGCGTGCCTTCCGAGTCGAGCTCGATGGTGTTGGGGACGAAGCCATTCTGGGCGGCGTAACACTCGACCGTCGGGTGCCGGCTTTCTTCGAGCACGAGGTCGAGACTGGAATCGACCGTCGGGCGGACATAGTTGCGAGCGTGCGCGATGTCCGCGAGAGCGGTCGCGACGTCGACCGAGGCGATGACTCGAGCCAAGCGATGAAGTCTCGGTGCGTGTTCGCCCACCGTGGCCCGCAGATCGAGAAACGCGGCGGCCTCGAGCGCCCGCGCCCGCTCGTCAGCGTGGAGGATTCGGTCTTGTAGCTCGGCGAGCTCGGCGGTGATGAACCGCTCGCCGTTGGCGATGGTCTGCTTGCGAACGTACTCGTCCGGTACGGCGTCCAGCTTCGACTTCGTGATCTCGATGTAGTAGCCAAATACCCGAGTGAACTTCACCTTGAGCGAGCCGATGCCCGTGCGCTCGCGCTCGCGCTGCTCGAGGTCGAGGACGATGTCCTTGGCGGTGGTCGAGAGCTTTCGGAGCTCGTCGAGCTCTTCGATGTAACCATTCGCGAAGATGCCGCCCTGGCGGTCCACCGTGGGGGGCTCGGGTACCAGCGCCCGGCCCAGCAGGTCCGCAACGTCCTCGCAGAGATCGGCGTCACGGAGCGAGGCCAGGGCATCGTCGAGCGCGCTTCCCGGCCGCTTGCAAAGGAACTGATGAAGCGCGGCGGCGCTCGAAAGGCTGTTTCGAATCACGCCGAGATCGCGCGGCGTCGCGAGGCCTACCGCGGTTCGTACGGCGAGACGCTCGAGGTCACCGATCTCCGCGAGGTGGCGTCGCGCCTGATCACGAGACTGTGGGTCCAAGACGAACAGCTCCACGGCGTCATGGCGGCGCCGGATTCGTTCGATGTCCGTCAAGGGCTCGAGCAGGCGCCCTCGAAGAGCCCTGGCGCCCATGGAGGTCTTGGTCTGGTCGAGCAGGTGGAGGAGCGAGCCCCGCCGCTCCCCGTCGAGCGTCCGCACGAGCTCCAGATTGCGGACGGCGGCGTCGTCCAGCACCAGCCGGTCACCGGCCGTGTAGAGCGTGGCGACATGGATCTGGAAATCGGGCTGATGGGCCCGTGCATAGTCGAGCACTAGGGCTGCCGCGCGCGCGGCTCCTGGCTCCGCTCGAAGCTCGGAGGTTTGCTCTGGGCTCAAGTGGTCGTCGAGCGAGTCTGCTTCTGTGTCGAGTGCGGCCATGCGTATGGCGGCGTGAGGCAGAGTCTGGCGGACCAGCTCATCGAGCTCACCTGCTCCGGCCTCGATGAGCACCTCGGCCGGGTCCAGCCGCACGAGCTCGCCGACCCATTGCGGCCCAATCTCCACGTGGCAGGCGCGCAGGCTACCGGTCGAAAGCTCGAGGGCCGCCATGCCGCCGTCCGCCGTAACGCTCACGAGGAAGTTTTCTGCTCGCGCATCGAGCGCATCGGGTTCGAGGCACAGCCCCGGAGTCACCACCCGGACCACCTCGCGGGGAACGACCCCCTTGGCAGCCGAGGCGTCGCCGATCTGTTCGCAGATGGCGACCTTTTCGCCATGCCGAAGCAGTGCCGCGAGGTAGCCCGCCGCCGCGTGGTGCGGCACGCCGGCCATCGGAATCTTGTTGCCCTCAGGGTCCGTCCCGCGCGAGGTCAGGGCGATGTCGAGGATCGCCGCCGCGCGACCCGCATCGTCGAAGAACATCTCGTAGAAATCACCGAGACGAAAGAAGATGATCGCGTCGGGATGCTGCCCTTTGGCCCGCAGGAATTGACGCATGACCGGGGTGTATTCCCGTTTTCGCGTCGACCCCCGTACGCCCATGAATCGGGTCTACTCGAAGGTCTGGACGATGTTAAGCGGAGAAAACACGATGCGCCGAACGCCCGCGTGGAAGTCGACGAAGAAGAGCTGATCGATTTCCGCAGAGAAAAGCATGGACGCGGGAAGCGACCGGGTGGCGCCCCCCGTATCGAGCAACTCGACGCCGAACTGATTGAGAATGTTAAAGCTCAGCAGCACGATGGTCGAGTCGGTGATCGTCAGCATCTCTTCGAAATCCGTGATCGCAAAGCTGACGAGAGGGTTGATGAACTGGGTGGCTGGGAACGCGCGTCCGGTGAGATAGGTGTCCACGTCGTCCGCAACGACGGGCCGGGAATCGTCGAAGATGCACTCGCCGGTCGTCGGGTCGGGAATCACCCGATGGATGAAATCGGAGCTCGTGCCGGTCACCGTGTACGCCTCTTGCGTTTGGATCTGGTATTCGGTGAACTGGTTGAAGCAGCGTCGCGTCTCTTCGAGCGTGTAGCGCGAAGGGTTCGGCGAGGGGCCGATCTCCAATTGTTCGTTGAAGGCCCGGACGATGGGGAACCAGATCTGCCGGTCGTCGATGTCCTCCTCGAGATCCTCGAACTCGTTCTGGCAGTCGACGTCGTCCCGTGTGCTCGGGGGGAGCTCGCCGATGATGACGAGTCGGTCACCCACGTAGGCTTGGAGTGCGTCGATGCTCAGTCCGGTGTCGGCGGGGGTCCCGCCCTGCGGTCCAAGCACGCCCACTTCGCAGAACGGGACGTCGCCTCCGAGGAACCAGTTGCCCGGCTCGCCCTCGAACGACTCATCCGAGAACAGGCCGAGTCCTCCGTTCGATTCCGGAATCAGCCCTTGCCATCGAGCGTCCCAGCGCTGGGTGAAGCTGCTCCATACCTGGGAAGACGCGCAAATCAGGCCGTCGTCGTCGCTCCCGGTGGGCGGCACTCCGAACACGTTGAATTGCGACACGGGACACTGGATGAACGAGAGACCGGGACCATCGGAATTCGGCGCGGTGCCGTTGGTCTCTTCGAGCACACCGGGCGCCTCGTTGAATTGGAGCGATGGAGTGCCGTCGATCGAGATGAAGGTCGTCGGTGTGAAGCCAAAGCGTCGTCGGTGCCGACGGATACTCGCGAATTGGTCCGGGCCCGTCTCCGCCAGCGTACAGGCAATGGTTCCCTCTCCGCCTCGGCACGGCGCGTTGAGATCGTAGACATCCAAGAAGAACATCTGGCCGTTCGAAAGGCTCACACCGAGGAACACGCCGCGCAGGTTTCTCGGGTTCTGCGCGAGGGCGAACGCGTCGTCATCATTAGGGTCGCAGATGTCGGTGTCCGGGTCGCCGGCTGCAACCTGGAGGTCCCCCGTATCCGGATCGGTCGTGAGCTCGTAGAACGGCGACAGCACCTCGATGGTGCGCACGTTCGAGAACCCCGAGCGAACTCGGTTGCGTGACTCGACGTTTTCTTCGCTGGCCCTCGCGCTTACGCCGGCCAGAACCGGAAGCACCGCTCCGAAGCTCACGGAAGTCTCGGCATAGTCGATGGCGAGGATGGCGCCGTCGTTGGCGCTCACGGCGTAGACGTAGCGCTGTACCGCCGCTCGGTCGTCCGGGTCGGAGGTCGCCGGAACAAATGGGGTCACTTTCACTTGGGTCAGCGGCGCGAGCGAGACGAGGGGAGCGACTTCGGTGGCTCCGGTCTCCGATAGTGTGAAGCGGTGGATGACCGGCTGGTTGGCATCCGCGACGAGCAGTACGTCGTCCGTTGCGTCGTCGGGGTTACCTTGGTCGACGATCAAGGAGACCGGCGCGGGCCCGGGAGCTAGCCCATCCTCGCAGGGCACGGTCGTCTCGACGGTCTTGATGAAACGCCCTTGTCGATCCTGGAAGTCCTGAGGGCAGATGCGATTGTAGTCGGTGTCGTCGGACGGAGGCGGAGGCACAGGCGCCACCGCGTCACATCCAAGGGTCTGCAGCGGAAGCTCGGTCACTGCGCCCAGGGTTTGCGCGCCGGTATCGGGGTCGATGTCGACTTGAATCTGGGCCACCTGACCGAGGTCTGGAATGGCCGCGTAGAGAAAGCGGTAGGTGACGCTCGTCTCTTCCGTGATCTCGTGAAGCGCCAGGTCGGTCGGCCCGGCATCGAAGCGCACTTCATCGATCGGTAGGCTCGAGGTCCCCTGAACTATGGCCTCGGTCGGAACCGCTTGCACGCTCTTCGGGCTGAAGCTGCTCACGTATGTGTACAGCGAGTCGACGGGCGAAATTTGGATCGCGGTCGGCTGTTCACCGACGCGAAATGCCGTGACTCCCGGAACGGTTCGATTGGTGTCGAAGATCGCGCCGTTCGTGAAGTTGACGACGGCGACTGTGCCGCTCTCGACCTGCGTCACGGCGCCGAGGAACTGCGCATTGACGTCAGGATCCGACTCGTCGTTGTTTTCGCACGACGCGAGCGGAAGCACTTGATTGAATTCAAAGAGGTTGCCCGTCACCTGCTCTACGTCGGCGCAGAAGAGAGCGATGTTCTCTGAGCGATCGAGCGAAGCAAGGACGATGTTGTTCGTGTTGTTGCTACACGAGGCGACGAGAAGCGCGCACGAAGCCAAAATGAAAAAGCGCATCATCGAGGAAGCTCCGACACCGGTTGCGGGAAGCCGACGAGGCCGAGCAGTTGTGGCGAGCACTCCTCGGGGGCATCATCGCCGCCCTCGAGGCACGCCACGAGCGGTCGGAGGTCGGCGACGCGGAGTACCGATGTGCTGAAATCAGCCGTGTACAGAAGAAGCCGCGAGCGGTCGATTGTGAACTCGAACGCGCCGCTGATGTTGGTCAGCGTCGTCACGCCCTGGAATCGATCGGTATCGATGACCTGGACCCGTCGCGAGAGAAAGCAGCTCACGAAAGCGAGCAGAACGGACTCTCCGCGTGCGGGGACCTCCGCGACCTCGATCCGCGATGGGTCGCGGCAGGTGGAGATCTGGCTGACCATGTTCAGGTTCATCCCAGAGACGTCGGTTCGAGCGACGATGATGGACTCCGGAGAGCGCGAAACGATGTACGCGAGGTTGCGACCAGGCCGAGGGTCGAACTTGATGTCACGCTGGCTGGTTCCGAAGTCGAGGCCGGTGACGAACTGCGGGCCCGCGTCGAAGAGGTAGCTCTGCGTCGGGTCGCCATCGATTCCGACGCCCAGGCGGACGATGACCTGCTCGAGCGCGCTCGGGATCCACGCCACCTTCGCGCCGGGTTGGTAGTTGATCGTGACCTGTTCCGCCGCGAGCTCGTCGATCGTGGCAGCCAGGCGGGGGCGCTTTTCGGTTCCGGTGCCGGGCACGGTTGGGACCTGGTCGAGCAGAAGGCTCGCCTTGCCTTCCCGGTGTGCCACCAAGACGTAGTCCCCGTTGAATTCGGGATCGTTCTCGCGCCCCGCTGGCGCGAAGTCATCGGACAGATCGCCGACGAACACGTCGACCGGGTCGTTTGGAAAGGTGAGTTCGAGGGTCGGGTTCGCGTTTACGCTCGCCCCGTCACGGTACGGGGGAATGCAGGTCTGGAGCTCTCCGAACGCCCCCCCACAGGCGAGCTGCCCCTGCTCGTTCACGTCGATGTAGGTGATGTTGGAGTCGCTTCGGACCGGCACGTAGATCCGCCGCCCGCTCGTCGATAGGCCGAGGCCATCCGAGAACGAGCCGATGTAGACCTCGCCCCGGATCAGGCCGTCGACTGGCACCACCTTGAGCGCGGCGGTGTCGGGGTCTCGGAAGGTGACGTCTGAGGGCACCACCGTGCAGCGATCGGGGGGGATGGCAGAGCAGGTCTCGTCGTCCGGTTCGGGGTCGCAATTGCAGCTTGGGTCGCTGGTGTCGCCTTCGAAGCCGTCGGCGAGGCAGATGTCACGGATGCCGGCGGGAATCGGAACACAAAGAAACTCGGTCAGCGGGTCACAGCTGCAATCGCCTGAGGTGCAATCCGGCCGTACCCACTGGCTGACGCAACCGTTGAAAATGCCGCCGACCAGTGCGTCGAGGTCGTAGGACTGCACGTTGCCGGAGTTGTACTGAAGCCCGAAATTCGAGCTGGTCACGTAGAGGAACTGGGCATTGCCGTCCGCGTCCACGTCCGTGCCGAGCTCGATCGCGATGGGAAACGACATGAGACCGGCGGGCAGGGGCTCACCTGTCTTATTGATGCACCCGGTCGAGACCGTGCCCGAGATAAGGAAGAACCCCAGAGCGATGCCGATCCACGCGCTCTGCGGGCCGAACTGCGACCCCATGGGCCGGCACCCTAGCCGTTCGCCCCATGGGGGGCAACTCACATCGCGCTGCGCTATTTCCAGGGATCGAGGATTACTGGCGTACCCCCGTCAGAGCGTTCCGCAGTGCGCTTCGGCTTACGGCGAGCCAGGCGCCGCGGAGCAGCCTCGCGCTGCGGCTCCGGGGCTTCGGCCACGGCCGTCCGCTGATCGGGCTCCTCCAGCTCGGCTTCGAGCGTCGGCTCGGGCGGCGCGGCCGGAGCGCCGGCGGCGGGATCGGGGCTGGGTCGGGGCTGGGTCGGGTCGGCGCTTGGCTCACGCTTCCCGAGCGCGCCGAACGTCAGGCTTCCTATGAGCATCAGGAGCGCCAGGCTGAGTCCTGCGAGGTACACCGGCGACACCCTCCGGCGCGGCGATGCCGGTGGCGGTGGCGGGCGCGTCGGGGTCAGGGTCACCGTGTTGGGCCCGCTTGGGCGTTGACCGACACTGATTCGCGAGAGGTCTGCGTCGAGCTCCCGCATCGTCTGGTAACGTTGCTCCGGCTTCTTGTCGAGGCAGCGCATGATGACGTGCTCGACCTCAGACGAGACCTGAGGGACCCGAATCTGCGGAGGAATCGGATCCTCGTACATGTGCTTGGTCAGGATCCCCATCATGGTGTCCGCGTCGTGCGGCACGTGACCTGTGAGCATCTCGTAGAGCAGTACGCCGAGCGCGTAGATGTCCGTGCGATGATCGACGTTCTCGCCTTCGCACTGCTCCGGTGACATGTAGTGCGGAGTCCCGAGGACCTCGCCGTCCCGCGTGAGCCGCTTCGGTCCGTTGGCGACCTTGGCGATTCCAAAGTCGAGGACCTTCACGAAGTCATCCACGTCGTTGCGGCGGGTCAGAAAGACGTTCTCGGGTTTTAGATCCCGATGGATGATGCCTTCCTCGTGCGCCGCGCTGAGCGCTTTGCAGATCTGCGTCGCGATGTGCAGAACGCGCTGCTCGTCCATTCGCTTAGCAAGGTCCATCGCCTCGATGAGGTCCATCCCTTCGAGACACTCCATCACGAAGTACGTCGAACCATCCTCGAGCGTGCCGAAGTCGTTGACGTCGACGATGTGCTGATTGCCGATCGCCGAGGCGCTCTCCGCCTCCCGTCGAAAGCGGGCCAAGACTTCCGGGTCGCCCGTGTTCTCTCGGCGAAGCACCTTGATCGCGAGCGGCTTGTTGAGCCGCGTGTGCCTCACCCGGTAAACCAGGCCCATGCCGCCTTCGCCGAGCAGGGCCTCGACTCGGTACCGCTGATCGATCGTTCGACCGATCAAGCCCTGCGGTGCTCGCGACACACCGGAATGAGGTCCGTTCGTCTCCGCCTCATCAAATCCTGGGAGTTCGTCGGTCATACAGCTAGAGCAGAAATATTCTGCGCAACTATATTTCAACACGCCCTGGCGGGATCAGCAACCAGATTCTCGGCGGATTGTGGCTTGTGCGGCCGCCAGACGGGCCCCGGGAAGCAGGGGCAGCGGCGCAGAGATGAAGTCGAGCCGGAGTTCCTCGCAGGCGGCGATGGACTCGGGGCTGCCGCCCTGGTCCCCGCATAGGCCTGCGATCAGGCCCGGGCGCCGTGAACGGCCTCGTTCGAGGGCGATGCGCATCATCTCGAGGACGCGCTCGTCGAGGATGGTGAACGGATCACCAGTCAACAGGCCGAGCTCATTGCGGTAGGCCGGCAAAAAGCGTTTGGCGTCGTCTCGGCTCGCCCCGAGGACCGTCTGAGTGAGGTCGTTGCCGCCGAACGAAAAGAAGTCGGCGTGCTCGGCAAGCTCGTCGCCGATGAGACAGGCTCGAGGCAGCTCGATCATCGTTCCCACCTTGCAGCTGAAACTCGGCGTTGGCTCAGGGAAGAGCTCCTCTCGGAGTCGCTCGACCGTCGCTCGGAGGGTGACCACTTCGCTCGTGAACGCCACCATTGGAATCAGCACTTCGAGCTCGACCGCCGTGCCTCGATCCGTACACTCGGACGCCGCGAGCAGCATCGCTCGAAGCTGCATGTCGTAAAGACCCGGAACGGTGAGACCTGCGCGAATACCTCGATGCCCGAAGGCCGGGTTCGTTTCGAGGTAATGCTTTGCGGCGCTCCTGACTTCTTGCACCTCGAGGTCGAGCGCATCGGCGATCGAGCTCAGCGTGCCCTCGTGAGTGGGCAAGAGCTCTTGGAGGGCTCGGTCGAGAAGACGAATGGTCACGGGGCGGCCCGCCATCGCTTCGAAGATCTCGACGAAGTCGGTCCGCTGCGCGCGCTCTAGCTCTGCGAGCCAATGATCGCGTTGTTCGTCTTCGACGGAGAGAAGCGCGCACTGCATGGCGAACAAGCGGTCCGGCGCAAAGAACATCCGCTCCGTACGACAGAGACCGACGCCTTCCGCGCCGTAGCTCAAGGCGGCGCGCGCGGTCTGCGGCGTGTCCGCCTCCGCGTAAACACGCATTCGCCGCGCCTCGTCGGCCCACTGCATCAACTCGGAGAGTTCCTCGACGGTGCTCGCCGCCACGAGATCGAGCGCGCCGGTGTAGACGTGGCCGGTCGAGCCATCGAGGGTCAGCATGTCGCCTTCGCGAAGGTCCGGGGCGCCAGCGGGCGCGTTCTCGATTCGGACCGTGCGAGCCCGGACGTCCACCAGCAAACCACCGCAGCCCACGACGCAGCACGTTCCGAGTCCGCGCGCGACGACTGCGGCGTGCGAGGTCATACCGCCCGCCGCGGTCACGACCCCCTTCGCGACCTTCATGCCGTGAATGTCTTCGGGGCTGGTTTCCTGCCGAACGAGGATCACGTCTTGGCCTTCCGCCACCCAGCGGACTGCTTCGTGCGCGTCGAACACGATTCGACCCGATGCGGCTCCGGGGCTCGCCGGTAGCCCAACCGCCGCCGGAGTGATTCCCTTCGCCGCCAGCTCGCTCTGGCTCGGCAGACGTGCATGGAGGAGCTGTTCAAGCGAGCGGGCGTCCACCCGCAAGAGGGCTTGCTCCTTGGTCAGGACGCCGTCGTGTACCATGTCGACTGCGACACGGACCGCCGCGCGGGCAGTGCGTTTCGCGGCGCGGGTTTGAAGAATGAAGACGCGGCCGTCCTCGACGGTGAACTCGACGTCTTGCATGTCGCCGAAGTGACGCTCGAGGGCGCCGCAATGACCAGCCACCGCGCCGAATGCCTCGGGTAGAGAAGCTTCGAGGCTCGAAGAGTCCTTGCCCGGCGTCGAGCCTGCGACGGTCAACGAGACCGGTGTTCGCAAGCCCGCGACCACGTCCTCGCCCTGTGCGTTCGGCAGGTATTCGCCGTAGAGCTCGCGGTCCCCGTTGGAAGGGTTGCGAGTGAAGGCCACTCCGGAGCCGCTTCTTGCGCCAGTGTTGCCAAAGACCATCGCCTGAATCGTGCAAGCCGTGCCGACCGCACCGTGGATCCCCTGAATTCGCCGGTAGCGAATCGCCCGGGCGTTGTCCCACGACAAGAAGACCGATCTGACGGAGTCCCAGAGCTGCACGCGGACATCTTGGGGAAAGGGCTCTTCCGATGCCTCTTCGATGAGCGAGCGGTACTCTGCGACGAGCGTACGCATGGCGTCAGCGTCGAGTTCTGCGTCCGACATGCGCGGGCTGCCCCGCCCACTCTTGAGGTCGTTCAGACGAAACCGGAATCGGTCGGAAGGGATGCCCCGAACCACCGTTCCGTACATATGCAAAAGTCGGCGGTACGCGTCGAGCGCGAACCGCTCGTTGCCATGGTGAGCGGTGAGGCCAGGAAGGGTTTCATCGTTCAGCCCGATGTTGAGCAGGCTGTCCATCATTCCGGGCATGGAAACCGGGGCACCGGAACGCACGGAGAGAAGCAGCGGTGAGGAAGGTGAGCCGAAACCCTGGCCGAGCCGAGTCTCGAGGTTCGTGATCGCCTGATCGACTTCTTCCCGAAGGCCATCCGGCCACTCACCCGTCTCACGCAACGCAGCCCCGACCTCGGTCGTGAGGGTGAATCCCGGGGGCACCGGGATTCCGAGCGAGATCATCTCCTGCAGGCCCGCCGCCTTCGTTCCGAGAAGTCGCACGCGAAGCGCGGGCTCGAGTGCTGTGTCAAGTGGATACAGAAGGGTCACGGCTTTGCAACTTTGTCCCGAGCTGGTGGAAGTGCGCAATGCCATTGACTGTATCCGCGATTTCGCCGAGCAAACGCAGCCTGTTGTCGCGAATGCGGGCGTCGTCGACCATCACGAACACCTCTTCGAAGAAGCGATCGATCGGCGCACCCAGCTCTTGCGCGACGAGCTTCAGCGCGTCCCCGTAGCGGCGGGCATTGGTCGCCTCGCGAATCTGGTCGCGAACGGTCGAGAAGCGTTCGGCGAGCTCACGTTCTGCGCCGTCTTCGAGCAGGCTCGGGTCGACCGCGCCTCGTCCGCTCTCCTTCGTGATGTTGAAGGCGCGCTTGAAGGCAATGGCGAGGGCCTCGAACTCCGGCGCGCTTCTCAGCGCGGCCACGGCCTCGATACGCGTTCGCAGGTCGCGGATTGACGTCCCATCCCAGGCTCCGAGGCACGCATCGACGACGTCGCCGCCATGCTGGTCCTTGAGCATCGCGCGAATGCGGCCTCGGAAGAACTCGTCGAGAGATGCCTGCACGTCCGGGGCTGGTTTGAGCTTGGCGTCTCCTGCGTACGACTGATGCGCCCCTGAAATCAGGGCGCCGAGATCGATGTCGATCGGGCCCTCGAGGGCGATGCGGATGATTCCAAGCGCGGCTCGTCGTAAGGCGAATGGATCCGCTGAGCCACTCGGGACGAGGCCGATACCGAAGCACCCGACCAAGGTGTCGATCCGGTCCGCAACCGCAACGACGGCGCTCACGAGCCCGTCGGGCACGCCGTCGTCGGCGCCCTGTGGCCGGTAGTGATCTCGGATCGCGTCGGCAACCGCAGGCTCCACGCCTTCTCGGAGCGCATACCAACGACCCATCTCGCCTTGGAGCTCCGGGAACTCGTACACGATGAGGGTCTCGAGATCGGCCTTGCAGATACGGGCGGCGGCTTGCGACGCGCCGGCGTCCGCGCCGACTCGCTCGGCAATGGCGTTGGCGTTGGATTCGAGGCGCCGCACCTTGGCGCCCATTGTCCCGAGCTTCGACTGAAAGACCACCGAATCGAGCTTCGGCAAACGGTCGCTCAATGGCGCCTTGAGGTCTTCTTCCACGAAGAAGCGTGCATCAGCGAGGCGCGCGCGAAGTACTCGGTCGTTGCCCTTCGCAATGGTCGCTGGGTCCTCCGCCGTGTTGACCACGTTCAGGTAGGCCGGCAGAAGCGCCCCACCCTCGGACTCGCGAACGGCGAAGTACCTTTGGTGGTCTCGCATCACCGAGATCACGACCTCGTCGGGAAGCGCCAAGAAGGCCTCGTCGAAGCCGCCCGGTACCACGAATGGCTCTTCGACCAGGGAGACGCATTCGTCGGCGAGGAACGCGTCCGGCTCGAGGACGCCGCCGAGCTCTTTGGCGGCCGAATGGAGCGCATTCATCATGCGCGCCTTTCGGGCCTCGATGTCGACGATCACGCGCGCCGCTTCGAGGGTCGCCTCGTAGCCCGACGCCTGCGCCAGCTCGAACTCTGCCGGTGCCAGAAAGCGATGACCGCGCGTCGTGCGTCCAGCTGTCACGTTTGCGAACGAAAACTCGACGACGTCGCTGCCGAGCAGCGAGACGATCCAGTGGATCGGGCGGCCGAAGGCGATTTCGCCTGGGCCCCAACGCATCGACTTCGGAAAGCTGATGCGTTGGCAGAGTTGAGGGAGCAGTTCCGCCAGAACCTCGTGCGTCGCCTGGCCGGCCTCGTGAACTTGGACGCTCACGTAGTCGCCCTTGTCGGTCGCGGTCTTCACGAGGGCGTCGACCGCGACGCCGTGCTTCTTGGCGAAGCCAGTGGCGGCCTTCTTTGGCGTGCCGTCGGCTTCGAATGCAGCGGCCCAAGGAGGCCCGCTGACGGTCTCGTCGCGATCTGGCTGCTGCTCTGCGAGACCGTGGATGCGAAGGGTCAGGCGTCGAGGGGTGCCCATCGCCTGAATCTGCAGCTCGTCGGTGGCGAGGCGCGCCTGGCGCACCAGCTCGGCCGCGCTTGCCTCCATCGATCGAAGCGCGTGCCTCACGAACGATGAAGGAAGCTCTTCGGTCCCAATTTCCAGCAAGAAGTCGGCGGACATGGAGTGCCGTTGCTACCAGACGCGATCCGCCGGTGCAATGAGGCGAGCGTCGAAGCGCCTCATTGCGCAGCGGCCGCGGTATCGAGGAGTGGAAAGCCGAGAGCTTCGCGCTGGGCGTACCAGGACTCGGCGGCGGCCCGCGCGAGCACGCGAACCCGACCGATGTAGCGCTGCCGTTCCGTCACGCTGATGGCGCCCCGTGCGTCGAGCACGTTGAAGTAGTGGCTGCACTTGATGACGGCGTCGTAGGCGGGCAGGACCAAGCGCTCGAGAGGCGCGCGATCGAACTGGAGCGCGCCGCCCTTGCCCTTTTGTTCACTCAGACCGAGAAGTGCGGCCACCTGCGTTTCGTACTCCTCGAATAGACGCTTCTGGAGGTCGACGTCGGCCTGCTCGAAGTTGTACGTGCTCCATTCCCACTCGGCGCGCTTGTAGAGGTCGCCGTAGCGAATGCCGGGGGCCCATTCGAGCTCGTACACGTCGTCCACGTCTTGGAGGTACATCGCGATGCGTTCGAGGCCGTATGTGAGCTCGCCGCTGATCGGTTTGCAATCGATGCCGCCACACTGCTGGAAGTAAGTGAACTGGCTGATCTCGAGTCCGTCGAGCCAGACCTGCCATCCGAGGCCCCATGCGCCGAGTGTCGGGGACTCCCAATCGTCCTCGATGAATCGGATGTCATGGCGGCTCGGGTCGGTACCAAGGGCCCGAAGCGACTCGAGGTAGAGCTCCTGGATATCCAGCGGAGACGGCTTCAGGATGACCTGATACTGATGGAACTGCTGCAGTCGGTTCGGGTTCTCCCCGTAGCGACCATCGGTCGGCCGCCGGCTGGGCTCGACGTACGCTACGTTCCAGGGCTCGGGGCCGATGGCACGAAGAAACGTGTGTGGGTTGAAGGTCCCGGCGCCGACCTCGGAGTTGTACGGCTGCACGATGAGGCAGCCATGCTCCGACCAGAAGCGCTCGAGGGCGAGAATGAGCTCTTGAAAGGTCATGCCTCGTCCTCGTCGTCCTCGTCGTCCTCGTCGTCCTCGTCTTCCGCGTCTTCCGCGTCCGCACCAGCGACGCCGAGAGTCTCTTCTTCTTCGTCGTCCTCGTCGTCCTCGTCGTCTTCCGCTGCCTCAGCCTCTGCTGCGGCGATCGCCGCCTCCTCCTGCGCGAGGAGCTCCTCTTCGGCTTCCTCCATCGCCTCCGCTGCGGCGATCTCGGCTGCTGCGATGTCGATCGACTCGCCGGTCTTCTGCTCGAAGAGAGCCTTATGCTCGTCGGTGAGGTCGCTGAACTCTTGCAAGGTCGGAAGGTCCTTCAGGCTACCGAGACCAAAGAACTCGAGGAACTGCGGCGTGGTTCCATAGACGAGGGGTCGGCCGGGCTCATCCTTGCGACCGAGGATCTTCACGAGGCCGCGGTCGGTGAGCACCTTCAACGAGGAGCCGGAGTCGACGCCGCGAACGTCGTCGACCTCGGGGCGAGTCATCGGCTGGCGATAGGCGATGATCGCAAGGGTCTCGAGCTGCGCGCGGGTGAGGCGGATGGGCTTGGGGGCGACCAGCGTCTTCACGAAGTCGGCAGTCTCGCGGGCGGAGCGGAACTGATAGCCGCCGGCGACGTAGTAGAGGTGGACCCCTCGGTGCTGGTAGTCGGCGACCAGCTCGTCGAGCAAGGGTTGCACCTCGGCGATCGTGGCGCGTGCGGCGCGAGCCAGGCGTTTCGTCGTCACCGGCCCATCGGACACGAAAATCAGGCTCTCGACGACATTCTTCAACGCCTCGCCGCTCGGTGCGATGGGCGCGCTTGCGCCGTTCTCTGCGGTGGCTTCGCTGGTTTGGGCTTCTGCTTGAGTCATGGGGTGGCTTCGTCCTCGTCCCAGTCGTACGCGGCGGCGGTACCGGCAGGCACGACGACGGATTCTCGGCGCTCCTGCGCCTCGGTCACGGGGTACTCGAGATTGATGGCATCGTCCGACACGTCGCTCGACGGCCGCGCCACGTCGTCGGGGACGAGCGGTTCGCCGTCGGCATCGAGGAGGCTGTACTCGAGGTAGATCGGCTCCTCGTGATCGGTCTGGTAGATGCTCGCGAGCCGCATCTTCGCCATCTCGAGCAATGCGAGGAACGTCACGACCAGATCGTATGAGGTGCTGACACCCTCGAAGAGCTCGTCGAAGCGGCAGCGACGCCGGTCGCGGAGCATGTCGACCAGTGCACCGATTCGATCCTGAATCGTCATGCGCTCGGCATCCACCTCGAGCGCGATGCTCGCGTTGACGCGCTTGGCGATCTTCTGGAGTGCGTCGAGGAGCTTGAAGACGCTGACCTCTTTGAGCGGAGGCTGGCCATCGCTCGTCGGCCGAGGGGCGCCTCGAGAAAATACGTCGCGCCCTGAAATTGCCCGTTCACCCAGATCGGACGCCACCGTTTTGTACTTCTGATACTCGAGCAGCCGCCGGATCAGCTCCGCCCGCGGGTCGAGTTGATCCTCGTCCTCGTCGTCCTGGTCCTCCGGCGGTCGCGGCAAGAGCGTCTTGCTCTTGATGTGGGCGAGCGTGGCGGCCATCACCAGATACTCGGAGACGATGTCCAGGTTCATCCCCTCCATCAAATCCAAGTATTCTAGGTACTTATCGGTGATGAACGAGATGGGCAGGTCGAGGATGTCGAGCTCGTGCTTGCGGATCAGGTGCAGCAGGAGATCGAGCGGTCCCTCGAAGTTCGGTAGCTCGATCCGGAAGTTCGGATCCAGAGCCTCCGGGGCATCGGACACCGGCATGGGGCTGGGCTCGCTCATCGCAGTGAAACCATGCGCCGGGGGGCTCCCCAGTGTCAATCGGTACGGGCCTCTTCGAGTGCTTCGATCACAGCGTCCGCGTGCCCGTTCACCCTGACCTTCGGCCAGTGCTTGATGACCTTGCCGTCCGGGCCGATCAACACGGTCGAGCGGATAATGCCCATCGACTTCTTGCCGTAGAGGTTCTTCTCGCCCCAGGCATCGTACTTCTCGAGCATCTTCCCATCGGGGTCGCTCAAGAGCGGAAACTTCAGCTTGTATTTGTCAGCGAACTTACAATGCGATTCGATCGAGTCTTTGCTGACACCGACGACGACGGCGTCTCGAGCCTTGATCTTCCTCAGTGCCTTGTTGAAGTCGTTGGCTTCGGTGGTGCATCCGGGGGTGTTGTCCCGCGGGTAGAAGTAGACGATGACGTACTTGCCAGCGAGGTCTTTGAGCGCCAGCTTGTCGCCGGTGGATGAGGGGAGATTGAACGCGGGAGCCTTGCGGCCTTCTTGGATCATGCAGAGGCCTGTATTGTCGTTTTGCGGCCCGTGTCAACGGACTTCGGCGGCCACGAACTTGGCTTCTCCCGACGCCGTCGCCAAGATTCCGATATGAGCGCCCGCACCCTCATCGTCGGCGACATCCATGGCTGTCGCGAAGAGCTCGAGGATCTGCTCGAAGAATCGGGCTGGGAAACCGGAGACCGGCTCGTCTCGGTCGGAGATTTGGTGGCCAAGGGTCCGGATTCACTTGGGGTTGTTCGGCTCTTTGAGGAGCTTGGTGGACGGGCGGTGCGCGGCAACCACGACCAGCACTGCCTTCGATGGTGGGACGCCAGCCGCGCCGGCGAGGAGCTGCCGAAGCTCAAGCCTGCCCACCAACGGGTGGCAGACGCGCTTGGAGACGAGGAGTGGAAGTGGCTCGGGGCCCTGCCCTTGTGGCTCGCGCTCGAGGAGTACGATGCGCTCGTCGTGCACGCAGGACTGGAGACGAACCTCCCCCTGAAGGACCAGGATCCTTACAACCTGATGAACATGCGTAGCATCCTTGCCGACGGCAGCGCCTCCAGGAGCTACGAGGAAGGGACTCCCTGGGCCGAGCTCTGGCCCGGACCCCGCCTGGTCGTTTTTGGGCACGACGCGGTGCGCGGTTTGCAGACCCGGGAGCATGCGATCGGCCTCGACACGGGCTGCGTCTACGGGGGGTGGCTCACCGGGGTGTGGCTCCCGGAGCGCGACTTGGTTTCTGTGCCGGCCCGGGCGACCTACGCACGACCAGGGAAGGATTGAGCGGATGGAAGTATGGGTCTGCCGCGAGAGCGAGCTGAGCGAGGGCGTGGTCCGCACGGCTCAGCTCGGCCACGACCGAGATGGGCGCCCGATCCAAGCGCTATTACTCCGCGACGAGAGCGGCACAATCGTGGCCTACCGAAACCTTTGCCAGCACCTGCCGGTCCCACTCGACGGCGGCACCGGGGAGCTTCTGAGCGAGGACGGCATGCATCTGATCTGCGGCACCCATGGCGCGGCCTACCGGGTGCACGACGGCTACTGCGTCGAGGGGCCGTGCGAAGGAATGGCTCTATTGCCTTTGACCGTGCGTGTTGCCGACGGCGACCTCTTCGTGTCGCCCTGACCGCCCGATTGTGAGCCTGTGCCCGGCAATTTGGCTCGCTCGGTCTCGCTTGGCTATCCTGCCGGCTCGCCAAAGGGGGGCATATGAGCAGATTCGCATGGTTGATTTTGAGTGTTGGTTTGACGGCAGGCGTCGTCGGCTGTGGAGATTCGGATACGGGTGGCACGGGCGGCAGCGCCGGCACTGGCGGTTCAGCCGGCACAGGTGGCTCTGCGGGGACAGGCGGCTCTGCGGGGACAGGCGGAAGCACCGCCACCGTGAGCGGAACCACGTATAGCGCTGCGTTGGTAGGCGAGTCGAGCGTGCTCCCAGGTGCGACCGTCTCGGTCCTTGGTGGCGACTCGACCACGAGCGGGGCAGACGGCAGCTTCTCGCTCGAGGCCCCCGTGGGGACGACGATGTTCTTGACGACCGCGCCCGGCGCTTGGGGTGAACTCGAGACGGCCGATGTGCCCGCGGAAGGCGCAGACGCAGCTGAGCCCGAGGTGATTCCGGACGGGTTGGTCGCCGCGATTGGCGAGGCGTTGATGCAGACAATCGATCCCGGGAAGGGCATCGTGGCTATCGAATTCGACGCCAACGTGGCCGTCGGCGGAGAGTCCGCTGATCTCGGGAGCAACTACGGATTTGCATTCGTGTTCGATGAGGTCGGGGACCCGGAGCTCGGAAACGAGCTGGCCGCGGGAGCCGACCCGATCGTGTTCTTCATCAATGTCGACTTGACGTCGGACGTGATGGCCTCAGCCTCGGCTGCGGGCGGCGGCGCTTGCCCGCTCGAATTTCCGAGCGTCACGTTCCCGTCTCAGGCCAAGGTGTTCACCTTCATCGAAGCGACTTGTCCGTAGCGGGTCGAGCGCTGTAGAAGCAACGGGCTGACGACTGGATCGTCAGCCCGTTTTTTCTTGCCTGGCGCTCCACGCTGCGGGAGCCGAGAGCGGACCGATGTCCGAGAAGGGCTTGTCTTCGCTGTGCCGCGCGACGTCTTTGCGCGCGGTGAGAACCTCGCAGCCTTCGCGGGTCACCAAGATGGTGTGCTCGAACTGAGCGGACAGAGAGCGGTCCATCGTGAGGACGGTCCACTCGTCGTCCATCACCTCGGTCTGATAACCGCCGACATTGATCATCGGCTCGATGGTGAAGACCATGCCCGCCTTCATTCGCTTGTCTTTGCCCCGGCGCCCGAAGTGAGGGATCTGAGGAGGCATGTGGAACTCGCGCCCGACGCCGTGTCCCACGTAGTCGCGCACAACCGAGCAGCCTCGCCCTTCGGCGTATTCTTGGATCGCCGCGCCGATGTCGCCGATGCGCTTGCCGTGCTTCACCTCCGCGATGCCCAGCTCGAGGCAGCGTCGCGCGGTCTCGACCACGTGAATGGCTTCCTCGCTCGGCTCGCCGACGTAGAACGTGAGGCTCGTATCTCCGTGGTAGCCGTGCTCCTTCGGAAGGTAGGTCGTCACGTCGACGTTCACGATGTCGCCATCCTTGAGGACGAGGGGTCCCGGGATGCCGTGGCACACGCAATCGTTGACGCTCGTGCATACGCTCTTCGGGAAGCCCTTGTAGTTGAGCGGCGACGGGCGTGCGTTCCGCGACACGATGTATTCGTGCACGAACGCGTTGATGTCGTCGGTGGCGACACCGGGGCCGATCATCTCACCGACCGCCGTCAGGCAGTCAGCGGCGAGTTGGCAGGAGCCGCGCATGTCTTGAAGCATGCGCGGGGTCATGAGCTCGATGGCGGACAACAGAAACCTCAGCGGCTGGGGGTAGCGTTTCTAGGACGGGCCCGCAAATTGTCGAGTCAGAGGCCGGGCGAGCGGGTTTGACCCATCCGCCCGTTGGCACTAATTGGCTTTGCCGAGAGGGTTAGAGGGCTTTTCCATGTCAGACACGTACAACAACGTCCCGATGAGCGAGCGCATGGCCTCGCGGACCGATAAGGAAGACGCCTTCTGGACCGGCCCGAAGCTGATCCTGCTCGGATTCGCGACCCTTGGGGTTGCGTTTGCGCTTCTCTGGTCGATGGCCGAGGGCATCATCGGACCGACTCAGCACGACTCGAATGAAGGCCACGAGGTGCATTTCCTGCAGCCCGGTGGCGGTCGCCTCGATTGAGGCCCCGAGTTTCCTAGAAGTCGAAGTCGAGCTCCTTGGGCTCGTCATTTTTGAGCGAGTCATCCTCGCCCGGATCGAATGCGGCTTCGGAGTACAGATCGTCGAGCGACCAACCTGCCTTGTGGTGGCGGCGAAGTTCCTCGCGCTCGAACTCGGCCATGTTGTTGTAGCTCTTTGGTCCCCTAGGGCGCATGTCCCCTCCCTTTCGTAGGCTCGACCACCGCAGGTGGTATGTCGAACGACTACTTTGTCCTACACTGGAGCACACCCTACCCAGGGCGATCGAGATGGCAAAAAAACGTACGAGATTGAAACCCTGGACCTGCACTGGTAGACGCACTCCATGAGTCGGGTGGTGGCTATCGCCAACCAAAAGGGGGGCGTCGGGAAGACGACGACTGCGGTGAACCTGGGCGCGAGTCTGGCGGTCGCTGAACAGCGCGTGCTTCTGGTCGACCTCGACCCTCAGGGAAACGCTTCGACCGGCGTCGGGATGAGCCCGGGCGCGGAGGGCGTCGAGGGCTCCTATGAGCTGCTGCTCGGAGAAGTGAACGCGGCCGACGTGATCTACGAGACCGAGATGCCGTTCATGCACGTCATCGCGGCGACGCAGGACTTGGTTGGCGCGGAGCGTGAGCTCTTGCAGGCGGACGACAGCGCGACGCGATTGCGAGAAGCGCTCAATACCGTTCGAGCCGATTACGACTTCATCGTGATCGATTGCCCGCCGTCGCTCGGGATGCTCACCATCAACGCGCTCACCGCGGCGGACATGGTGATCGTGCCGCTGCAGTGTGAGTACTACGCGCTCGAAGGGCTGTCGCAGCTCGTTGGCACCATCGAGCGTGTGCGGGCTTCCGTGAACGAGCATCTCGAAATTCACGGCGTGCTCCTGACGATGTTCGATGCGCGAAACAATCTAGCCAACGAAGTGGCCGAGGAAGTCAGGCGCCATTTCCGAGTGTACGAGACGGTGATTCCGAGAAACGTGAGGTTGGCCGAGGCCCCTTCGCACGGAAAACCCGTGATTTTGTACGATGCATCGTCACGTGGCTCGTACACGTACTTGAATCTTGCGCGCGAGCTGCTCGATGACCTGGAGGAAGCTGCCTAGTGGCACGCCGACGTTTGGGGCGTGGTTTGGACGGGCTGCTTCCGGCAGCGCCGCCACCTTCGGAGCGCCCATCGAAGAACAGCGCGGCGATTGAGGAGCTTCATCCCGGGCGAATGCAGCCGCGCGTTCGAATAGACGCCGAGCCTCTGGCGGAGCTTGCCGCGTCGATTCGTGAGCACGGTGTGCTTGAGCCTATCCTCGTGCGGAAGCGAGCTTCCGGCGGGTTCGAGATCATTGCGGGCGAGCGACGATGGCGGGCCGCGCAGCAGGCCGGTCTCAAAGAGGTTCCGATTTTCGTTCACGACCTGGACGACGAGGCGGCGTTCGAGGCGGCGCTCGTCGAGAACCTTCAGCGCGAAGACTTGAACGCGATGGAAACGGCGCGAGCGTTTCAGCGCTTGGTCGACGACTTCGGCTACACCCAAGACACGATCGCCACGAAGGTCGGTAAGGAGCGCTCGACGGTAGCCAACGCGCTTCGCCTGCTGAAGCTCCCGGACGACGTATCGGGGCTGGTCGAAGAAGGGCAGTTGAGTGAGGGCCACGCCCGCGCACTGCTCGCGGCCCCGAGTGTGTCGGTGATGAAGAAGCTGGCGCGCTCGGCGGTGTCGAAGGGCTGGAGCGTCCGCGAAGCAGAGCGTCAGGCACGCCGCGCCGCGAGGGGCGACGACGCCCCCGCGAAGAAGTCCACCACAGCCAAGAGCGCAAACGTCCGCGACCTCGAGCAACGCCTATCACGCGCGCTCGGTTCGACGACGAGCATCCACGAAAGCGGCAAGGAGCGCGGCCAGCTCCGCATCCAATACTCCAGCTTCGACGAGCTCGACCGCCTAATCGACAAACTCACCTAGGGGACACGCAGCCCCCCTAAATCCGCAAGCATTCCAGGTGCTTGCAGACCCAACTGCGCATTCTTCGCTAGCCGCTCCCAATCCGAACGAGTCGACAAATTGCGCAGTTAGGTCCGAAACCGCTCGGAATTGCGGGGGTTTTGGAGGGGCTGCGTGTCCCCTAGAGGATGCGGGCTTCGGCGGCGTCTACTGTGTTGCTGAGGAGCATGGCGATGGTCATTGGGCCGACGCCGCCTGGGACGGGAGTGATGTACGAGGCGTGGGCTTTCGCGCCCTCGAAGTCCACGTCGCCGGTGAGCGTGCCGTCCTCGAGGCGGTTGATGCCGACGTCGATTACGACGGCGCCGTCTTGGATCCAGTCGCCCTTCACCAGGTTCGGGCGGCCGACCGCGGCGATGACGATGTCCGATTCGCGAACTCGCTCGGCCAGGTCTTCGGTGCGCGAGTGCGCGATGGTCACGGTCGCGTGCTTTTCGAGCAACATCATCGCGATCGGCTTACCGACGAGCGTGCTCCGACCGAGGACGAGCGCGCGCTTTCCCTTTGGGTCACAAGCGATGTGTTCGAGCATCCGCATGCAGCCGCTCGGCGTGCAGGCCCGGAGGCCCTTCCGGCCGACCGAGAGAAGGCCTGCGTTGAAGGGATGGAGTCCGTCGACGTCCTTGGCGGGGTCGATGGCATCGACGATCGTCTGGTCGTCCAGATGATCGGGAAGCGGAAGCTGTACGAGGATGCCGTCGATCTCGTCGTCGCCGTTGAGCTCGAAGATCAGCGCAAGCAGGTCGGCTTCGGAGGTGTCCGCGGCAAGTCGGTGCACTTGGCCCGCGATACCCGCCTTGTCGGCGGCGCGCTCCTTGTTCCGAACGTACACCTGAGACGCCGGGTCTTCCCCGACGAGCACCACATGCAGGCCCGGCGCCCGGTTGTGGGTGGCTCGAAACGCTTCCGCCCGTGCCTTGACCTCTGCTCGCACCTCTTTGGCAAGCGCCTTGCCGTCAATCAACTCAGCCATGGGCGGGGTCTATCAGGACCGGCGCAGGTTCTCAAACCAGCCGCCCCCGGTGGAAATCGCAGCCTGCCGTGGTATGCCGCGTGGCCATGTTCGACCCCGTCTCGCCGCAGGTAGCCTTCCCCGAGCTCGACGCCACTCAGCTCGCGTTCTGGCAGAGTGCCCGCATTTTCGACAAGACCCTCGAAGACGGTCACGACAAGCAGCCCTTCGTGTTCTACGAGGGCCCGCCGACGGCAAACGGAATGCCCCACCCGGGCCACGTCCTCACGCGCGTCATGAAAGACGTGTTCCTCCGTTACCGCAGCATGTGTGGCTATTACGTCCCTCGCCGTGCCGGCTGGGACACGCACGGACTCCCAGTCGAGGTCGAGGTCGAAAAGGAGCTCGGCATCAGCGGCCGAGAGGCCATTCAGGAATACGGCGTCGAGGCCTTCAGCCGCAAGTGCATCGACTCGGTGTTCAAGTACATCGGCGAGTGGCAGAAGATGACCGAACGCATCGGCTTCTGGGTCGACTTCGACTCTGCCTACGTGACGTTCCACAAGTCTTACGTCGAGAGTGTGTGGTGGGCACTCTCCGAGATGTTCAATCAGGGTCTGCTCTACCAGGGCTACAAAGTCGTATGGTGGTGGCCACAAGGTGGCACAGCACTCTCCGCTGGCGAGGTCGGTCAAGGCTACAAGACCATCGATGACCCGTCCGTGATGATCCGCTTCCCCGTCGAAGGAGAGGAGCGCACTTCGTTTCTAGCTTGGACGACGACTCCGTGGACGCTGCCCTCGAACATCGCGCTGGCCGTCGCCGCCGACACCGACTACGCGACCGTGGAGCTCGAAGACGGCGAGCGCCTGGTCCTAGCGGCCGCGCTGGTGAGCAAGGTGATCGGCGAGGACGCGAACGTCGTCGCGACACGCAAGGGCTCTGAGCTCGTCGGGATGAGCTACGAGCCCCCGTTCCGATACGCGGAGGCCGAAGGAGGACCGGCCTGGCAGGTCGTGGACGCCGACTTCGTCTCGCTCGACAGCGGCTCGGGGCTCGTCCATCTGGCTCCGGCGTTCGGCGAAGACGATTTCCGTGTCTGCAAGGACAAGGGCATGGGCTTTCTTCAACTCCTGCGGCCCGACGGAACCTTCCCCGACGAGGTCACCGACTTCGCCGGCCGCTTCTGCAAGGAAGCCGACCGCGACATCATTCGAAATCTTCGCCAGCGCGGCGTTCTCTTCAAGGAAGAGGTCTACCGGCACGACTATCCGTTCTGTTGGCGCGCGATGGATGATCCGCTCATCCAATACGCGCGTCGCTCCTGGTTCATTCGGACCACGGAGAAGATCGGCCGAGTCAAAGAGAACAATCAAGACGTCCACTGGGAGCCCGAGCACATCAAGAGTGGGCGCATGGGGCAGTTCCTCGAGGGCAATGTCGACTGGGCGCTCTCCCGCGAGCGTTTTTGGGGAACCCCGCTTCCCATCTGGAAGAACGACGAGACGGGCGCCGTGGAAGCGATTGGTTCGGTCGCTCAGATTCTCGAGCGCAACCCAAACGCCTTCGCACACTTCGACCGCGCCAAAGCCGCGGACCCGTCGCTCCAGGATCACCTCATGGTTCACAAGCCCTGGGTCGACGAGGTCACATGGACCAAGGACGGCGAGCCCGGCGTGTATCGCCGCGTGCCCGAGGTCATCGATTGCTGGTTCGACTCTGGGTGCATGCCGTTCGCGCAGTGGGGCTTCCCACACCAGAACGCCGACGGCTTCGAGCGAAACTTCCCCGCCGATTTCATCACCGAGGCTGTCGACCAGACGCGCGGCTGGTTCTACTCGCTGATGACGATCAGCTCGCTGATGTTCCCGGAGCGCGCCCTTCCCCATCCCTTCAAGAACTGCGTCGTGCTGGGTCTCATGACCGACGCCAAGGGAAAGAAGCTGAGCAAGCGCGACAAGAACTACACCGACCCGCTGGCGCTCATGGACCGAGTCGGGGCGGACGCGGTGCGCTGGGCTCTCTACGCCGGCACCGTGCCCGGGCAGAACACCCGATTCTTCGACGACGCGGCGACCGACGCGGTACGCGAGTTCCTTCTGAAGATCTGGAACGTGTACAGCTTCTTCGTGACCTACGCGAACATCGACGGCTGGGATCCCGCGGAGGAGCGACCGGCGCCCTCCGAACGCCCGGACATGGATCGCTGGGTACTCGCCGAGCTCGACGCGACCGTTCGTGCGGTGCGCCAGGAGCTCGACGACTACAAGAGCCACATGGCGGTACGCCACCTCCTCGGCTTCGTTGATGGCCTTTCGAATTGGTACGTGCGGCGAAGTCGCTCGCGCTTCTGGGCTGCCGACGATTCGGCCGATAAGAAGGCGGCGTTCAGCACGCTCTACGAAGCCTTGGTCGATCTCACCAAGATGGCGGCACCGTTCATTCCCTTCATGACGGAGACGCTCTTCCAGAATCTCGTGCGCAAGCACGGCGGCGCGTCACCGGAGTCCGTGCATCTCGCATCTTTCCCAGAGCCCGATGCGGCGCGCGTCGACGATGAGCTCCGCCGGACGATGGAGCGCGTGCGCAACGCGGTCACTCTCGGACAACGCGTCCGGAACGAGAACAAGCTCAAGGTTCGGCAGCCGCTCGCGGAGGCGATCGTGGTCGTGGCGGACGACGCTGAACGGCAAGCGATCGACCGCTTCTCAGGCGCGATTCGCGAAGAGCTCAACGTTCGCCAACTCGGGTTTACGCAGGAGCCGCACAAGTACGTCGAGTTTCAGCTCTTGCCGAACTTTCGGGTGCTCGGGCCGAAGCTCGGGAAGCAGGTGCCGGCCTGCAAGAAGGCATTGGGCGAGGCCGACGGCTCGGCGCTCTACGCCGAGATGGAACAGAACGGTAAGATCCTCGTCAGCCTTCCCGATGGACCAGTCGAGCTCACGCCGGACGAGGTCGAGGTCCGCCTGAGCGCCCGAGAGGACTTCGCCGCGGCGTCCGGCGGCGGCCAGGTCGTCGTGATCGACACCCGCCTCGACGACAGTCTCCGCCGCGAGGGTCTCGCGAGAGAGGTGATCAACCGCATCCAGCGCGCGCGCAAAGCCCTGGACCTCGCCTACGAGGCGCGGATCGGCGTGAGTTGGACCGCCGATGGAGAGCTTGCCACGGCCATCGAGGAGCACGCGGAACGCATCGCCGGCGAGACCTTGGCAACCGCCTTCGCCCGCAGCGACGCCGCGACGAGCGACCAGGACACCGAGATCGACGGAAGCGTCCTCGGCCTGCTGATCACGCCGGCGTAAGCGGGATGGGTGCAGCTGGGTGCTGGGAGTGGGCGGGATATGGCGCGTGGGTTTAATCACGACCGCCCCGCCCACCCCCACCCGTAGTCCTCCCTCCGCGGCCTCGCTGCGCTTGGCCTTGGCGGCGCGATGCGCCGGGCTTCGCCTGCGGCTCGCGCGCTGCATGTCTTGAGGGCGGCAGCTTCTGGCGTAAGGAGGAGCCCCCGTCGCGATGCCCAGCACAGCGAGTGGGCGGGAGCG
>Ga0316191_10000092_pt1 | contig 46080 bp, 37 predicted proteins | sample Eddworburr2cm_MG_FD_204928 | JGI IMG/M metagenome (GOLD analysis project Ga0316191, IMG submission 204928) | Coastal sediment microbial communities from Maine, United States - Eddy worm burrow 2 cm | ecosystem: Environmental > Aquatic > Marine > Coastal > Sediment | place: USA: Maine...
AAGACCTGAGCGACGATCGTGCGTCGGCGATTGACGCATTTGGCCGCACGATCGGTATAGCGTTCCAGATTAAAGACGACATTCTCGATATCGAAGGCGATACGGATGTCATCGGCAAACAGGCCGGGGCCGATGCGCGCCTGGACAAGGCAACCTATCCGGGTCTCGTTGGCGTGGAAGCAGCACGCACGCGCTGCGACAGCTTGCTGCGCAATGCCCTGGAGCAGCTGGACGACTTCGGAGCGGATGCCGAGCCATTGCGCTGGCTGGCCCGCTATATCGTCGAGCGCGGCAAGTAGCATGAGCCCTGCAGTACGCACGATACTGCACGTCGATATGGACGCATTCTATGCGTCAGTGGAACAACGGGACAATCCGGAGTTGCGTGGCAAGCCCGTCGTCGTCGGCGGCGGCAATCGTGGTGTCGTTGCTGCAGCGAGTTACGAGGTTCGCGCATTCGGCGTGCGCTCCGCCATGCCGATGTCTGAGGCGGTGCGGCGCTGTCCTGATTTGATTCGAGTGGCGCCGCGTATGTCGCATTATCAGGGAGTCTCGAAGCAGATATTTGCGGTGTTCAGGGAATTTACACCCATTGTCGAAGGGCTGTCGCTGGACGAAGCTTTTCTTGACGTCAGTGCCAGTTTCAAGCTGCATGGCTCCGGCGTCGAGATTGCCAGGCAGATTAAGAGGCTCATTCGGGAGCGTACGCAACTGAATGCATCTGTAGGCATTGCCGAGAACAAGCTGGTCGCCAAGATCGCATCGGATCTCGATAAGCCAGATGGCCTGACCGAAATCAACGCCAACAATGTCCACGAGAAACTCGATCCACTGCCTGTGGCACGGCTTCCGGGCATTGGCCGCAAAACGCTCGCACGTTTGCAAAAACTCGGTATTGACCGCATTGCCGATCTGCGGCTTGCACCGGACAGGGACCTCGAATCCGTGTTTGGCCGTTTTGCACAGCGAACGCGGCAACGTGCGGCCGGCATTGATAACCGTCCGGTTGTCGCGTCTCGCGAAGAAAAATCCATCAGTGCGGAAGAAACCTATGATGTTGACTTGAGCGATCGCGACGACATGCAACGCGAGTTGTTGCGACTGTCTGAAACGACAGCGCGCAGACTACGCAAATCGGGACTTCAGGCTGGTACGGTGCAGGTCAAGATACGACAATCCGACTTTCAGACATTTACGCGGCAGAAAAGTCTGCAGCCGCCGGTCAATAGCACCGGCCAGATCTACCACGTGGCATGTGAGTTGCTGGGCAACTGGCTCAAGGACAACCCGGGAACACGGGTGCGCCTGCTCGGCGTCGGCGGCAACAAGCTGTCACCCGCCGAGCAGCGAGACCTCTTCGCAGATGACGCCAATCCGACCTCGAATGCGGTAGATCGTACCGTGGATGACATCCGTGAACGCTTCGGCAATCTTTCGGTCAGTCGCGCGAAGACACTGGACCGGCCCTGACTCATGTAGAATCAGGCTCTGATATCGAGATCGCAGATAGCGGCGCAGAGTAATGTATACCAGCTTTTTTGGACTCAATGAGAAGCCTTTTTCGATAACGCCTGACCCGCGTTATCTGTTCATGAGTGCGCGCCACGGAGAAGCACTCGCGCACCTGGTATACGGCGTCACCGAGAGCGGTGGCTTCATGCAACTGACCGGAGAAGTTGGTACAGGCAAGACGACGCTGGTACGCACTCTGCTGTTAAATCGCATGCCAGCAAATGCCGATGTCGCTGTGGTGTTGAATCCGCAAATATCGGCACGTGAGTTTCTTATCTCCATTTGCGAGGAACTTGGTGTCGCGGTGCCGGAGGAACGTAACAGTATCAAGGCGCTCATTGACGCGCTTAATCACTACTTGCTCAATGCGCACTCGGAAGGGCGGCGTACTATCCTGGTTGTCGATGAAGCACAAAATCTCGCACCTGATGTTCTCGAGGAAGTCCGTCTGCTGACAAACCTCGAAACGGCCAAACAGAAATTGTTGCAAATAGTCCTGATTGGTCAGCCCGAATTGCGCGACTTGCTGGCAAGAAATGATTTACGTCAGCTGGCACAGAGAATTACCGGGCGTTACCACCTCGAGCCGCTGTCGCGCGACGAAACTGCACAATATATTGAACATCGCCTCAAGGTCGCGGGTGCGCTGGGCGAAGTATTTGATGCCGGCGCCAAACGGGAAGTCTTTAGAATTTCACAGGGCGTGCCGCGTCTGGTCAACGTCATTTGCGATCGTGCCTTGCTGGGTGCTTACAGCAGCGAGAGCCGGCGTGTTAATCGGCGCATGATTCGGCGGGCGGCTGCAGAGGTCACTGGCAAGACCGGCACGTCTGGCTGGCTGCAGTGGGCTGTGCCTCTATTCGGCCTCGCTGCCGCGGTTGTTATCGTCACGAGCTTTCTAATGACACTCGATAATCGTGTTGAGTCAATCGATGACAACGTTGATGTACCGATTGCGGCTACGCAAAGCCTGGCGGAGATCCAGCCGCTACCAGACCCTGTCCCGATCGAAGCAGCCGAACCCGAGGTTTCCCTCGATGAACAACTGCACCTGGCCAGCGAGCTGACGAATACCGCATCAGCTCTGTTCACCTTGTTGGAAATCTGGGGCATCGACTACCAGTCAGGCCAGCCTGGCTGTGAGCAGGCCGGCGCGGCAGGTTATCAGTGCGTTTGGCAGCGTGGTTCCTGGTCTGGTATTCGACAATTTGACCGGCCCGCAATCCTGACGCTGATCGACAGCGACGGTGCCGCCCACAACGTTGTACTCACCGCGATCGAGGATGACATGGTTGAACTATCCATCGGCAGTGTTCGCGTAACGCATGCACTCGCCGACGTGTCCAACATGTGGTTCGGTCAGTACATGCTCTTGTGGCAACCACCCGACGGAATCTCTGAAGCGATTAGACCCGGCTCAATTGGCCCCGGTGTTTTGTGGTTGCGGCAGTCACTGGCTTCGATCGACGCGCGGTATCAAACGGCGGCGGCCGATTCCGCCGAGTTCGATGCTGAGCTGCAACAAAAGGTGCGCTTGTTTCAGCGCGATAATCGGCTCAACGTTGACGGACTCGCCGGAACCCAAACGCAGATCATTGTTAATAACCTTCTCGCGCCCGACAGCACCCCGCGACTTACCATACCTCGACTGGCTCAGGAGTAACCCATGTCATTTATCCTCGACGCCCTGAAGAAATCGGAGACCGAGCGCCAACAACAATCGGGTGCTGAATTTTCGAGCGTGCCGTCGAGTTCGGGTAATTCGCAGTCATTCAAATGGGTCTGGATCCTCGGGTTATTGTTGCTTGTGAACATTGTGGTGCTGGTCGGAATCCTGCTGCGACCGAAGGAAGCGGGTCCGGAAATCCAGGCGCCTGAGCCAGCGCCAATCGAAAGTGCACGGGTTGCCACCGAATCGTTTGAGGACAAAATCGCCGCGGCCAAACAGAAGCAACCGGCACCGCTGGAAGACGTAGATATGAATCCGCAGGTCGCTCAGCCGATCGCAAGACCAACAGCTGCACAAAACAGGGCACGCGTCCTGTCGATTGACGAGGTGCGCGTGAATGGTAGTTTGCAGATCGCAGATCTGCACCTCGACATTCATGTCTACAGTGAAGTCCCGGCAGATCGCTTTGTGTTTATTAACATGACGAAATACCGTGAACAGTCCCTGCTTGAAGAAGGAGCAAGAGTGCTCGAAATTACCGCCGAAGGCGTTATTCTCGAGCATGAGGGCATCACCTTCCTCTTGCCCAGAGAATAGCGGCGCATTTGACCGGCTCAGTAACAAGAACGCTTGACGGTGACGCGCTTGCCGATGCCCTCGTATCAGGGATACATCGTGTTATCGGCGAACAGGAACTACTTAACCACATCAATGTTTTTCCGGTCGCCGATGGCGATACCGGCACAAATCTAAGTCTGTCGCTTGGCGCTGCGTTGGCGCTACTGCAAGGGCCCGGGGAAAAGCACCTCGGCACGCTGCTGGCGTCAACGGCGGACGCACTGCTTGACAGTGCACGCGGTAATTCCGGTGCCATCCTCGCGCAGTTCTTCCAGGGTGTCAGTGACTCCGCGGGTGAATCATCACGATTTAGCACCCACACTTTCAGCAATGCGGTCGCACGTGGCAGCGAGTATGCCCACGATGCACTTTCAAAGCCTCGCGAAGGCACCATCCTGACCGTAATTGCAGCCGTCGCCGATGCCATCGCCGAACACGCCGGAACAACTGACGAAGCCGAGTTCCCGGCGTTGATGAAAGTCGCTGCGCGGCGCGCCGATGAAGCCCTGGCAAAAACCACGGAACAACTCGATGTTTTGCGCAAGGCGGGTGTTGTGGATGCCGGTGCTAAAGGATTTGTCGAACTCATACAAGGAATGAGTGACTTCATTCGCCATGGCCGAATTGCCGCGAAACCGGACTTGTCGGTTCTGCACATGGAAATGGCGACGACCTGGATGGCCGGCTCCGCGGAAGACTCGGAATTTCGTTACTGTACCGAATGTATCGTTACCGGCCCCGACATTGATCGACGCAAGTTACGCGAAGCATTGTCTGCGCTGGGCGACTCACTGGTCCTGGCCGGCACCAAGCGCAAGGCAAAAATTCACGTACACGTTAATGACCCCAAGGAAGTTTTTGCTCTTGGGCGCGAATACGGCGACGTCAGTGCTGAGAAGGCTGACGACATGCACCGCCAGGCACACAGTACGCACGATGCGGGCAAGAAATTCGCCGTGATTACTGATTCAGCTGCAGACATTGCCGACGAAGACATGGAGCGGCTCGACATCCACATGGTGCCGTGTCGGGTGCAATTCGGTGATCGTGGCTACCTGGATAAAGTCAGCATCACCTCTGAGGAATTCTTTGCCGAATTGGCGAGCAATCCGCATCATCCGAAAACATCACAACCAGCGCCAGGCGACTTTCGACGTCAGTTTCAATTTCTCGCGAGCCACTTTTCAGACGTTATTTCGGTAAATCTGACGAGCGCCGCCAGCGGTACCTATCAGGCGGCACTATCGGCTGCCGAGCGCAGCAACGCACCGGGTCGAGTGCACGTAATCAACACCCGTAATGCATCGATGGGCCAGGGCCTGGTCGCAGTTTTCGCCGCCGAATGTGCGCATGCCGGCCTCTCGGTGGATGACACTATTGCCGCGATCGAGAAGATCATTCCACAAACAAACACGTTCGGTACGCTGAGTGACACGAGTTATGCGGTCCGGGGTGGTCGTCTACCCGCCTGGGTGGGCACTCTGACCCGATTACTGCGTGTAGTTCCTTTCATTCGCACAACTGCCGACGGCAGGATCGCGCCCAGCGGCTTTACATTCGCTACGGGCAACAGAGTGAAGAAGTTTGCACGCCACGTCGTCAATCGTGTGCGTATGTCAGAGGCGCTGGTCGTTACTATTGGCCACGCCGTTTGTGCCGATGACGCTCGCGAGTTGGAAAAACTCCTGCGCAAGGAACTGCCTCAAATACGTCGCCTGGCGATCGCCGAACTCGGCGCTGGTCTTGGTTCGCATACGGGCCCTGGAACCCTGATCGTCGGGACACAGCCCTGTGTCACACCGGCCGAGCTTCTCAAAAGGATTCGCGAACACCCCCAACAGCCTCGATGAGCTCCGCACCTTCGTTGCGCGCGTTGTTCACATGTCGATCGACGGGCCATACACGCATACGTGGCCCATTGTTTGCCACTTCCTCAATCAGCCCGTCGTCACCCGCCAGCCAGCGATCCGCAGTATCAGGAACAAGCACAACAGGCATACGATTGTGCAGCGGTGAGGTAAATTCATTCGCGGCAGTTGTTATCAGTGTGGCGCTTTGTATTGACTCGTTGCTGGTCTTGCTGCGCCAGTTCTCCCACAAACCTGCGAAAGCAAACGGCTCGCCACTCGCCAGGGAAAAAAAGTATGGCACCTTACCAGCCGCTTCGGTGTGCCACTCGTAAAATCCATCCGCCAGAACAAGGCAGCGCTGCTTGCGGTAGGCGACACGATAGGACGGTTTTTCCGCTACGGTCTCCGCGCGCGCATTGATCATGCGATTACCAATAGCCGGGTCCTTCGCCCACGGCGGGATTAGCCCCCAGCGCAACATCGTGAGTTCGCGGTCTTCATCTTCATCGCAACGGATTGCTGCTATGTACTGCGTTGGCGCTATGTTGTACCGCGGCTGAACCTCGAGCGAGTCATTTACGCCGAAAAGTGCGGCTGTCGCCTCGCTCGGTGAATAAAATGCAAAACGTCCACACATCGCTATTCGCGAATACCAATGCCGCGATTCATTAATTGCAGACACGCAAGAAACAACACGACTACGAATACGAGCAGGATCGCATAGGCGATTTCGATGCTAATGTCAGACGTTCCAAGGATTCCATAGCGAAAGGCGTTGACCATATAAAGAATGGGATTGGCCAGCGAAACCCGCTGCCAGAACTCGGGTAGCAGCGAAATTGAATAGAAAACACCACCAAGATAAGTCAGTGGTGTAAGCACGAATGTCGGAACGATAGAAATATCATCAAACTTCTTCGCAAACACAGCATTGATGAACCCGGCCAGGGCGAACACGACCGACGACAACAATACGATTGAAATCGTGATAAACGGATGGCGCACTTCAAGCTTGGTAAAGAACAAGGCGATAATCGTCACCAGCAAGCCGACAAGTACACCGCGTAAAACGCCGCCAGCGACATGCCCGATAATGATCGTTGCGTTGGACATCGGCGCGACGAGCATCTCTTCAAGGTGGCGACCGAATTTAGCACCGAAAAACGAGGACACCACATTGCCGTAGGAATTCGTAATGACGGACATCATTATCAGTCCCGGCGCGATGTACTGCATGTAGTCGAAGCCGTCCATTGTCCCGATACGACGACCGATGAGGTTTCCGAATATGATGAAGTACAATGTCATTGTGATTGCCGGCGGCACAACGGTCTGAATCCAGATTCTCAGCACGCGCACCATTTCCTTACGCACGATCGTTTTCATGGCAACGATATTCAGCGCCAGGTTCATTGTTCAGGCACCTCTTTGCCAGACCCGGGTTTGTTTTCTACAAGCCGCATGAATAGTTCCTCGAGGCGGTTTGCTTTATTCCGCAGACTGACGACTTTAATATTGCGTTGATCCAGCTGCGCGAACAGGTCGTTCAAACTTACTGCCGGCCCCTTTTCAACTTCGAGGTCGCTGTCATTTCGTAAGACTGTTTTAAAACCGTCCAGTTGGGGCGCTTCGCTGAGCGGCGCGTCCAGACTGAGAACGAAGACCTCGCGCTGCAGTTTTCTGAGTACCGTGCGCATTTCGGCGTCTTCAATAATCGCACCATCATCAATGATGGCAACGTGACGGCACAGTGATTCTGCTTCTTCAAGATAGTGTGTTGTCAGAATGATGGTGGTTCCGGCCTGATTAATATCGCGCAGGAAGTCCCACATTGAACGCCGGATTTCTATATCAACACCAGCAGTGGGCTCATCGAGTATCAGCAGCTTTGGCTCATGCACGAGTGCACGCGCAATCATCAAGCGGCGCTTCATTCCGCCCGACAGGCTCCTTCCGGAATCGTTGCGACGATCCCATAGGCGCAGTTCACGCAGGTACTTCTCGGCGCGTTCCGCGGCCAGGCGACGGCCCAGACCGTAGTAGCCAGCCTGATTCAATACAATGCTATGAACGTTTTCCCACAGATTCAGATTTATTTCCTGGGGCACTAGCCCTATGTAGGTCTTGGCGGTAGCCAGATCTGTATCGATATTGTGGCCGAATATTTCGACAGACCCACCCGTCTTATTGACGAGAGAACTGATAATGCCGATAGCCGTCGTTTTTCCAGCGCCATTGGGGCCAAGCAAGGCGTAGAAATCTCCCTCTCCGACGGAGAGATCAATTCCTTTCAGCGCCTCGTTGCCATTGGCATAGGTCTTCGTCAGGTTTTTTATGGATAGCGCTAACATGAAGCGCACTATTGTACGCACGCCGCCATTGCCACGTCACATTGACCGCGGCGAACTAGCGCTGACTCTTATCCGCAACTTGCCGAGACGGCACGATCGAGTTGCAGGCCGCGGCCCGCAGAGGGCGATATTGAGGCGCCGGATCATCAGTAAGGATTGTCTGCAGCGCCGCCATATGGGCGGCGGCACAAACATTTTGCTCCGAGCTAAGCCCCGGTCCGAGCAGCTTTTTCCAGAAATCGACCTTATTCGGCAGGCGCGGCTGAAGCAGATCGAGACAGTTCGATGTTCGTTGCAGCAAACGCAGCAGCGTGCAATTCGCGAGCTGCTCACACCATACCAGCGTCCCGCCGGACACGAGCCGGGCTGCATAAGGGTTACGCCTCGCAAGTTGCCACAAGAAAGCCACCCCGGCCGTGTCGAGTTGGCTGGTGTCAACGTCGTCAGGTGTCGTTACAAACAGATCGGCATTGGCCTCATCACTGACGAGGACATTCCAATAGCGGTCGTCGCGCTCACGCAGGGACAGCAGCAGGAACGGTGCGGCCGACAGTCGGTTGATTTGCAGATCCGTCAGGCCACGGATAAGTTCCTGGATCGGAGCTGCCAATTGCTGCCGCATCCGCCGCCCCGCTGCCGTGTCTCGCAGCAAGCGCAGGAAAGCCCGGTTAAGTGCTTTAACGTTGGCGAAGTCCGCCGCTTCTGGTCCTCTGAAGTCCATACAACCCCCTTATTAGCGCATTTCTCGTGCGTTTTGTTATTTACTGTTATTTTGATTGATCGACCATGTATGGATCATATATGCTGTTTTATCACTATATATGGTCTATTTCTAGCATAAAGGGTTGTAAATGCGATTAACCGACGACCGCTACGCCGCCGAGCGCAGCCAATTTGAACTGGCCTTGAGGATGATCCGTCACGAGGCACGGACGCGTACCATACGTGAGTGCACGGGACTGTCAGACGACCGCATCCGCAAGCTCTACGCTACGTATTTTCGCAACACTGGTGCCGTGGATGTTCGCCGACGCCGCGGCAAGTCACCGCGGCAGGTAACACGCTTCGTCAAGAATCCAGATAATCAGTTGCAGGCAACAACACTGGTCGCGTTGTTTTGCAGCGGCCTCTTGCTGCGCTTGGACGCTGCCAACAACGTCTCTCCCTGTTGGCCGCGACCGGACGTTGAATTCGGGCATCGCATATGCCGCGCGTTCGAGACCTACCTGCTGTTGCACGACAACGCGTGCCTGAGTTTCGAGTGGGCCTGGAATCTACTGCACAGCATCTCCTATAACGACGAGCTATATCTCACGAACTGTCGAGGCTGCCAGACAATTTACGTACAGGATGCCTACGCACTTGATCACAAGACATGTCCATCTTGTGAGATTGAGTCGCACCGGCAGCGACGACCCGGCGTGCGCAGTTTTTAGTTAGCGTATCGCATCCAATTGCCGACCCAAGCAAGTACACTGTCTGCGTGACCTCAGCAGACCACAACGTATTCGCAGGCGCCTTCGTCGATCGCAGCGGTGAACGCCGCAAAGATCCCGATTGGATAGACGCAGCGGTCAGCAGTGATGACAGTCGTTTCGTGCCAGTCTGGGGCGAACAGTGCTTCGTTGGCGGCGACCCACTCAGTACCGTACTGCTTACGCGCGCCCAGGTAGCGCACTTTCTCGATGATCATGAACTCATTTTTCTTGGTGTTTTTCGCGATCATCCGACGTTCGCAATTACCTTTGATGCTGTCGGCGAACCTCCTTTCGATGGACTCGGCGAGTTTCACGAATTGCGTTTCCTCGGTACCGTATTGCCACTTGATGAGGCAAATCTCGTCGCGCATGCGCGTGCGTTGGCTCTATGGCATGCCTCGCAGACATTTTGTGGCAGCTGCGGTTCGCCTGCACGACCGGCGGCGGCGGGCAACTCTCGCGTATGCGTCAATGAAGCGTGTCTGCGGCAAATTTTCCCGCGCGTCGACCCGGCGATCATTGTCCTTGTATCCGACGGCGAGCGCTGTCTGCTCGGACGCCAGAGCAACTGGCCGGAGGGTCGTTATTCGACGATCGCGGGCTTCGTTGAACCGGGTGAAAGTCTGGAGGACGCGGTACGGCGCGAGGTTTATGAGGAGACAAATATTCGAGTTGGCACTGTGAACTACCACAGTTCGCAACCATGGCCTTTTCCATCATCGTTGATGCTTGGCTTTGTGGCGGAGGCCCGATCCGCGGATATCGTACTCAACGATGGCGAGCTCGACGATGCACGATGGTTTTCTCGTAGCGAATTGCGCTCTGGTGATTTGAAGCTTCCATTTCGAATTTCGATCGCGCGACGTCTCGTCGAGCATTGGATGAACCTGGACGGCGACTGATATGTGCCTCGTCGTGGTGGCGTTCAATGCCGACGCTGATATGCCTCTGATCGTCGCGGCCAATCGCGACGAATTTCATGCACGGCCAACGCAAGCTGCAGACTGGTGGGCCGATCGGCCAGGCATTTTGGCCGGTCGGGATCTGCAGGCGGGTGGCACCTGGCTTGGAGCGAGCCGCAACGGTCGCTTTGCCACCGTCACGAATTACAGAGATGCCCAGGCCAAAAGTGCGAAATTTCTCTCGCGGGGGCATTTGGTTAGCGAGTTTCTGAGCAGCAATCAAGCGCCCGTCGATTACCTGCGAACACTTCAGGCCGATGCCTACGCCGGATTCAATCTGCTACTCAGCGATGGCTCCAGCCTTGCTTACCTTTCCAATCGTGGCGCCGAGTTGCAGGAGCTGCCGCCTGGAATTTACGGTCTGAGTAACGCCACGCTCGACACGCCATGGGAAAAAGTCGAACGCAGCAAGACCCGCCTGCGGACAATGATTGATGCCGGGGGTATTAACGACACAAACCTGCTGCGACTTCTGCACGATCACGATAAAGGTCCGGTAGCCGAAGTTAAAAGTAGTCGCCTGCCATTTTCGGTGGCACATGCAATCACGGCGCCATTCATCGTAACGCCCGATTATGGCACGCGTTGTTCATCCATAGTGCGTGCGGATCGCGATGGACACTGGCATTTTTTCGAGCGTCGTTTTAATTCCGCCGGACAGCGCGAGGGCGATTCGCAGTACTCATTCAGCGTCGCTGAATAGCCTAACCAACCACTGCCGAATGTCTTCGATTTCCTCTGCACAGACAGCGTGCGCCATCGGGTAGTCGTGCCACTCAACATTGAAGTCAGACTCGATCAGGAGATCTGCCGAAGAGCGTCCCATCTGCATCGGCAAAACAGGATCGAAACTGCCATGCGCCATGAATATCGGCAGGTCTTTGTTGCGGGCAGCATCATTGTCGAGAACTTCTGCCGCAAAGTGACTGCGCAGTGGCAAATAGGTTGACAGTGCCATCAAGCCCGCGAGTCGCTCGGGAAAGCGCAGCGCACTGTGCATCGCTATGGCGCCACCTTGCGAGAAGCCTGCGACCACAATTCGGCGGGCATCGATACCGCGCTCTTGCTCACGCCTGATCAGGCCGTCGAGAATCGCACCACTTTGGCGTATGCCGTCCTCATCGACCGGCCCGTCTCTGTCCAGACTGAAGATGTCATACCAGGCACGCATTGCCATACCGCCGTTGATCGTCACCGGACGCATCGGCGCATGCGGGAACACAAAGCGCAAAGCGAGGCTATCGGGCAAACGCAACTCCGGCACGATGGGCTCGAAATCGTGACCATCTGCACCGAGGCCATGCAGCCAGATCACACTACCTGACGGATTCGACCCGGTCTCGATTTCCACTGTCTCAGTCAGGGACATCAGTTCACTCGGCAATACTAGGGTCGCGCAGTGTAACCCGAAATAAAGTGCAGATTACGGCACAAACTATGGCCTAAAGCCTTGACGGAATATGCGCATTTTGATTATTATATGCGCATATTTATGCGAGATGGCCATGCCTAACTTCAGCGAAGACCAGCTATTGCGCCGCGACACGATCCGGCAACTGTTGCTACACGCCCCTGCGGGAACCCAGCAATCGCTGGTAAATGCACTCAAGAAACGTGGCATGGTCGCGACTCAATCGAGCGTCAGCCGCGATCTCAGAGAACTTGGCGCCATTAAGACGGGCCGCGGCTATGAGTTACCCTCGACCGAAGATGCGGCCAGTGATGAACTCGCGGGTGTCGCCGAGTTCTTGCGCAGCATCACACCGGCGGGGCCCAACCTGACCGTGATCCGAACCGCGATTGGAGCGGCGCAACGGGTAGCCCTGGCACTCGATCGCAGCGCCTGGCCGGAGATGGTCGGCAATATTGGCGGCGACGATACTGTTTTCGTCGCGTCCGACTCAGCGGCCAGCCAGAAAATTCTAATTTCAAAGATCGAGCGCATTTGCTCGTAAGACAAACCCAGGACACTATTTTGAGCAACGACCAATCACCCATCATCCTTGCGTTTTCCGGCGGCCTGGACACATCGTTTTGTGTGCCTTGGCTAAAAGAAACCTACAAGCGTGATGTCATTACAGCGACCGTTGATACCGGCGGCATCGATGCACAAGCGGCGGTTGCGCTCGAAGATCGCGCCAAAGCGCTCGGGGCAATTGAGCATGTGCTCGTCGACTGTAAAGCCGACTTTTTTGACACCGTCATCACTCACCTGATCGCTGGCAATGTCTTGCGCGGCCAGGCCTATCCGCTTTGCGTAGGCGCTGAACGCGGCCTGCAGGCCGCACGACTCGCAGAACTTGCCAGGGATCGCGGCGCGACGACAGTGGCGCATGGCTGTACAGCCGCCGGCAATGACCAGGTTCGTTTTGAAGTGGCGCTGCGGACGCTCAACCCGGGACTCGAAATTCTCGCGCCAGTGCGCGACAACAGCTGGGTGCGCGAGGAGCAACTAAAGTACCTCGCCGAGCACGAGCTGCCTCTGCCGGCGCAGGGCTCTGACTACTCGATCAACCGCGGTCTGTGGGGCATCACGATCGGTGGCCAGGAAACATTGACCTCAGAAAACAGCATTCCCGAAGATGCCTGGGTTCTTTCTGCGAATGCGTTCTCTGATCCGGCGGAACCGTCACAGCACACGCTCGAGTTCTCGGCCGGCGTAGCCGTGGCACTTGACGGCGAATCGCTCGCGCCGGTCACTCTGATCGAGAAGCTTGAGTCGCTTGCCGGTCGCTACGGCATCGGTCGTGGCATTCATCTCGGTGATACGGTTCTTGGCACTAAAGGTCGGGTCGCCTTCGAAGCGCCCGCCGCAATCGCTCTGATAAGCACGCATCGCGAACTTGAGAAACTGGTGCTGAGCGCACAGCAAATGCGGGTCAAAGACAGCATCGCAGCTACCTACGGCGACCTGGTCCATGAGGGAAAACAACTCGACCTTGTCTGTGCAGACATCGAGGCCTTCCTGCGTTCATCGCAGCGGCGCGTCACGGGAACCGTCAAGTTCTCGCTACGCCCCGGTAACCTGTTCATAGAGGGCGTCGCGTCGCCTCACTCGCTACTCGCTGCGACTAAAGGCGTGTACGGCGAATCGGCAGGCGAATGGACGGCAGCCGATGCGCTGGGCTATGCGCGGATTCTGTCATTGCCAGGATCATTACAAACCAGGGCGAGCGGGAGCGAATGATGAAGAGCGTTGTCGTTGACAAGGTCGCATCCGTCGCCCAGCACAGCGAACTCGGACATGAGTTGCGGCTATCAGGTGAAATCCCGTGCGAGGAAGGCGTACTCGTGGCCGTTCGCGTACTCAACAACAAAACCCGCTACAACCAGCTCGAACTCACTTCCGGTCGTATGGCTACCGTTAACCAGGGCGACATCGTGGTCGGCGCGCTCGGCCATCGCAAAGCCTTGCGCGGTTACTCCGGCCACCTGCCAACTGCACTGATACCCGGTGACCGGATTCAACTACTGAACATAGGCGGCGTTCTGGGCATATGCGACTCGGCGAATCCGGATGTCGGTGCGCCATTCGACTGTGAGGTTCTCGGCACTGTGTTGCACTTCCCCTACCTCGGGGAGCGCATCGGTGTGCCAGCGCGTGCTGGCAGTACGACGCTTGATACGGCGGCGCCACTGGACACTCGTAACGTACCCGTTATCGCGCTGGCGGGGACCTGCATGGACTCAGGGAAGACCGCCGCTGCCTGCGCCATCGTCAGTCGGCTGCGCCATCTGGGGCTGCATGTCACAGCCTGCAAGGCGACGGGCGTTTCGCTACGTCGCGACATCCTTGCTATGGAGGATGCGGGAGCCTCTGAAACCATGATCTTTTCTGACCTCGGCGTAGTGACAACCACCGCGATAAATGGCCCGGCGCTGACACGGGCACTGCTGAGCAGTTTGGCGCACTACACGCCAGACGTCATTGTTCTGGAGCTCGGCGACGGTCTGCTTGGTGCGTACGGTGTTGACGCAATCTTGTCGGACGAAGCTATTCGCGACGCGCTAACCGTCGTCGTTCTCTGTGCAAACGATCCGGTTTCCGCCTGGGGCGGTGCCAAGATTCTACGTGATGAATATTCGATTGAGCCAACAGTTGTGACCGGCCCTGCAACCGATAATCAGGTAGGCATCGATCAAATTTCCGAGCGCCTGTCCTTGCCGGCGATCAACGCCCTGTCGCACGGTGTCGCACTCGGCGACCTGGTTGCCGGAACCCTGAAAGAAAAGGAAGCCGCATGAGTAAAAAAATAAGAGCGGTTGTTCTTGGCGCCACCGGCTACGTCGGCGGTGAATTACTCCGGCTTATTTCTGCACACCCCGATCTTGAGTTCGCCGCCGCGGTGTCCGAGAGCTGCAATGGCGAAAGAATTTCAGCGACATTTCCCAACCTTACTGCGGCTTACGGTGACAGCTGTTTCTGCGGCCACGATACCTGGATTGATGAGATCGAGAGAGGTTCCCGGCTGGCGTTGTTCTCAGCTGCGCCGCATGGCGCATCCGCAGCACTCATCGCTAAAGCGCTGACCGCTGCTGCAAACAAGAACGTCGAAGTACACGTCGTCGATTCCTCCGCGGACTTTCGTTATGCGACTCAGGCAGCCTACGACGAAGTCTACGGCGGCCCACATGGCGCGCCCGAGTTGCTTGGCTCCTTTCAGTCAGGCGTTCCGGAGCATGTCGCCGACGTGGGCGCCGCCCACATTGGCCATCCAGGCTGTTTTGCGACAGCGATTTTGCTCGCAACCGTGCCGTTGCTTCAGTCCGGGCTCACTGACGACGAAGTCTTCGTTACTGGCATCACGGGCAGCACCGGCTCGGGCCGCAGCCCCCAGCCTGGCACGCACCATCCCGAACGCCACAGCAATCTCTATGCCTATAAACCACTCGCGCATCGTCATGCCCCCGAAATCGCCGCGATGACCGAAGCTGCGACAGGACGTAAGACACGCATCAATTTCGTACCGCATTCGGGACCGTTCGCGCGCGGCATTCACGCAACCGTGCAAGCGAAAGTCAGCAAGGCTGTCAGCAGCGAACAACTACTTGGCGTTTATCAAGACGCCTATGCCGGTTCGCCTTTTGTTGAAATCGTTACCGGGACGCCCCGTCTGAAAAATGTCGTTGCCAGCAATCGCTGTCAGATCGGTGTCGCAGGTGGCGAACATACCGTCGTTGTCATGAGCGTAATCGACAACCTCGTCAAAGGGGCGGCGGGCGGCGCCATACAGTGGATGAATCGCCTGTGGGGCTTACCGGAAACGGCCGGTCTCACGAGTGCTGCACCGGGATGGATCTAGATGATCGACGCACCTGAAATCATTCCGGACACAGACCCGCGGCCACGCGAAGCGGCAACGACATTGCCTGTCTATGGCCAACTACCCTTCGTCCCCGAAACTGCTGCCGGCTGCGACATCATCACGTCCGACGGTCGTCGCATACTCGACTTGTACGGCGGCCATGCCGTCGCCGCACTCGGCTACGGACACCCGCGTCTTACTCAGGCGATTAGTGCGCAAAGCGCCAAGCTGGTTTTTCAAAGCAATGCCGTTGCGCTGGATATCCGTGCGCGCGCCGCAGAAAAGTTGCTCGGCATTGCCCCTGACGATATGAGTCGTGTGTTCTTCGTTAACTCTGGCGCTGAGGCAAACGAGAATGCCTTGCGTATGGCCTGCGTCGTAACCAGGCGCAAAAAGGTGCTCGCAATTACGCAGGGCTTTCATGGGCGCACGGCCGCCGCCGGCGCCGTAACCTGGAATTCCGATAAGTGGTACGGCTTTCCGTACAAGCCTTTCGACGTGGATTTTATTCCGCGTGACGACTGTCAGGCGGCGATCGACATGATCGACCAGGATGTTGCCGCTGTGATTGTCGAGCCTGTACAGGGTGTCGCCGGGGCCTATAACCTCTCTTCAGAGTTTTTGGCCGAGCTTCGCAACAGTACGCGGCATCATGGTGCATTGCTGATCGCCGATGAAGTGCAATCCGGCATCGGCCGCTGCGGCCACTATTTTGCGATTCAAGCGCACGGCATCACACCCGATATCATCACGAGCGCCAAGGCGCTGGGCGGCGGCATCCCCTGCGGAGCAGTATTGTGCACCGAGGACATCACGCCTCACTTCGGGTCCGGCGCCCTCGGCACGACGTTCGGCGGCGGGCCGGTCGCTGCTGCGGCAATCTGCGCCGTCATCGATACGATTGAGGCAGAGGGACTGCTGGCTAATGTCCGCGAACGAGAGGCGCAAATACGCGATCAGTGCGTGACCGGACCCGTACAAAAAATTCAGGGCATGGGCCTGTTACTCGGACTCGTCTGTGACCGGCCAGCGAGTGAAGTCCGCAATGCACTATTACAACAGGACATACTCACAGGCACTAGCGCCGACCCGCATGTCTTGCGCATACTTGCACCGCTGGTGCTCGAAGCCGCACATATCGATCACCTTGCTCATGCCCTTGAATTGATGGCACCACGCACCAACTGAGAGACGAAAGATGAAAGCCTTTAATGATCTAGCTGACTTTTCGAACGATGAAATCGCCGCTCTGCTCGAGCTCGCCACGCGCCTTGATCAGCACCCGGAGCCTGGTGCGCTGCGTGGCAAGGTCTTGTCGCTGCTGTTCCTTAGCCCGTCACTGCGAACACTGGCGTCGTTTCAGGCGGCCATGATACGCCTCGGTGGCGGCTCTTTTGTTATTTCTCCGGAAATGTCCATCCACGGCCTGGAAGCACGCCCTGGCATCGTCATGGATGGCGCGGCGGCAGAACATATTCGTGAGGCGATTCCAGTGATCGCATCTTACGGCGACGCCATCGGTATTCGCGCCTTTGCCGAGCGTAAGAATCTCGAACACGATATGGCCGAGACCGAATTTACGGCTATGACGGATCTGATCGATACGCCCTACATCAATATGGAATCGGCAATGAACCACCCTTGCCAAAACCTCGCCGACTGGAAAACCATGGACGATCTTGGCATTCCTGCAAATGGTGGCAAGTTTGTGCTTAGCTGGGCGTACCACCCCAGAGCACTGCCACTGGCCGTACCTGCATCGACATTGCACATGGCTGCCAAGCGCGGCATGGACGTCACCGTGTTACGTCCGGACGGATTTGCACTACCCGACAAGTTGATGCAAAAAGCCAGCGCCGCGGCAGAGGCGAGCGGCGGTTCAGTGCAGGAAACTGATGTACGCACCGAGGCCATGGAAGGCGCGCATGTTATTTATGCGAAATCCTGGTCTTCGACGCGATGCTATGGCGATAAACTCGGCGACGAGAAGCTGCGCAATGAGCTGATCGACTGGTGCGTCGACGAACCGTGGTTCGACAATGCCAGGGATGACTGTCGCTTCATGCATTGTTTGCCAGTGCGTCGCGGAGTCGTCGTCAGTGAAGCGATACTCGATGGCCCACGCAGCGTCGTAATCCCGGAAGCCCGTAATCGAATGCTCGCGCAGATGGCAGTGCTACATCAGATGCTCGGTGGGAATTCGTGACCACCAACAAGGATCGTGCGATCGTCGTTTCGGCACTAAAGCACGCGGCACCGTACATGCGCCTGTTCAAGGGCAAAGTATTCGTACTCAAAGCTGGTGGCGAAATTTTTGCTGACCCAACGCAGACGCGCGCGCTTATGGAGCAGGTTGGCCTCTTGCATCAGGTCGGCATTCGCGTTGTCCTGATTCACGGTGGCGGCCCGCAGTCCACGAAACTTGCGACTGCGCTGGGGCTCGATACGACTTTTATAGACGGCCGTCGAGTTACCGACGGCGCATCACTTGATGTCGCAACGATGGTGTTGAACGGTCAGATCAATACACGAGTGCTTGCAGCCTGTCGCGACCTGCAGATTCCTGCTGTCGGAATCAGTGGCGTCGATGCCGGCCTCATACGCGCGCACCGCAGGCCACCGGTTGAACGTGTGGGCGATACGTCTGTGGACTACGGATTTGTCGGCGATATCGATTCTGTCGATGCTGATATCCTGGTCAAACAACTCGACAACGGATTGATGCCTGTCGTAAGTCCCCTGTCCTGTGACGAGTCGGGCAACATACTGAACATCAATGCAGATACGGTTGCCGCGGCGATCGCCGCGGAGCTCGGCGCAGAAAAAATGATTCTGCTGACAAGCGCACCCGGCATACTCGAGGACATCAACGATCCGCAGTCACTAATCAGCTATGTTGATCGCGCTGAGCTCGACAAACTCAAGGCAGATGGCAAGTTGGCCGACGGAATGCTGCCGAAAGCGGCGGCAATTGATGCGGCCCTGGCGAACGGCGTGAGTCGTGTGCATGTTATCTCCTACAAAGTCCCTGACAGCCTCCTTCTGGAAGTCTTCACCAACGAAGGAACCGGTACGCTGGTCGTGAATGACATCGCCGCACTGACACCCGCCGAGCAGGGCGACGAATCGTCATGACGCGCCTATGGGAAAAAGGCCTGCCACTGGCGGAGCGCGTGTTGCGCTACACGGCCGGTGAAGATCATCTCCTCGACGCACGTTTGGTGGCCTACGACGTCAGAGGCTCCATTGCACATGCCGAAATGCTCGCGGCCAGCAAGCTCATCAGTGAGGCGGACTGTGCGGCAATTCGGGATGGCTTGAATAAACTCGAGACCGAGTTCAACGCCGGCGCGTGGCACATCAGCCTTGAAGACGAAGATGTACACACGGCGCTGGAATCCCGACTTACGCATGACATTGGCGATGCCGGCGCCCGACTCCACCTCGGCCGCTCGCGTAATGACCAGGTCCTGACTGCGCTGCGACTGTATCTGCGCGATGCTACCGAAGAGCTAACGCAAAGCGTTGCCGGCTTGCGCGGCTCAGTGGCCGGACTCGGCGAGCGGCAGGGTGATGTTGTCTTACCAGGTTACACCCACATGCAACATGCGATGCCATCATCGGTCGCACTGTGGTGTGGCGGTTTCGACGAAGCCTTTGCCGATGCGGTAGAAGGAATCAAGGCCAGTCAAAGACGAATTAACAAGAATCCACTGGGCAGTGCCGCTGGTTATGGCACGCCGAGTCTGCCGCTGGACCGGGATCTGACGACCGCGAAGCTCGATTTCGAAACGACACAAGAACCGGTGACATCAGTGCAATTGTCCCGCGGCAAAGCAGAAAGCACGTTGCTGTTTGAGATCACGCTGTTATTGCAGGACCTTGGTCGTATGGCGACGGACCTGCTGCTTTTTTATACGCAGGAGTTCGCTTACATTTCGCTTGCGGCAGATGTCACCACCGGCTCTTCCATCATGCCGCAGAAACGCAACCCGGATGTGCTGGAGTTACTGCGCGCGGCAGCAAGTACCGCCCATGCTTGCCTGGACGAGACCTTGATGATTACGGGCAAACTGCAGTCAGGCTACCAGCGCGATTTGCAGCGCCTCAAAGCGCCGCTATTTCGCAGCATCGATCTCGCGATGGAAAGCGTCGACATCATGGCGTACGTCATCGACGGCCTGAGCTTCCTGCCTGAGAATATCGTTCTGGACGACGGTATCTATGCGACTGCCGAAGCGTATCGCCTCGTTGTCGAAGAAGATCTGCCGTTCCGTAAGGCCTACCAGAAGGTCGCAAAGCGCTTCTCGAAGTAATCGCCGTCTACCACGCGGGCGCATGTCGCTCTATAATCGGCGGATAACCTCGCAACGGCCCAATACTATGAAACTGATTATCTGCACGTTAACAACGATGTTGCTCGTTTTGCTTTTCGCTGGCTGTGGACAGAGCGGACCTTTGTACGTACCGGGCGACGCGAGTTCGATAAACGTGCCGCCGACCGCCGAGGCCAACGACAAAGAGAACGACGAAGACAGCAAGGAAGACGATAGTCAATAAGCCCGACCTGGTACTGATCGACGGTTCGTCCTACCTGTACAGGGCGTTCCACGCATTACCCAACCTCAGCAATTCCCATGGCGAAGCCACGGGCGCGTTGCACGGCGTGTTGAACATGGTCAACAAACTCGTGCGTGAGCAGCCCGATGCACACGTTGCTGTCATATTCGATGCCCCCGGAAAGACCTTTCGTGACGAAATGTTCGCCGAGTACAAGGCGCATCGACCGCCTATGCCAGACGAATTACGCGACCAGGTAGCGCCGATCCTGGACGCCATACGCGCCATGGGATTGCCACTACTGCAGATTGAAGGTGTTGAGGCGGATGATGTCATTGGCACGTTGTGCCAACGGGCCGCCGCGGACGGCCTGAATGTGCTGGTATCCACCGGAGACAAAGATCTCGCACAGCTCGTCAACGACAACGTCACGCTCATCAACACAATGAACGACAGCCTTCTCGATCGCGCCGGGGTCAAAGAGAAATTTGATGTCTTCCCGGAACAGATCATCGACTATCTGGCGTTGGTCGGTGATACCTCGGACAACATACCCGGTGTTCCGAAAGTCGGCGCAAAGACTGCCGCCAAGTGGCTCAATGAGTATGGCAGCGTCGAGGAAATCATTACTCACGCTGACGATATCAAGGGCAAGGTCGGCGATAGCCTGCGTGACAACATTGAACAACTGCAACTCTCACAAGCTTTAACGAGCGTCCGTCTCGACGTTGATCTGCCAATTTCAATTGACGATCTGACCGCGTCCGCTGCCGATGTTGAAATTTTGCGCGAACTCTTTAGCCGCTATGAATTGCGCACGTTGCTGCGACAACTCGATGAGCGGGCCGCAGCTCCGGCAGAAGCATCCGAAGCAGCGTCAGAGGAAGCCTCAGACAGAAATTACGAAACGGTGCTGTCCTGGCAGGCGTTCGATACCTGGCTGCAGAAAATTAACGCGGCGGACCTGGTCGCATTTGATACAGAAACGACCAGCCTCGACTACATGGTCGCCGAGGTCGTGGGAATTTCCGTTTCCGTCACTGCGGGCGAGGCTGCCTACATTCCTGTTGCGCACGACTATCCGGGTGCGCCGGATCAACTGCCGCGCGATCAAGTGCTTGAAAAACTTAGAGAATTTTTGGAGAGCCCGGACAAGAAAAAAGTCGGGCATCACCTTAAGTACGACGCCCATGTGCTTGCTCGACATGGCATCCAGCTGCGGGGCATGGCGTTTGATTCGATGCTCGAGTCTTATGTGCTCGATAGTGTCGCGACACGTCATGATATGGACTCTGTCGCGCGACACTACCTCGGTAGAGAAACGATTCACTATGAAGATGTGGCGGGCAAGGGCGCCAGGCAACTGACCTTCAATCAGGTGGATCTTGAGACTGCCGCGCCCTATGCGGCCGAAGATGCCGATATCACTTTGCAGTTGCATGAAGTTTTGTGGGCAAAGCTCGGCGAAATAGAAAGTTTGCAGAAGATCTATGTCGACATCGAACAACCATTGGTACCGATACTTCTGGAAATGGAAGAGACCGGTGTCCTGATTGACCGCAAGATGCTGGGCAAACAAAGCGGAGAGCTTGCCGCGAAAATGCTCGAACTCGAGAAGCAGGCGCATGAACTTGCCGGCGGCCCATTCAATCTTGGTTCGCCAAAGCAGCTGCAACAGATCTTGTTCGAAAAACTGGAACTGCCTGTTATCCGCAAGACCCCAAAAGGACAACCGTCGACGGCAGAAGACGTTCTCGTCGAGCTGGCGGATGATTATGATCTGCCGCGCGTCATCATCGACTATCGCAGTGTCAGCAAACTCAAGAGCACGTATACCGACAAACTACCACTGCAAATCGCGGCGAGTACCGGGCGCGTACATACTTCGTACCACCAGGCAGTCACCGCCACAGGCAGGCTTTCCTCGACCGACCCAAACTTGCAGAACATTCCGATTCGCACGCCTGAGGGACGCCGCATTCGACAGGCTTTTATCGCCCCGCCGGGCCAGCTACTGCTGGCTGCAGACTATTCACAGATTGAATTACGCATCATGGCGCATCTGTCTGCTGACAAAGGACTGCTCCAGGCTTTCGCGGCCGAGCTGGATGTACATCGGGCCACGGCGGCCGAAGTCTTTGGCCTTGAGCTCGATAAGGTAACAGCGGATCAGCGCCGTTCAGCCAAAGCAATTAACTTCGGGTTGATGTATGGCATGTCTGCATTCGGCCTTGGCAAACAACTTGGCATTCAGCGTGGCCAGGCACAGGAGTACATCGATCTGTATTTTGATCGCTACCCCGGCGTCAAAGCCTATATGGACGATACGCGCGAAAAAGCCGCCAGGCAGGGCTACGTGGAGACCGTTTTCGGGCGGCGCCTGTATCTGCCGGAGATCAATGCGCGCAATGCACAGCGCCGTCAGTATGCAGAACGCAGCGCGATCAATGCGCCTATGCAGGGAACGGCCGCAGACATCATCAAGCGCGCGATGCTCGCTGTACACGAGTGGCTGCAAACAGAAACGGCTGGGCGCATGATCATGCAGGTCCACGATGAGCTGGTTTTCGAAGTTGACGAGGGAGCAACTGACGCTTTCCGCGACAAAGTCACCACTATCATGTGCGCGGCAGCAGATCTCGCTGTGCCGCTGAAAGTAGACACAGGGGTCGGTAAAAACTGGGACGAAGCCCACTAGTCTGGACTCGATCTAATCTTTTTTTATTTATAAATCCGATAGTTATGCATTAATCGGAACTATCGCCAGCTGCCAGACTCCAATTCCCTTGAGTGCAATAGTCACTCGCCTGCTTGCCTCCCTAAGCAGGCGTGCAGCGCGGTTTCCCCAAGCCGGTTGCTTTTTCATTCCCCGGGGCACGAAGTGCCTCGGGGTTTTTTTATGGGCTGGCCGTCAGGAATTGTTCCAGCATCTCACGGGCCGCGTCTTCGCCATGGCGGGTCAATGCGGAAAATTGCTGCACAGTCGCACGCCCATGCAATTCCTTCTTTACCTCAAGCAGGGCTTTGGCAGCCTGGCCCTTTTTCAATTTGTCGGCTTTGGTTAACAGAATGTGTATCGGCAAATTAACCTCTTCCGCAAAGGCCATCATCTGCCGGTCGTAGTCTTTGAGCTGCCGGCGGATGTCGACAATCATCAGCAGCCCTTTGAGGCTTTCGCGCACTCTGAAATAGTCCGACAGCAGCTCCCCCCAGTGCTCACGCTTCGCATCTGACACACGCGCAAAGCCGTAACCGGGCAAATCCACGAGCCGCTGCCCCGGGCGCAGATCGAAGAAATTGACGAGCTGGGTCCTGCCGGGCGTCTTACTCGTCCGGGCAAACTGGCGCCGATTCACGATTATGTTGATTGCGCTCGACTTGCCGGCATTGGATCGGCCCGCGACGGCTACTTCAACGCCGGTGTCCGGCACGAACTGTTTAGTTGCGTTCGCACTCGTAATAAAGCGGGCTTCGGGGTATTGCGACATGGAGTATGCGCTTTGGATTCTGTGTATAATTTGGGGCTGCTAGTCTGACCGCAACGGGCTCATGCAGCAAGACACTCAAGAGCCTAAAAACAGACAAGATTTCGATATGATGCGTTGGTTACGGCCACCGCCGGAAAGTAACGGTTGGGAAAACATGGATACCAGAACAGTGAAAAATTGGGTCGCACGAATCTGTCTGCCTGCCACGCTACTGCTCATGGCAGCCCAGGTACAGGCGCAGAGTCTTGTCGAAGGCTCCGTCGATGCTGGAAAGGCCAAGTCGATCACCTGTACTGCCTGTCACGGACAAGCAGGTAACAGCGTAAATCCGCTTTGGCCAAATATCGCCGGACAAAACGCCACGTATATTGTGGCCCAGCTGACGGCTTTCAGGGAAGGCGCCCGCAACCCTGGAAGTGCAACACGCTACGACCCGCTTATGTCGCCTCAGTCCATGTTGTTGTCTGACGAGGATATTCGCGATCTCGCAGTTTATTTTGAGGGCTTGCCGGCCGCGGCGATGGCCGTTGCTAATCCAGCTACCGTTGACAGCGCTGAAGCGCTCTATCGTGGCGGTGATGTGGAAGAAAAAGTTGCCGCCTGCCTTGCTTGCCATGGCCCGACGGGCCGCGGCAATCCGGCCGCTATTTATCCGGCACTTCAGGGCCAACATTCTGTCTATACCGCAAAGCAGTTGCGTGACTATGCGTCCGGAGCGCGAAGCTCCGACGGCAAAACTCGAATCATGCGAGATATCGCGGCGCGTCTGAGTAATGACGACATTGAATCTCTCGCCTCTTATGTACAGGGTCTGCGTTAATGAAACAATTTTCTCTCATCGTTCTTGCGTTTTTCTTCCTGGCCGCCTGTGGTCAGAAAGAGCCAGTCCAGTCTGAAGTCGATGCACCGGTAGCTGCAGAGGAAGCTGCAAGCGGTGAAGCGGGCGAAGCGACCGAGCAGGTCGATGCCATTGCAACAGAGACGGTAGAAGAGGTACTCGAAGTCGTCGAAGAGTCCGCTGCCGAGCCTGCAGCAGATGAGCAAGCTATTCTGCTGGCGCAAGCCGATACCTCGGCAATAGCCCGTGAGTGGCAGTTCAAGGAAGGCGAGCACTACATGCGCCTCGTACCGACACAGCCGACGGTCGGTGGCGCTGACAAGATCGAGGTTGCAGAGATCTTCTGGTATGGCTGCCCGCATTGTTTCACCTTCGAGCCCGTCATCAATGAATGGGCCGCAAACAAGCCGTCCAACGTTCGTTTTGTTCGTATCCCGGCAATGTGGAACGGTGCCCTGGTACTTCACGCCCGCCTGTTTTACACCGAGGAAATTCTCGTCCGTAATGGCGTCATCAAAGATGCGCAAGCGTTTCGCGATGCTGTATTTGAGGAATATCATCGGCGCGGCAATCGCCTGATGTCCGAGGCTGCCATCCAAAAAGTGTTCGAACGATTTGGCGTCAGCGCCGATGACTTCAGTCGTACCTGGAACTCGTTTGAGGTCGACCAGAAATTACGTGTCGCGGACGATCTGGCGCGCCGCTATAGCGTCTCTAGCGTTCCCGTCGTCGTCGTGAATGGCAAGTACCGCACGGGTGCGGCTGAGGCCGGTAGCTACCCGAAGTTGCTTGAGGTGATCGACGAGCTGATTGCACGGGAAAGCGCCCGGTAATCCCCGCCATCTTGAGCCCTTAAAATATATCGGTACGGCTGAAATAAAAAACAGTATAAGGCGGTCATCTCTGAATATACGCACGCGTATTTCCAGGGGTTCGTCTGTATGTATCTGTTTTACCGGCAAGAAAAGTCTTTATTCCTTCTCGCTATAAGCGCACTTCTGCTGACTGCCTGCGGTGGTGGTGGTGGCGGTGAGGGCGGTGGAAATCGCCCGGAGCCCGAGGTATGGCTGATATCCACACAGTTCATCGTCGATGGTGGCCCTGGCAAAGACGGCATCCCTGCCCTACAAAATCCCGCCTTCGAATCAGCCACCACGATATCAACCGTTGACCCGGATGATCTCGTTATCGCACTGCGTAGCGAAGGTCAGGTCAAAGTCTATCCGCACGACGTCATGATGTACCACGAAATCATCAACGATGGTCCCGACGACGCACCGTTCACAATGAGTTACTGCCCTCTGACAGGCTCCGGCGTCGCCTGGCTGGGCGATCTGGACCACGCTGATCCGACTTTTGGTGTATCGGGCCTTCTATATAACTCAAACCTTTTGCTCTATGACCGCGAAACGGGCAGTCATTGGTCGCAGATGCTGCAGAAGTCAGTAAGGGGCCCCCGTATCCGCGAGATTCCGACGAGTGTGCAACTCATCGAAACGACGTTCTCGACAATAACTGCCATGTATCCGGACGCGATTGTCATGACGCGTGATACCGGCTGGGGCCGGAGCTACGACGACTATCCTTACGGAGATTATCTGACCAGCCAGGACTTGCTCTTCGATGTGTCTCAGCAGAACAACAGCTTGCCCCGAAAGCAGCTTGCCATCGGCATCTACAATGGTGAAAACGCCAAGGTGTATCAGCTAAGCGGTTTCGGCGCACAAACCCAGACAATCCACGACCAGTTTGCTAGCCAATCAATCGTCGTAGTCGGAAATACTGCGCTGAATTTCGCCGCCATCTATGACCGTGAGTTATCAGACGGCACGATTCTGTCCTTCACCCCGATTCAGGGCGACCTACCCAATGTCATGACCGATACTGAGGGCAACGTGTGGGATGTTTTCGGCGTTGCGGTCTCAGGTCCCAGAGCAGGTACACAGCTGGCGTCAACAAAATCCTATACCGCGATGTGGTTCGCCTGGGCGGCGTTTTTTAATCAGACTGAAATCTACTTTAGCCGATCATGAAAAAATTACTCATTACTTTAAGCCTCGCGGGGGCGCTTACGCTCAGCACGAGTCCCTCAATCGCACAAACCTGTAGTTGTGCAAGCGTGCCGATACTTGGCTCCATGCAGCTCGCAGCACCAAATGACGGCCAATGGTTCCTCGGCTCGACCTACGAATTCCATGACATCAGCGAACTCGTGGCTGGTTCGTCGACGATACCGGACCAAACCGGACGTGACCGCACATCGCAGGCCGTGATCTTCGAGGCAAGCCGCGGCATCAACGAAAAATGGTCTGTTTCGGCGCTGCTGTCCGCCGTCGATCATGAGCGGCAAATTGATGACGATCGCGCTCAGGCAAGCGGCCTTGGTGATGCGGTCATAATGGTCAAATATTCGCCCAAAAGTATTTCACTCTATTCCAAAACCGCGCTGTCATTTGGACTTGGGGGACGAGTCCCCGTCGGCGAGGACGACGCCAGGCGGCTGGGTGTGCCGCTCGCAGAGGATATGCAACCATCGACCGGTGCATATGGCGGGACGGTGTGGGCGTACTGGGCACAGGCACTGAATGACTCAAAGGGTGCACGCATATATGCGAGTGCGAGCCATACGCAAAATGGCGAGAACGACAGAAACTATCAATTCGGCGATGAGACGACGTTAGTCTTCGGCGGCGCATATCAGACGCAAACGCCCTGGGGTTTTAATCTCGAGTTGTTGTATCGAAATACCGATCGCGACCGACGAAGTTCCGTCGAGATTCCAAACACAGGTGGCACTTGGCTGGACATCGCGCCTGCCGTCCAATATCACGTGACCGAAAGCGTCGCACTTAAACTGGCTGCAAAAATTCCGGTCTCAAGAAACCTCAATGATGAATTACAGTTCACAACCAAATACGCATTTCGCCTGTCATTGTCCTACGTGTTCGGTGGTAATTCCCCTGAGGGTTAAAACATTAGCCGTTGTCTTCGGCAACGATTCTTAACTCACCCTGTGCGTTGCGATGCCAATACAGGCGCTTGATCGTTTCTATCACACTGTCGTCACGGATGACACGTTGGTGAAATCGGCTCAGGTACAGGCCTGTTTCTTCCGGGTCGGCAAGCAGTAGAACATCGGCTATTTCAAACTCCTGGATCGGCACGGACAGCGTCTGCGTGCGAAAAGACGACCATGTATTCCTGTCCAGACCTCGATAGGCGAAGTTCGTCTCATACAGAGAAAAATAGCGATGCAAATCGCCATCACGCTGACTCAGCGCCCACGCGTCCAGCGCATCGTTGAGTTCGTTGCGCAGCAACGCGGCGTCGGCAGCTGATACCCATTGGATTGCGCGCGTGACAATGACCGGCGTCGTCAAAGGGATGAATTGTTTTTCGAGCGCCAACAATTCCTCGTTCGGCAAAGCGATACAACCATCCGTATCGAACGGCGGCCTGCGACCTCCATCCGGAGATACGCCATGAATCCAGATGCCGTCGCCACTACGCTCATTAGCGCGATCCCAGGCATTGGGATAATCGAGTGGAAACGCCAGCGGGCCATACTTCTCATGCAGTTTGCTGGTATCGAGTTGTTCGGTGACAAAATAGAGGCCGAGCGGCGTGCGCCGGTCCCACGGCTTTTGCTTGCCGACCCCGTTCTGTCCTACCGACATATAGCGCTCATCTCGATTGAAGCCGTCAATCGAGACAGAGCTGAATCGATGCAGGGTTGAAGTGTCCGTCTCCGCGATGAATATCGCGGGCACTGAAGAGGGCACTTGCAGCAGGTACGCAGGCTGGCGTTCAACCTGCTGTGCAGACAGCAGCCCCGGCATCAGGAAAGCGATCAATGACAGTACACGCAACATGCAGCGATATTACAGCTGCCCGAATACCATCACCATGTTATGTTTCCAGTCATTCGTTTCCGGCTACAGGTATCTATCGTGAACCGCACTATTACCGCTTTTGTATGCACACTGTTCGCTGGCGTCGCTCTTGCCGCCACAGACGCCGATAAGGCATTTGAACGTCTTGGCGAACAGTATATTGTCGATCTGCCTTTATTCTCGCCGGTTTCCGCCACCTTGATTGGTGACCATAGCGCTGACGATCAGCTTGATCAGGTTGACCAGGCAGCGCGCGATACGCTTGCCGCGGCATACTCAAAGTACCTGCGCGCTATAGCGGCAATTGACCGCGACGAGTTATCGCGCGCCAATCAGGTTGACGCTGAATTGCTGCGCACCGAGATCGAGTCCGGATTGTGGCAACTTGAGACGCTGCAGGAATGGGCCTGGAACCCCCTGCTATATGTGAACATATCGGGGAGTGCCATATACGGCCTCGTGGCCCGAGATTTCGCGCCACTCGAGAATCGTTTAAGCAATGCTGCCGCCAGGCTCGAGCAAATGCCGCGCTTCCTGGAGCAAGCGCGCGCGTCTATCGATCCAAAGCGAGTGCCAAAAATCCACGCCGAGACGGCCGTACAACAAAACCTTGGGCTCGTATCCATTATCGAGACGATGATTGTTCCGGAAATGGACGCATTAACAACTGCAACCAGTGACCGCCTGAATGTAGCGATTGAGGTCGCCAAGGACGCTATCGCTGATCATCAGACCTGGTTGGAAGAAGAGCTCCTGCCACGTGCCGCGGGCGACTTTCGAATTGGCGCAGAGCTATACGACAGGAAGCTGGCTTTTGCGCTCAATTCGCCGATGACTCGGAAGGACGTAAAGGCACGCGCTGAGACTGAATACGAGACCGTGCGTAACCAGATGTATGAAGTTGCCAAAGATGTATATACGGGAACGCACCCTTACACGAGCTTTCCGGACAATCCTGATGAGTCCTATAAGCAGGTAATCATTCGCGCGGCGCTCGAAGAGGCCTACCAGGTATTACCACCGCGCGACGGAATCGTTGACGTGGCTAAAGAACAGCTGCAACAGGCAACTGACTTCGTCATTGAGAAAAACATTGTCACGATGCCGGACGATCCCGTTGAAATAATAATCATGCCCGAGTTTCAGCGAGGCGTAGCCGTTGCCTATCTCGACCCGCCCGGACCTCTCGACAAAGGCCAGAAAGCCTTTTACGCGGTCGCTCCATTGCCTGAGGAATGGACGGAAGAGCAGGTGCATTCTTTTCTGCGGGAATACAACATGCTATCGATACAGGATCTGACAATTCACGAAGGTGTGCCAGGACATTACCTGCAACTCGCACTCAGCAACCGCTATCCGTCGACGTTGCGCAGCGTACTCTGGTCCGGACCAATGGTAGAAGGCTGGGCCGTATACGCGGAGCGCGTCATGATTGACGAAGGCTACCTTGATGGTGATCCGCTAATGCGGCTTATTAACCTTAAATGGTATTTACGTGCAGTCACCAACGCTATCATCGATTCGGCAATTCATGTCGACGGCATGACGCGTGAAGCGGCCATGCAGCTGATGATTGAGGGCGGCTTCCAGGAGGAGCGTGAAGCAGCCGGCAAGTGGGTTCGCGCCCAACTCACGTCAGCACAACTTTCAACCTATTTCGTCGGCTATCAGGAACATATAGAAATGCGTAAAGCGGTTGAACAGGAATGGGGTGACGAGTTCACGCTACGTCGTTACCACGACCAAGCGCTTTCCTATGGCTCGCCGCCGGTAAAATTTATTCGTGCATTAATCCTGGATAAAGAAATTCCGCGAAGCACGAACTGACGTCATTAAAGACAATTTCCGCAACGACAAACCCCGGCCTGAAGCCGGGGTTTGAAGTGCAACGTAGGAAGCAATGCTCCCTTGTAATCCTCGCCGATTAGAATGACATGCGTGCCCCCAGGTAGAACCTGCGTGGGAGTACCCAGTCATTCGCCTGTCCAAAGGAGAACCCATCGCCGCCGCCCGAGAGATCCTGAACACGGCGTGTAGCCTGATCATCAAGAACGTTGAATACGTCGAGGAAGAATTCGGCCGTATAGGCATCACCGAAATCTACAATGTATTTCACTCGCGCATTCAATGTACCGAATGATGGGCCTGTATGGGAGCCAACGGTATTGGGTGCGGTCCACTGGTCAGTGACACCTCGGCTCTCGAACGCATCAGCAGCATCGACCGTAATCGGGAAGTGACGACGAGACTGAAGCAAGGTCTCACTGTACAAAGTACCCGAGTTCCAGGCATAGGTGCCGCCTACCTCGAGGCCGTTGTCCCAACGATAGGAACCAGCCAATTTGACAAGGTGCTCAACGTTACCCGGCTGGTCGCCAAACATATTCGGCGCCCGCGGATCCAGACGCAGAACGTCGCCCTGGAAGTCAGCGTTACTGTCCGAGTTGGTGTTGCCCTGTGCGTCGTTGTATACATAGGACGCCAGTCCAAACCATCTACTGTCAGCACTGCGGCGCTTACGCCAGCTTATTTCAACGCCTTCATACTCACGCTTGCCACCTTTTAACGTGCCGATGATGAAATTCGCTTCTGGTCGATCGGTAATGGTGAAGCCGAAATACGACAGCGGCAACGAGTAGCCACCCGCCGGCGTACCCTCAACCTCGGTCGCACCGGTGCAATCAAGGCTGTAAACACACAAGTCATAGTCTTCCAGGATATCGGTCGTTTCACGCTTCGTATAAGTTACCGAAATACTTTGATTCGCGGTCAGCGCACGTTCGTAGCCGAGCATAAACTCGTCAGTTACAGGTGCCTTCGTAGTATCGGCAAAGAAGCCGTCAAAACCTGCTTTTTGCCCGCCGCGCTGACGCCACGTAACCCATCGATCGCCAATATAGACTTGCTCCTCACGTACCGAGCCCGTCAGGTTGCCCGCGAAAGACGTCATGTTGGTACGAATCGGATCGTAATACTTGCCGAAGAAACCCCAGACTTTGCTGGTTCCGTCACCCCTGATGTCGTATATCACGCTAAGGCGCGGCGCTATGTCGTAGTCAAACGAATAAACCGTCTGACCATTCGTAGCGATGTGGTCCCACTTCTCAGCGCGGATACCAGCATCGATCGTCCAGTTCTCATTGATATTCCACGAGTCCTGCAGATAAAACGCGGAGCCCTCTGTCTTGAGAATACTCGGCGCGATTACCGTCTGGTTGATGCGATAGACGTTTACATCACCGGTCGGGTTGCCTGCGGTCGAGGTCAACTGGTAAGCGCCAACTTCAGATTCCTGGATTACGCCGTCGCCCGACGTATCCAGCAGTCCTGTGAAGTAAGCAGCGTCTTCAGCCAGCATGGCGGCGATAAACGGTGTGTAGTCATCGGCGATGGTGCGCCTCGAACCAGTCCATGTGCCCGTTACGTAATCATCGAAGGTCAATCCGGCATGGCGGGCACCCATTGACGTGTACTGTGCACCGTCACCCGTATAGATCAGGCTAGTGAAGCTCTCGTTCTCGATGTCAGAATAACCGAATTTGATGTCATGCGAGCCCAACGAGGTCTCCATGAAATACTCCAGTTTCAGGTTAAGACTTTGCTTGTCGCGAAATGAGACAACGTCCTGACCGCGTCCGCCTTTATCTGTGTCCAAATTGGTGACAGCTGGGAGGCCGGTGTAGGCAACATCGTTAAACGTGGTTTTGTCAGCCGCTACCGTACTCAATTCACCTTCGTGGCTCATATAGTCTACAGTTGCGATCAGGTTATCCCAGGCGTGCGAGTACTCGAATTTGAAGTTATCGCCACCCTGAATACGAGCTTCGTCGCGATTGGCAAGCGTCGCCGTGTTGTTTGAGCCATCACGATCGAACGGATCGTTGAAAAACTCTGCGACGAACTTGTCGTTATCCGTTGCCTGATAAGTAAGCTTGGCAAAGCCCAGATCTTCTTCGGTCGTAACGGTTCTCAGAACAGATTGCGTATTGGGGTCAATCACGTCCTCTTCTCTCTCCTTGCGTTGGAAAGAGGCGAAGAACCACAACTTGTCCTTTACGATCGGTCCACCGAGTGTGAATGCCGTATCAAACGTCGAGAACGTCGCATCCTGAAGATTTTCATTGTCAGCTACCAGGCTATCGCTTTGCGTGTAGTAGTTGACCGAGCCGTGAAACTCGTTGCTGCCCGACTTCGTGATTACCCGTGAAATCAAACCAGCACCGCCTTCATACTCGGCAGGAACACCACCGGTAATGATTTGCTGCTCCTGAATAATCTCAGAGTTGAAGTTGGCGCCGAAGGTACCCGTCAGATTGTCCGTAATATTGACGCCGTCGATATAGTAGACGTTGTCAGAAGATGTGCCAGCCGTGTTGCCGCTGGAATCGACGATGTCCTGGTAGTTTACGCCGGACTTCGACGATGGATTACCGCCATCGACTGCCGGTGGCTTCGTGGACGGTGCCATCTGCAAATAGGACTGATAGTTACGTCCTGTCGGCAATGAGTCCATGATTTCCAGCGTCACGTCTGTGGATTGCAATGCCGACGTGGTATCAACCAGTTGTCCGGTTTGGCTACTGCCGTACGTGATGATCTCTTCCATGGCCTCGCCGCCGCCCGCTAAAGCAAACGGAACACTAAAGGTTCTCTCGGAGACCACCAGAACGTCCTCATTACGCGCCTGCTGATAGCCATCAGCGGTAACGGTAACGACATAGTCGCTGGAAGGATCGAGCCCCATGAACCGAATCTGGCCCTCGACGTCTGTTACGCCGGATTTTTTGGTCAAGCTTTCGGAGGTGCTGGCATTGACGCTAGCGCCCGCAATCGGATTGCCACTTGAATCAGTAACTGTAACTTGCAATCCACCCGTATCCGCAATGGCGGCCGAGCTAAATGCAACACTTATGATAAGTGCAGCAACGGACAGCCATGTGCGTCCTACTACTCTATCGATCTTCATAATGAATCCCCTACCTATAAGCCTGAAATGGTGTAGCCCGGGCATAAGCCATACGTTGGCCAGGCACGAACTGCGTCGTAAAAACAACAAATCTCGCTGTTGTTACGTTTCTTGCGTGGGGAAAGTGTAGCAACTCTACAACATTTGGAAATTCGATATTCTTCTGAATCACCTAATGTTGCTTTTGCGCAAACTTTTTGACATTAGCACCTTGAATCGCAAAGTTTATAGAGTATTGAAATTAATATCTTTATCAGGCTGTTTCTTCATATCGGGCTGAAAATAGATAAAAAAAATTGAACTTGTTGCAATAAGACTACGCTATTTTCTCGACAGAATAGTTGTTTCCTATACGCAACAACTATAAACAAAGATGCCAGCTCGATTGAGCTGGCTCCAAAACGACAAACCCCGGCATTAAGCCGGGGTTTGAAGTGTTACTTAGGAAGCTAGGCTTCCCTGTAATCCTTGCGGATTAGAATGACATACGTGCGCCAAGGTAGAAGCGACGTGGGAGAACCCAGTCATTCGCTTCGCCGAAGCTATAAACGCCGTCGCCAGCTCTAAGATCCATGAAACGACGTGCTGCCTGATCATCAAGTACGTTGAAGACGTCCAGGAAGATTTCAGCAGACAAGCCTTCGCCGAACTCTAGGACGTACTTCGCACGAGCGTTCAATGTACCGTAAGAACTGGTCTCATTGCCGCCGATAACGCCTTCATCCAACCAACGCGTGGTTACGCCTCGGTCTTCGTAAGCAACATCGACGCGCTCTGGCAAGTGACGACCGTAGATTGACCAGGTCTCACTGTAACGCGTACCGGAGTTCCAGTTATACGTGGCACCGACCTCGAGGCCATTGTCGAATGCATACGATCCGGCAAGCTTCACGAGGTGTTCAACGTTACCAGGCTGTTTGCCATACTGGTTCGGTGAACGCGGATCCAGCCAGACAACATCACCCTGGAAGTCAGCATTACTGTCAGAGTTGGTGTTGCCTTCAGCGTCGTTGTAAGACCATGACGCCAGTGCAAACCACTTGCTGTCAGCGCTGCGGCGCTTACGCCACGTAACTTCCAGACCTTCGTAGACACGCTTGCCACCCTTCATCGTAGAGATGAAGTAGTTAGCTGATGGCAATTCGCTGAAACCGAAGTACGACAGTGGCAGGCAGTAATCGCCAACGCCATCGGCGGTGCAATCAAGGTACAGACCAAGATCATAATCTTCGAGGATGTCGCCAGTCTCGCGGTCGGTATAGGTAACTGCGATGCTTTGATCAGCCGTCAGCGAGTGCTCCCAACCGAGCATGAACTCGTCGGTATAAGGGGTCTTCGTTGAAGGTGCAAAGTAACCGTCCGGATCGCCGGGACCACCACGTGTACGGTAGTTCACCCACTGATTACCAACGTAGATTTCCTCAGACAATACGGAACCCGTAACGGAGCCCGCGAAGTCGGTCATGTTGGTACGGATCGGATCGTAGTATCTGCCGTAGAAGGCCCATACTTTGCTCGCGCCATCGCCCTTGATGTCGTAAATCAAGCTGAGACGTGGAGCGACCTCATAATCGAAACTGAAGACTTTGGTCTTTGCGTCCGATGCAATGTGATCCCACTTCTCGGCACGGAAGCCAACATCAACGGTCCAGTGTTCATCAATATTCCAGGAATCCTGCAAGAAGATTGCAGTACCCTCGGTCTTGAAGTTTTGTGGCCCTTGTTGTGCCTGTCGCGCTCTTACTGCATTGACCTGACCATTCGGGTTACCCGCGGTCGATTCAAAGACGAGTTCGCCCAGTTCCGTTTGATCAATGGTTCCGTCACCGCTGGTGTCCAACAGACCCAGGAAGTAAGCGTAATCATCGCTGGCTTCCATTCCGGTGATAACGCGATTGTAGTCATCACTGCTCAGGGCAACTTCGCCCGTCCAGGTCAGGTTGGTGTACTCATCCAACGTCGTTCCGCTATGAATATCCGCAATCGAGTTGTACTGCGAGCCGTCACCGGTGTAGACCGAGTTCAGGAAATGCTCGTTAGTCATGTCCGAGTAGCCGAACTTGAACTCATGCGATCCCATGTTGGTGTCGAGGAAGTACTCAGCAACCAGATTGGTGCTCTTCTTGTTCTTGTCCCAGAAAAGGTCCGAACCGTAGCCACCGAGATCGGTGTCAGAGTTCAGGGCGCCTTCCGAAGCAAGGAACACAGTGTCATTTCTGGTTGATTTGTCAGCAGCGATGCGAGTGTCTTCGCCTTCGTGGCTGATGTAACTAGCCGTCAGGATCAGATTTTCCCAAGCATGCGAATACTCGAACTTGATGTTATCGCCGCCACGCTCGAGGGCTCGGTCACGATTAGCCAGAGTTGCGGTATCGAACGAGCCATCAACCTCAGAAGGATCGTTAAACCACTGGGCAGTAATCTTGTCGTTCTCGGTAGCCTGCCAGGTCAGTTTGGCAAACCCATAATCAGCCGAGTTCGTAACAGTCCTCAATACCTGTTGGGTATTCGGATCGATTACGTCCTCTTCGCGCTCTTTCAGCTGATACGAAGTGAAGAACCACAGCTTGTCCTTGATGATTGGGCCACCCAGGGTAAATGCGGTGTCAAACGTCGAGAATGAAGCGTCTTCAAGATTGTCGTTGTCAGCTACCAGGCTGTCGCTTTGCATGTAGTAGTTAAGAGAACCATGGAACTCATTACCACCAGACTTTGTAACAACGCGAGAGATGAGGCCTTGGCCACCTTCATACTCAGCAGGAACGCCACCAGTAATAATCTGTTGCTCCTGGATAATTTCCGAGTTGAAGTTGGCGCCGAACGTACCGTAGTAGTTATCGGTGATGTTAACGCCGTCAATGTAGTAGACATTGTCAGACGATGAACCCGCCGTGTTGCCATTTGCATCAACAACGTCCGAGTAGTTCACACCGGACTTGGATGACGGGTTGCCGCCATTTTCATCGTTGGTTGGCTTCGTGCTCGGAGCCATCTGCAAGTAGGACTGATAGTTACGGCCTGTAGGCAGTGAATCCATAATGTCCAACGTAACGTCAGTGGATTGCAATGCCGAAGTCGTATCGACCAATTGTCCGATATCGCTGCGACCATAAGTAATGATCTCTTCCAGCTCTTCACCGCCGCCTACTAATGAAAACGGAATGTCGTAGGTTCTTTCTGAAACAACCAGAACACCCTCGTTGCGCGCTGCTTGATATCCATCAGCGGTAACGGAAATGACATAGTTATCAGAAGGATCGAGACCCATTAGACGGAGTTCACCGTCAGCGTTTGTAACGCCAGATTTTTTGCTCAAGCTATCGATCGTGCTGGCGCTAACAGCAGCGCCTGCAATCGGATTGCCAGTAGCGTCAGTAACTTTGACCTGCAATCCGCCAGTATCGGCAAAAGCCGTACTGAATGCCGCACTCAATAACAGTGCAGCGATGGACAGCCAGGCGCGTCCTACCACTCTATTGATATTCACTTGTATCCCCTTATGCATTTGTTAAACACAACAGCCCCGCATGAAACACTCGCTGCAAAATGAACGCGTACGTCAAGCGGAACCATTTTCGCTGGAGAAGCAGGAATAGAAAAAGCGTCCAACTCCTCCGTTGTGGGCAAATCGTAGCAGAAAAGCCGCAATTCACAATTGCTGTTGCTAAACAACAACATCATTGCGTGGGGAGTAACGCATCTCTGGTACCTGGACAAGTATGCCAGAAATCCAATAAGTCTCGGATAAATAAGACAAAAGAATAAGGTGGTCGACGAAAATTCAGCGCCGTCAGGACGATTCCATATAACCAAAATAGCTAAGCCAGTGCATGTTCTGCAGGGCTAGTTTGCGCATTTTTTTGTGGTTAAATCACCACAACTGCTGTTTTTCAGTTTCCTGACTACTCGTAACGCAGCGCGTCAATGGGGTGCAGCCGCGACGCTTTTATCGCCGGCAACATGCCAAATGCAACGCCAACAATTGTGCAGAACAACAGTCCGATAATTGCCCAGTTGATCGGCACAACCGCCTCGAACGTCGGAGACATGCCAACCTTGACCATCAGGTTGCCAAAACCGAAACCAAGCAGTACGCCGATAACGCCACCGAAGTTACACAAGACGATTGCCTCAAGGAGGAATTGCCGCAGGATGTTTCGCGGCTTCGCGCCCAGGGACTTGCGAATACCGATTTCCTTGGTGCGTTCGGTTACCGACACGAGCATGATGTTCATGATGCCGATTCCGGCAACCAGCAGCGCAATGATACCAATAACGAATGCACCAATTTTTACGCCCATTGTCATTCGATTGAATTCGTTGATCATGCCCTGCGAGTTGAAGTAGTCGAAATCATCTTCTTCGCCTCGCGCTACTCCGCGCACCCTGCGGAGCACGCTGCGCGTCTCGGCAATAGCGTCATCGACAACTTCAGGAGACTTGGCATGCACGGTGATGTTGACTGAACGCTCGAACCCTTCGCGATCGGTCATTCCATAAATGCTGGTAAACGTTGTGACAGGCGTGAGTATGTAGTTGTCGTATTGAGAACCAAATGCCGACTTCTTCTCGTCAAATACGCCAATTACACTGTACTCTCGGCCGTCAACACGAATCTCGCGGCCGACAGGATCAACGAATGGATATAGTCGCTGAGCAATTGCATGACCGATCACGGCCACGCGCCTGGCAGTGCGCACATCCATCTGAGAAATATTTCGACCGTAGGCGATAAAGTGTGTGTTGTTTTGCGGGTATTCAGGTGTGCCGCCAACGATTGACAGATTATCGTTGGTCTCTTCACCACGGTATTCAGCTTTGAAACCGAATTCCCAGATTTCTGCGCCTACGATATCTACGTTTTCGACGTGATCACGAATGGCCTGCGCGTCTGACAATGTTACCGGTGCGCGGCGCATCGCTTTACGGCGATCTTCATCAGTGCTGAAACCCGCCGGCCATTTTTGCACCTGGAACGTTTGCGTGCCCAGCACGCTCATCTCTTTTTCCATTGTTTCCTGGATCACGGAAATTCCCGTCATCACCGCGATGATGGAAGCAACGCCCAGTACGATTCCGACCAGCGTCAGCGACGAGCGTAACTTGTTGGCCCTGATCGCCTGCAGCGACATCATGAGGGTATCTATGTTTCGCATGATTTAGAGCTCCATCATCATTCGTAGCGTAGCGCGTCGATCGGGTCGAGTCGTGCGCCCTTGTAGGCGGGGACGAAACCTGCGATGACGCCAACGAGAATCGAAATACTTATCGCGGCAATCAGAATGCCGCCGGAAATACTGGCCGGCATCAGGGTCGCGTTGATGATTGCGGTCAAAGCGGCTGCAATCGCGATACCAATAACGCCACCGACCAAACAAATGATTGCCGACTCAAATAGGAACTGCATCAGGATGCTGCGGCGCCTCGCGCCGATGGCTTTTCGAATTCCGATTTCACGCGTCCGCTCGGTGACCGATACGAACATGATATTCATGACACCGATGCCGCCAACGAACAACGCAATGCTCGTCACCAGCAGCCCGATTCCAAGCACGGCACCGACTATGCTGTTGAATGCACCTAGCAGTGAGTCGAGCTTGTTGATGGAAAAGTTATCATCCTGAGCTGGCTTTAATTTACGAATCTTGCGCATCTCGCCGATGACCTCGTACTCGAGATCGTCCATCGCAGCGATTGTCGATGCTTTTACCGAAATATCGACATCAGCATTTCGGCGACCACCAAAGACTTTGGTAAACGTCGTAATTGGGATAATGACCTGGCGATCAAAATTGGGGCCGCCAAAAGTACTTCCGCCTTGCTCTTCCATGACGCCGGCAACGCGAAACTTGTGTCTCCCGACATTGATTTCCTTATTCAATGGACTGGCATCACCGAAAAGATCTTTTGCGACTTCGAAGCCGATAATCACTACATCTTTCTTGTAGCGAACATCGAACTCCATAAGGAAGCGACCATACTCAGGCATGCGGTTGGTTATTACCGACATCTTTTGTGTGGTTCCGAGAACGTCCACACCCTCCATGGTCTGCGACTTGAAGCGTAGATCCCGGCGTGTGTCCATTACCGGATTTACGATGGCTCGACCTTCCATCGCAATTTCAAGCGCCTGAGCTTCGTCCATGTCCAGATTCGGACGATTTCGGAACTCAAAGAAGTCATTCATCATTATCCAGGGCATACGCGACACGTAAATAACGTCGACGCCGATCGCACCGGCGCCCTGGCGAAAGGCAGACTGCATACCGTTGAACGCTGTCATCGTAGTGATAACAGCAACTACCCCGATAATGATTCCAAGCGTCGTGAGAACGCCACGAGCCTTGTTGGCGACGATCGCGCTCACCGCGATCTTCAGCGACTCGTGCATGTCTGAAAGCGCTCTCATCGTGCTACTCCAAAAGCAAGTGGACTACGCGACGCCGGCGCGGCTTAGTTCGTAGTTTGCCGCACTGCCATTCGTTAACAATGATGTGGGCACCTGATCGGAGGCATGGATATCGCTTTCGATCTTGCCATCGCGTAGTCGAATTGTTCGATTTGCGTGTTTGGCAATATGGTCTTCGTGGGTTACGAGAATAATGGTCTGTCCTGCGGCATGAAGCTCGTCGAACATTCTCATAATCTCGTCACCGGTTTTGCTATCCAGATTACCGGTAGGCTCATCAGCCAGAATGATTGACGGGTTAAATACCAACGCGCGCGCGATCGCGACACGTTGTCTCTGACCACCGGAAAGTTCATTTGGCCGATGTTTGATGCGATCGCTCAGCCCGACCTGTTCGAGGGCGTGCATGGCACGCTCGCGGCGATCCGTCTTGGCAACACCACCGTAGATCAGAGGCAACTCAACGTTGTGCAAAATATCAGCTCGCGGAATCAGGTTGAACGTCTGAAACACGAAGCCGATCAGACGATTGCGAATGTCCGCAAGCTCTGATTCGGATTTATTCGCGACCATTTCACCGCCAAGGGAGTAGCTGCCGGTGGTTGGTACATCGAGACAACCGATAATATTCATGAGAGTTGACTTACCGGAACCGGATGGCCCCATAATCGCGACATATTCGTTGTCACCAATGTCGAGAGTTACACCGCTTAATGCGTGCACTTTCTCGTCGCCCATCTCGTAAGTCTTGACGACGTCCTTCAATGCCAGTATTGCACTTGAATCTGTTGCTAGTCTCATCGTTAGTCTCCGGTCAGGCCTTGTCTGAATCACGATTGGGGTCGTTGTTGATCGCAACCTTCGCGCCGTTTTCAAGATCCGTAGAAATCGCTCGGTAACTGCCAGTGACAACAACTTCACCAGCCTCTATACCAGACAGAATCTCGATCATGTTGTCACTCTGGATACCCGTCTTAACCTGGCGAGCTACGACATTGCCGTCATCTTCCACACAGAATACGATTTCGACGAATCCGTCGGCGTCTGCTGTGAATCGCGATTCAGCATCAGCGACGGTTTCGTCCTCAAGTGTCAGCTGATCAACAGTGCGTACCGCGACACTTTGGATCGGTATACCGATTACGCCCGTTTTCGTTTCGGTGCTGACGTCCGCGCTAGCGGTCATGCCTGGACGCAGCTTCGAGGTCTCACCCTTGATAGCTATCTTGACCTCAAATTCCGTTTTCTGATTCGCCGTACCTTGGGCGTTGGTATTAGCAGTGTTCGATATCTCGTAAACGACGCCTGTAAGTTTTTCGCCAAACAACGCATCAACTTCGATCACGGCCTCCTGGCCCAATTGAACACTGACGATGTCGTTTTCGTCGACGTTGACCTGTGCCTCCATTTCCGTCAGGTCCGCAACAACCATGATCAGGTCTTCCTGGAATTGCGAGCCAATTGCGATCTCGCCCTCTTCTTTACTCAGATCGGCAATCGTTCCGGCCATCGGCGCATAAATCCTTGTCTTTGAAAGACTGTCAGCGGCTTGCTTAAGCGTAGCGCGCGCCTGCTCGACCTGGTCCAGAGCCGATTCATACCGGGCAATCTCAACCTGGTACGCGGCATAGGTCGAATCAAGCACTGACTGTGACTCGAGTTTGCGGGCGACGACGTCGCGGGCCCGGTCGTAGTCTTTTTCGGTCATGAGCATGTTCTGCTGCACGAGCTTGGCGTTCGCCTGGGCGGAACGCACATTGGCCTCGGCGCTTTCGACAGCTGCCTGGTAGCGCTCGCGATCAAGGTCGACAAGCAGTGTCCCTGCTTCGACCCATTGACCTTCTTCCACGTGCAGCGCGGTAATTTTGGCGCTGACATCGGCACTGATCCGGATCTGAGTCTTAGGCTGAATGCGCCCGGTCGCGTTGACGGTCTGCACGATGGTCTCGCGATCGACAGTGGCAGTCTGGACTTCCAGCATATCTTCGCCGCCGTTGCCAATAATTACTGCGCCGGCGCCCGCTGTAACAACGAGTGCACCAACGGCCATCCAAATAGTCTTCTTCTTCATGTCTTGCCCCAAATTGATATAGTGATCGGGTGTTGTAGTGTACTATAACACTAACTTTGAGGATTGCAATCACCTGGGTCACGTAGCGCCTCTGCTCGTGAAATCGGCCCCAGCGCTGATTTCCGGCCGTTTTTATGTCTTTTTAGACGCCTCCGCCCGAAAATGTTCTTTGTTTCTTGATGCCAATTAGCTATTAGCGAGCGTCGGCGGCGTACCGATCCCCTGATGCTTTGTCCTATATATAGGATGCTTGAAACACGGATTTGGTTTGGGCGCCGAAGAAGCGGCGCCGGACGGGGCAGCTTAGATTGGCAAGACAGTCGTATGCTTGATGTCCGATAGGACGATGCTCGAGTTCACTTCCTGAATACCCGGCAGCTGCGATAGTTTCTCGAAAAAGAACTGTTCGTAAGCCTTGATGTCTTCGGTCACGATGCGCAACAGAAAGTCGACGTTGCCCAGTAACACATAGCAATCAAGCACCTCGGGATATTTGCTGACCGCCTCTGAAAACTCAGCGAGATTACTGCGCCCGTGGGACGTCAGCTTCACGTGCGCAAACACCATCGTATTGAGACCGACCTTTTCGCGATCCAGTTTGACGGGCTGATCGATGAACACTCCATCATCGCGCAGGCTTTGGATCCGACGCCAAACCGCCGATTGCGATAATCCGATTTTCTCGCCGAGCTCGGCGGCGTTGATGCCGGGCTCTTTCTGCAACCACTCGAGGATTCGACGGTCGGTCTGGTCAATTTGTACGGACTGCATAATTCATGCTAAATAGTTGATCAATTTGCATAATTTATGCTCTTTAAGGCCGTTTGGCAAATGAAAAAGCAATATCTCTGCAGTTTTATGGGGTTATATTGGTGATCCCATTAGCGTGCGCGCGGAGCCTTGGCCATGGCCGTATTCGACCACCCCGAATTCGATCAGCACGAGTCAATACACTATGTTCAGGATCCGACTTCGGGTCTAAAAACCATCATAGCGGTTCACTCGACAGCGCTCGGTCCGGCCGCCGGCGGCTGTCGTCGCTGGCAATATGTGAGTGATGCTGATGCGCTGACAGACGCCCTGCGCCTGTCCCGCGGCATGACTTACAAGAATGCCGTTGCCGGGCTCAAGTTCGGTGGCGGTAAAGCCGTCATTCTTGCGAATGATGCAACACCTAAGTCACCCAAGCTGTTTCGTGCATTCGGCCGAGCGGTCGAAAACCTCAATGGGAAATACATCACGGCCGAGGATGTCGGTTGCAGTGTCGATGACATGCGCTACGTCAAGCAGGAAACTGGCTATGTCTCCGGTTTACCCAAAAGCGGTGACAGTGCCGGCGGCGACCCGTCACCCATGACCGCGCTTGGTGTCTTCTATGGCATTGAGTCCGCTGCAAAATTCAGACTGGGCAGCGACTCACTGCAGGATGTTCGAGTGGCTATTCAGGGCGTAGGCCATGTCGGCTTGCATCTTTGCCGCTTGTTGCACGCAGCAGGCGCGAAACTCTGGGTCTCTGACGTGGATCGTAATAATCTGCAGCTTGCTCGTGGTGAGTTCCCCGTAACTGAAGTTGCACCGGCCGAGCTGCTCTACAGCGATGTTGACATACTCGCACCGTGCGCACTCGGCAACATTCTGACCTCGCAGACAATCCCGAGGATCAAGGCAAAAATCATTGCGGGTGCAGCGAATAATCAACTGGCTACTGAAGCGGATGGTGCGCGATTGGCCGATCGTGACATCCTTTACGCACCCGACTATGTTATCAACGCCGGTGGCATTATTAACGTCGCACATGAGTATTACGGCAACAGCTCAGAAGAACAGGTTCGCGCAGAGGTTGCCCGCATTCCGCAACGTCTCGACCTGATATTCGCCGAGGCTAAAGCAACACAGCGGCCAACCAATATCATTGCGGACGATTTGGCGCGCCGCATTGTCGCGGCGGGCGGAATCGAATCGCAAGTCGCCGTTTAAGACAGGCGCCCACGGACACAAGAGATATGGCCAACAAGTCACGACTGCACATTCCTCGCCCCAGCGCTCGCCCGGGCGACAAACCGGATTTTACCTACCTGAACTTGTCACCCGCCGGTAGTGTCGATAAGCCTTCGATCGACGCACGCACCCGGGATATTGAATACCTGAGTTCGGGCCTGGTACGTGTACTCGATGACGACCATCAGGCAGTCGGCGCATGGGACCCTAATCTCGATCCCGGCAAACTGCAGATTGCATTGCGTTGGATGCTGATGAATCGCGTATTCGATAAACGTATGTGGCAGATACAACGACAGGGCCGCATTTCCTTTTATATGGAAGCGCTCGGCGAGGAAGCAGTATCTATCGGTCAGGGAATGGCGTTGCGGCCCGGTGACATGTGTTTTCCGTCCTATCGAAATCAGGGTTTATACATGTACCGTGGCGTCAAACTGGTCGACATGATGTGCCAGTGCCTTTCCAACACGCGCGACATGTGCAAAGGCCGGCAGCTACCGGTCATGTATCACAGTGCCGAAGCGAACATGTTCTCTATCTCGGGAAATCTTGGCACGCAGTATCCGCATGCTGTCGGATGGGCGATGGCATCGGCCATCAAGGGCGAAGACCACATCGCAGCGACCTGGGTCGGCGACGGGGCGACGGCGGAGGCTGATTTTCACCATGCGACGACGTTCGCGGCGGTTTACCAGGCACCGGTAATTTTGAATATTGTAAATAACCAGTGGGCGATCTCGACATTCCAGGGATTCGCCGGCGGCGAGCGACGCCCGTTCGCAGCCCGTGGCCTTGGTTTGGGGATTCCAGGAATCCGTGTCGACGGCAATGACATACTGGCGATATACGCGACGACGCTCTGGGCTGCGGATCGTGCACGACGGGGTGGTGGGCCAACGATGATCGAGCTCGTTACCTACCGTGGCGGCGCGCATTCGACCAGCGATGACCCGACGAAGTATCGGCCGAAAGACGAGTGGTCGTCCTTTCCCCTCGGCGATCCTATCGAGCGTCTCAAGCAGCACCTGATTTCTCTCGGACAATGGTCGCAGGAGAAACACGAGGAACTCGAGGCAGCGCTCACGGCTGAAGTGTTGGCCGCGTGGAAGGAAGCGCAACAATACGGCACGATGACCGAAGGACCGTTCCTCGATCCGGCAACCATGTTCGATGATGTGTACGCCGAAATGCCTGCACACCTTGCGTCGCAGCGTCGACGCATGATTGAAGTGGAGAGCTCGTAATGGTGCAGATGAATATGATCGAAGCCATTCGATCGGGCCTCGATGTGATGATGGACCGTGACCCTAGCGTCGTCGTGTTGGGAGAAGATGTCGGTTACTTTGGCGGTGTATTCCGTTGTACCGACGGACTGCAGCGCAAGTATGGCGAGCATCGCGTCATCGATGCGCCAATCGCCGAAGGCGGTATTATTGGTGCCGCCATTGGCATGGGTGTCAATGGACTGCGGCCCGTTCCCGAAATTCAGTTTGCCGACTATATTTACCCCGGCTTCGACCAGATCGTCAGCGAGCTCGCTCGCCTGCGCTATCGTTCAAGTGGCGAATTTTTCTCGCCCGTCACGATTCGCACGCCATGTGGCGGCGGCATTCGCGGCGGTCAGACGCATTCGCAAAGCCCCGAAGCGATTTTTGCCCATGTCAGTGGCATCAGAATTGTTATGCCCTCTAACCCATACGACGCCAAGGGCCTGTTGATCAGTTCGATCGAATCCGACGACCCGGTCGTGTTCTTTGAACCGAAACGAATATACAACGGACCGTTCGACGGCGACCCGGAGAAACCGGCCGTATCCTGGGCTTCGCACGCGAAAGGCGAAGTACCCGAAGGCTACTACACGGTGCCACTCGGGGAGGCCGAGATTGTTCAAACCGGCGAAGAACTGACGATCATTACTTACGGGACACTCGTGCATGTCGCGCAGGCAGCGGCTGAAGAAACCGGTGTTGATGCCGAGATTATCGACGTGCGATCCATCTCTCCGCTGGATACAGAAACACTGTCAAAGTCTGTGAACAAGACGGGGCGCTGTCTCATCGCCCACGAAGCGACGCGTTTCGGCGGCTTTGGCGCTGAGATCGCAGCACGCA
>Ga0316191_10000093_pt1 | contig 45946 bp, 43 predicted proteins | sample Eddworburr2cm_MG_FD_204928 | JGI IMG/M metagenome (GOLD analysis project Ga0316191, IMG submission 204928) | Coastal sediment microbial communities from Maine, United States - Eddy worm burrow 2 cm | ecosystem: Environmental > Aquatic > Marine > Coastal > Sediment | place: USA: Maine...
ACCTGATTGCCGAGCAATTTCAAAACAGTCACCCTCAGGGGAAGGTAATAAAATTTGATGCAAAAGATTCAGCTTAGGATCCTCGATCCACGCCTCGGTAATGAGTTTCCGCTGCCTCACTATGCCACCGATGGCTCGGCGGGTATGGATATGCGGGCCTGCCTGGATGAACCCCTGGAACTCGCGCCTGGAGACACCCATCTCATTCCGACGGGGCTGGCGATCCACGTGGCCGATACCGGTTTGGCGGCAGTGCTCCTGCCGCGCTCCGGCTTGGGGCACAAGCACGGGGTCGTGCTTGGTAATCTGGTCGGTCTGATTGATTCAGACTACCAGGGGCAAGTGTTCGTATCTTGCTGGAATCGCGGGGAAAAGACCTTTATTGTCGAGCCCGGTGAACGGGTTGCCCAGATGGTGATTGTGCCTGTGGTCCGTGCTGAATTCGAAATTGTCGAAGATTTTGATGCCAGTGGGCGAGGCGCAGGTGGCTTTGGACATACCGGGCGACATTAAGGCCAAATTATCGGCCTGATCTGCCGATAATATCCCGTCAGTTCAAGATATTGGGTGTTTACACAGGAACAGGGATCAAAAGAATTGCAATGAAGTTCTCTCTGGGCAAATTATTCAAGCGTAACAAGTCATCTGCTGATCCGGTGGGCACGCAGGCCGTGCCAGAGCTGATCGTTGATGCGAAACCAGCCAGTCTGGGCAAGATACGTCTGCAGTTGCTGGTTACCGGTGTGCTGCTGCTCGGTTTGCTGGCCGCGTTTATTTTCAAGTTGATGTCGGGTTACATCCTGCGAACCATGGAGCAGGAAAACAACATTATTACCCAGCAGGTAGCTGCACGGATAACGGCCATTGTCAAGCACTACGGTGCCACGACTGCCTTGCTCGCCAAGGACCCGGATATTGCGTATATCCTGATGGTCGGCAACAAGACATCCCTGCGCTCCAGGGAAGAATCACTGCGCTATGTTTTTCCTGCAGCGATCAATGTGCAGTTGCTGCCTCCCGGTCTTGCCGAGGTCGATATGGAGGCCTCGCCACCCTTGAGTTATGCCGCGATTGCACAACTGCGCATGGCAGAATCCGGAGCAGGTGCTCCTGCTCTTGAAGTACATCTGCTGAATACACCGCAACAGCATGTCAATATTGTACGCCCGGTGATGGATCCGGCAGGTGGCGGTGTCGTTGGCCATCTCATGCTGTCGCTTTCAAAGGATGTGCTGCAGGATATACTGGGCGATCTGCAGGAGCTGAACGGTTATATCGAGTTACAGCAGGACGGTACCAAGGGCAAACCTGTGGCGGTTGCCCATTATGGTGATAACAGCGTGAAGCAGGGACCAGCGGAACGGATATTACCTATTGCGGGTAGCCGCTGGCAGGTGGCGTACTGGCCGGCCGTCAGCGGCCTGTACTACCTCGGCAATATCAGTATGTGGGTGCTGGGTGCATTTCTGCTGGCTGCCGTCGTTCTGGTCCTGTTGACTATCATCCTGTTTCGCAAAATCAAGAATGCCTTGCGTGTAGACCAGGTCAGCATGGTTACCATCATGAAGGATTTCCGTGATGGACGCGTGCAACGCGAGTACCCGTCGGGGCTGACAGAAGTGCGGGAAACAGTTGAATTTATGACGCAGATGGCGTCTGTCAATCAGTCCGGGCATAAATTTGTCGCCACCGAGCGTGAAGCGCAGGGCGAGTACCTGACCGAGGAGACTGTGACAGCCATAGAAGATGATCTTGATTTCGATGAAGATACGATCAAGGCCGGTGTTGCCGCAGATTTCGGCTCGGCCATTCGTAGTGATAATCTGATACTGGAGGAGGATCCACTGGATATCGAAGCAGATGACGGGGACATTGAGGTGGACGCCTCGATATTTCGTGCCTATGACATACGTGGTGTTGTCGACCGGACGCTCACCAGGGATGCGGTTAACCTGATCGGCCGCGCCATTGGCAGTGAGGCGCTGCAGCGTGGCCGTAACACCTTTGCCATTGGTCGCGATGGTCGTTTATCAGGGCCGGATCTTTCCGCGGCGTTGATTGCCGGCATCGTGTCAACCGGCTGTGACGTGAAGGACATCGGCTGTGTGCCAACGCCGGTATTGTATTTTGCCACGCATTATCTGGATACCCAGAATGGAGTCGTGGTGACGGGTAGCCATAATCCGCCAGACTACAACGGCCTGAAGATTGTTATTGACGGGGAGACGCTCTCGGGTGCTGCCATTCAGTCGCTGCGTGAACGTATCGAAAACAGAAATTTTATTACTGCTGCCCCGGGTAGCGTTGAGTTGATCAACGTTGTCCCGGACTACATTGAGCGGATTCGGGGAGATGTTACGTTGTCCAGGCCACTCAAGGTCGTGGTTGATTGTGGCAATGGTGTTGCCGGTGGTGTGATCCCGCAATTGCTGGAAGGGCTGGGATGTGACGTTATCGGTCTTTTCTGCAATGTAGATGGCACCTTCCCGAATCATCACCCTGACCCGAGCAAGACCGAGAATCTGGAAGATCTTGTCAATGCGGTCAAGGCAAACCAGGCGGATATCGGACTTGCATTTGACGGTGACGGCGACCGCCTTGGCGTTGTAGCTGCGGATGGCAGAGTGATCTGGCCGGATCGTGTGCTTATGCTCTATGCGATGGATATTCTGGAGCGCAATCCGGGTGGACAGATTATCTACGACGTGAAATGTACGCGCCACCTGGATGCACTCATCCGTGAACATGGCGGTGAACCACTCATGTGGAAGACCGGACACTCGTTTATCAAGGCCAAGATCAGGCAGACCGGTGCATTGCTGGCTGGTGAAATGAGTGGCCATATTTTCATCAAAGAACGCTGGTACGGGTTTGATGACGCCTTGTATGCGGCTGCCAGGCTGCTGGAGGTTCTTGGCAAGGATGATCGCAGTAGCACAGAGGTGTTTGCGGAGTTGCCGGACAGCGTGAATACTCCCGAGCTGAATATTGAAATGCGGGAAGGTGAGCCACCGGTCTTTATCGACAAGCTGCTGGAAAATGCGCATTTTGAGGGCGCCAGCGTGTCGACCATTGACGGCTTGCGAGCCGACTATGAGGATGGCTGGGGGCTGGTGCGGGCATCAAATACGACGCCGGTACTGGTGTTGCGCTTCGAAGCAGACAATGATGCAGCCCTGAAGCGTATCATGGCTGATTTCAGACGTGTTATGTTGCAGGTTAATCCGGCGCTGTCGATGCCATTCTGAGGGTGGATTTGTTACTTTATCCTGTCGCTATGCAAACGTATCCTGGGATGACTGACCACTGCCAAATACAGCAGCACAATATGCCATGTCTCTGACAACCGAATCCGCACAAAATGTCGCACATGTCCTCACCGAGGCAATGCCCTACATTCGCCGTTTTCGCGGCAAGACCGTGGTCATTAAATACGGCGGTAACGCCATGGTAGACGCGGTGTTGAAAAGCGGTTTTGCACGTGACATTGTTTTAATGAAGCTGGTTGGTATAAATCCGGTCGTGGTTCATGGAGGTGGACCCCAAATCGGCAAGCTGCTGGAAAAGATTGGCAAGAAAAGCGAGTTTGTAGATGGCATGCGTGTCACTGATCCCGAGACCATGGATGTGGTCGAGATGGTGCTGGGGGGGCAGGTAAACAAGGAAATAGTCAGTCTGATTACGCATCATGGCGGCAGGGCAGTCGGGTTGACCGGCAAGGACGGCGATCTGATCCATGCGCGCAAGCTGAAAATCGAACGGCATGCCCCGGAGCTGGACGCCCCCGAGATCATTGATCTTGGTCACGTCGGTGAGGTGGACAGCATTGATCCGGCGGTAGTGGATCTACTGGTTGGCGGCGACTTTATTCCGGTGATTGCCCCCATTGGTGTGGGTACGGATGGTTGCTCATACAATATCAATGCCGACCTGGTGGCAGGGCGTATGGCCGAGGTACTCAAGGCGGAGAAACTGATCCTGCTGACCAATACCGCAGGTCTGCTGGACAGACAGGGGAAGTTGCTGACCGGCCTCAATGCGACTGATGTTGACATGCTGGTTGCTGACGGGACCATCCACGGCGGCATGTTGCCGAAGATCGGCTGTGCCCTGTCAGCGGTAAAAAGCGGTGTCAAAGCTGCCCATATCATTGATGGGCGGGTTGAACACGCAGTACTGGTCGAACTGTTTACCGATGAGGGCGTCGGCACGCTGATTCGTGCATAAGGGTGGTGACTGGACTTGTGTCACCGGTCGTTGGCTGTCAGCAGACGGTAACGCTCGATGTCATCGTTATACTGTTGCTCCAGTTTTTCCTTCTCCTGCTGTTTCAGTGCCATCAGATCCTCACCCTGGCGAATGCCTCGCATAACATTTTTTATGCGCCCAAGTAAGACCTCGGGTGCTTTCTTGCCCCGGCTGGTATATTCATCAGCACTGTCAGAGAGTTCGTCAAGTTCGATCTGCATTGCCTGTACACGCGTTTTTGTCAGCGTAATGAGCTCGTTCAGTGAAGAGAGCTTCTGGTCACGCGTCAGGATGATGTCCGATTCCCCCTCGTAGGTTGTCAGTAACAGCTGGTCATTCCTGCTCAGGTCCGCCTGTTGTTTTTTGTTCTTGCCATCAATCTTTGCAAGTCGCTGTCTGGCAGGCCTGGCATCCGGTTTCTCTGCGGTCAGTTCAATGTAGCGCTTGATGTCGTTATCAAATTTCCCGACGATTGTTTGTCGCTCGCCTTCTTTTTCCTTGATAAATTGCTCGTTAGTGGTGATTTGCTGGCGCAGGTTGTTGATTTGGGATTCCAGTGAGGCTGGTAAGGCCTTGCCGCTGCGCTCGTAGGTGGCGGCTTCTTCTGTCAACATGAGCAGGCGTTCATTCATGGACTCAACGCGGCTGTTTGTCAGTTGCAGGAGCGCATCAACAGCGGCAACCTTCCCGTTTTTTGCCAGCAGCATGTCCTGTTCACTTGAATAGGTGGCCAGCAGACTGCGATCGTGAATGGCCTGTTTTTCGGCAAGGGCCTTGTTTTTTGCTTCGATTTCGGCAAGTTGTTGTTCTTCCTTGCGTTGCTCCGGTGTTTTCAACGCATCGTAGACCTTTACTATCCGGCCACGTTCATTGATGACGCGGCGTTCCTTTTTCGCGTATTCAGGTGGAACCCGGTTGCCATAGTGGACCTGGCCTTCATTATCGACCCATTTGAAGGTGCGTTCACCGAACGCGTTTGTAGTACAGAGCAGTGCTGGCAGAAGCAATAAGTAGCGGAGCTTATCCATGTGTAGCAGCCATCCCGATTTCATACGTGTATCCTGATTCTCTTGATTGTCCTGATGTGACCTTAATCTTACGCAAAGGCTGAAAAGCAGTGAACGGTCTGGAACAACTTGTCCTGTTTCTGGTGTCCCTGGTGGCCAACCTGTTTTCGGCCTTCTCAGGTGGTGGCGCAGGGTTAATCCAGTTGCCTGTCCTGATCTTCATGGGTCTGCCGTTTGCGATCGCACTGGCTACCCATAAAGTTGCCAGTGTTGCCTTGGGTATCGGCGCGACTCTAAGGCACTTGAGAGAGCAGCCACTGGAATGGCCACTGGTGTTGTATATCCTGGGTTTCGGGCTGCCGGGTGTTATTCTGGGAGCCAATATCATACTGGATATCCCGGAACGCCTTGCCGAGATCTCTTTGGGCATCCTGACAGCAGGACTCGGGGTTTATTCGTGGCTTAATCCCGGGCTGGGACAGCAGTCGCAACCCGTGAGAGGGGGGTGGCGAGTACGTGTTTTTGGCGGCTTTGTGCTGTCCTTGATTGGTGTTTTGAATGGTTCACTGACTTCAGGCACCGGCTTGTTTGTTACGCTGTGGCTGGTGCGCTGGTTTGGTCTTGATTACCGTCGTGCAATAGCATATACCCTTATTCTTGTTGGGGTTTTCTGGAATGGTACCGGCGCCTTGACCTTGGGCATGTTGGCTGAAATTCGCTGGCCCTGGTTGCCGGCGCTGTTGCTGGGTTCATTGCTGGGGGGGTATCTGGGCGCGCACCTGGCTATCAAATCCGGTAACCGCTGGATCAAGCGTGCTTTTGAGATTGTCACGCTGCTGGTGGGCGTGAAACTTGTTGTTGGCTAAAGTATTTTTCCGCAAGGGTGTTGTTGTGCCCAAATGGCCGCCCACAGGAGTCTTCCGGCTCCCGGTGAAATCGAAACTGACTGGTTTTCATACGCCATATTGGTCACGATAGGCAGCTATATTCTTTACATCTTCTGCATGTCCGGGTGTGTTCTGCAGGTATTCCAGCAGATGAGCCAGTGTCACTATGCTGGTGACTGTTATCCCGAGTGATTCCTCGACCTCCTGAATGGCAGAACGCTGGTCGCGACCGCGTTCCTGGCGGTCCAGCGCGATGACAACACCGGACAGGGTTGCCCCTGCAGCCTGTATAATCTCCACCGATTCGCGGATGGCCGTACCGGCAGTGATAACGTCATCAATCACCATGATCCTGCCGGACAGGCCGGCACCTACGAGGTTGCCGCCCTCGCCATGGTCCTTCGCTTCCTTGCGGTTAAAACACCAGGGTGTATTGCGCTGATGATGGTCGGCCAGTGCAATACTGGTGGCTGCTGCCAGTGGAATTCCCTTGTAGGCCGGTCCAAACAAGACATCAAATTCGGTGCCACTTGCTACGATTGCCTGTGCGTAACAGCGGCCCAGCCGGGCCAGATGCTCACCGGTATTGAACAGGCCGGCATTGAAAAAGTAGGGGCTGGTTCGGCCGGATTTTAGCGTGAACTCGCCAAAGCGTAATACGCCGGCACTGATGGCAAAGTCGATGAACTCGTGTTGATAGTCTTTCATATGCAGTTAAGGGTCGTTTGGCCTGGCGGGGCTCGCTATCATACACGCTGAATCAATTCGGGGAAAAATATGCGTATTATCACTGTCAACGTGAACGGTATCCGAGCCGCTGCCGGGAAAGGGTTCTTCCAGTGGATGGTGCGCCAGCAGGCAGATGTCGTTTGTATCCAGGAAACCAAGGCGCAGGTACAGCAACTGGAGGACAAGGTGTTTCATCCGCGAGGCTGGCATGCGTATTTTCACGATGCCGAGAAGAAAGGCTATAGCGGTGTTGCAATATATAGCAAACACAAGCCAGACAAGGTGAATACAGGTCTGGGCTGGCCCGACATGGACGCTGAAGGGCGCTATATAGAGGCATGCTTCGGACCATTGAGTGTGGTTTCGCTGTACCTGCCATCCGGTTCATCCAGCGAAGAACGCCAGACGGTGAAGTTCCGCTTTCTGGAACGTTTTATGCCTTGGCTACGCAAGCTGAAATTGAAACGGCGTGAATATATCCTGTGTGGCGACTGGAATATTGCACATAAGGAAATAGATCTCAAAAACTGGCGTGGCAACCTGAAGAATTCCGGTTTTTTACCGGAAGAGCGTGCCTGGATGGATGAGCTATTCGGGCCGGCCGGTTTCGTGGATGCTTTTCGTGTGGTGAACCCGGATGCAGATCAATTCACATGGTGGTCAAACCGTGGCCAGGCCTGGGCGAAGAATGTCGGATGGCGGATTGATTATCAGGTCACAACACCGGCTATCGGGCAACTGGCACGGACTGCGCGTATCTACAAGACCAAACGTTTCTCGGATCATGCACCGTTGATCATGGATTACGATTACAGTTTGCAGGGGCGGGTGCTCACACGAGGTGATGATTAGCCGTTCTTGACGTGTTGTAGATCGACAACGGGCATTTCCGAGAACATCATTAAGCGGTCTTCAAGACTGGTGTTGTCGAGGCGTCGATCCTTCAACCGCCGGCGATCGGATACCACGACTACGCCATCACTGTCCTTGACGGGAAATTCGTGATCGAGTCCCCAACGACGCTGCCCTTTAGAACGTTTTACCATCGTCATTCTCTCCTCCTTGCTACAGGATAGTCGATAATGGTCAGGATGCCTATAAAATAGCTTTATAAACGCTGCTATCCATCCTCGTTGTTCATAAGTGAAATATCAATAATAAATATATATTACAGATGGTTATATTGTTTGTTGTGGTCGGGTGGGTTGTTTTTCATAAGGGAAATAACCAGCAGGATTGCCGGTACACCGAGCAGGCCTGCATAGAGGAAGAAACTGGCATATCCGGTCGTATCTACCACTACGCCGGCAAATCCGCCAATGAATTTCGCCGGCAGTGTCATCAGCGAACTGAACAGTGCGTACTGCGTGGCAGTGTAGCTGGTGTTTGTCAGGCTGGATAACCAGGCGATAAATGCCGAGGTTGCCAAACCGCCACTGAGATTGTCAGCACTGATGACGACAGCAAGGTGGAGCAGTGACGGTTCGCTGACTGCCAGCCAGACGAACAGCAGGTTAGTGCTTGCCACGAGGATCGCCCCGGCCAGAAGCGGTCGCAGGATGCCGAAACGTACCACCAGGATGCCGCCGAGGCCGGCGCCGACGATGGTCATGAAGAAACCGAAAATCTTGGTTACGTTGGCAATATCCGCCTTGGTAAAACCGAGGTCGAGATAGAACGGGTTTGCCATGACGCCCATGGTGATGTCGCTGAGCTTGTAGCAGCCGACCAGCAGCAGGATCACTACCGCCAGTCGGCCACTCCGTTCGAAGAATTCCAGGAAGGGAGCGACTACGGCGTCCGCGAACCAGGCGGCGATGCGCGCGCCAAGTCCCTGCCGGCCGGCGACGCCAATGCTGGATTCGAGTCGGGATTCCAGCACCTGTGTGCGAGGGTTGGCAGGGTGCGATGGTTCCGGAATGCTTAATGTTGTCAGCATGCCGATGCCCATCATTCCAGCCATTATGATATAGGTCAGCGACCAGTTGGTCAGTTCGGCGAGGTGCAGTGCGCCGGCGCCCGCGGTTAGCAGTGCCAGTCGGTAGCCGAGTACATAGGTGGCTGCCATTGCGCCCTGCAGGCTTTGCTCGACGGCCTCGATGCGCCAGGCATCGATGGTGATGTCCTGTGTGGCGGAGCCGAAGGCGACCAGCAGGGCGAACAGCGCCAACTGCATCAGGTTACTGCCCGGGTTGGTCAGTGCCATGCCGGCAAGGCCGGTGGCGATGGTGATCTGGGCTGCCAGCATCCAGCCGCGGCGCTTGCCGAATACGCGTGTGAGCAGTGGAAATGGTAAACGATCGATGACCGGTGCCCAGAAGACCTTGATTGAATAGGTGATCCCGACCCAGCTGAAAAATCCGATAGTGCTGCGGGAGACACCGGCCTCTGTTAGCCAGGCGGACAGCGTGGTAAAGACAAGCAGGAATGGCAGGCCGGCGGCGAAACCGAGAAACACCATGCCGACGACCCGTGGCCGGGTGTAGACGGACAGGGCCGAGCGCCAGTCGCCTGTACGGGGCTCAGCCGGGCTCATCCGGCCATGGGTTTCCTGTCAATCGGTATAAATGATTTTTCAGTGCTTTTGGAAACGTTCAGTGCCATTAACGGAGCTTTATCCCGGATTTTGATGCAATTTGTCCGTGAGGTGTGGTTGCTGGTCAGAATTTCAGGCTCACACTCGCAGAAGATGCTCGCATCAATGCGTGTAGAAATCCTGGCTAAATTCGACCTCGACTTCTTGCTGGTTCCCTTGCGGGCGTGCCCGTACACTGAATTTCAGGGTTTCTTCGTTGGCAACGCCGAACTCGCCAATATAGTAGATAGCGTTACCATCACGTATTTCTCTTGTGGCGATGCCGCGATCCTGGCCGGCAAGATTCCGTGCGCTGACTTCAACCTGCGCGTGTACCGGCTGGCCCGGGCTGCCAAGTATCTTTTTCAATACGGTGATGTTGATCATGCCGCGGTTCCGGCTGCGGGTAATGCGGTACTGGCGTGCGATTTCCGGGGGCAGAAAATCTGTTGGCATCGCGTTGTAGTGAATCACATATTGTCCAAAGTCCTTTGAATTATCGTCGGCAACCGCTAATGGTGACAGCAACAGAACCGCTGCTAGCAGTGAAATTATACAATTTATCGTACGCATATCTTTATTTCCCCAAGTTACTTTCCTGAATTATAGACTATTGGTGCATGGCAATGCTCTAGGCAATATAACGCAATCCGTCCCGGCCTGCCGAATCAGCCGAGCAATGGCAGAACCAGCATTTTCAGTATCTGCAGACCGATCAGTGCAACCAGCGGAGACAGGTCTATTCCCGAGACCGGTGGAATAAGCCGCTGAATGGGTCCCATTACCGGTTTGGTAATGCTGTAGAGCAGCGTATTGACAGGATTGTATGTACCCGGATTGATCCAGCTGATGATGACCTGGATGACAATGGCGAAGATAAACACATTGAACGCCAGGACAACGAGTTCACCAATGGCGGCCAGTAGCAGGGTAAGGAAAGATACGCCGACTCCGCGCAGCATGACCACGATAAGCAGTGAAATCATTTGCAATAACAGCATGAGCAGCAGGGCGGAAGTGTCATATTGCCTGTAACTGGGGATGATTCTGCGCATTGGCACCAGCAGGGGGTTGGTAATACGCACCAGGAACTGACTGACCGGGTTGTAGAAATCGGCACGTACGGCACCGAGGATGAAGCGCAGCATGATTGCCAGTATGTACAGGCTGAACAGCGTGCTGATCAGGAATTCAAGGGGGTTGGTCAGGTAACCACTGCTCATGATTCGTCGCCATATCTTTCTGCGAGTTCCCGGGACCGCTCGGCCGCTGCCAGTAACGCCTTGCTGACCAGGGCCTGGAAGCCGCCTTCCTGGAACGTGTGTATGGCATGTTCGGTTGTGCCGCCCGGTGATGTCACCTGGTGACGCAGGGTGGCTGCATCTTCATGGCTTTCAAGAGCCATTTTTGCGGCACCGAAAGCGGTCTGCAATACCAGCAGCCGAGCAGTGTTTTCCGCGAGCCCCAATTCCTGGCCGGCTATCTGCAATGCTTCCATAAACAAAAAGAAATAGGCGGGGCCGCTGCCGGAAAGTGCGGTCACAGCATCCATCTGTGCTTCGTCGTGAATCCAGATGGCGACGCCGACAGCCCGCAGTATCGATTCTGCAATGCTGCGCTGCTCTTCACTGACGCAGGTATTGGCATACAGGGCAGTGGCGCCACTCTGTACCATGGCCGGGGTATTGGGCATGGTGCGGACGATGGCAGTCGACTTCCCCAGCCACTTGCCCAGTGCCGCCGCGGGGATGCCGGCCGCGATGGAAATAACCAGCGGATGTTGCTGCGACACGATGTCGGCAAGTTCCTGCGCAACCGATTTGATGATCTGTGGCTTGACTGCCAGAACAATCACATCAGCGTGATCCGCTGCCTCACTGTTACTGCCTGTCGTGGTAATCGCAAACTTCTCGGCGAGTAGTTGCAGTCGTTGTGTGCTGGTGTCGGCAACTTTGATGCAGGTCGGGTCCCAGCCGTCAGCAATCAAACCGCCGATTAAACTGCTTGCCATGTTGCCGCCACCGATGAAGGTCAGAGTCGTGTTATTCATGGCTGAGACAATACAGGATAAAACCCGCATGCGACAAGCCGCCGGGCTGATGTTTACTGTACATTCCGGAATGGCATCGCAGTACTTTGGTATCGCAGGCTGTTGCAATTCAGGTCGCTGATTTCTTACAGAAAATTCAGCAAGATAAGCTTGCGTCCATGGAGTGACCGGTTTTACTTTTTACCAATGTGGATGATCGGTGTCGAGGGGGCGGATTTCTGGCGGCACTTCAGTAGTTCAGCGAGACAAGTCACCGATAGTAAATGTCTTTTCAAGTATCGATTGGCACAGTCGATAGCCTGTGGCGAGCACAAGAATTCAAGGGAGTCGGGATGGATATTGCTGAATTACTTACTTTCAGTGTCAAGAATGGCGCATCGGATCTGCATCTCTCGGCAGGTTTGCCACCGATGATTCGTGTTGACGGAGATATGCGCAAGGTGAATGTCCCTGCGCTGGATCATAAAACGGTGCATGGCCTTGTCTACGATATTATGAATGACAAGCAGCGCAAGGATTATGAGGAGTTCCTCGAGACCGATTTTTCTTTCGAGATACCCGACCTTGCCCGTTTTCGTGTCAACGCGTTTAACCAGAATCGTGGTGCAGGTGCAGTTTTCCGGACGATTCCTTCCGAGATTCTCGGTCTTGACGATCTGGGTACGCCGGCAATCTTTAAGGAAATTGCAGATACTCCGCGTGGCCTGGTGCTGGTGACCGGGCCAACCGGTTCCGGCAAATCCACTACGCTGGCAGCGATGATCGATTACATCAATTCCAAGGCCTATGCGCACATTCTGACGATTGAGGATCCTATCGAATTCGTCCATGAAACCAAGAAGTGCCTGATTAACCAGCGCGAAGTACACAAGGACACGCTCGGTTTCAATGAGGCGCTGCGTTCGGCCCTGCGTGAAGACCCGGATATCATTCTGGTGGGCGAGATGCGGGATCTCGAGACTATCCGGTTGGCATTGACGGCAGCGGAAACCGGACATCTGGTGTTCGGCACGCTGCATACAACCTCGGCTGCCAAGACCATTGACCGTGTGATTGACGTGTTTCCTGCGGCGGAAAAGACCATGGTACGGTCCATGCTGTCCGAGTCCCTGCGCTCGGTTATTGCACAGACACTGCTGAAGAAGGTGGGTGGCGGCCGTGTTGCGGCATGGGAAATCATGATAGGGACACCGGCGATTCGTAACCTGATTCGCGAGGACAAGGTGGCGCAGATGTATTCCGCTATCCAGACAGGTAATGCGGTCGGCATGATCACGCTGGATCAATATCTACTGGATATCCTGTCAAAGGGACTCATTACCAAGCAGGATGCGCGTGCAAAGGCTGTCAACAAGGACAGTTTCAGGTAATCGGCTGAATTCGGAGAACGGCTATGGATTTATCTTCACTGTTGAAATTAATGCATGAAAAGAGTGCCTCGGACCTGTTTCTGACGGCAGGTGTAGCGCCAACCATGAAGGTCGATGGCAAGACAGCACCGGTTTCCAACGAAGTGCTCACCCCGGAATCTTCCATGGAGGTCGTTACCAGCATGATGACACCGGCACAGCGCGACGAGTTCGAGGCAACTCGTGAATGTAATTTCGCGATCAATGAAGAGGGTGTTGGCCGCTTTCGTGTCAGTGCCTTTATTCAGCGTGACCAGGCAGGTGCTGTACTGCGCCGTATCGAAGCCTATATCCCGTCACTTGAGGAACTGAATCTGCCGCCCATCCTGAAGAATCTGGCCATGACCAAACGAGGCCTGATTATATTCATCGGTGCTACCGGTACAGGTAAGTCAACTTCGCTTGCTTCCATGATTGATTTCCGTAACCAGAGTGGTACCGGTCATATCATTACAATTGAGGATCCTATCGAATATGTGCATCCGCACAAGGGCTGCATCGTCACCCAGCGAGAAGTGGGTATTGATACAGAGTCCTTCGAGACAGCGCTGAAGAATACTCTGCGGCAGGCACCGGATGTTATTCTGATCGGTGAGATCCGTGATCGTAAAACCATGGATCATGCAATTGCATTTGCCGAAACCGGTCATTTGTGCCTGGCAACCCTGCACGCCAACAATGCCAACCAGGCAATGGATCGTATTATCAACTTCTTCCCGGAAGAACGCCGGCCGCAGCTGTTTATGGACCTGTCCATGAATTTGAAGGCATTTCTTGCGCAACAGCTGATTCCGCGCGCTGATGGCAAAGGGCGGCGGGTGTGTGTGGAAATCCTGCTGGGTACGCCGCTGGTGCGTGACGTTGTTCGCAAGGGTGAAGTGCACAAGCTGAAGGAACTCATGAAACAGTCAACCCAGCAGGGTATGATCACCTTTGACCAGGCCCTGTTTGAACTGTTCAAGGCTGGCGAGATCACTCAGGACGATGCTCTTCACTATGCAGATTCAGCCAACGAAGTGCGCCTGATGATCAAGCTGGACAAGAGTGATATCAACAAATTCGCTGCTGCCATGGATGATGTGTTCCTGGAAGAGATAGAATAGGCATATGATGGGTCCGGACGCTGTGCTGTCGGGCCAGGAAACCTGCTAACAGAGCGGATATAGCACCTGTCTGTGCAGGCTAGCTCCAGTTCACGGACTGCGCATCGAAAACCGGGCCATCGACACAAACACGCTTCATTGCAGGTCCCGCGGGTGTGTTGATTTCTACGGTGCAGCCTGCGCAACCACCAACGGCGCAAGCCATGAATTCTTCCAGTGACACCTGGCAAGGGAGGTTATACTCACGGGCCAGAGCTGCTGTTGCGGCCAGCATTGGGTGAGGTCCGCAGGCAAACACGCTGACTTCACTACGTTCCTTGGCAGCTAATGCATCCAGCCAGTTTCGTGCCAGGCCAGTGATGTAGCCCTCGTAGCATCCCGGATAACCCTGCTGGCTGGCAAGGCGGCTCGGGATGCCCCAGTCCTCCAGCAATGGCATAGCCGCAATGACGGCATCCGGCATGCCTGGCAGCAGGAAACGTGATGGATGTGCTGTAAAGGGGAAGGGAACTTCGGACCCCATGAAGACCACGGGTTGCCAGTGATCGTCGCCACGCAAACGGTCCGCCAGAAATATCATGGGTGGAATGCCGACGCCCCCACCCAGTAATAACGTGCGGGGACGAGTATGGTCTGTTACGAATGGTCTGCCAATTGGACCTATCATGTTGATAGATGTTCCTGGCCGGTGCAGTGTCAGTGCATGTGTGCCGGTGCCGACATCCTTGTACAGGAATTCCACCCAGCCGGCGCGGGTGTTGGCACGCATGATGGATAATGGCCGGCGCATGGGCAGGGAAGGGTCGCATTGCAGATGCGCGAAACTTCCAGGTAATGCACGTGCGGCACATTCGGGAGCGTGTACTCGCAACACATACTGGTCACCCGGGTAGCTGTCATGCAGCAGGATTCTTGCCTCCTCTACAAACAGGGTATTGCGCTGTGATTGTGCGTCAGTCTTCAATTTGCCCCGCCCAGTGAATAAACCATATTTCCAGCCAGTAGCGTGTGGGTCACACGTCCCTTGAACTCCCGCCCCATGAACGGCGTATTGTGTCCGCGGCTCTGTATGGTGCCGGTATCAAGCTGCCAGGTCAGTTCCGGATGAAAGATGCAAATATCTGCTATGGCGCCGACAGCAAGTGTGCCAAAAGGGAGCCCCAGTATTGTTGCTGGACCGGCTGTCAGCCTGTGTATCAGGTCACCCAGTTCAATTGCCTGTTCATCAACCAGTTGCAGGCTCAGGGGCAGCAGTGAGTCGAGGCCGGAGATGCCCGGTTCGGTGGCAGGGAATGGCCTCAGTTTTGCGTCCGGTTCGTGCGGTTGATGGTCCGAGCAGATGGCCGACAATGTTCCCTGCTGCAATGCGTCACGCAAACGCTGCCGGTCCTCGACAGTGCGCAGGGGCGGCAGCAGATGGCAGCGGCTGTCAAAGTCACTGATGTCGACTTCAGACAGGTAGAGATAAGGTATCGCAACATCGGCGGTGACCGGTGCTCTGTCAAACTGTGCCCGTGCCACCATCTGCACGGCACGCCCGGTTGTCAGCCGGCAGAAGTGTGCGCGGACGCCGGTTTGCTCAATCAGCGCAAGATCACCTGCGACCGCAGTGGTTTCCGCGGCCTCCGGGATGCCCGGCAGGCCGAGCCGCGTGGCAACCCGTCCTTCATGCGCGCAGCCGCTGTTGGCCAGCCAGTGGTCATTGGGATATAAAAAGACTGTTAGCCCGTGCGTGGCTGCGTATTCCAGTGCGCGGCGCTGCACAAGTGGATTGCGTAACGGCTGCATGGCATTGCTGACACCGACGCAGCCGGCTTTCCTGAGCGCGGCCATTTCGCTTAATTGTTCCCCGCCAAGTCCCTGTGTCAGGGCGCCCAGCGTGACAATACGTGCTTTGCCGGCGGCCTCTGCGCGCAGGCGAATAAATTCGGTTACCGCCGGGGTGTCGATGACCGGGTGTGTATCCGGTGGGCAGCACAGGGTGGTCACACCACCGCTGGCGGCAGCGAGTGATTCACTGGCAATGGTGGCTTTGTGTTCCTGTCCCGGTTCACGCAGCCTGGCACAAAGGTCGATCAGGCCGGGACATACAACCTGACCGCTGGCGTCAATCTCCCGGTCGGACGTGAAGCCATCCGGTGCCTGACCCATTGAGACTATCCTGCCGGCCGCAACGTACATGTCCTGTATTGAGTCTACGCCACTGGCCGGATCGATTACCCGGCCACCGCTGATCCGGATTCTCTGCTGTTCGTTGGCGGCTGGCATGTATCTATCCCGCTATTGTATTTTTGCTGGACATGGCCATGGACATAACGGCCATGCGTACGGCAATGCCATGAGTGACCTGTTCCAGAATCACAGATCGTGGCCCATCGGCAACCTCGGAGTCCATTTCCACGCCACGGTTGATCGGTCCCGGATGCATGACGGTGACTTCCGGACTGGCGAATGCCAGCTTCTCCTCGGTCAGTCCGAACAGTTCAAAATACTCATGTTCACTTGGCAGTAGAGCGCCTTGCATGCGTTCGTGTTGCAGGCGCAGCATGATAATGACATCGACATCCCGGATACCCTCCTGCAGGTTGTGAAACACATGCGCACCCAGTGATTCAGCATGTGCAGGCAGCAGGGTCCTCGGGGCCACTATACGTACCTCGCCAGTGTTCAGCAGGTTAAGTGCGTGTATTTGCGAGCGGGCAACACGTGAATGCAGGATGTCACCCACGATCGCGACACGCAGACGGCCAAAGTCCGGGCCCTTGATCCGGCGGATGGTAAACATGTCCAGCATTGCCTGTGTCGGATGCGAATGGCGCCCGTCGCCGGCATTGATTACCCTGGTATGTGTTGCAACATTGCTGGCAATAAAGTGTGCGGCACCGCTGTCAGCATGCCGGACAATGAACATGTCAACGTGCATGGCTTCCAGGTTGCGCAGGGTATCCAGCAGGGTCTCTCCCTTGGTGGCGCTGGACTGCGTGATATTGATATTTAGTACATCGGCAGACAGGCGTTTTGCGGCCAGTTCAAAGGTGGTGCGCGTGCGGGTGCTGGCTTCGAAGAACAGGTTTACAATCGTCTTGCCTCGCAGTAGCGGTACTTTCTTTACGGACTGTGCGGTTACGCCGGCAAATGATTCTGCTGTGTCGAGTATGTCGTTCAGTATCTGGCGATTCAGTCCGCTGATAGAGAGGAAGTGGCGTAGTTGTCCGCTGCTGTTAATTTGCAGACTATCCTGGTTCATGCGGTTTTCTGGATCTCCAGTGTCATGGGATCCGGTCCCGATAGCTTGATTTGCTCATCTGGCTTCAGTTCGACATGCCGTCCGACGACGTTGGCCTGTATGGGTAATTCTCGGCCGCCACGGTCGATCAGGGTGGCCAGCATGATTGAAGCAGGCCGGCCGTAATCAAATAATTCATTGAGAGCTGCACGTATTGTACGTCCGGTAAACAGCACGTCATCGACAAGAATAATATGCCGGTTATCAATGCTGAAGGGTAATTCAGATGGTTTTACCACCGGATTCATGCCAATGCGTGTGAAGTCGTCCCGGTAGAAGGAGATGTCGAGGCTGCCAAGTGGCTCGGTGATACCCAATTGCCGGTGCAGCTGTTCTGCGACCCACACACCACCGCTATGAATGCCAACAATGGCCGGGTCGGCGTATCCATGGCGACTGATGTACACCGCCAGTTGTTTCGCCATATCGTCAATGATGGCTGCAGTATCTTCCAGTTCACTCATGTGTGTTCTCTGTTGCCAGCCAGTTCTGCAGGATAATCATAGCAGCAATTGCATCGATACCTGTTCTTCCACCGGCTTTGTCATGGTGTTGCAGTTGTTTTGCTGCATGTGAGCTGAGTCTCTCGTCCATCAAATGCACCGGTAAACAGGTGTGCTCTTCAAGTTGTTGCGCAAACCTTCGTACTGACCTGGTGGTCCCGGAATCACTACCATCAGCGCGTAGCGGCAGACCGACAACCAGGGCATCTGGACGCCAGTTCTGTATTAGTTCGAAAATCCTGTCCAGGTCAGGCTGTGCATTGCGGGCGTTCACTGTGCACAGGGCTGTAGCCGTCCCGGTAATGTTTTGCCCGACGGCGACTCCTATGCGTTGTGTGCCGAAATCAAAGCCAAGCAGTGTATGCAATATTATCCTGCTCGCTGAGTATGAGTGAATAGTAACGGGTCATTATTCATCAGGCATGCCCCGCATCACCGGATAACAGGTTAAGATCGATACCCAGCAGTGCAGCTGCCGCCACCCAGCGTTCCTCGCTGGGTGTTTCAAACACGATCTTTGAACTGGCTGGCCCGCTCAGCCAGGTGTTGTCAGCAAGTTCCTGTTCCAGTTGCCCGGCACCCCAGCCGGCGTAGCCCAGTGTCACTATGGCATTTTTCGGGCCATTGCCTTCGGCAATGGCCTGAAGGATGTCACGTGACGAGGTGATGCCAATTGAGTCGGTGACCTTGAGCGTCGCCTCCCAGTTGCCGGGCGGCTCATGCAGAACAAAGCCCCGGTCATTCTGTACCGGACCGCCCATGTAGACCTGGCGTGATAAAATTTCTTTGTTGGAGGCCCCGATATCCATGTGTTGCAGTATCTCGCCTAGTTTCATGTCCAGCGGCCGGTTTATGACGACACCCAGTGCGCCATTCTCGTCGTGTTCGCAGATATAGGTGGTGGTGCGGTAAAAATTCGGGTCATCCAGCCCCGGCATGGCAATGAGGAAGTGGTTGCTCAGCGATTGTACTATGGTCATGCCTATAGTATCAGGTAGGACACCCTTGCCTTCAAGCCCCTCTATCGGCCCAGGAGTATGTCGGACTTGGCATTAATCTACTGCGCTGATGGGAGAGCGGCACAAATGACCCCGATTTATCGTTGCGTAGGCCTGCTATGCGCCTCAAAATCGAGACTATTTGTCCTCGCTTTCCCATTATGCTCGCTACGATTATCCAGGTCCGCCAGACTCCTAGCGGCTCTTCATACGATTGGTCGTGGAGAACTCCCAGGTGCGCGTGATATGCATGATGTCGGCATCTTTCAGGATCTCCTCCGGAAACGGAGGGAAAGGCGCTGCCAGATTGACGATCCGTGCAGCTGCTTCATCAATTACCTTGTGCCCTGATGGCCGCATGATGCTGATATTACGCACGGTACCGTCGGCATTCATGGTGACGTCCATAATCAGTTTTCCTGACAGGCCTGAGCGCCTTGCCTCGTCCGGATAATTCAGGTTGCCCACGCGCTCGACTTTTTTGACCCACTCACTCATGTAATTGGCATACTTGTATTCCTGGGTGCGTGCAGAAACATAGATATGGCGGGGTCGCTGGGCATAAGCTTGCATTGACTCACTAAGCTGTTCATTAAGGTTGACCATCTCCATGCTGCGTTCAATCAGCTCGGTTGCAGTGACCTCCGGTTGCGCTGTTTCGGGTATTTCCGTGCTCTGCTGGTGCCGCTTTATTACGGCGGAGTCGGTCGAAACGACCTGTGTCGGTGAAGGTACCGGCTGCTGTGGCATGACTGCCGGTGCCTGTTCGGGAACAGCTTGTGCAGGCTTGACTTTTTCTGTGGTGTTGCCTCCGCCATCCTGGCTGGTTTGTGCAAGGTAGTCGGCTTCGTCCGGTGGCGGTGTACTGCGGCTGGAGACGGTGATGTCCAGTGTCGGCAGTATGTTTTCGGGTGGTGGTTCGTCATGCCGGCCAAAGGTAATGCCCAGAATTATAATTGCGTGCAATGCAATGGCAAAAAACACGGTCATTGCCATGCGGTCTGTTGATGTGATCGGGGAAGGATCAAGTAACGGTGTGTCTATGTTCGACATGGATTCCCTTGGTTATACATTGACCGTGCGATTATACCGCTGACGATACCAAACAACAGTGCAGCGGTTAATAATACCGGAAACAACCGCCATACTGCCGTGTTCGGGATAAAGAGCAGCCATGCAAGGGTGAATTGCCCGGTCATGTGCGCAAGTGAGGCCAGTACACTGTAGCCAATGGCACTGAAACCCTGTCCGGGCAGGCGGGAAGCGAACCAGAGCGCGCTAATGCTGCAGGTCGCGCCACCGAGACTGAGGATAAACGCAGGTGAGAGAAATGTTCCAAGCAGCAGGCTGCCACAGATAACCCGCAAAAAACTGACCCAGGCTGCCGTGCGCCAGCCGAACTGAATCAGTACGGCGATGGTGATGACATTGGCAAGTCCGGGTTTGAGCCCTGGCAGGGGGGAGGGAATGGCACTTTCCAGTATATGGATGCTGATTGCCAGTGCTGTCAGCCAGGCAATACGATGATCTTCACGGGTGGTTTGTATCTGCATAGGGGGCAGTGTCTGCTTCGCAAGTGTCGCCTTATTTTACCTGTTACCAGCAATGATTACGTAAATACCTGGAATATTGCTTGTAAGTTTCCTCGCCTGTCGATGCATGGAGTTTTTTCTTGTTGGCGTCGCAATGTTCCCGCTGTTCGGCACGGTTGCGATTATTCTGAAGCCTTCTGTCCTGTGCTCGTTGAGCATGTTGTTGTGAACGTTTCATTATTTGCAGGAGCACTTCTGTTTCTGTCGGCCGCAAGCCGCTGGCCTCGGTGTTACTGGACGGGTCCGGTAGCGGGATGCTGGTCAGTAGCTTTGCGCCGGTTGGGGCAATGTCACCGAAATGTACCTGTCCCTGTTCGTCCAGCCATTGGTAGATGGTGCCCGCGAGGGCAGTGGTCTCCTGCAGGGTTGACAGCATGAGGCCGGCTAAGATGGTGCGGCTGCGCATGTGTTCTCCATTCTTTCTGTTTATGAGAGTATTTTTCTGCTGTTAATGCTGTCTGCCATGGATGTTTACAGGTGACGGTACACGCTTGTCAGAGTGCAAGATATTCTCAATGCGCCTGTTTTCAGGTAGGAATCTTACTATCGGACCCGTTAAAGCAGTCGGGTGAAACGCCGATATGCTCGTTGTACACGAATCATCGTGATGGCTGCAGGCGTGAACGGGGCATTATCTGAACCTGCAGGATGACAACGAATCCGGTAATGGATGTGTAAAGAATGTATCAGCTAAAGAAATTTTTACGTAAGTTCAGAGCCATAGTCGCGGGATTGTTGTTGTGCCTGTACCCGGGGATGGCCGTATATGCGGCTGATGACTATCTCAGTGCCATTGAAGCAGAAGCGGATGATACCGGTGTTGTCGTTGGCTCGGTCTCGTCTACAGCAGCCAGCGAGAATAAGAAAGCCAGACATGCACCGGCAAACAAGATGATAGATGCCGGTCTCAGTTTCGACGAGTTTGAGGAAACTCTGGGCGCCAGTTATTCCGGAAGTAATTTCCTGTATGTCAAACTTTCCAAAGGCAAGCGCATGAGTGTCTACAGGTTATACCAGAGCGATAACCGGATTTCGTCTGTACGTGAAGAAATTGTGCGCCTGTTATCTTCCAGCTAGTAAATGCCGCCGTCGTAAATATCTGAAAAGAGGGTTTTAAAATGAAGCAGTTCATTACCAAAATATCCGCAATAGCGTTACTTGCGTCAGCCGGGTTCCTGTTGAATTCGAATGCAGTTGCCCTGGATGTCAAGCTGACTGACTACCTGGCTTACCTTGAAGTCGACCATGACGGCGAACGTGTACGTATTCAGCGCATTCAGGATACCGGTAATATACTGAATGACGGGTTTGCCAAGACCTCGCGCAAGTGTCCGCCTTTTTGTATTCAGCCAATGAAGGCGGCGCCTGGTGTGACTACAGTCGGTGAGGCAGAAATATTCCGCTTCATGGAGCGCGAACTTGCAGATGGCAGCGGCATGATTATTGATGCAAGGACACCGTCATGGTACCAAAAAGGCACGATCCCGGGCTCGGTAAATATTCCGTTTACCGAATTTGTAGGGGAGGCAGATGCGCCTGGAACTATCCAGACCCTGGAGAAACTGGGTGGTGTGCAGCGCGGTGAAGTAAACTGGGTGGTACGCAGTTTTGAGAAGCTGCTGGCAGCCCTGGGCCTGTTTGGTGCAGATCAGAAAACTGATGATTGGGACTTTTCCGATGCCAAGGAAGTGGTGTTCTGGTGTAACGGTCCCTGGTGTGGCCAGTCACCGCGTGCAATCAGCGGTCTTCTCTCGAAAGGTTTTCCACCCGAGAAGGTTTATTATTATCGCGGTGGCATGCAGATGTGGAAGGTGCTGGGTCTGACAGTTGTCATGCCGGAGAGTGACGCAGCTGTTGCCATGAAATAGCAGGTATTAATTCTCTATAAAAAGGGGGCGCTTGCGCCCCTTTTTGGTTGCTCTCCCCGGTCAGGTCCATGGGCAGTGGGTCTGAAAAGCATCCTTCTTTCCTGCAGTGCTTGTGGTGGTTCAGTAATTTATGGCATCAAATCGCGGGTGCTGTCCCAGCAAAGTCAGGCTGATGCGGTTTGGCAGGCAGGCGGCAATGTCTCCCGTAGATTGTAACCATCCGGTATGCACGCATACCTGGCCCCTGCAAGGTGAGCTAATGAATCGGATACGGCCATTGCTGATCATAATTACACTGTCACCCAGTGGACCATGGATGTGCAGTGTACGGTCCGGGAACAGTTCTTCGGTAACCGGCGGGTTATTGCCAGCCTGTATTTCCAGATAGTTTGCATCGGTATTGCCAACCCACACGCGGGTGTATAGAACCGGCAAAATACACATGACAATAATAAGCAGGAAGCGGTCGGCACTGGTCATGAGGATGGTTCACTTAACCTGATTTCAGCAGTAATGTCCGGTTCCAGGCGAATACGTGCTTGCATGGCCGGGGTCATGTGAATGATGCCGTCGGTATCTATCAACATGGCAAGCCCGATATGCATATTATGTGCAATCTCGATCCAGTCATCAGGGCCAGCAACGAACAGTGCAGTGGTGGCCGCGTCAGCCACTGTCGCGTTGTCATGAATGACGGTGACCGAGGTGGTTTTATTGGCCGGCCAGCCGCTGCGCGGGTCGATTATATGATGGTAACGTTTGCCATTGACCTCGAAGAAACGTTCATAGTCACCGGAAGTAAACACGCTCTCATCCTCTTCAAGCTCGAGGCTGGCCAGAATGCCTTTTTGTCGCGGATGCCGAATGCCAATTCGCCATGGACGGTCTCCGTGTCGTCCAATAGCACGCAGGTCGCCCCCGGCATTGACAATGGCGTTCTGAATGCCGAACTCGCGCAGACGCTCGATGGCGCGGTCAATAGAATAGCCCTTGGCAAATGCACCGAGGTCATAGCTGACAGCCGGGTTGTGATTGACCAGTTGCGTGCCGGTAAAGGTAATGTCATTGACGGTTGGTGCCTGTTGGACCAGTGCCGTGATTGTGGCCGGATCGGGCAGTGTGCCGACAGGCAATGCATTATCGTGAAACCCCCAGAGCCCAATGAGCCTGCCAATTACAGGGTTGAAAAGGCCGTTGCTAAGTTGAGACAGGTGGCCGGCTTCCTGCAGCAGGGGTAGTATGGAGGGGTCCGGTGTAAACGGTTTCATGCTGGCAAGTTGTCTATTGGTGGTTACGAGGGTGCCTGGTTGCCAGGCATGCCAGTTGGTGTGACTGGCAAGGAAGTCCTGTTCGATTTGTGCACTGACACGTGCTGCCAGCGCCTGATCAACCCCGTAAATACTGATCTCAATAAGTGTGCCAAGGGCGAAAAACCGGTCCTGGAAGATGCTTCCGTTATTGCTGCAGCCGGTGAGCAGGGCAGTCAGCAGGAAGATGCCAAGCAGACGCGGGCGGTACATAACTATGCATTCAGTTGTGTATCGATGACATCCAGTAACTGGCCAGCGATGTCTGCATGATACAGTTTGTCGAGTTCGCGAATGCAGGTCGGGCTGGTGACATTGATCTCTGTCAGGTAGTCGCCGATGACATCAAGGCCGACAAAGAGCAGGCCCTGCTCTCGTAATACAGGCCCTAGCTGAGCAGATATCCAGCGATCACGGTCACTGAGATCAACGCCCACTCCACGAGCACCGGCGGCCAGATTGCCACGGGTTTCTCCGCCTGTGGGGATCCGCGCCAGCGCGTGCGGGAACGGCTCTCCGTTTATCATCAGGATACGCTTGTCACCTGCGCTTATCTCCGGGATATAGCGCTGCGCCATTGCGCTGCATGTGCCGTTGTCGGTAATTGTTTCCAGGATGACATTCAGGTTCGGATCTTCCAGCTGAACCCGGAACACGGATCTGCCGCCCATGCCATCCAGTGGCTTGACAACGATATCTCCGTGTTTGACCAGAAACTCTTTCAGTACCTGCATGTCGCGACTTACCCGTGTTGGCGGGCCGCATTGGGAAAACCACGCGGTATAGAGCTTTTCGTTGGCATTACGGATGGCCGCCGGCCTGTTGACGACCAGTGTGCCATGCGCGGCAGCACGCTCCAGCAGGAAGGTGGTATAGATGAATTCCATGTCCACCGGTGGATCCTTGCGCATCAGGATTACATCCAGTTCGTCCAGGGGTGCGTTGTGTGTGTCTGACAGGGAAAACCAGTCGTTTTCATCGTCACGGACATCCAGTCGTGACAGCCTGGCATGGCAGCGACTGTCCTCCAGGTAAAGATCTCCCTGTTCCATGTAGTACAGCTCCCAGTCACGTTTGCTGGCAGCCAGCAGCATCGCCAGCGTGCTGTCCTTGTGGAAGTTGATCGCCCCGATAGGGTCCATAACGACGCCAAGCTTTATGGTCATAATGTTCCTCTTTTCCGGTATCCGTTAGTGCTCGCCATTGTATGGCAAGGCAACATCAAGTTTGGTGACTGATTGACGATAACTCGGTGTAGCAGATCAGTAATACTAAATTAATTCGCGCCATGAGGTAACGATGATCGGGTCGCAGGCATCCTGGTATGTGTGCGAGACAAGAGTATAGATAACCAAATCAAATGGATAGGTGTGAGCATGCAGAGCAGTATATCAGCAGATCAGATAAACGAATCCATCAGTGAGAACGTGGCAGCCGGCGAAGATGCCAGCACGCCCTTCAAGGTGATGGTGATTGACGACAGTAAGACCATCCGTCGCACTGCCGAGACCCTGTTGAAAAAGGAGGGCTTTGAAGTCATCGCGGCGACAGATGGTTTTGAAGCGCTTAGCATGATAGCTGATCACCAGCCTGACCTGATTCTGCTGGACATTATGATGCCACGTCTCGATGGATACCAGACCTGTGCATTAATTAAGCATCACCGTGTTTTCAGGCACACGCCGGTCGTCATGCTTTCCAGTAAGGATGGTCTGTTTGATCGTGCCCGGGGCCGTGTAGTTGGTTCGGATAATTATATAACCAAGCCATTTACCCGGGAAGAGTTGTTGTCGGTTATTGAGCAGCACATTGCAAAGGCAGGCTAGTGAAAGCAGTAGCGGCGCTTTGGTAGAAAACTCCACGAGGCAAGGCAGATGACACAGATAATGATAGTTGATGACTCACCGACAGATACACATCTGTTAAAGAAGATACTTGAGAAACATGGTTTCATTACCCTGACTGCGTCTGATGCCGGTGAGGGTATCGCGGTTGCCAGGCGTGAACATCCGGACTTGATTCTTATGGATGTGGTGATGCCGGGCCTGAATGGTTTCCAGGCAACACGCGAGCTTACGTCTGATCCGGAAACTTCAGCTATTCCGGTCATTATTGTCACCCGTAAGAATCAGCAGGTGGACCGCGTTTGGGGAATGCGCCAGGGCGCGCGTGATTATGTAACAAAACCGGTACAGGAAAGGGCATTACTGTCACTTATCAATGAGACGCTGGCGGCGTAACCGGATATGGGCGATATGAACGATATAAATCCGGTAGCAATACTCCGGGGCATTGAGGAATCCTGCCGCAGCTGTGCAGTTGGTCTGCCGCATAAGGCAGAGGTCTCAAATGAATGGTCCGGTATCGCATTCCGGCTTAATGGCAACGACCTCCTTGCACCGATGGATCAAGTCGTGGAGATTCTCGATTATCCGGTGCTTTCAACTGTCCCGCTGACACAGTCATGGGTACGTGGAATCGCAAATATACGCGGCAACCTGTTGCCGGTAATTGATCTGAATGGTTACCTGGGAAATAAACTGGCGCGGATAACCGGCAAGACTCGTGTACTGGTCATCGATTACGAGGGGATCTATTCCGGGCTGGTTGTTGATGAGGTAATGGGACTGAAGCATTTTCTGGATGAAGAATATACAGAAGACGATGCAGGTGTAGATGCACTGCTGCAACCGTATATCAGTTATGGCTATTGCAGAAATGAGCAGATATGGGGTGTGTTCAGTTTGCATGCGCTGGCTGATTCACAGCAATTTTATAGGACGGCTGTTTAAGCAGTTTCTAAAAGACGGTAATTATCAGATATTAATCTTGCAATGTGAACTGATGGGTCAGGAGATAGACCATGAAAACGATGTTTGATGTAACAAAATTGGGCGCCAGTAACAAGGTGAAGACTCTTGCCTTTTTTATGTTGTGCGCAATATCTGCGATGGCCTGGACATTCGTGAATGTTGGCAAGCAGGCTGCGGTAGATCAGGACAGGCTGGCAGACGTAGGTGAGCAGCTTGTCTTGTCACAGCGTGTAGCCAAGTATGCGCTGGCTGCCACCACGGGCGATGCGGATGCGTTCAACAAGATGGAATCATCCAAGAACGAGTTCACCAAGATTCTGAACAAGCAGATGGCAGGATTCGGCGGCAGTTCAGTCGAGGGAGAGACACCTGAGAGTGCCGCGCTGGTCAGTCTGGATAATCGCTGGAGCGGCTTTCGCTACAATATCGATGAGGTGCTGGAAGGCCAGTTCCTTATTATGGCGATGACCGAGGCAACCAGCCTGATGAATGAGGTTATGCCACAGTTGATGGAGCATACACAGGGTATCGTTAATGAACTGATGGAAAGTGGTGCCAGTGCCAAACAGGTCAGGCTGGCGAGTCAGCAGGCGGTGCTTGGTCAGCGTATTGTGAACAGTCTTAATGCGGTTATGACAGGTAAGGGAACAGAGTCTGCTGCTGTGGCGTTTGCGGCAGATACCAGGGAGTTTGGCCGCGTTCTCGACGGGTTTATGCGCGGTACAGGTGGTATCGAACAATTGAAAGGGAAAACCTTGCAATCCAAGATCCAGAATATTGCCCTGTTGTTCAGCCGTGTCAGTGATAACGTCGGTTCCATCGTCGAGAATGCCGAGGAACTGGTTGGTGTTCAGGCGGCGGCAGCAGAAATTACCGGTCAGAGTGAGGCCTTGTTTGCGGCGGCCGAAAACCTGAAACGGGTTCTTGTAGAAGGCCAGGATGGACGGGTTGTATCCAATGAACTGGCATATTTCCTGGGTGCTGTGGCGCTTTTCATCCTGTTATGGATGGCGTACGAAACCCTGGTTAGCCAGCGCCGCCGCAGTCAGCTGGTGGAAGCGGAGAACGCCAGTAACCAGGAGGCAATCATGCGTCTGCTGGATGAGATTGGTGATCTTGCTGAAGGTGACCTGACCGTGGCCACAACGGTTACCGAGGACTTTACCGGTGCAATTTCGGACTCTATTAACGTGACTGTTGAGTCGTTGCGTGGACTTGTCAAGACGATCAATGATACTTCATCGCAGCTGTCTGGCTCGGTGCAGGAAACCGAGCAGATAGCTAATCAGCTGTCGTCTGCAAGCAAGAAGCAATCAGAGGATATTGCAGTGGCGGGTTCGGCGATTATCGATATTACAGGATCAATGGAGAGAGTATCGGACGAAGCGAATGAATCCTCCAAGGTAGCCATGCGTTCGGTTGAAATCGCAAAGAAGGGCGGCGAAGCCGTGCAGCGGACCATGGATGGTATGGATACCATCCGTGAGCATATCCAGGAAACGTCAAAGCGTATTAAGCGCCTGGGAGAAAGCTCGCAGGAAATCGGTGATATCGTTGAGCTGATTAATGATATTGCAGAACAAACCAATATTCTGGCCCTGAATGCATCAATACAGGCAGCCATGGCCGGTGAGGCAGGCCGGGGTTTCGCTGTGGTTGCTGACGAGGTACAGCGTTTGGCTGAACGTTCGGCGAATGCTACCAAGCAGATTGAGGCACTCGTTAAAACGATTCAGGCAGACACGAATGAGGCTGTTATCTCCATGGAGAAAAGTACTGCAGGTGTGGTCAACGGGGCGCAGCTGGCTGAAGATGCAGGTGGTGCACTGGAGGAAATCGAGTCGGTGTCTAACCAGCTCGCCGGGCTGATTCAGACTATTTCCGGGGCTGCCAGCGAACAGGCACATGCTGCTACCAAGCTGGCAACCACGATGAATGGTATTCAGGAAGTGACCCTGCAGGCTACTTCAGGTACCGAGCAGACCGCACGTTCAATAGGGAACCTTGCCCGGTTGGCACAGGACCTGGACACTTCTGTTGCCGGCTTCAAGTTGCCGCAATAATTGTCTCTGGAGATCAATGCTTGGAGTCCCTCGGGGCAGGTCATTCAGGACGCCGGAGTTTTCCGCTAACGACATGAGCTGCCGTTTGAGGTGACCAGCAAGGAACAGTTATTATGGATGAAGCAATAGATTACAATGCACTGAGCTGGGTACGTCAGGAACTGAAAGAAACACTGAAGCTTGCCCGTGTGCAGCTGGAAGAATATGCGGCTGGTGCTGATAACAAAAAATTGCTGCAGAAATGTTCTGTGCAGCTGCATGAAGCACTCGGGCCGTTACAGATGGTGGGTATCAAGGGTGCGGTATTGCTTACCTCGGAAATGGAGGAGGTAATTGCAGACCTGCTGCAGGACGCAGTTGAAGAGAAAGAAACTGCGCTGGAACTGTTAATGCAGGCGTTTTTGCAGTTGCCTGATTACCTGTCCAGTATCCGTGCCGGACGCAAGGATAACCCTGCGGTTCTGTTACCGGTAATCAATAGCTTGCGCGCGACCCGTGGCGTACAGCCTCTGCAGGAAACAGCTGTATTTTGTCCCGATTTATCTGTTCGTGTGCCGGCAATGGTATTCGACGTGCGAGCCAAAAAGGAGCAGCAGGATATTCCGGCCATGGCACGTGCTGCACGCCTTCGCTTTCAGAGCGGCTTGCTGGCCTGGTATCGCGGCAGTGGCGGGGATGCCGGGCTGCAGACATTGATAGATGTGCTTGAGCAGCTGCAGAAAAGGGCCTTGAGTGAGCCAGTTGCACGTGTCTGGTGGGTCGGGGCCGGTGTCGCCGAAGCGTTGCTTAATGGTGAACTGGAAGAAACAACTGAAATCAAGCAGTTGTTTGGTCAACTCGACAGGCAGGTAAAGCGCCTGATGGATTCCGGAGAGAAGGTATTCTCCGATTTTCTTACCGATGACCTGGTGAAAAACCTGCTGTACCGGATTTCGCAATGTGCCTCGGCATCCAGTCGCATCGCCATGATCAAGTCTACCTACGGCCTGAAGGAAATGCCTGTCGATAAAGATATGGCAGAACAGACAGGCGAGGGGGTGCTGGTTTTCAATGATGACCTGTTGAAGACTGTCGCTGTAACTATTCGTACTGATATAGAAACTATCAAGGAGCAGCTGGATGCCTATACACGAAATGTTAGTGTTGATATACAGGAGCTGGCAGCGGTAGCAGACCGGTTGCACATACTGGGTAACACGCTGGATATGATCAGCAAGGAGTCACTGAGCAAGGAGGTGTTTGTACACGAGCTGCAGATGCGTGATTTACTGGCCGGTGGTGGTGGCGCTGCGCCCCTGGTTTTCTCTGCAATAGCTAATACGCTGGTTGCGGTTGAAGATGCGCTGGATGACCTGACTGCTAATGATGCCGAAAATGTAGTGCTCAATCAGGGTGTCGAGACGGTGTCCAGGGAAGTGATCGTCAGCATGTCCAGTGCTAAGGAGATTATAAACGAATTTCTGAAGAACCCCGAAAATCCGGATTCTCTGGAAACTGTCCCGGATATTCTTGAACAGATGAGTGGCGGTTTGCAGTTGATCAATGAAGACAGGGCAGCAGTTGTTACCCGAAAGGTCGGGCTTTTCGTGTCTCAGGAATTGATAAAAAGGCATAAAACACTTACGGCAGACCAGCTTGATACCCTTGCGGATGCAATGTGCAGTATCGAGTTTCATATTGAGGAAACTTGCGAGAACCGTGGTAATACGGGTACTGCTCTGGATATTGCAGAGCAGAGCATGAAGAAGCTCGGCTACCCGTGCCCTGTTGCAGAAAAGTCAACTCGCGAATACGTGCCGGTGTCCGGACAGGATCCGGTGCCGGCCGTGACAGCTGTTCCATCCGGGCAGTCTGCTGCAGAACCGGCTAAGACGGATCCCACGGGAGTGTTGGATAATTCTCCTGATATTGTTGCGATGCAGAATATTGCCGCTGATGTTGATGAAGAAATTTTGTCTATTTTCATTGAAGAGGCTGGCGAAGAACTGGTAAAACTGAAGGCGCTTGTACCCAGTTGGGTGAATTGCCCTGATTTGCAGGACTATCTTGTTGATGTACAACGCTCGTTTCATACCCTCAAAGGCAGTGGACGTATGGTAGGTGCGCTTGCTGTTGGCGAGTTTGCATGGGCGTTTGAAAGCCTTGTCAACAAGATAATTGAAGGTGTGGTGAAGCCGCATGATGATATCAGGGCCTTGCTCGCACGGGCACCGGACGTGCTTCACTGCTTGGTTGAGCAGGTCAAGGGGAAACCTCTCAATGCAGAGCTGGATATAAATCATATGGCGCACTGCGCGCTGGTATTCTGTGACCCTGAAGGCTTTCCGGAAATTGCGGCATCCGGGGAAGATGTAAATCCGGAAGTCCTCGTCGAGGAAACCGGTGACGCAATGCTCGCAGGTCAGCAGCAGGAATCGCTTGACCTGCCGGTCCTGTCTGCTGACGCAGATCCTGAAATTGTAGAGATCTTTCTGGAAGAGGCGACAGCAGAAATTACGAACCTTTCTGTTGCCATACCGGAATGGGTAAGCCAGCCTGGTAATGAAGAAGCGCTGGCAACAGTTCGCCGCAGTATGCACACCCTGAAGGGTAGCGGTCGCATGGCCGGTGCAATGCTGGTTGGCGAGTTCTCATGGTGTGTAGAGGACTTGTTGAATCGTGTGATTGAAGGGGTGGTCGAGGTAACGGACCAGGTGTTTGTGCTGCTGGGCCACGTTCCCGAGGCATTGTCCCAGCTGGTTGCGCAGGTGCAGGATGGTACGGCGCCCATGGTGGATATCAATACCATGATGCAGCGTGCATACACACTTGGCCGTGGAGAAGTTATTGAGACTGTTGCTGCAATTCCGGTCGACGCTGTCATTGAAGTGCCGAAGCCTGATAGTGAAGTCGCTTTCACGAGTGCAGTTGATGGTGTTGATGCAGTTGATGGTGTTGATGCAGTTGATGAAGTTGATGAAGTTGATGCAGATAATGCCACTGATGCGGAACTTATAGATATTTTCACGAATGAATGCCTGTGTCACCTGCAGGCCATTGATGAATACCTGTCGGCGGGCGACGGGCCACGTGCCGTGAGCGAATCCCTTTACCGTGCACTGCATACCCTGTCTGGCATCTCCGAATCTGCAGATGTTGTTTCAACGCACTGCTTGGCCGCTGATCTGAACGGCTACATTGACGAGGCTTTCCAGTCACAGCAGGTGCTGGGACAGGAGGCTCTGGAGGTGCTGCGTGACTGTGGCCGTGAACTCCGTCAGTTGATCGAAAAGTTGCCGGATCAGGAATTTGACGAGATATTGCAGGGTGTATTACGTGAGCGTATAGCCGCTCTGCCCAGGGGTGGCGTAGAACCAGGATCAGAACCAGAACCAGAACCAGAACCAGGCAGCACGAGCGGGGAAGATACTGGAGAACAGCAGTCCGTTGCAGTAATGGACGTGGAAACTGCAATGCCTGAAACCGTCGATGCTGATCCATATGCCGGCATGGACGAGGAACTTTACGATATATTTATTGAGGAAGCCTCCGAGATTATCGACACCAGTGAGTCGGTACTGCGTGCCTGGTCGGAAGATCGGGATAATCCCGAACACATGAAAGAGTTTCAACGTCATCTGCATACCCTGAAAGGGAGTGCACGCATGATGGATATCACGGAGATCGGTGACCTGGCGCACGTGCTTGAGTCGTTGATGACCAGTGTGGCAGATGGACTTGTCGCCAGTTCTGATGAATTGTTTACGCTGCTGGATGAATCGCATGACCGGCTCTCGGAAATGCTTGAAAATGTCAAATCCAGAAAACTCCCTGGAGGTGCAGTAAATCTGGAAATAGCGCTTAATAAGATGGCGCAGAAAGAGAAGGGTGACTCCGGGGACGCAGAACCAGAAACTGCTTTGGCAGCAGCAACGGTGGAGACGGTAACAGAAGAAATCACTGTGTTTCATGATACACATGAAGCCTCTGTAGAAACCGGACCGGTAGCTGACGGAACAACAATTCAGGAAGCCGATGTCGCTCCTGAGGCAGAATCTGTGGATCTGGCAGGTTCTGTGTCAGAGAGTGGCGCTGGAACTGCAGCTGCGTCCGTGCCGGAAATGGCTGAAGTAACAAGCCGTGAAAATGATGTCATTCTCGATGTGGATGTCGCAAATGCAACGGCTTCTGGGTTTTGGGATCCTTGTGATGCAACTGTCGAACCCGGGGGGGAAAAGGTAGTAGCATCTGCTGATTCCGCGATCGATCGCCAGACAGAAACCAGCCCTGAAGGTGAGTGCATTATTGAATCCGGTTCGCCTGAGGAACCGGATGCCGGAACTGTTGCAGCAGGAGTTATGCCGGTTGCTGTGGAGCCGGCAATTCACAAGGCAGCAGTCCTGCCCGCGACAGCAGAACGACGCAAGGTCACGCAGATTCGTAGTGAACAGGTCAGGGTACAGTCTGAATTGCTGGATGACATGGTGAACCATGCCGGTGAAATCAGTATTTACCGGACTCGCCTGGAGAATCAGGTCAGTGACTTCCGCTTCAATCTTACGGAACTGGATCAGACTATTTCCCGGTTGCGTGACCAGTTGCGCCAGCTCGAGATGGAGACTGAGGCGCAAATCCTGTTCCGCCATGAACAGGATGGCGGTGCAAATAACCAGGATTTTGATCCGCTGGAAATGGATCGCTACTCGAATCTGCAGCAAACCTCGCGTTCCCTGATCGAAAGTATCAGTGATTTGCGCAGTCTCCAGGCGTTAATGGAGAACACGACGCGTGAGGCGGAGACGCTGTTACTGCAACAGTCGCGGGTAAGTACTGACCTGCAGACAGGCTTAATGCATACCCGGATGATTCCGTTTGCCGGTCTTGGATCAAGGTTGAGACGTATTGTGCGGCAGTCTGCCCGACAGCTGGGGAAGAAGGTTGAGCTGGATCTGGTCGGTGCGGATGGAGAGATGGACCGCACGGTTATTGAACGGATTATTGCACCACTCGAGCACATGCTAAGAAACGCTGTTGCTCACGGAATCGAGACGCCGGCACGGCGGCAGGAGGCTGGCAAGCAGGAAACGGGTTCTATTTCGATTTCATTTGAACGTGAAGGTCCAGAAATAGTATTGCGTATTGAAGATGATGGTGCCGGTATCGACATCGAGGCAGTTCGTGGCCGTGCCGTGGAGCGCAGTCTGCTGCATCCAGATTCACAGCTGGCTGATATCGATATCATGCAGTTTATCCTGCAGACCGGATTCAGTACTGCTGCCGAAGTGACACAGATTTCAGGCCGTGGTGTTGGTATGGACGTCGTCAACAGCGAGGTCAAACAGCTGGGCGGTTCGCTGCATATCGAATCAACGGCCGGACTGGGTACGCTGTTCACGGTTCGCCTTCCCTACACACTGGCTATCAACCAGGTATTGCTGGTTACTGCAGGCGAGCAGACATTCTGTGTGCCGCTGGGCAGCGTCGAGGGTGTTTTGAGAATGAACCCGGAAGAGTTGATGCAATATTACAGTACGGAAGAGTGTATCTATGAATATGCGGGTAACGATTACCAGCTAAAGCATCTGGGAACTGTTCTGGAAACGGGTGAGATGGACCTGTGCAGGTCGCAGGGGCAGGTGCCGGTATTGCTGGTCCGTATTGGCGAGAAACGTATCGCCTACCAGGTGGAGTCACTGAAAGGTAACCGTGAAATCGTCATCAAGCCGATTGGTGCCCAGTTCAGTAAGGTAGACAGTGTGTCCGGTGCCACAATTCTGGGTGATGGCAGTGTAGTCATGATTCTGGATATGGCGGCAATCGCGCGTATCACTACCACTATGCAGCATGTAGACTTGCCGGCGAGAAAAATTACAGAGAATCGCCTGGTTGTGATGGTTGTGGATGATTCCATTACGGTGCGTAAAGTGACTACGAGGCTGCTTGAGCGTAATGGATTCAGGGTCTTGACCGCAAAAGACGGCGTCGATGCCATGGGACAACTGCAGGAAATGGTGCCGGATATGATGTTACTGGATATTGAAATGCCGCGTATGGACGGGTTCGAGCTGGCAACACACATGCGTAATGACGAGCGACTCAAGCACGTCCCGATAATCATGATTACCTCACGTACCGGTGACAAACACCGTGAACGGGCACGGCAAATCGGTGTGAATAATTATCTGGGCAAACCATACCAGGAGAACGATTTGCTGTATTCCATCCACCATATTATTGGTGTCGCTGATGCAGGGGCAGTCGCATGAGCAGAACGGCTACGCAAGAGGCAGGACAAATGAAAGCTATTCAGGACAAGGTTCGCAGTTTGTGGATCCCCTTGCGGGACATGAATCTGCTATTGCCGAATGTAGCTGTTGCAGAGATCGGCAGTTACCGTGCCCCGGAGGTACAAGCCGATATGCCGGAATGGTTTCTTGGTATGGTCAGGTGGCGCGAGCGTAGTATTCCGGTGATTTCGTTTGAGGCGGTGTGCGGTCTGAATGTGCCTTCGAATCCGGTGTTTTCACGGCTCATGGTCGTAAATTCCGTATCTCCGGACAGCCCGGTCGAGCACTACGCCATTGTTACTGCCGGTTTGCCTGGCCTGATCCAGTTTGGAGATGAAACAGCGGATGAGGTTGTCGAGCATGAGGGCGACAGCCTGAAGTGCGTTGTCCGCATTGGCAACGAAGAAGCGGTGATCCCTGATCTAGCGTATTTGCAGCATCTACTGGAGCAGCAACTGGACAAGGTAGCCTGATCACCTCACTACCCGTGAGAAATGCGGGTTAGCTGAAGTCTCCCCACAGGGTCTGTATTCCGGCCAGCGCAGCTAACGCGGCTGTCTCGGTACGCAGTATCCTAGGTCCGATGCGAACACCGGTAAAACCGGCAGCTCTCGCCAGGGTCTGTTCCTCCGGAGCCAGTCCGCCTTCCGGTCCTACAAGTATAGAGATCCCACCTGCCGGTTTTTTCAGGTCAGGCAGGCATGCTCCGGCGTCCGGTTGCAACATCAGACGCAGATCGCTGGCTGTTACGGAGTTGATGCGGGTTGCATAGTCTTCCGGCAGCGACAGCTGTGGCAGGACAGATCGACCGCTCTGTTCGCAGGCACTGGTAATCACGCCTTGCCAATGGCTGATGCGTTTTTCCAGTCGTTCCCTCTTCAGGCGTGTCTGGCTGCGCTGCATCCAGATCGGCTGGATAGTTTGCACACCCAGTTCCACTGCTTTCTGCAAAATAAAATCCATGCGGTCATTGCGGGCAATGCCCTGCAGCAGGGTGAGTTGCAATGGAGATTCCGGCATTGCAGCTACGGGTTCCCTGATATTCAGGGTGATCCCGGAACGTGTTATTTCAGCCAGTTGCGCCTGATGCTCGTGGCCTTGTCCATCAAATACCCGTAGTGGTGCACCGGCACGTAAACGCAGAACATGGGTAATATGGTGTGCAGACTGGCCAGTGATGGTCAGCTGTTTGTCTGTTACAAGGGCTTGCGGTATATATATGCGAGGTATGCGCAGGGTGTTGCCTCTTATGATGAGTGCAGTCCGAGATTTTTCCAGATGGCCAGCGCAGGTTCTGCGCGGTTGAGAGTGTAAAAATGCAGACCCGGTGAGCCTCCCTTGAGTAATTGTGCGCACATATTTGTCACTACCTCTTCACCAAAGGCTCGTATTGATGTCGTATCCTCACCATAGGCCTCCAGGCGTTTGCGTATCCAGCGAGGAATTTCCGCGCCACAGGCATCCGAGAAGCGTGCCAGCTGGTGATAGTTGGTGACAGGCATGATGCCGGGCACAATCGGGATGTCTATACCGGTTCTGCTGCAACGCTCTACAAAACGGAAGTAGGCATCCGGATTATAGAAATACTGTGTTATGGCGCTGTTTGCACCTGCATCTACCTTGCGCTTGAAATTGGCAAGATCCCTGTCCGGGCTGCTGGACTGCGGGTGATATTCCGGGTAGGAGGCAACCTCGATATGAAAATGATCACCGGTTTCTTCGCGTATGAAGGTGACCAGTTCGTTGGCATGGCGGAACTCGCCCGCCTCAACCATGCCTGAGGGCATGTCGCCGCGCAATGCGACCATGTGTGAGATGCCTGCTTGCCGATAGGCCGTCAGTGCCTCGCGTATATTCCCCCGTGTCGAACTGATGCAGGAGAGATGCGGTGCAGTTTCAATACCGGTGTTTTTCTGCAGATCAGTTACTGTCTCGAAGGTGTGGTCACGCGTAGAACCGCCGGCACCAAAGGTGACGGAAAAGAAGCGCGGCTGTAGCGCGGCCAGCATATTGCTGGTGGCAGCCAGCTTGGTAATGCCCTCCGGCGTCTTGGGCGGAAAGAATTCAAAGCTGAAGACCGGGCTTGTGTGCATCATGTTTGCAGATTTGTCTGGTAGCGTGGTCACCACAGGGGGCAGGCAGGTCAGGGAGAGTAGCCATCTTTATCCCTGCCCCCTTCGTGGTCATCCTGGTTCTAGTAGCGGTAGTAATCAGGCTTGTAAGGACCTTCGACCGGCACCTTGATGTAATCGGCCTGTTCCTGTGACAGCGGCGTCAGGAAGACACCTATTTTCTCGAGATGCAGGCGCGCTACCTTTTCGTCCAGATGCTTGGGCAGCACATACACCTTGTTTTCGTACTTGTCCGGGTGTTGCCACAGTTCGATTTGCGCAAGAACCTGATTGGTGAATGAGGCGGACATCACAAAGCTTGGATGGCCTGTTGCACATCCCAGATTCACCAGTCGGCCTTCAGCCAGTACGGTGATGCGTTTGCCGTCCGGGAAAATAACGTGATCAACCTGTGGCTTGATGTTTTCCCACTTGTACTTACGTAGACTCGCAATATCAATTTCGGAATCAAAATGCCCGATATTGCATACAATCGCCTCGTTCTTCATGGCTGTCATATGGGCATGGGTTATCACGTCAATGTTGCCTGTCGTGGTGACGAAAATATCACCCATGCTGCAGGCGTCATCCATATTCACAACGCGGTAACCTTCCATTGCCGCCTGCAGGGCGCAGATCGGATCGATTTCGGTTATCCACACGGAGGCACCCAGGCCTTTCAGTGATTGCGCGCATCCCTTGCCGACATCGCCGTAACCAAGAACCACGACAATTTTACCGGCAATCATCACGTCGGTTGCGCGCTTGATGCCGTCAACCAGGGATTCGCGGCAGCCATAGAGGTTGTCGAATTTGCTCTTGGTGACAGAATCATTGACGTTGAATGCCGGGATCCTGAGACTGCCTTCTGCCATCATTTCGTACAGACGATGGACGCCGGTCGTGGTTTCCTCCGACAGTCCTTTTACATCGTTTAGCAGTTCCGGGTACTTGTCATGCATGATCTGGGTAAGGTCGCCACCGTCATCCAGGATCATGTTCGGCCGCCAGCCATCGGGACCGAATATAGTCTGTTCAATGCACCACCAGGCCTCATCCTCGGTTTCGCCTTTCCACGCAAATACCGGGATGCCTGCTGCTGCCATGGCCGCAGCCGCCTGGTCCTGTGTGGAAAAGATATTACAGGATGACCAGCGTACTTCGGCACCGAGCGCGGTCAGTGTCTCAATCAGCACTGCCGTCTGGATGGTCATATGCAGGCAGCCGGCGATACGTGCACCCTTGAGCGGCTGGCTGTCTTTATACTCTGTACGCAATGCCATCAGTCCCGGCATCTCGCTTTCTGCGATGGTTACTTCCTTACGGCCCCAGTCGGCCAGCCCAAGGTCGGCAATTTTGTAATCCGGGGTGATGTTTTCAACGGGTTGTGAGCTCATAAACTTTGCCTCAATACATTTGTTGTTGCAGTGATTTGTGTTACTTGCCGGCGGCGTCGCGCAGTGCATCGGCTACATCGGTCTTTTCCCAGCTGAATTCCCCGTCGCGTCCAAAGTGACCATAGGCAGCAGTGGCCTTGTAGCCCGGTCTCAGCAGGTCCAGCATCTTCACCAGTCCGCGTGGCCGCAGGTCAAAGTGTTCACGGATCAGTTCTGTCAGCCGGGTTTCATCGACCTTGCCGGTCCCGAAGGTGTCTACATTGATGGAGGTAGGTGCGGCGACGCCAATAGCATACGACACCTGGATCTCGCAGCGGTCTGCAAGGCCGGCCGCGACGATATTCTTGGCGACATAGCGGGCTGCGTAGGCAGCAGAGCGATCAACCTTGCTCGGGTCCTTGCCAGAGAAGGCGCCGCCGCCGTGACGAGCCATGCCGCCATAGGTGTCAACAATAATCTTGCGCCCGGTCAGGCCACAGTCACCAACCGGGCCGCCGATCACAAAACGTCCGGTTGGATTGATGTGGATGTTTTCCTGCGAACACTGGTCCAGCCATGCTGCCGGTATCACCGGTTTGATGATTTCATCCATGACCGCCTCGCGCAGGGCATTGATGCTGATGTCCGGATCGTGCTGGGTGGACAGTACAATCGCCTCAATGCCGGCCGGCTGGTCATTTTCATAGCGGAAGGACAGCTGGCTCTTGGCATCCGGACGCAGCCACGGCAGGGTGCCGTTTTTGCGGACGTCCGCCTGGCGCTTTACCAGGCGATGAGCATAGGTGATCGGTGCCGGCATCAGCACATCGGTCTCATTGGAGGCGTAGCCAAACATCAGGCCCTGGTCGCCAGCGCCCTGTTCATGATCGTCGGTTTCATCGACACCCATGGCGATGTCAACTGACTGCTTGCCGATCGCGTTCAGGACGGCGCAGGATGCGCCGTCAAAGCCGACTTCCGAACTGTTGTAGCCAATTTCCTGGACGGTCTTGCGGACAATATCTTCCAGGTCTACCCAGGCAGAGGTGGTGACCTCCCCGGCAATGATTACCATGCCGGTCTTGACCAGAGTTTCTACAGCCACGCGGGCGCGTGTGTCCTGTTCCAGCAGGGCGTCGAGGACGGCATCGGATATCTGGTCGGCGATTTTGTCCGGATGACCTTCCGAGACAGATTCGGAGGTAAATATATGATTATTATGCATAATTAATTTTTTTCGCTATGGGTGATCGTGAGAGTGTACCTTACGTTGGTGATATTTTCATCCGGCAGTCCTTTATTTACAGTAGCGCTCTTGATTATTATTCAGCGGGGATTGCATGGTTAGTCTGGAGACTCCTGTATGCGCTTTTGGCAAAGCGGCCATTGATTTTTCACTTCCTGGTATCGACAACAAACTGTGGACGCTTGAGGAATGCCGTGGTCCGGCAGGACTGCTGGTTATGTTTATCTGCAATCACTGTCCCTATGTGAAGGCTATCCGCGAACGACTGGTGCGAGATACCCGGGAGTTACAGAGCCTGGGCATATGCAGCGTTGCCATCATGTCTAACGACCCTTCCTTATATGAGGAGGATAGTTTTGAGAACATGCAGGCGGTTGCGCGGGAATATGATTTCCCTTTCCCCTACCTGCTGGACGAATCCCAGGCCGTTGCCAGGGGTTACGGGGCGGTGTGTACACCTGATTTCTTTGGTTATAACAGAGACCTGCAGTTGCAATACCGCGGCCGCCTGGATGCCAGTCGCAAGGAAGCCGCGCCGGTCGAGGCACGACGTGACCTGTTCGAGGCCATGCGGCTGGTCGCGGAAACCGGGCAAGGTCCCAGGGAGCAGGTGCCAGGTATCGGCTGTTCAATCAAATGGCGGGATGAACCTGCCTGAGACTGCCGCAGGTACCGATAAGTTATTGTTATTGGCAGATAAAGGAATAAATGTTTGGCATGTTGCCACCCCCATTCGCGCTATTGCCGTTGGAGGCAAACTAGGGGAAAATAGCGCGCCTTGCCTCTGGGGGAGCAAGCGCCATACGGGTAGCAATCAGGCTGCACTCGGCCTTGCCAATGATTTCGATGAGGTTGAACGCCCCGGTGTCGGCACCTTCGCACCGGCGGTTTGTTTGCCGACGGTGCGGAAAATCCCCGGCTCGGACGCCCATTGAATGCGGTCCGGGTAAGACCGACGGACGCCACATTGTGGCGATGAAACGACGCAGAATTCAAATCAGACAGGAGAAGAACATGGCTGAGCGTAGAGACCTAGCCAATGCCATCCGTGCACTCAGTATGGATGCCGTGCAAAAAGCCAATTCCGGACATCCGGGTGCGCCAATGGGTATGGCGGACATTGCCGAAGTGTTGTGGAATGACCACCTGAAACACAATCCGTCCAACCCGGACTGGTCTGACCGTGATCGTTTCGTACTTTCCAATGGTCATGGCTCAATGCTGATTTATTCATTGCTGCACCTTAGCGGCTATGAACTGAGTATTGAGGATCTGAAAAATTTCCGACAGTTGCATTCCAAGACGCCGGGACATCCAGAGTATGGCTATGCACCGGGTGTAGAAACAACCACCGGTCCGCTTGGTCAGGGTATTACCAATGCTGTTGGTATGGCCATTGCTGAACGGGCACTGGCGGCAACGTTTAACCGTGACGGTCATGAAATCGTTGACCACCACACCTATGTCTTTCTCGGGGATGGTTGTCTGATGGAAGGCATCTCCCATGAGGCCTGTTCACTGGCCGGTACGCTGGGGCTGGGTAAACTCATTGCTTTCTGGGATGACAACGGTATTTCCATCGATGGTCATGTTGAAGGATGGTTCACCGACGATACGCCGAAACGCTTCGAGGCTTACGGCTGGCATGTTATTGCCGGTGTCGATGGTCATGATCCTGCAGCACTTGACAAGGCGATTGTCGAGGCGAAGTCGGTTACTGGCAAGCCGAGCATGATTTGTTGCAAGACGACCATTGGTTATGGTTCGCCGAACAAGGCGGGTACGCATGATTGTCATGGTGCGCCGCTGGGAAAAGATGAAATCGAGTTGACCCGCAAGGAACTCGGCTGGAAGCATGCGCCGTTTGTTATTCCGGAAGATATATACGAGGGCTGGGATGGCAGGAACAAGGGGCTGCGGGCTGAATCCGAATGGAATGACAGGTTTGCCGCATACCAGGCCGATCATCCGGAACTGGCTGCCGATTACACACGGCGTATGGCCGGTGATCTGCCGGCTGACTGGGCTGACAAGTCAGGCGCATTTATTGCTGCTGTGAATGACGCAGCCAAGACCACGGCAACACGTCATTCGTCACTTGCAGCCATCGAAGGCTATGCTGCGCTGCTGCCCGAAATTTTCGGCGGTTCTGCTGACCTGGGTTGCTCTAACATGACGGAGTGGTCCGGATACAAGCCGATGCGCGCCAATAATCCTGAAGCAAACTACATTAACTACGGTGTGCGTGAATTTGCGATGTCCGCGATCATGAACGGCATCTCGCTGCATGGTGGTTTTATACCGTTTGGTGCGACCTTCCTGATGTTCTCGGAATACGCGCGTAATGCCCTGCGCATGGCGGCATTGATGAAGATTCAGAGTGTGTTTGTGTATACGCATGATTCCATCGGGCTGGGCGAAGACGGGCCGACACACCAGGCGGTTGAGCAGATTCCTACCTTGCGGATGATCCCCAATATGGCCGTATGGCGTCCCTGTGATGCTGTTGAAAGTGCCGTGTGCTGGCAGCAGGCCATAGAAAGAAAGGATGGTCCGTCCTGCCTGATTTTTTCGCGTCAGAATCTCGACCACCAGGTGCGTACCGCTGCGCAGATCGCTGACATTGCGAAAGGCGGTTATGTGCTGAAAGACTGTGATGGCACACCGGACGTCATCATTATTGCAACGGGTTCTGAAGTGTCGCTGGCAACGGGCGCTGCAGCAGCACTGGCTGACAGGAAAGTCCGCGTGGTGTCCATGCCCTCGACAACCGTTTTCGACGCGCAGGATGCTGCCTATAAAGAATCTGTGTTGCCTGCAGGCGTGAAGGCGCGTGTAGCCGTTGAGGCTGCAGTCACCGGAGGCTGGTACAAGTACACCGGCCTCGATGGCGCCGTTGTCGGTATCGACCGCTTTGGTGAATCAGCGCCGGCCGGCGAACTGTTCAAGGAATTCGGTTTTACCGTAGAGAACGTTGTCAAGGCGGTTAACAGCATCGCCTGATTGAACGGGACATTCCGGTTGCGGGAAAAATTCATAATTATTTTATTTATTCATCAGGAGAAAAATTATGGCTTTAAAGGTCGGTATTAATGGTTTTGGACGCATTGGCCGGATGGTCTTCCGTGCGGTGGCAAAGGATTTCAAGGACATCGAAATTGTCGGGATCAATGATTTGCTGGACGCTGATTATCTTGCATACATGCTGAAATATGACTCGGTGCACGGTCGTTTCGATGGTGACGTTGCCTCGGATGCAAATAACCTGATCGTTGACGGTCGCAAGATCCGCCTGACTGCCGAGCGTGACCCGGCTGACCTGAAGTGGGACGAAGTTGGTGCGGAAATCGTTATCGATTGCACTGGGTTCTTCCTGACGGCAGAGAGTTGCCAGAAGCACATCGATGCAGGGGCGAAGAAGGTTGTTCAGAGTGCGCCTTCGAAGGATGGTACCCCGATGTTTGTCTATGGCGTCAACCACGAGACCTATGCGGGCCAGACCATTGTTTCTGCGGCTTCCTGTACCACCAACTGTCTGGCGCCAATTGCCAAGGTACTCAACGATAACTGGGGTATCAAGCGTGGCCTGATGACCACGGTGCATGCTGCAACGGCGACACAGAAAACTGTTGATGGCCCTTCACAGAAAGACTGGCGTGGTGGTCGCGGTATTCTGGAGAATATTATTCCTTCCTCCACCGGTGCCGCCAAGGCAGTTGGTGTGGTTCTGCCTGAGCTGAACGGCAAGTTGACCGGTATGGCATTCCGTATTCCCGCATCGGATGTTTCCGTCGTCGACCTGACGGCCGAACTGGAAAAAGAAGCGTCCTATGATGAGATCTGTGCGGCAATCAAGGCGGCCTCGGAAGGCCCGATGAAGGGCACGCTGGGTTACACCGACGACAAGGTCGTATCTACCGATTTCCGTGGCTGCAGCCAGTCTTCCATCTTCGATTCCGGGGCCGGTATCGCACTGGACGGCACATTTGTGAAATTGGTGTCATGGTACGACAACGAGTACGGCTATACCTGTAACATGATGCGCTTTGTCCAGCACATTGCAGGATAACAACAGGCACTCGTGTTGCCTGCTGGTTGTTGATGTTGCTGCCAGCCCGGAACTGTCCGGGCTGGTATCCATATTCAGGGAGTGTTGTTTGTTAAGGCAGTAAACGTCTTTAACTGACAGTATTCTTACAAAAAAAATTTCAGGAGATTATTATGTCTGTCATCAAAATGACCGATCTCGACCTGGCTGGCAAGCGTGTTCTCATTCGGCAGGACCTGAATGTACCAATCAAGGATGGCAAGGTTACCAGTGATAAACGCATACTTGCATCATTGCCGACGATTGAACATGCCATGAATGCCGGCGCCAGGGTGATGGTGATGTCGCACCTGGGGCGTCCGACTGAAGGTGAATACGATGAGCAGTTTTCGTTGATCCCGGTGGGCGAACACATGGCTGCATTACTGGGACATAACGTTGAAATGGTCAAGGACTGGGTCAATGGCGTTGGCGAAATGCACAACGGCGAGGTTGTTCTGTGCGAGAACGTGCGCTTCAACAAGGGCGAGAAGAAGAATGACGAGGAGTTGTCCAGGAAGATGGCTGCCCTCTGCGATATTTTTGTGATGGATGCCTTTGGTACGGCGCATCGTGCACAGGCGTCCACGCATGGCGTGGCAAAATATGCGCCGGTTGCCTGTGCCGGGCCGTTGCTTGCCGGGGAACTCGAGGCACTGGGCAAGGCGCTGGATAATCCGCAGCGTCCCATGGCAGCGATCGTTGGTGGTTCCAAAGTGTCAACCAAGCTTACGGTGCTTGAATCACTCTCCGGCGTTGTGGACCAGTTGATTCCCGGCGGTGGCATTGCCAATACTTTTATTGCGGCCTGCGGGCACAATGTTGGCAAATCTCTCTACGAAGAAGATCTGATCCCCGAGGCCAAACGTCTCATGGAGGCCGCAAGGGCCAAGGGTGGTGAAATTCCTGTGCCGACAGATGTTGTTGTTGGCAAGGAGTTTTCCGAATCCGCCAAGGCGACGGTAAAGAAGGTCGAAGACGTAGAGGATGACGACATGATCTTCGATATCGGCCCGGAAACCGCAGCCCGGTTTGCTGACATGATGAAAAGTGCCGGTACCATCGTCTGGAATGGTCCGGTCGGCGTATTCGAATTTGACCAGTTCGGGGAAGGCACCAAAACGCTGGGTCTGGCGATCGCGGAATCTGCTGCATTTTCAATTGCCGGGGGCGGCGATACGCTGGCAGCCGTAGACAAGTACGGTATTGAAGACAGGGTGTCCTATATTTCTACTGGCGGTGGTGCGTTTCTTGAATTCCTGGAAGGCAAGAAGTTGCCTGCAGTCGCCATTCTGGAAGAACGCGCAAAGTAGCCTGCAAGCACCAGTACACATTGTTCTTTTACAGCAAGATAGCCTGAGCCGATGCCAAGACGTACCAAGATCGTTGCAACCCTTGGTCCGGCCACGGACAAGCAGGATGTCCTGGATGAGATGATTCAGGCGGGTATGGATGTTGTCAGGGTGAATTTTTCTCACGGTACCCCTGAAGATCACATAAGCCGTGCTGAGAAAGTACGTAACCGTGCCCGTGCGCATGGCCACCAGGTGGGGCTGCTGGCTGACCTGCAGGGTCCCAAGATTCGCATTGAACGTTTCCGGGAAGGAATGATACGCCTTGAAAAGGATGATCATTTTATTCTTGATGCCGGACTGGCTGCTGAAGCAGGTACCAGCGAACGGGTTGGTGTTACCTACAAGACACTCCCGAATGATGTGGGCCGCGGCGACACCCTGCTCCTCGATGATGGCCTGCTGGTTTTATGGGTAGAAGAGGTTTCCGATTTCGAAGTGCACTGCCGGGTCCTGGTTGGCGGCAAGCTGACAAACAGCAAGGGGCTTAACCGCCTGGGTGGTGGGCTGTCAGCCGCCCCGATGACGAGCAAGGATCGCGAGGACATCAAGGTCGCGGCTGCCATGGGCGCCGATTATGTCGCCGTGTCATTCCCGCGTTCCGCGGATGATATTCATGAGGCGCGCGAGTTGTTGCGTGAGGCCGGCGGGCATGGTGGTATCGTGGCCAAAATCGAGCGCGCAGAGGCACTCGATGCGCTGGAAGAAATCATCGAGACGTCAGATGCCGTAATGATTGCCCGTGGCAATCTAGGTGTGGAGATCGGTGATGCAGAACTGCCGGCCGTGCAGAAAAAGATCATAAAGATTGCGCGATCACTTGATCGTGTCGTGATTACTGCCACCCAGATGATGCAATCCATGGTCGAGAACCCGATACCTACACGTGCAGAGGTTTTCGATGTGGCCAATGCCGTAATCGATGGCACTGATGCCGTGATGCTCTCGGCCGAGACGGCCGCCGGGCAATACCCCGCCAAGGTGATCGAGGCGATGGACCGTATCTGTGCCGGTGCCGAGCGCCAGCGTATTAAGTCCGTGTCCGAGCGTCGCATTAATATTCGTTTCAA
>Ga0316191_10000095_pt1 | contig 45922 bp, 40 predicted proteins | sample Eddworburr2cm_MG_FD_204928 | JGI IMG/M metagenome (GOLD analysis project Ga0316191, IMG submission 204928) | Coastal sediment microbial communities from Maine, United States - Eddy worm burrow 2 cm | ecosystem: Environmental > Aquatic > Marine > Coastal > Sediment | place: USA: Maine...
ACAAGACACTGTGGACGGTCACCGAGGATGGAGAGGAAATTGTCGTTGATAAGGAGCCACAGACCGGCGCATGGAGACGCTTCAGTGCGTGGTTCCAGCGCATTGTCCCGAGGAGCCAGCTCTGATCAGCGTACGAGCGGCCGCCGGCCGAGATCGCGGCGAATCGCCGCTCCTACTGGACCGAGTCTGGGCTTGGGACGACGTTGTTAGCGAACAGGCGTTCCACGTCGACCGCATCGAAGTGACGGCGGTGACCGCAGTATTCACAGATGACCTCGATGCCGCCCTGCTCGGCGAGCGTCTCGCGCGCCTCGTCTTCGCCCAGCATCCTCAGGACATCTTCGGTCTTGGGTGCTGAGCAACGGCAACGGAAGTTGACCACACGCGGTTCGTAAACACGGACATCGTCCTCGGCAAATAACTTGCCGATCAATTCGAGGCCGGCCTCCCCCTCGAAATCCCTCGGAGCGAGGGTCTCGATCAGGAACTTCAGTCGATTCCAGTCGTCCTCATCGATTGGCTGACCGGCGACCTGCTGCAAGAGGATACCGGCAGCCAACTCCTCGCTGGCCAGTAGCACAATGTGACTCGGCACCTGCACAGACCGCGAGAAATAATGTTCGAGGCTCGCGGCGAGGGACTCTTCGGCTATCTCTACGATGCCCTGGTAGGGCCGCTCCCCGTTGTCCACGGTAACGGCGCAATGCGCGCCAGTCGTCAGCTCTGAGAAATTCGCTGCTGTCTTGTCGGTATCGGCCACCGCCATACCCCGCATTTCCAGGTCGCTCGTGCATTGCATGACAAGCATCTGTAATGCACTGGGGCTCTGGATCTGAAGTGTGATCGCACCATCGAACTTCAGGCTTTGCGCGATAAGTCCGGTCGCCGCAGCCGCATGACCGAGCGTCTCTGTGAACAGCTGGTCATAATCGTGGTCGCGCAACATGCGCTGCCACGACTGCGACATGTGGATCAGGGCACCACGGACGGGAAGCGACTCGAAGCCGAATGGAGTAACAGTATCGGCCGCCATGGCTAGCCGCTTAGCTTGGCTTTCAAGATCTGGTTAACCTGCCCCGGGTTGGCCTTGCCCCTGGTTTCCTGCATGACCTTGCCGACAAAAAAGCCGATCAGCTTGTCTTTGCCTGCCTTGTACTCGGCAACCTGCCCCGGGTTCGCTTCGATGACCTTGTCGACGACCGCTTCGATCGCCGACGTATCCGTGATCTGCTTGAGACCCTTGGCCTCGATCACGTCATCGGCGGAACCCTCGCCGTCCCACATCGCTTCGAAAACCTGCTTCGCGATCTTGCCCGAGATGGTGTTGTCGTGAATACGTGTGAGTAATCCCGCCAGGTCTACGGCAGAGATCTTGCTGTCGGCAATATCCAGGCCGTCCTTGTTTAACGCGCCTGACAAATCGCCCACGACCCAGTTCGCGACGAGTTGCGCTTTCGCATCGGTCGCCGCTGCGGCTGCCTCGAAATAATCGGCGGCCGGGCGCGAACTTGTCAGGATCGCCGCGTCGTCCTTCTTGAGCTCGTAGTCGGCGACAAAACGTTGCTGCTTGGCGTCGGGCAGTTCGGGCAACTGACCCCGAACTGACTCGATGTACTCTGCGGTGATCTCAACCGGAAGCAAATCAGGATCCGGGAAGTAGCGATAGTCGTTCGCCTCTTCCTTCGATCGCATCGCGCGCGTCTCATCCCTGTCGGAATCGTAAAGGCGCGTTTCCTGCACCACTTCGCCGCCATCTTCGATCAGTTCAATCTGGCGCTCGACCTCGAAGTTGATTGCCTTCTCCACGAAGCGGAAGGAATTCAGGTTCTTGATCTCGGCACGGGTGCCGAATTCTTCCTGCCCCTTCGGTCGCACGGATACGTTGGCGTCGCAACGGAAGGAGCCTTCCTGCATGTTGCCATCGGAGATTCCGAGGTAGCGCACAATCGTGTGGATCTTGCGCATGTACGCAACCGCTTCTTTCGCGGACCGGATGTCCGGCTCGGAAACGATTTCCAAAAGTGGCGTACCCGCCCGGTTCAGGTCGATGCCCGACGACTTGTCGAGCCCTTCGTGAATGGACTTGCCAGCATCTTCTTCAAGATGCGCACGTGTAATACCGATGCGTTTGTCATTACCGTCGGCATCCGTGATGAACAATTCACCGTGCTCGACGATCGGCAGCTCGAACTGGCTTATCTGGTAGCCCTTCGGCAAATCCGGGTAGAAGTAGTTCTTGCGCGCAAACACCGAGCGCTGCGCCACGGTCGCGTTCACCGACAAACCGAACATGGCCGCCATGTGCACGACTTCCTTGTTCAGAACCGGCAAAACGCCTGGGTAGCCAAGGTCGACCAGGCAGGCCTGCGTGTTTGGCTCCGCCCCATATGCTGTTGATGCAGCAGAGAAAATTTTGGACTTTGTCGCGAGCTGCGTGTGAATCTCGAGACCGATGACGACTTCCCAACCGGCGCTCACTTGAACACCTCCGGGCAGGCAGTATGCCAGTCGGTTGCCTGCTGGTAGGCATGGGCGCAGCGCAGCAGCGCACTCTCGTCGAAATGATGGCCGACCAGGTGTAACCCGACCGGCAGGTCGTTCACGAAGCCACAGGGCACCGACATGGCCGGGAAACCACCGAGATTCGCGCCGATTGTGTAGATATCGTTGAGGTACATCGTGATCGGATCATCGACCATGTCGCCGAGCTTGAATGCGGTCGTTGGCGCGGTCGGTCCTGCAATGACATCGACTTCCTCAAATGCCTTCTTGAAATCGTCGGCGATCAGGTGTCGCACCTGCTGCGCCTTCAAGTAGTACGCGTCGTAGTACCCTGCGGACAAAACGTAGGTGCCCGTCATGATGCGGCGCTTCACTTCGTCGCCGAAACCTTCGCCGCGACTGCGGCAGTAAAGGTCGAACAGGTCCTCGGCATTTTCCGCGCGATGACCGAAGCGCACGCCGTCGAAGCGTGACAGGTTCGACGAACACTCGGCCGGCGCAACGACGTAATAGGTCGGCACCGAGTAATCGATGTTCGGCATGTCGACCTCTATGGCCGTCGCACCGAGGGATTCGATGACCGCGATCGCGTCTTTCACCCGGGCGCCGCAATCGGCATCCAGACCTTCGTCAAAATGCTGGCGAACAATACCGATCTTCAGCCCCTTGATGGACTCGCCAAGCGCGGCCGCGTAATCCGGAGCCGGTTTATCGATGCAGGTCGAATCGCGCTCATCAAAACCCGCCATGACGCCAAGCAACCTGGCCGCGTCCTCGGCCGAGCGCGTGATTACACCTGCCTGGTCGAGGCTGGATGCGAACGCAATCATGCCGTAGCGAGACACACGGCCATAGGTCGGTTTGATACCCACCGTTCCTGTCAGCGCAGCAGGCTGGCGAATCGAACCGCCGGTATCGGTGGCCGTAGCGCCTGGTGCGAAACGCGCCGCGACCGCCGCCGCCGACCCGCCTGACGAGCCGCCGGGTGAACGCTCAAGATCCCACGGGTTGTTTACCGGGCCGAAGTAGCTGGTTTCATTCGATGAGCCCATCGCGAACTCATCCATGTTGGCCTTGCCAAGCACGACCGCACCGGCATCGGCCAGCCGTTCGACGATCGTTGCGTCATACGGCGAGATAAAATTGTCGAGCATTTTCGAGCCGCAGGTCGTCCTGACGCCCCGCGTGCAAAAAATATCCTTGTGGATAATCGGCAAGCCATTTAACGCCCCGGCTTTTCCGGCGGCACGATCGGCGTCGGCCCTGGCCGCCGCAGCGAGCGCCTGCTCCCCCGTGACGGTCAGGAGCGCATTGAGCGTGTCATTGTGCGCCGCGATACGGTCGAGCAACGTCTGGGTCAGCTCTACAGACGTATATTCGCCGCTATCCAGACCGGCTGACAGCTCGGTCATCGTTTTCGTATGCAGGTCCATCACTCGATGACCTTGGGCACGAGATAGAGCCCGTCCGAGACGGACGCCGCGTTCTCCTGGTAGCGATCCCGATCGTTTGGCTCGGTCACCACATCCGGGCGCAGCCGCTGAGCGATATCAAGCGGGTGCGCCATCGGGATGACACCGCTCGTATCGGCCTCCGACAGGTGGGCGACGAAATCGACGATTTTTGAGAGTTTTTCGACGCTCTCAGCGTACTCGTCTTCGCCTAATTTGAGTCGCGCCAGCGTCGCAATTTGCTGGACCTGATCTTTGTCGAGTGACACGGTATTTTTCCGGTGTTTTCAGTGATATCTGTATCGCCCGCCGCAGCGGGCACGCATTATTACACGGCGCCTTGTGGAATGTCCTGCGCATTGTTAGATTACGCCGTTAATCCTGTTTCGAGACACTGTCCCGCATGTTTAAGAATATCCTGGGTTATTTTTCCAATGACCTTTCCATCGATCTTGGCACTGCCAACACCCTGATTTACTCGCGGGGGCATGGCATCGTGCTCGACGAACCGTCCGTTGTGGCTATTCGTGAAGACTCCGGCCGAGGCGGCCGCGTCGTGGAAGCCGTCGGCATGGAAGCCAAGAACATGCTCGGACGCACGCCAGGCAATATCACGGCAATTCGGCCGCTGAAAGACGGCGTAATCGCCGATTTCACGGTCACCGAGAAGATGCTGCAGCATTTCATCCGCAAAGCGCACTCGTCGCGGTACTTTCGGCCGAGTCCGCGCGTGTTGATCTGCGTACCGTACGGGTCGACCCAGGTTGAGCGCCGCGCGATTCGCGAGTCGGCCGAAGGCGCAGGCGCGCGCAAGGTACACCTTATAGATGAACCGATGGCCGCGGCCATTGGGGCCGGCATGCCCGTACACGAGGCGCGCGGCTCAATGGTCCTCGATATCGGCGGCGGCACCTCGGAAGTCGCGGTTATCTCGCTGAACGGTATCGTCTACGCAGCATCGGTGCGTATCGGTGGTGACCGCTTCGATGAGGCTATTACCAACTACGTGCGCCGCAATTACGGCATCCTGATCGGTGAGGCGACGGCCGAGCGCATCAAGCACGAGATCGGGTCGGCGTTCCCGGGACAGGAGGTCCTCGAGATCTCGGTCAAGGGCCGCAACCTCTCCGAGGGCGTGCCTCGCAGCTTCACGCTGAACTCGAATGAAATCCTCGAAGCCCTGCAGGAACCCTTGCAGGGTATCGTCGGCGCCGTCAAGGAAGCCCTGGAGCAGACACCGCCTGAGCTGGGTGCGGACGTTGCGGAACGGGGCATCGTACTGACCGGCGGTGGCGCAATGCTGCGCGACCTCGACAAACTTCTGATGGAAGAGACTGGATTGCCCGTGGTAATTGCAGACGACCCGTTGACTTGCGTTGCCCGTGGCGGCGGCCGGGTCATCGAGCTCATTGATGAGCACGGTCCCGCTGTATTCGGACTGGAGTAGGCCTCCGGTTCGGGGCTAACGATGGTCGCGTCCCGGGGAAATGACTCGAATCCAGCCCGCATCCCGGCGCTGGGTCTGAGATTTCTTGCCCTTGTCCTCGTCAGCATCCTGCTGATGTATCTCGATCACCGCGAGAACCATCTCGACGGTATTCGCCGTGGCATTGGTGCCGCCGTGTACCCTCTGCGCCTCGCGGTCGACGCACCCGTGCGTCTCTGGGGATGGCTTGGCGACTCCACGACCTCGCGCAATGAACTCGAACTCGAACTGGGCCGCCTGCACGCCGAGCGCCTGCTGACCAATGCTCGTCTGCAGCGGCTGACGGCGCTCGAAGCCGAAAACGCCAGGCTGCGTGCGCTGCTGGATGCTCGCTCACGCGTTCGCGATGAAGTCCGTGTTGCGGAAATCATGGCGGTTAACGCCAATCCCTACGAACACAACCTGGTCATCGACATCGGCAGCCGGGACGGCGTCTATGACGGCCAGGCGATCGTCGATGCCGATGGCGTCGTCGGCCAGGTGATCGAAACGGGCGTGATGACAGCACAAGCCGTGCTCATCAGCGACGCCGACCACGCGCTGCCCGTCGAAGTGAATCGCAACGGCCTGCGGACGATCGCCGTGGGGACCGGCGAAATCGACCAACTCGATCTCCCATTCCTGCCGAACAACGCGGATATCCGCGCCGGCGACCTCCTGGTTACATCGGGCCTGGGCGGCGCATTTCCGGCTGGCTACCCGGTTGCGGTCGTCAACTCGGTAACACGTATTCCACAAGAACCCTTTGCCGATGTGACGGCGACTCCGTCTGCCGCGCTCGACCAGGTCCGGGAAGTAATGCTCATCTGGTCCAGGCCAACGGTTGTTCGGGAGGAAGCCGATGAGTAGAGATCGGACATCCCGCCGTTTGCCCGTCATTATCACGCTCGTGGTGGGCCTGATGCTCACGATAATGCCGCTGCCCGAGTCAATCCGGGCATTCCGCCCTGACTGGCTGGCGTTGCTTATGATCTTCTGGGCAATGCAGCTGCCGCGCACCTGGAGTGTCGGCTCCGCCTGGGTCGTGGGCATCGTGCTCGACGTGTCTTACGGCACGCTGCTCGGCCAGCATGCGCTGGCACTGTGCTTTATCGTTTTCATTACCGTACGCTTTCACCTGCTTATGCGCGTGTTTCCCTTGTCACAATTGTCGGCAACGGTTTTCGCTTTGCTGGCGATCTACCAGTTCCTGCTGTTCTGGATTAACGGAGTCGCGGGCGTCGTGGCGCCGGCGACCGCATACTGGGGGCCCGTCATTACGGGCACGCTGCTCTGGCCGTTCCTGTTCATGTTCCTGTCGGGAGTGAGATACCGGGCACGGTCGGGAGACTAGCCATGGTCTCAGCGACGTCCAAATGAGCGCACTCCTTTCCCCAATCAAAGATATCCATTCGGAGCGCCGCCTGTTCATTGCCCGAGTGGTTCTGTCAGTCGTGGTGTCCCTGCTGCTCATGGGCACGGTCGTCGCGAGACTCGTACAGCTGCAGGTGGTCGACCACAAGCTGTTCGCGGAGAAATCTCAGGGCAACCGCGTGCGTATCGAACCCGTGCCACCAATTCGTGGCCTGGTCTTTGACCGCAAGGGCCGGGTCATTGCCCAGAATCTCCCCGCCTACCAGCTCGAACTCATTCCGGAGCAGGTTGCAGACATCGATGACACGCTAAATCGCCTGGCTGCCATCAACCTGATCGAGTTCGAGGACATAGAGCGCTTCAAGGAGCTGAGTCGCAGTGGTCCAAGATTCAAGCCGGTTACACTCGAGTTCCGACTTAGTGATGAGGAGATCGCCAATTTCGCGATCCAGCGTCCCCGTTTCCCGGGCGTCGATTTTCGGCCGCGTCTTGTGCGTCACTATCCGGATGGCGCAGCCGTGGCCCATGCGGTCGGCTATGTTGGCGCCCTGAGTACCAATGATCTGCAGCGCCTCGACCCGGCTGCCTATGCGGGCACTTCGCACACCGGCAAGACCGGCGTCGAGAGCAGCTACGAGTCAGATCTGCATGGCGATGCGGGATACCGACACCTTATCGCCAACGCCCGGGGGCGCCAGGTCCCGAGCCGTGCCAGCGAGTTGCTTGATACGTTGCCCGACGACCTGACACCTGCGCCGGGCGAGAACGTGTACCTCAGCATCGATCTTGACCTGCAGATGATCGCGACCAAGGCACTCGAAGGCCGACGCGGCGCACTTGTGGCGATCGATCCGTGGACCGGCGAGATTCTCGCGCTCGTCAGCGCTCCGTCGTTCGATCCGAACCTGTTCGCGGTTGGCATGTCGACGCAGCAATACCGTGAGCTGCGGGACAATCCCGATCGCCCGCTGTTCAATCGTGCCGTGCGCGGCACTTATCCACCCGGTTCGACGATCAAACCGATGCTGGCGCTTGCGGCACTCGAAACCGGCGCAACGAATTTGACGCGCAAGACTCTGTGCCGGGGCTATTTCCAGTTGCCCGGGGATGAGCATCGCTATCGCGACTGGAAGCCCGAGGGCCACGGCCCGGTCGACCTGCATGATGCGATTGCGCAATCCTGCGACGTGTACTTTTACGAAATCAGCCGTGAGGTCGGTATCGACGCGATGCACGACTACCTGGACCGATTCGGCCTGGGCACCAAGACGGGCATTGATCTCGACAGCGAAAGCTCAGGGCTGGTGCCTTCAAAGGAGTGGAAGCGGTCAGCGTTTCGGAATCGCGACGACCAGCGCTGGTATCACGGCGAGACGGTCATCGCATCCATTGGCCAGGGCTACATGCTTGCGTCGCCATTACAGCTGGCGTCTGCCGCGGCCGCTTTGGCCACGCGCGGCCAGCGCTATCGTCCGCATATCGTCGCCGCGATCGAGGATGCCTTGACGAACGAACGCCGCATCATCGCCCCCGAACGCCTGCCAGATGTGGAAATCAGCAATGAGTTCTACTGGTCGACCGTAGTTGGCGCGATGCATGACGTCATGCAAGGGCCACGAGGCACGGCACGCGCCGTCGGGACAGGTGCGCCGTACGAAATGGCCGGTAAAAGTGGAACGGCCCAGGTTGTCTCAATCGCCCAGGACGAAGAGTACGACGATGCCGAGCTCGAAGAAAGGCAGCGCGACCACGCATTATTCATCTCATTTGCACCGTACGACAATCCACGCATAGCGGTCGCGCTCATCGTCGAAAATGGCGAGAGTGGTAGTGGCGTCGCGGCGCCGATTGCCAGGTCCATCATGGATGCTTACCTCGGGTTCGGTGACGATGCGTCTTAGCGATACCCAACGACTGCTAATGCCGAAGGCCGCGCCATTGTCGGACTTCGGACTGATCATGCGTCGCCTGCACATTGACGGACCTTTGCTGGTCGCACTGCTGCTCATCAGCTGTTTCGGCCTGTTCGTGCTCTACAGCGCCGTCGGTGAAAGTAACCGCCTGCTGATGAACCAGGTTGTTCGCCTCGGTGTCGCGTTCGTCGCCATGCTAATCGTGGCGCAGCTGCCTCCCGATTTCCTCCGGCGATGGACACCGTGGGGCTATTTCGCCGGTCTTCTGCTGCTGATTCTCGTCCTGACCAAAGGTGACGTTGGCCAGGGTGCGCGGCGCTGGCTCGATCTTGGTATCCGTTTCCAGCCCTCTGAGGCGATGAAACTCGGCGTACCGATGATGACTGCCTGGTACCTGCACGACCGGCAGATCCCGCCCAGGCTAGGACATCTCGCAATTATTGCCGTCATGATCGCGGTACCAACCCTGATGATTGCGAAACAGCCCGACCTCGGTACGGCGTTGCTCATCGCCGCCTCGGGCGTAATCGTTATCGTGCTCGCCGGTATGTCGTTCCGGCTCATGCTTGGCCTCGGCGTACTGGCCGTACCCGGCGCGATGCTGCTCTGGACTTTCATGCAGGACTACCAAAAACAGCGCGTGCTGACGCTACTCAATCCGGACAGCGATCCGCTCGGCGCCGGCTACAACATCATCCAGTCGAAGATCGCGATCGGTTCGGGCGGCCTGTTCGGCAAGGGTTGGACCAACGGTTCGCAAGCCCAGCTCGAGTTTCTTCCCGAGCGTGATACCGATTTTATTTTCGCTGTTCTCGGTGAAGAGTTTGGACTATTCGGGGTGCTGACCCTCCTGGTTCTGTATCTGTTCGTCGTCGGCCGAGGGCTTTACATCGCCACACAGGCGCATGACACCTACTCTCGCCTGCTCGCGGGCTCGATAAGTCTCACGTTCATGGTTTATGTGTTCGTGAACACGGCCATGGTCACGGGTCTGGTGCCCGTCGTTGGTGTCCCATTGCCCCTCGTGTCCTTCGGCGGCACCTCGATGGTGACGCTGATGGCTGGTTTCGGTATTCTGATGTCCATCCATTCGCACCGTAAATTGTTGCCGCATTAATGAAAAAACACCTTCTCGCCGTCGCGGCAATCTTCGTTCTCTCCGTTTCCTGCTCCAATGCGGCCGACAAGACCTTCGTCGACATCACACAACCCAACGTGGTGGCCTTTATCGATGAGATGGTCACATCGCAGGGCTTTGACCGCGATGCCCTCTCCGACGTGCTCGCCAAAGCGGAAATCAAGCCGGTAATTATCGAGAAGATATCCACACCAGCCGAACGCAAACTGAGCTGGGGCGAATATCGCAAGATCTTCATTACAAAGGAGCGCATCGCTGCTGGCACGACGTTCTGGCTCGAAAATCGCGAGATGCTCGAGCGCATTCAAAAAGAGTCCGGTGTCTCGATTGAGATGATCGTCGGTATCATCGGCGTAGAAACCTACTACGGTCGTATTACGGGCAGGGATCGCGTTCTCGATGCGCTCGCGACGCTCGCGTTCGACTATCCGCCACGGTCGAAGTTTTTCCGTAACGAACTGATGCAATTCCTGATTCTCGCGCGGGAAGAAGAAATTGATCCGGCCGTACCGCAAGGTTCGTATGCCGGCGCAATGGGCCGACCCCAATTCATGCCGTCGAGTTTTCGCGCCTACGCGGTCGATGCATCCGGCGACGGCAAGCGCGACATCTGGAACAACTGGGCGGATGTGGCGGGCAGCGTTGCCAACTACTTCGTCGAGCATGGCTGGCGAAGCGACGAGGAAGTCGTTGCACAAGCATCGCTGAGTAGTCGCTGGGAAGGACCTGTTCCCGAACCAAAGAACAAACTGAGCGCAAACGGCACGGTTGAATCACTGAGTAAGAAAGGGGTCGTGTTCGCGACGAATCTCCCTGCCGACAGCAAGGCCGAATTGCTCAGTTACGAAGGGGATGATGGCAAGGAACTCTGGGTGGGCTTTCACAACTTCTTCGTCATAACCAGGTACAACCGCAGTGCCATGTACGGACTGGCTGCATACCAACTCGGTCAGGAAATCGCCAGCAAGGTCGCCGCCGATGCGGACTAGGTTGCCGTTACTGGCAATCGTCATGTTGGGCATACTCGCTGTCGCCAGCTGTGGCGGCAACAAGACCAAAGATGACGGGCCGCCCGGGAGCACGCGTATACCCGACCTGCCCGATGACGCCGTTCCTCGTCCGGAGGCGCGCAGCAAGTACGGCAACGGCCCCGTCTACGAGGTCTTTGGAAAACGCTACACGGTGATGCCATCGGGTTCCGGTTACCAGGAGCGTGGCGTTGCCTCCTGGTATGGCAAGAAGTTCCACGGCAACCTGACCTCTAACCGCGAAGTCTACGATATGTACGCAATGACCGCCGCGCACAAGACATTGCCATTGCCGACTTACGTACGCGTGCGCAACCTGAGCAACAACAAGTCGATCGTTGTGCGCGTCAACGACCGGGGCCCGTTCGTGCATAACCGGATTATCGATCTGTCGTATGCAGCAGCGATCAAGCTCGACATGATTACGGACGGTACGAGCCTGGTTGAAGTAACAGCCATCAGCTTTGACCCGCCGCAGGGTGATCGCCCTGTTCGGGTTAGCTCACCCGCATCAGCGGGCAACGGGTCCACGCAGCCTGTGGACACGTCCAACCAGATCTATGTGCAGGTCGGCGCTTTTGGCGATCGCTCCAACGCCGAGCGTCGCCTGGGCGAGCTTTCGCTCGCCGGGATCGGCGATGCGTTCATCCATGAAGAGCGCTCAAGCGACCGGGTACTCTATCGAGTCCGCATCGGCCCGGTCGCTGGCGTCGTACAGTACGATGTCATCGTCGATGATCTCGAAGCCATGGGAATCACCGACCCGTACCTTATTAGTGAATAGCCGCGTACAATACGCGCCCAATCTCTCCGCCACATTGTTCAGAGCCCACATGATCATACGTTTGTCCCGCGCACTCCTCGTTCTTGTTTTCGTATTTACATCAAGTGCTTACGCCCAGTCCTCCATGCCGGCCCCGGCTGCACCGATCATCGGTGCCAAAAGTTACCTCGTTGTAGACGCGACGACCGGGAAGGAGTTGGCCTCGCTTGACCCCGATACGCCGCTGGCACCAGCGAGCCTGACCAAGATCATGACAACCTATGTGGTCTTCACCGCACTGAAGCAAGGCCAGATCAGCCTCGAAGACGAAGTCACCATTTCCGAGAAAGCCTGGCGCATGCCCGGCTCACGCATGTTCGTTGAAGTCGGCAAGCGCGTGGCGATCGAGGACTTGCTGATGGGAATGATTGTTCAGTCCGGCAACGATGCGAGTGTCGCCCTGGCGGAACACATCGCCGGCACCGAAGGCGTTTTTGCGGAGATGATGAACCAGTACGCGCAACAACTGGGGATGTATTCAAGTAATTTTCTGAACGCGACCGGCATGCCCGCCGAGGGCCATGTAACGACGGCTCGCGACCTGGCTACGCTGGCACGCGCTGTTATCGAAGAGTTCCCCGAATACTATCCCTGGCACGCGGTTAAAGACTTCACTTTCAACGACATCAAGCAGGACAACCGCAACTCGCTATTGTGGCGTGATCCGTCGGTCGATGGACTGAAGACCGGCCATACGGAAGATGCCGGGTATTGCCTCGTTTCCTCGGCATTGCGCGACAACATGCGTGTGATCTCTGTTGTCATGGGTACGTCGAGCACCAAGGCGCGCACGGATGGAAGCCAGGCATTGCTTAATTACGCCTTCCGTTTCTTCGAGACACGGCTGCTTTTCAAAGCAGGCGAAGAAGTCGCGACGACGCGTGTATGGAAATCGGCGAATGAGACATCGCGACTTGGCGTACTCGAAGACCTCTACATTACGGTTCGCCGTGGCACGTACGACCAACTCGAATCGACACTCGACATCCCGGCCGTTGTCGAGGCGCCCGTGGCCGCCGGACAGCCTGTTGCCGAACTCAAGATCACCTCTGGCGAGGATGTGATTTTGAGCGCTCCGTTGCGCGCCCTCGACGACAATCCCGCGGGTTCGTTTTGGCAGCGCACAAAGGACAGCGTCAGCCTCTGGTTTGAGTAGTTATGACTGAAGAATCCGTCATCGAATTTCCCACCGAGTTTCCTATCAAGTTGATGGGGCGCAACACACCGGAGTTTCCGGCGATTGCCCGTGCGCTCGTCGAGACACATGCTGGCGCGGTGAGCGACGACGCGGTGCAGACAGCCACCAGCAGTAACGACCGCTTCGTCTCGGTCACGGTGACAATCACCGCAACGAGCCAGCAACAGCTCGACGCCATCTACCAGGACGCCACGGACCACGAAGACGTCCTGATGGCGTTGTGAAAACCCGCTTTCGCGGCCGGCAGGACTACGTGCCCCTGTGGCACGAGATGCGGGATTTCACAGATACGCGCGACGCAGACACACCGGATGAAATCTGGTTTTGCGAACACCCGCCTGTCTTCACACTCGGCCTGAACGCCGCCAAAGAACACCTGCTCGCGCCGGGCGACATCCCGGTCGTACAGATCGATCGCGGCGGGCAGGTTACGTTTCACGGGCCGGGCCAGCTAATGATCTACCCATTGATCGACATCCGCCGTGCCAACATTGGCGTGCGCCGTCTTGTCACGGCACTTGAGCAGAGCGTGGTCGACCTTGCCGCCGAGTATGACGTCAATGCAGCGGCTCGAGCCGATGCGCCTGGCGTCTATGTTGATGGCAGAAAGCTGGCCAGCGTCGGGCTCCGGATTCGCCGCGGTGCGAGCTTCCACGGCATGGCGCTCAATGTCGAAATAGACCTCGAGCCCTTCTCACGCATCAACCCCTGCGGCTACGAAGAACTGGAAATGACCGACCTGCACCGACTGGGAGTCGCTCTGCAACTCGAGGAAACAGCGGAGAAAATAACGCCGCATTTCCTGCGACACCTGGCTATTCGCCTACCTCGGCAATAAGCGCTGCCAGTCGTTCCGGGGTTCCTGCATCCGCCCAGAGTCCCTCATAGAGTGAACCCGACAATTGACCGCGATCAGCCGCCTCGCGCAGCATCGGCGCGATAGAAAATCGCCCGGCTTCGCAGCGATCGAAAAATTCAGGCCGGTAAACTGCGACGCCGCTGAACGTGTAGGCCGCATCCGTTCCATTGCGGATGAGTCCCGCCTCGATATTGAAATCGCCGTTATCCCGATAGCCGGGCGTTGGCACCATCACAAGATGCCCGACACATTCGTCACCAAGTGTCACATCGGGTATCGGCATAGCGGTGTAGATGTCGGCGTTAACAACGAGGAACGGCTCGTTGCCGAGCAGTGGTAACGCCTTATGAATGCCGCCGCCGGTTTCGAGAATATCGTCGCCTTCCTGGCTGTAGAGAACTTCGAGTCCGTACTGCGATCCTGAGCCCACGCGCTCAGCGATCCTGTCACCCAGCCAACCGAGATTGATCACGACGGTTCTAATGCCGGCAGACCTCACGTTTTCGAGATGACGTTCGAGCAGACTCTGTCCGCCAACTTCGATCAGCGGCTTGGGCGTTTCGTCCGTCACTGGCCGCAGGCGCTCGCCGCGGCCGGCCGCAAGTATCATTGCCTTCATGGTGTAGCCTTCAATCCTGGCAGAACGCGATCCTCGATCAGGTTGATCAGGAAACCGAGTTCCTCGTAGCGGCTGCCGAGATCGACGATGTACGACAACGTGCGGGGAATATCGGCGAGGTAGCCGGGCTTGCCATCACGATGATTGAGCCGCGCGAAAATCCCGGCGGCTTTCAGATGCCGTTGTGCGCCCATGAGTTCAAAGTAGCGCCGGAACTGATCTTCGTCGATACGGTCGCACGCCGACAGTTCGATGGCTTTGAAGAAGTCGAGCGCCCATTGCCACACCTGCTCGGCCGGCCATTTCACGTAACAGTCTTTCAACAACGACGCCAGGTCGTAGGTGAACGGACCCTCGACCGCATCCTGAAAATCGAGGATGCCCGGATTACCCTGGTCCGTCAGCATCAGGTTGCGCGCATGATAATCACGATGCACGAACACTTGTGGCTGATCGAGTGCATTCGCCACGAGAACATCGCAGCAATCCTGCCACGCGTGTTCCTCTTCCTCTGTCAGCGAAATTCCCAGGTGGGTGCCGCAGAGCCAGTCGTGAAACAGCGAGACTTCGAAGCGCAACAGCTCGTCATCGTACGGGGGCAACAGGCCCTGGTATGCGGTGCCCCGACGTTGCATCGTCGAAAGAGCTGTCAGAGCATCGCTGTACAACGCTGGCGCGATGGATGCGTCGTGTTGCAGCTCTCCCAGGTACTGCCGCGAGCCGAGATCGCTGAGCAACAGGAACCCTTCCTCGAGGTTGGCCTCGATTATCCGCGGCGCATTGAGGTGCATCGCTTCGAGGTAGCCCGCGATCCGCACGAATGGCAAGCAGTCTTCCTGCCCTGGCGGCGCATCCATCACGATGAAACTACCCGGTCCTGACTGCACTCGAAAGTAGCGACGAAAACTCGCGTCGGCCGACGCTGGTACGGGTTCGCTGCCCGCAACGGCGTCAATACCGCTCGTCCAGGATTTCAGAGCGGCCAGGCGGGCGTCCGCCGGGATTGTGGAAGGGTCGATTACAGCTCTCCGTAACGCGTTGAAGCACTTCACAAACTATGCGAAGGTAACAAATACCAATGCTTGATAACATCCCGTTCACGCAAGTCCCGGCCCAAACCTGACCGGACCAACGTTTTGTCTGCTAAACCACTGATCCTAGCCTGCACACTGCTGGCCGTGACACATGCGCACGGCGAGGATGAGTTATCGTGTGGCGTTTCGCTCGGGCGACCGCTGGCGATCGACTCGCAATTGCGTGATGTCGTACTGGATGATCCGGAGACAATCCAGCTGGAAGCGGGCCAGTTCGAGGCGCAGATGGGCGATAACCCGACTGCGAGCATGAGCGGCGGCGTCCTGCTTCGGCGGGACGACAAAATCGCCGGTGCTGACTCGGCACACTATGACCCGGAGCAGCGCGCGCTGTTTCTGCAGGGTGGCGTTCGTTACGAGGATCCGGGCACGCAGATCGTGAGCCGCTCGGCCGAGTTCGGCTACGACATGGGACGCATTCGCTTCGATGGCGCCGAGTTCTCACTGGGCAGCAACAATTCTCGTGGCGCCGCGGATTTACTCGAGATCAACCAGAACGGCACGCTTACTCTCGGCGGCGTGGAGTACACGACCTGCCCGCCGGATTCGGAAGACTGGCTGATCGAAGGCAAGTCGATCACGCTTGATACGAACTCGGGTGTCGGCACCGCCAGGGGAATGAAACTGCGGTTCAAGGGCGTGCCGATTCTTTACCTTCCTCGCATGTCGTTCCCGATCAGCGATGCGCGCAAATCCGGTTTCCTGACACCGGAGATAGGCAGCTCAGCACGTAGCGGCAATGAGATTCGGGTGCCCTACTACTGGAATATCGCGCCGAACTACGATGCAACGATCACGCCACGCTGGCTCACCGACCGCGGCCTGCAGCACGCTGCTGAGTTTCGCTACCTGTCCCGGCGCAATGAAGGCAGGATTGCGGCCGATTACCTGCGCGATGATCAGATACTCAATATTTCGCGTAGCCAGTTCCGGTACGACCATCGGACACTGTTTGATAATGGTTGGCGCAATCGCATCGAATACCGCGACGTTTCCGACAGCCAGTACTTCGAGGATCTTGGCGGCAGCCTGAGTGCCACCAGTATTTCGAATCTCGATCGCCATGTGAGCTTTGACTACTACTCACGGCACCTCTCGTTCTTCGCCCAGGTGCAGGACTTCCAGACAATCGATGACGCCATCCTGCCTGAGGACCAGCCCTATCAGCGTGTGCCGCAGTTCTTGCTAAACACGGATTGGCCGGTGTCAATTCTTGACCTGGGCCTTGATCTTGATGTCGTTAATTTTGATCGCGACACGGGTGTTACAGGTTGGCGCTTCAACGCGGCGCCGTCGATCGAGATTCCGCTAACCAGGCCGGGCATGTTTTTCACCCCGGCGGTTGCCTTCGACTACACGCGATACGCCTTGTCGGATACCGAGCCCGGAGCGGAGACCGAACTGACACGCAGCGTTCCGATTACGAGCGTCGATACAGGCATGATCCTCGAACGCGCCATGACCGGCTCGAGTCGCATCCAGACCATCGAAGCCCGCCTGCTGTACGTCAATATCCCTTTCCGTGACCAGGACGACCTGCCGGTCTTCGATACGATCACGCCCGACTTCAACTTCGTGCAGTTGTTCCGCAAGAATCGCTTCCTGGGAATTGATCGAATCGGTGACACTGAGCAGTTGAGCTTTGGTCTGACAACTCGCGTACTGGACCTCGGGACCGGTCGCGAGCTTGTGACCGCGACAATTGGCCAGACGCGATACTTCGGCGACCGCAACGTTACCTTGCCCGGAGTACCTGTATCCGCACTCGAGAGTTCTGATTACATCGCGGAACTTCGCTTTCTCTTGTGGAAGAATTTTAATTTCGGGTTTGGACATCAGTGGGGCACCGGCGACGCCGGCACAGCGAGATCCGAAGCACGTTTTCAATACAAGCCCGCCAACAACAAGATTCTGAATCTCGCGTATCGCTACCGGCGCGGTTCCCTGGAACAAGGCGAAGTCTCAATGCTCTGGCCAATAACCAAGAACTGGAATTTTGTCGGCCACTACAACTACTCTTTCCGCGACCAGGAGGCGCTCGAGCAGTTGTACGGCGTTGAATATGAGAGCTGTTGCTGGGGCTTTCGCCTCGTCACCCGGCGCTTCATTTCCACGCGTGACGGAACTCTGGATACCTCTATAGGTCTGCAATTTGTACTCAAGGGAATGACGAGCGTTGGCACGGCAGCTGACAAAATGCTCGAACGTGGTATTCTTGGCTATTCCGCAGATCTTCGGTAGTAAAACTTGTTAAAAATCAATATCTTATGCGCCGTCCTTGTGATAATGGTCGCGCCCGCCACCGCCGCTGACGAACTCTCCGAGACGGGCGAGTTCCTCGATGGCGTCGCCGCCATTGTCAACGAGGGCGTCGTCCTCAAGAGCCAGCTCACGTCCCAGATCGACACCATCAAAGTGCGTGCAGCCGAGCAGAGTATGCAGTTGCCTCCGCCTGACATTCTGGAGGAACAGATCCTGGAACGGTTGATCATGGCGGAAATCCAGTTGCAGCGTGCCGAGCGAATCGGCCTCGAGATTTCGGACGAGGTACTCAACCGGCAAATTGCCTCCATTGCGCAGGGCAACAATATTCCTTTCGAAGAAATGCCCCGATTGCTCGAGCAGGATGGAATCGACTACGCGGAATTTCGGCGATCGCTCCGTGAAGAAATCACGATTGAGCAATTGCGACGCATCGAAGTTGGCCAAAGCATCAACGTATCCGAACGCGAAATCGAACAATGCATTGCGGATCTGGAAGGCAATGTCGTCGCCAATTCAGAATACGAGCTTTCACACATACTTTTAGCGATGCCCGAAGCCGCCAGTTCCGAGGAGGTCGCTGAGACACAGGCATTGGCCAACCAGATTTACGCGCAACTTGAGAACGGCGCGGATTTCCGACAACTCGCCGCCCGTTATTCGGCCGGTCCGACGGCTCTCGAAGGCGGATCGCTTGGCTGGCTGGATGGTCAACAGGTACCGACCTTGTTCGCTGAGGTGCTGCAGGACATGGCAGCCGGTGATGTCGCGCCCCCAATTCGCGCCGCGAGCAGCTTTCATATTGTCAGGGTCGACAATTTGCGCAGCGCAGTTGAGCGTAGCGAGGTCAACCAGGCCAAGGTGCGCCATATCCTGATCATGCCCGACGAGATCATTGACGATGCCACCGCAAAACAACGGCTTGAAGAATCGCTCGAGAAGATTCGCGCTGGCGAAGATTTCGGAGAGCAGGCCAAGTTGCTGTCGGATGACCCGGGCACGGCGAATCTCGGGGGTGAACTCGGCTGGGCAGGTCCTGGTACCTACGCGCCAGAGTTCGAGCAGACAATTGCGAACAGCGAGGTTGGCGTCGTATCGGAGCCTTTCCGTACGCAGTTTGGCTGGCACATTCTCGAAGTCGAGGAACGTCGCGTGTACGACAACACCGAAGACCTGAAGCAACGCAACTGTGATCTCAGGATCCGTAACGGCAAGATGGAAGAGGAATCGCAGCTGTGGATGCAGCGCCTGCGCGATGAGGCTTTCGTCCAGACTCGCATCTAGAGACGCATGCGGGTGTGAACTTAAGTAAGCCACTCGTAGTGACAGCCGGCGAGCCTGCCGGTATCGGCCCCGAGCTTTGCAACGCGCTCGCCGACAGCCCATACGCCAATGATGTCGTCATTGTTGGCGATCGACGCCAGATCGACAATCGCTTGCGCATTATCGACACGCCCTTTCCTGCCGCCGTCGCGCCGGGAAATCCAAGCTCAGCCAATGCGGCCACTTTGCTTGAGGGACTGAGCGCCGCGGCCACCGGGTGTGCGAACGGTGAATTCGCCGGCATGGTGACCGCACCGCTCGCGAAGAGTGTGATTGCCGACAGCGGCGTCAGGTTTGTCGGGCACACCGAGTACCTTGCGGCCGCGACCGGTGCGCCACTTCCCGTCATGATGCTGGTTGCCGGCGACCTGCGCGTTGCCCTGGCCAGCACGCACATGCCATTGCGCGAGGTGGCTGACTACCTGACCCCGCAGCATCTGCAACAAGTGCTGCAAATCCTGCATGCAGACCTCAGGGACAAATTCGGTATCGCGTCGCCGGAGATCGTCGTGTGCGGACTCAATCCTCATGCCGGTGAAGACGGGCACCTGGGTAGCGAGGAGATCGAATTCATTGCACCAACCGTCGACCAGATGCGTGGACAAGGGCTCAACGTGCGTGGCCCACTGCCGGCCGACACGGCGTTCACGCCGGCAGCCGGTCACAAGGATGCCGTGCTCGCGATGTATCACGACCAGGGCTTGCCGGTGCTCAAATACGCCGGCTTTGGCCGGGCCGTGAATGTGACGCTGGGCCTGCCAATCATCAGGACCTCCGTCGACCACGGTACGGCATTCGATATTGCCGGCCAGGGAAAAGCGGATGCCGGCAGCCTGCTCGCCGCTGTTGAGTTGGCGAGGACCATGGCTCTTCGGAGTCCCTGAGATGACTTCCCGGCACAGAGCCCGCAAACGCTTTGGGCAGCATTTCCTGTCCGACCCCGGCGTTATAGATGCGATCATTCGGGCGGTGCATCCGACCCGTGACGATATCATCGTGGAAATCGGCCCCGGCCAGGGCGCAATAACGGATGCGCTTGCCCGCAACGCCGGTCACCTTCATGCCGTTGAACTCGATCGCGACCTGGTCGCAGGATTACGCCGCCAATACGATGGCAATCCCAATGTTACGGTGCACGAAGCCGACGCACTCCAGTTCGACTTTGCCTCCCTGGGCGACCGCATACGCGTCGTCGGAAACCTGCCTTACAACATTTCCACGCCGTTGCTGTTTCACCTGCTCAAGTTTCGTGAACAGATTCTCGATATGCATTTCATGTTGCAAAAAGAAGTCGTCGACCGCATGGCCGCCGGACCCGGAAGCAAAACGTACGGACGCCTTGGGATCATGCTCGGCTGCTACTTGAACATCGAGCGTTTGTTCGACGTACCACCGGATGCGTTCGATCCGCCCCCGGAGGTGACGTCGGCCGTCGTCCGCCTGGACCCGTTGCCTGCCGGCACATTCGACATAGAGGACGAGGCGGGGTTCTCGACACTGGTTTCGACGGCTTTTATGCAACGCCGCAAGACGCTCCGCAATTCGTTGAAGAAGCTTGTTGAGCGGCCTGATTTTGAAGCCGTGGGTATCGATGCGGGACAGAGACCGGAGCAGATATCGATCGCGGATTACGTCCGACTAAGCAATTACCTGCGACAAAAATCAGGCTAGAATGCCCGCATGGAAGAACAGCAGTGTGAAATTGGCATCAACGTCGCAACGAGCTACGTTGACGATCAGTCCGAACCGGATGCGGATCGCTACGTTTTCGCGTACACAATCACGATTTCGAATAACGGCGACGTTCCGGCAACGTTGCTAAGTCGCCATTGGATCATCACTGATGCCAACGGCAAGATTCAGGAAGTCAGTGGCGACGGCGTCGTCGGTGAGCAACCTCACCTGGAACCCGGAGAACGATTCCGCTACTCGAGTGGCGCGGTACTGGAAACACCCGTCGGGGCAATGCAGGGCCTGTACCGCATGGAAACTGATGAGGGTGCAAGTTTTGACGCGCTTATCGAGCCATTCACTCTCGCAGTACCCGGTCTGCTTCACTAGGATTAGACATGGCCGTCTACGCAATCGGCGACTTGCAGGGTTGTTACGATCCGTTCCGGCGGCTCCTGGACGAGATCGATTTCGAACCTTCGAAGGATACCGTCTGGCTGACCGGTGATATCGTCAATCGTGGCCCTAAATCGCTGAAGACCCTGCGCTTTGTTCGCAGCCTGGGTGATTCCGTGGTTACCGTACTTGGCAACCACGACCTGCATCTCCTCGCACTTCAAGCAGGCGCTGTCCGCTTTGGAAATCGCTTTGGGTCGCTCGAAAAACTGCTCGATGCCAGCGATGTCGAAGAGCTGTGCGACTGGTTGCGGCAACAGCCGCTCGCGCACTACGACAAGAAACTCGATACATTGCTGGTACACGCCGGCACGCACCCGCGCTGGACCGTGAAGAAAACGCTCGCCCGTGCCGCCGAAGTCGAGACGGCCCTGCAGAGTGACGATTATCCCAACGTACTCGGCAAGATGTACGGCAACGAACCCAACAAATGGTCTGGAAAGCTCTCCGGCTACAAGCGGCTGAGGTTCATCATCAACTGCCTGACGCGTATGCGCATGGTTACCGCGGACGATCGCCTGGACCTGTCGTTCAGCGGCTCGCCGTGGCGTGCTCGCAAGGGGCTACGGCCCTGGTTTAAGGCTGATGCGCCAGCCTGGAACGGTACGCGCGTTGTCTTCGGGCACTGGTCTGCGCTGGGCCTGATCGTGTTACCTGATCTCATCAGCCTCGACACGGGATGTGTGTGGGGCCGCCAGCTTACCGCTGTCCGTATGGACAAGCGCCTCCCGCGGGTTGTGCAGGTAGAAGCCTAGATCAGGCGTCGGCGACGATCAGGCACGTTCGTAGACCTGAAACGAATAGTCGAATGCATTGCGGTCGTCTGCCGGGCGCGACTCATCGCTCACGAGGCGCCATTCCAGCGAGCTGATCACCGGGAAGAACGCATCACCTTCGACTTCGGCATGCACGCGCGTCAGGTAGAGCCGTTCCGTATCGGGCAAAAATAACTCGTAGACCTGGCTGCCACCGATCACCATCACTTCCTCGGCACGGCCAGCGATGGCGATCGCCTCCTCTTTCGAAGCAACGACGTCGCAACCGGCGGCCGCGAACTCCGCCTGCCGCGTAATAACAATGTTCTGCCGGCCGGGCAAAGGGCGGCCGATCGAGTCCCAGGTCTTGCGACCCATGACGATGGGTTTGCCCATGGTAATTGTCTTGAAACGCCTGAGATCGTCCGACAGCCGCCAGGGCAGGTCGCCGGCGGCGCCAATGACGTTATTTTCGGAGGCGGCAACGATAATTGAGATGGTCATTAAATCAGGCCCTTGTGAACGCCCTGCGGGCGCTCCGCGCTGCTTCGCGCGCAAGGCGCGCTCCTACACAGCCACAGCCGCCTTGATGTGTGGATGCGCCTCGTAATTGAGGATCTCAAAATCGTCGAATGTGTAGTCGAAGATGCTTGGTGGGCGCCGCTTGATCGCCAGTGTGGGCAATGGCAGGGTCTCGCGTGTCAGCTGCTCGTTCGCCTGTTCCAGGTGGTTCAGGTACAAGTGGCAATCGCCGCCCGTCCAGACGAAATCGCCGACATTCAGGTCGGCCTGCTGCGCGAGCATATGCGTCAACAGCGCATACGACGCGATATTAAAAGGTACACCGAGGAAGATATCGCAGCTCCGCTGGTACAACTGGCAGGATAGTTTGCCGTCCGCCACGTAGAACTGGAACAGGCAGTGGCATGGCGGCAGCGCCATGTTCTCGATCTCCGCGACATTCCAGGCCGAGAGAATAATGCGACGCGAGTCGGGCGTTTCCCGCAACTGCTGCAAAATCTGCTCGATCTGGTCGACCTTGCGGCCGTCGGGTGTCGGCCAACTCCGCCATTGCACACCGTAAACGGGTCCGAGGTCGCCGTTCTCATCCGCCCATTCATCCCAGATCGAAACACCGTTCTCCTTGAGGTAGCGGATGTTGCTGTCGCCCGAGAGGAACCACAGCAATTCGTGAATGATGGATCGCAGATGCAGTTTCTTCGTCGTGACGAGGGGGAATCCCCTGGCGAGGTCGAATCGCATCTGATGCCCGAACACACTCAGGGTGCCTGTGCCAGTGCGGTCTTCCTTGCGGGTGCCCGTATCACGCACCAGTCGCATCATGTCGAGGTATTGCTGCATGTCAGGTCTGTGCCCCCTCGTCCTTACGGTACGCCATGACAAGCATGATAGCGCCCACGACGATCATCGGCACGCTCAGGATCTGGCCCATCGTGACCCAGCCCAGCGCCAGGTAGCTCAAGTGCGCATCCGGGACGCGATAAAACTCGACAGAAAACCGGAAGATCCCGTACAGCAGCAGGAACATGCCCGAAACCGCCATATATGGCCGCGGTTTGGACGAGTACCACCACAACACCGCAAACAAAACGAGCCCCTCGAGAAGCGCCTCGTAGAGCTGTGACGGATGCAGGACCTGGCCGTCAACCATGAACCCCCAGGGCACGTCGGTCGGCTTGCCCCAGAGCTCGCCGTTGATGAAGTTGCCGATGCGACCAAAACCCAGGCCGAGTGGCACCATCGGGGCGATAAAATCGGTCATGCGCCACATCGTCAGGCCCAACTTCCGGCCGTACAACCACATCGCGATCAGCACGCCGGCCAGGCCTCCGTGGAACGACATGCCACCCTCGGTGATCCTGAAGAGATAGAGCGGATCGGACAACAGCTGGTCGGTCCCATAGACCAGTGCGTAGCCGATGCGAGCACCCAGGATGACGCCCAGCATCCCGTAAAAAAGGAGGTCATCGACCTGATCCGCCGTGATCGGCGTATCCGCGCGCCTTGAGCGCCGCCTCGCCAGCCACCAGGCCAGCAGGAAGCCGATTACGTACATCAGCCCGTACCAGCGAATCTTGAGGGGCCCAATCGCGAAAATTACCTCATCGATTTCGGGGTATGTCAGCATGAAAAACAGCTCGCGTGGAAGAGAAGCCGGTATCATAGATCAAACCATGCCAAATCGCCTCGCCAAAGAAACCAGCCCCTACCTGCAACAGCACGCCGACAACCCCGTCGACTGGTACCCGTGGGGCGACGAGGCGTTCTCTGTCGCACGCTCGACTGGCAAGCCCGTGTTGCTATCGATCGGCTACTCCGCGTGCCACTGGTGCCACGTCATGGCACATGAGTCATTCGAGGACGATGCGATCGCTGCCGTCATGAACGAATTGTTCGTCAACATCAAAGTCGATCGCGAGGAACGACCCGATATCGACAAGATCTACCAGACCGCACACCAATTGATCACGCAACGCGGCGGCGGATGGCCGCTGACGATGTTCCTGGATGGCGAAAACCAGCGCCCGTTTTTTGGCGGCACGTATTTTCCGAATGAGGCACGCTACGGCATGCCGGCGTTCAGCGAACTGCTGAAGAACATCGCGACCTTCTACGACGACAAACGCGACGACGTACGCGCGCAAAGCGAGCAAATACTCGAGGTCTTCTCGCGGCTCGAGCCGGCGCCGGCCGGCGCCGGAGAGACCCTTGCCGGGGCTCCGCTCGCCGCGGCAAGAGAAACATTCGAGAAGACCTTTGATCGCGAGTACGGCGGCTTCGGTTCTGCGCCGAAGTTCCCGCATCCGAGCACGATCGACCGTCTCCTCCGGCACTGGCGTAACACGGCCAACGACCCCGAGCCCGATGTCGAGGCCCTGTTCATGGCGGCGTTGTCGCTGGCGCGAATGGCCGAAGGCGGCCTGTTCGATCACGTCGGCGGCGGATTCTATCGCTACTCGGTGGATCGCTATTGGCAGATTCCACATTTCGAGAAGATGCTCTACGACAATGGGCCGCTGCTCGCCATCTACGCACAGGCCAGCATCGCGACCGGCGACACGCTCTTTGCCGACACGGCGAACGCCACGGCCGACTGGTTACTCGCCGATATGCGGGACGAAAACGGTGGCTTCTACGCTACGCGAGACGCGGATTCGGAGGGTCACGAGGGTTTGTATTACCTGTGGGATCCGGACGTCGTGCGCGAGCTGCTTGGCAGTGATTACGAGGTTTTTGCCGGCCGTTTCGGCCTTGACGGAGACGCCAATTTCGAAGGGCGCTGGCACCTGACAGTACGCCAGCCCATCGGCGACGACGAGGCTGTCCTGGTCGACGAGGCGAAGCGTGTTCTGCTCGCCGAAAGAGCGAAACGCGTGGCGCCGGGACGCGATGAGAAACAACTGACCGCCTGGAATGCGCTGGCGATTCGTGGACTCGCGATTGCCGGTGGCAGTCTCGACCGACCGGAACTGATTGATGCGGCCGCCGCTGCCGTCAGTTTCCTGCAGGAGAATCTCGTGCACGATGGTCGCTTGCTGGCCAGCTACAAGGACGGCGAAGCACGATTCCCTGCTTATCTCGACGATCATGCCTTCCTGCTCGACGCGCTGCTCGAGCTGCTACAGGCCCGGTGGGACACGGGGCATTTGGCGTTTGCTCAGCAAATTGCCGAACTACTGCTCGAGCACTTTGAGGACAAGGCGAATGGTGGATTCTGGTTCACGGCGAATGACCAGGAACAGCTCATCCATCGATCCAAACCACTTGCCGACGAAGCCGTGCCCTCCGGGAATGGAATCGCCGCATTCGCCCTGCAACGCCTCGGCTTCCTGCTTGGTGAGACGCGCTACCTGGATGCTGCCGAACGTACATTGCGCGCCGCCTGGCGTGCGATCGATGAGTACCCGCACGGGCATGTGAGCTTGCTCGCAGCGCTCGAAGAGTATCTTGAACACCCCGAGATCGTGGTAATCCGCGGCGACCACGACGACGTCGGTCGCTGGCGCGACTCAGCGTTGAAAGTCTACGCGCCGAGAAGGTTGGTCTTTGCGATATCTCGAGATGAAACTAACCTGCCCGGAGCACTCGCCGACCGCGCGCCTGTCGACGGGGAGACGGTTGCGTACCGGTGTCTCGGCACGCATTGCGAAATGCCCGTTACGACGTGGGAAACACTGGCCGGCCAGCTCAGCTAGACTGGATGCTGCGATTCGCCTCTTCGAAGTACCTGACGTTCTTGTCGATGTCATACGGCCGTTCCTCGAGACTCTCCGGGTCCCACTCACTGCGCTCCTGGCTGAAGAAATCGCCACCGTAGACGTGAATTGCCCCGGTTAACTTTGCGGTTGGATTCGTCACCGAGTGAATGATCTCTTCGCCCAATGGCCGTACATCCCTGGGACCCAGCGATTTGGCGCCAGCGGGCTCGACTCGACCCTTCGCATCGTCCGGCAAGCGGCGCCAGAAAATATTGTCCTCACGGCCGCCGTATACGCCGATGGTTGCCCACATGTTGTGATTATGAGGCATCAGGGTCATTCGCGGCGCCCAGATCACGTTCAGGACGGTCAGTTCATCGGAGACATGCAGCCGCTGAATTCCGGCCCGCTCGGGCTCGCCAAGCGCCTGCAGTAGCGCGGCAGGTTCGGCAACTGCGCGAGCCAGAATCTCCCGTACCGCCTTGGTTGGAGCCGCATCGTTAACGGCGGCAGCACAATCCTGGATGAGTTGATCGATGTCCATCTACTGGTACGCCATCAGGGATGAACCGCGCTGCGGGTTGATCGAGCTATCCCCCGGCCCGCGAAACGTCACCGGTATGGACTCTACTCGCATCCCCAGGTTGCGCTGCACCGCAAAATGCAGGTGCGGACCGCTCGAAAAACCCGTGTTGCCGGAGTCCGCAATGTACTGGCCTGCTTGCACACGATCGCCCGGATTTACTCGAATCGAATTCCAGTTCAAGTGCGCGTAAAGAGCGAATGTGCCGTCGTCATGCAGGATGCGCACGATGTTTGCGAGGTCCGCGTACTGGTCCGCATCCGGACCTCCCTTGAAGTTAGTGCTGGAGACATCGAACACGATGCCGTCGCGCGCAGCGACAACATCGGTGCCAACCGGCATTGCAATGTCGACCGCGTGCATGCTGTCGCGCGTCAAGTGTGTCGCGGAATCCGGATACGCCTGTGTTATCGGGAAACTCAGACCGACCGAGAACGGCGCACGGTAGCTAACCCCCTCGTCAGGGTTGGCGTCCGGATCGCCCGGAAGGTACACGTAACGATACTGAACGGACGGCGGCGCATTGCCGGTCGCCGGAAGATCAAATAGCCGGAGTTCATCGCGAGGAGACACGACCCACACCCGGTCTTCGTCGGGATGCGGGTAGTCGACGCCATCGAGCGCATCAATCACGAGCCCGACTTCCATCGGGGCATAGAAGCGGTTGCGGGCAACGAAGCGGACAGCACTGCCGGTAAACGAATCTTCGACAACCAACTCGCCTTTCCTGACTCGGGAACTGACGGCGCGTACTTCGGCGCTCTGGCTGTCATCCGGCGGTCGGTCGGAGTATATCCACTCGCCATCGTCACCACGATATTTGTACATTGTCTGTGCGGAGGCGATGCCACACGCGAACAGCGCCACGAACAGCAGCAGTGTCGCCAATCGTCGGTCTCGGCTATGGACCGAAATCCGTTCGTCTCCAGCCTTCATCAGTGCGGTAGATTTCATACGCTGGCCAGTATTGGGTATCAAGCTTGAGTGTAATCACCTCGACGGCTTCATTCCACGTTACCGTCTTCAGGCGCACAGACTCGCGATGGCCAATATCCTTCACCGCATCGATGAACGCCTGCAAGTCAGGCGTCGGGGTTTCATTGACTTCGACCACGCGACGCCCGGCCCAGAGCCCATAGCGTGTTGCCGGTGAGCCATAGCTGAAATAGGCGATGTACACACCCTCTGTCGATACGCCACGCTGTGCAGCCATCGCGCGATGCGGATCCTGGATCAGCGCACCGGCCCATGAAAATGCCCTGTCGACGCCCAAGCCGTTAAGTTCGGTAGTCTGTACGGGGATCTCCAGCGCCTGGTCGTCTCGCCAGACCGTAACTGTCACTTCGGGTTTCTGCACAGCATTCTCGAGCTCCCGGAAGGACGTGACCACATCACCGTCAATTGCGAGGATCATGTCGCCGTTTTTCAATAGTTCGGCCGCCGAGGTACCCGCCACGATACGTGTAATACTCAGAGCGCGCCGGCGTACCGGGTTATTTTCCTCGAGTCGCTCGACCCATTCCTCGTCCACACCCATTTTTCGCGCAGCAAACAATGGCGCATAAACGAATTCTGCCTCAAGCGAATAGAAAGGCTTGTTCTCGCGAACGATATCGACGAATTGCATCGCAACGTCGGAACGGATGCCGCGGTTGTATTGCGCCGTTTCGCCACCCGCCTGCACGGCGAAGCTCGACCATGTTGCGAGGACATTGCCTCGTCTGTTAACCAGCACACCGTCCACATCGCCGGGCGCATTCACGAGGGAGATCCCCTCGATGTTCGCATCCCGAAAGCGCATCGTCCGCGACAACGGCAACATCAGCGGATCGACCGACGACACCGTACTCTGCTGATGCACGAGCTGGTGATCGCTCTTGATGCCGACAACCCAGACTTCATCGCCAGGACGTAATGTGTCCGTACTGAATTCAGCCTGCCTGACGGGCGTTTTGCCAATACTTGCCGGGTCGTAGGAAACAATTGCGTAGTTGTGCAGGGGGTGCAGTTGCTCGACTTTGCCAGGAACTTCAAGCGAGCCCGCAAACGTGATTGTCACATCGCCAATGGCGATAGGCACCGTGTTACGGTCGACGAGCACGAAGCCACGCTCCTTGTCGACGATCAATCCCGTTCCGTAGTAGTGGCGATCTGCCACGCCCGAAAGGGTGTAGGGCAGATCGAATGTCACGACAACCAGCGACGGCGCGATCGCCTGGACGATGGGGTCCTTGTACTTCGTCAGCCTCGTACTACTGGCTTCAACCGGTGCCGGCGCCGGACCATCAGCGAGATCCTTGCATGGCCAGATGCCAAGTACATCGTCGCGCACACAGCGGCGCGCCGGAAACCACACGCGATCCATCTCGAGCAGGCGGACGACCGAGTTCTTCGGGCTTTCCATCGTCACGAAACGTACTCGAGCGCGCTCGCCATCTGCCAGTTGGGCCAACGCGGCTTCGAAATCATCCAGCGTACTGACGGCTTCGCCATCCATCTCGACGATAACCGCGCCTCGCGGTATCGCTGCCCTCGACAGCAGGTAACCGGGATTCGCCACGTAGACGCCTTCGGCCTTGCGGTTGTAGTGCCGCGCCTGCTGATACGACAACTGGTTGACGATCGCGTCGCCAAATTCGAGGTACTCGGCCGGTGTGATGGCATGCAGATCGTCCACGGGCAGCGTTGCAACGATGCGTTTGCCGCCTCGTTCGAGCTCGATCTCGATGTTCTCGCCCACATGCGAGTCGAGAATGGCCTCGAGCGGCACGAACTGGGTAATCAGCTCGCCGTTTATCCGGATCAGGATATCCCCGGGCGCCAGCAGCTCGTAGGCCGGGGAGTCGGGAATGACTTGCTCGATCGTAAGCATGCCTGTCTGCTCCGGATTCGCTTCGCGCGCAATGCGCTCCGACTCATCCGTAAGGCCCAGGCGCAGCAATTCATCGTAGGGTTCGCTGCGGAAAGTCGTCTGCAACGTTCCGCGGGTGACCGGATCGCCGTTCTGCAGTTCACGCAGGGCACGATCGATGCGGTCAAGCGGCAGGAAGAAGCTGCTCGCTGCCGAATTGTTGGCGCCCGCATTCAGCGCGACGACCTGCCCTTCGATATCGACAACGGGCGACCCCGACGAACCGCCCGACGTGCCGGACGCGGCCTGCAGGTAGAACGTGTTGAAATCGTTGTAGTTGCCGCGCCCGTATTCGGGAGCCTTGCGATCAAGGCGCGCGATCGTACCGGCCAGGATGGAAAGCTGCTCACCGGCATCGTTGCCGATAACCCGGATCTCCCTGCCGATGCCAGCGCCCTCCGGCACAAGAGGCAGTTCGACCGGTTCGATGTATTTCAGGTCAGCCGGGTCATAGCGGAAGAAGCCGAAGTCGTGTACCGGATCGCGGTAAACCGGCGTCAGTCGCACTTCCTCGTTGTTCCGGAAGACAGCCTCGGCTATCACAGGGCCGGGGGTCACCACGTGCCGATTGGTAAGAATCAGGCCCCGTTCGGCGTCGACTACAAAACCGGTAGCCTGGCTGGACGCATTCCATTCCGTGTCGAAGGCGCGCGTGCTGTCGACACGAATCGACACAACACCGGATGAGATGCGATCCAATGTCGCATTCCAGGCGGTGTCCTCAGCAGCGAGCGCCGGGACACAGAGGATCAGTGCAGCGCAAGCCGCGAAAATTCTGCCGTGATTCATGTATTTCCTGATTACCAAGGGGCTGAGGGTCCAGCCGTGTCTATATCTCGACTACGGCAGGGCCCAACGGTTCCCTATTTGAGCAAAATCAGGCGCCTGAAGCGACTGCAGGGGTCACATTCGGGACTGTGGACTGCTACTTCTGGTACCGCAGGTCCAACTCGCGGGCCGCTTTGACGTCGTCGAGGCGGCGCACCGGCATTGTGTAGGGCGCCTCCTTGTACTGAACACCGTCATCCCGCGCCGCTTTGGCGATGTCGATCATCGCCGCCATGAAATTGTCGAGCGTTTCTTTGCTTTCTGTTTCCGTCGGCTCAATGAGCAGGCATTCGGGCACAAGCAGCGGGAAATACGTCGTGGGTGCGTGGAAATTGCGATCAAGCAGCGCCTTGGCGACGTCCATCGCCGTAAGCTGAAATTCTTTGGCCTCGTGCTTGAGCGTCACGATGAACTCGTGGCTCGCGCGGCGCTCTGGAAAAGCGAGTTCGAAGCCGACATCACGCAGGCGCGCCATCAGATAGTTCGCGTTCAGCGTCGCGTACTCTGCGACGCGCTCCATACCGTCGCGACCCAGCATTCGCATATAGACATACGCGCGCAACAATACGCCGGAATTGCCCATGAACCCCGAAAGGCGCCCAATGCTCTGTGGCAGGTCTTCTTCCTGTGCCCAGTCATAAACCACCCCGTCTTCGACTTCTTTCTTCGTCACAACGGGTATCGGCATGAACGGCAGCAGCCGCTTGTTCACACCTACGGCACCCGAACCCGGGCCGCCTCCGCCGTGCGGTGTTGAAAACGTCTTGTGCAGGTTCATGTGAATGACGTCAAAGTCCATATCGCCCGGACGAACCTTACCGAGAATGGCGTTGAGGTTGGCGCCGTCGTAGTACAGCAGGCCACCCGCGTCATGGACCATATCGGCAATGTCCTTGATGTGGCGTTCAAACACGCCAAGTGTCGACGGGTTGGTCAGCATGATGCCCGCCGTCTTTGGTCCGAGGACTGCCTTCAGCGCGTCCATGTCGACGTCGCCATCCGGTCCCGTCGGAATCTCCTTGACCACGCAACCACACATGGTCGCCGTCGCCGGGTTAGTACCATGCGCGGCATCCGGAACGATGATTTCGTCGCGTTCCGTATCGCCACGAGATTCGTGATACGCCTTGATCATCGCAACGCCCGCCAGTTCACCCTGCGCACCGGCCATCGGCGTCAGCGATACGCCTTTCATGCCCGTTACGTCCTTGAGCATCTCCTGCAATTCGTACATGCAGGTTAGAAATCCCTGGCCGTGGCTGACCGGGCCCAGTGGGTGCCGGCCCGCAAACTCAGGCAATAATGCGAGCGCGTTACAGGCACGCGGGTTGTACTTCATCGTGCACGATCCCAGCGGGTAAAACTGCGTGTCGATAGAGAAGTTCTTTTGCGACAGCCGCGTGTAGTGCCTCACGGTCTGCAGTTCGGAGGCCTCCGGCAGGCGCGGTTTGTCGCTGCGGAGAAACTGCTCCGGGATCGACGTAACGTGATCTTCACCGGGAGCCTGTGCGAAAGCGCGGCGACCGCCACGCGATTTCTCAAAAATCAGTTCACTCATCTATTTCAATTCCCAACGCGCGGAAAGCCGACGAATAGTCGGGCTCCGTTGTAATATCTTCCAGGTGTTCGCGGTGTACGACCGTGTTGTTCTCGTCGAGAACGACGACCGCACGCGAGAACATGCCCGCGAGCGGTCCATCCATGATCTGGACACCGTAATTTTCGCCAAAGCCGGCATGGCGAATAGCGGACAAGCCTTCGACCTTTTGCAGATCGTGCTGCTCCTTGAAGCGCTTGTGCGCAAACGGCAGATCGTAGGACACCATAAGCAAGGCAAGATCGTCCTGACCGCTGCCGTACCGGTCGAACTTGATGACCGAATTTGCGCACACGTCAGTATCGACGCTGACAAAAATATTCATGATCTTGCGCATTCCGGTCCAGTTCGCGAGCGATACGTCCTGCAGCCTCGTATTGACAAGCGACACATCGGGCGCAGAACTGCCGACGCGCGGCAGCTCGCCCCAGGTCTGGTAGCTCCCGTTATCGAAGAGAATCCTGGCGGCGATCGTTCCCGACATCAGCTCATTGCCTCGGCATACGCGGCGATGCACGCATCGATGTCAGTGTCGGTTTTTGTTTCAGTCGCGCAAACAAGCACAGCATCGCAACCCGCGTCAGTCGTCAGGTCGTAACCGCCCAGGATATCCTTCGACGCCAGGGTCTCGAGCACCGGTGCCACCGGGCGATCCAGTTTGAGTGCAACCTCGTGGAAGTACGGGCCCTCGTACAGGCGCTCGATTCCATCGATTGCGCACAGCCCGTCAACCAGCCGGGTCGTGTTGGCGTGCGACATCTGTGCGACGCGCGCGATGCCTTCGGTACCCAGCAATGACATGTAGATCGTTGCTGCTGTGACCATGAGTCCCTGGTTCGTGCAGATATTCGACGTCGCTTTGGAACGGCGGATATGCTGCTCGCGCGCCTGCAAAGTCAAAGTAAAACCGGGATTGCCCTCGAGATCATTCGTGCGACCCACGATACGCCCCGGCATCTGCCTGACGTGCTTTTGTTTGCAGGTCATGTAACCGAAATACGGCCCACCCGAGGAAAGGGGTACGCCCAGCGGCTGGCCCTCGCCACAGGCAATGTCCACGCCCAGTTCACCCCAGTGACCCGGCGCCTTGAGCAGCGCGAGTGACATCGGATTCGCAATGCCGATCGCAAATGCACCCTGTTCGTGCGCCCAGTCGGTGAGCCGATCGACGTCCTCGAGCGTGCCGGGGAAGGTCGGCTGCTGCATTACGACAGCCACGGGTTCCTGTCCTTCAGGCAGCTGGTCAAACGCGACATTGCCGGTCGTTGCGTCAACCGGCAACCACTCGAACTTCAGTCCCTGGCTCCCGGCGATAGCTTCGGCCACGTGCTCGTACACGGGGTTCACACCGGGCGCGAGTAACACGAGCCCCGATTTGACCTTCCGATTGGCCCGGACGGCCATGAGTGCGGCTTCAGCAAGACCCGACGCACCGTCGTACAGCGAGGCGTTGCTTACATCGAGCCCCGTCAATTCGGTGATCATCGTCTGGTACTCGTAGATCGTCTGCAACGTGCCCTGGCTTGCCTCGGCCTGGTACGGCGTATACGCGGAATAAAACTCGCCACGCGTCGCGATGTCCCAAACGGCCGTCGGGATGTGGTGCTCGTAGGCGCCAGCGCCGATGAAGCACATTGGCGAGCCATCCATGTGGGCACGCTCACGCATCAATCGCGAAATTTCCATCTCGCTGAGCGCCTCGGGGACACCGTGCAGATGATCGATGCGCAGCGCCGCCGGTATCTCGTCAAACAGGTCTTCAATCGAGTCCGCGCCGATGGCCGCGAGCATCTCCCGAGTGTCTTTCTCGGTATGGGGAATGAAAGGCATTAGTCGTCAAGCTCGTCCAGCAACTGCTGGTAGGCATCCGGTGTCATCAAGGCGCTTTCGTCGAAGCCGTCGACAGTCATGCGCACGATCCAGCCGTCACCGAAGGGATCGGCATTAATCTTCTCCGGATCGTCCGCGAGCTCGTCATTAACAGCCGCAATACTTCCGGCAACCGGTGCATACACATCCGATGCCGCCTTGACCGACTCGACCACGGCCATGTCACCGCCCTCATCGACGTCCTGGCCGACTTCGGGTAGTTCGACATAGACCAGATCGCCCAATGCCGTCGCAGCATGATCCGTGATACCGATCGTCACGCTGCCATCGCCCTCGCGCCGCAGCCATTCGTGATCTTTGGTAAAGAGGAGATCTCCCGGCAATTCACTCATTGTGTTTCTCCCAGTGGTTTTCTCTTACAGTGACGCTAAACGTCGATTCGAATTTGCCCATTGCGAACGAACGGCGTCTTGACGATCCGAACATTCAGTAACTTGCCCCTGACCTCGACCTGGGCTCGGTCGTAGTCGCCTGCAGGCAACCGTGCGAGCGCTATCGAACGCCCGATCGTCGGCGAAAAACCGCCGCTCGTGATTTCGCCCTCGCCCACCCCGTCGACAACGATTTTCTGGTGATTGCGAAGCACGCCTTTATCTTCTAGTAACAGACCGACAAAGCGGCGTCTGTCCGTATTTTCCCGCTGAGCCTCGATAGCGGCACGTCCGATGAAGTCCCGATCAGCTGGCTCCCACGCCACGGTCCATTCAAGACCCGCCTCCAGCGGTGATATCGTCTCGTCCATGTCCGAGCCGTAAAGGTTCATTGCTGCCTCGAGACGCAATGTGTCCCGGGCACCCAGCCCACACGGCTCAACGCCGGCAGCTAGCAGTCGATCCCACACCGAATGCGCATCGGCGGCAGGCATGACTATTTCCCAGCCATCCTCACCCGTGTAGCCGGTCCGTGCCACGAACCAGTTGCCTGCCTCCAGGCCGAAGAACGGCTTCAGAGCCAGCGCCGCATCGCGGTACTCTGCGTCAATGCAGGGTGCGGCGAGCTCCCTGGCGTTCGGGCCTTGAACAGCGATCATCGCGAGCTCCGAGCGCTCGACAACGTCGATCTCGAATGCGCCCGCCTGCTCACGCATCCAGGCCAGGTCCTTCTCACGAGTCGAGGCGTTGACGACCATGCGGTAATCAGTATCGCTTATGTAATAGATGATCAGGTCATCGATGACGCCGCCGTCCGGATTCAGCATGCACGTATATAACGCCTTGCCGTAGTCTTTGAGCCTGGCGACATCGTTGGCGACCAGGTATTGCAGGAATTCGCGCGCACGATCACCTTTGAGATCGACAATCGTCATATGCGAAACATCGAATACGCCGGCATTCTGCCGCACCGCGTGATGCTCTTCCTTCTGCGAGCCATAGTGCAACGGCATATCCCAGCCGCCGAAATCGACGATGCGCGCGCCGGCGTCAACATGCTTGTCGTAATGCGGAGTTTTGGAACCCATATAAATAACCAGTTAGTCGGACGTTCAGAAAACAAAAAAAGGGCGGCAGCCGAAAACGGCTGCCGCCCCTCTGTCCTTGGTTACCTGAGAGATCAGTGACGCGGTGGTCACGTTCCCCTTCGGTGGGCCTGCCAGGCCGCTCTCCAGAGCTGATCAGCGTATGCAGTCCTTCTGCCTGAGCGTTTCCGAGCGAGTTGCGCCTTCGGCGCCCCGAGTCAACGGGGTCTCTTCTGCACACGCTATAGATCAGTAAGCCCAATCATAGCCAATGCGCTCACCGGTTGCCACAAGACGATCGTCCAGTAACAATGCCCACCACGGCAAATCGGGGACCAGCATGACGAAATTGAGAATATTCCTAACCAGCATACTGCTCGCCAGCTCGGGTACGGCGCTCGCCGACGCGACAGAGGATTTCGGCGCTTTGCTCGACGAACACTGGGAGTGGACCCTCGTCAACTCGCCCGTCCGAGCCTCAATGATGGGGGATCGGCGCTTCAATCAGGACTGGACCGATCGCAGCATCAGCGCCATTGAGAAGCGTCACACCGAGACTCGCGACTTCCTGCGGCGCGTCTACGCGATTGATAAGAAAGCATTGTCAAATGATGATCAGCTGAACTATGAGTTGTTCCGGCGACAGCTGCAGGACGAGGTCGATGAACACCAGTTCAATGACTTCCTGATCCCGTTCCAGCACCAGGGCGGCATACAGAATATAGATACGCTGACCAACCGGCTGCGATTCGTCACGGTGCAGGACTACGAGGACTGGATTGCGCGCCTTGGCAAAATCGACGTAATGATCGATCAGATCATTGACCTGGCCGAAGCGGGTCGCGAGGCGGGCGTGATGCCGCCTGCGGTACTCATGCAAAGAATGCCGGAGCAGATCTCGACCCAGGTCGTGGAGTTTCCTGCCGACAGCCCGTTCTTCAAGCTATTTGCCACCCTGCCCGAGTCATTCGCCGCTGCCGATCGAGAGCGACTGCGCGCCGAGGCCACCGACGTCATAGAAGACACCGTTATCCCTGCTTACCGGGAACTGGACGATTACTTCAATGAAACCTACTTGCCAGCCGCGACCGAGAGCATTGGCTTGTCGCAGTTGCCAAACGGCAGCGCCTGGTACGAGCACCAGGCCCGTTCCTACACGACGACGCGCCTGACGCCAGACGAGATTCATCGCATTGGCCTTGACGAAGTAAAACGTATCCGCGACGAGATGATGGCCATTATTCGTGAGGTCGAGTTCGAGGGCAGTTTCCAGGATTTTCTCGAGCACCTCAGAACCGACCCACAGTTCTACTTTGAAACTCCGGAGGAGCTCTACCAGGAATACCTCGCGACGTCGAAACGCATCGACCCGGAACTCGTAAATTTATTCGGCAAACTACCGCGCATGCCTTATGGCGTAAAACCGATTCCTGATTCCATCGCGCCGAATACGACGACGGCCTACTACAATCGACCCGCTGCCGACGGCAGCCGGGCGGGCATCTACTACGTCAATCTCTACAAGCCGGAAGTGCGGCCGAAGTACGAGATCGAGGTTCTCAGCGTGCATGAGGCAATGCCCGGGCACCACTTGCAGATTGCTCTGCAGCAGGAACTCGGTGACGTTCCGATGTTCCGTCGCTTCATGGGCTTTACGGCTTTTGTCGAGGGCTGGGGCTTGTACAGCGAGCGTCTCGGCTACGATCTCGGCCTGTACAAGGACCCGTACTCGCGTTTCGGTCAATTGACCTACGACATGTGGCGCGCGGTGCGGCTCGTCGTCGATACAGGCATGCATTACAAGGGCTGGACGCGACAGCAGGCGATCGACTTCTTCAAGGACAATGCGGCCAAGACCGAGCACGATATTGTCAACGAAATCGACCGCTACATCGCCTGGCCGGGCCAGGCGCTGGCCTACAAGATCGGTCAGCTAAAGATACTGGCCCTGCGTGAACGGGCTGAAATCGAGCTTGGCGACAGGTTCGACATTCGGGCATTCCACGACGAGTTACTTGGCGCCGGCGCCCTGCCGCTCGACCTGCTCGAGCTACGCATGGATTCGTGGGCGGCAGCGCAGTGAACCAGCTCGCTGTGAGCTAGTTCACTGCTGGCTGTTAGTCGGCCGACCAGTCGGGAATGCGTCCCGGCGTCCACGGTGCGCCCTTGATTTCCAGTGCGTCTTCGAGCGCGGAGAGATCTGCCTCAACTCGTCCGAGTGCCTGCAGCGCGGCGGTGAACTCTGTTGCCGCGACCGCGTAGGAATCTCTGTAGTTACCGCCCGCGTCAGACTGCGAGAAGATCAGGTTGTAATACAGATTCGACGCGCGCGACCCGATCGACATCGGCACCGGTTCGTTCCGTCCGCCAATTGTCGAATCACCATGAATGGCAACGCTGATATCCGCAAGCCGCGTCGTGATGTCTTGCAACACGCTCCGCTCAGCTTCACCCGCCGATGGTGTTTCCACGATGGCAGCACGCACATGTGCAATGCGGTTCTCGATTTCCGCCATGGCGGCTCCGCTGCCAGCGACCGCTCGCTGCAAATTTGCCACAGTGATCTGGAACGCCTGCAACGCCCTGCGGTCGTTCGTGATTTCCTCGCTTGCTTCCAACGGCTTCACAACAAACGACTGGGCATCGCCGGTTTCCTGGAGAACACCATTTTTCTCGGTGGCCAGGCGCGCGGTGTACTGACCTGGCAGTACCAGTGGGCCAACCGGATCCGGCGCCCAGGGGGATCTGCCTTCACCCGACAGGTTAATCGGATCCGGCGGCGGCAGCCGCAGGTCCCACGCACTACGATGCACTCCCTTGCCTGATTCGGCACTGACCTGGCGAACGATGTTGCCGCCCGCGTCCCGAATCACGAGGTACATGTTCGGACCCAGTTCACGGTCCTCGGCGCGCACATCGTCCCACGCCGGGTAGGGTGTATCGCCGCCCTCTTCTTCGACTTCAATTTCGCGCTCGCGGCGCGCCGCTTTTTGCGATTTGAGGCCATCCTTCAGGTAATAAGTAAACACAGCGCCAAATGGCGGGTTGGGCGAGGTAAAGAAGGCATCGCCGATCGATCCCTTTTCTCCTCCGCCCCACAAATCGCCCTCGATGTACAACCACGGATCTCGTACACCAAACAGCTCGAACTCGCCCAGGTCTGCCGTGTTTGTACGCAGCGGCGTGTAGTCGTCCAGGATGTAGATGCCGCGGCCAAACGTGCCGACGACCAGGTCGTTTTCACGTGTCTGGATCTCGATGTCACGTACGGCGATTGTTGGGAAATTGCCCTTTAGCTGGTGCCAGGATCCGCCGCCGTCCTGTGTGACGAACAGACCAAACTCGGTGCCAACAAACAACAGGTCTGGATTGACGTGATCCTCAACGATCGTATGTGCATAGCCACGCTCCGGCAGGTTGCCGCTGATGGATTTCCAGCTGCGCCCACGATTGTCGGATCTCAGGACGTACGGCTTGAAATCACCGCGCTTGTGGTTTTCCAGCACTGCGTAGACAACATCCGCGTCGTGCGACGATGCCAGGACGTCGTCAATGTAGGTCATGTCCGGCACCTTGGCGAAGTCGGTATGCTGGCTCCAGGTTGCACCACCATCGTCGGTAACATTCAGAACGCCATCATCGGTACCTACGTAAATCAGCCCTTCCTGCAACGGACTCTCGCTGATCATGATGGCGCTGCCGTATATGGACGTCGAATCGTTCTTGGCAATCGTATCGATACCCCAGACGCGTCCCATAACTTCGAGTTTGTTGCGATCCAGTTGCCGCGTCAGGTCGGGGCTGACTTTGCGCCAGCTATCACCACGATCGTCCGAACGGAACAGGTACTCCGCCGCGTAATACAGGCGCTTCGGGTCGTGCGGACTGACGATCAACGGCGTGTTCCAGTTCCACTTGTAGTCGTTCTCGCCGCTCTTGGGATGTGGCGCAATGAAAACGCGCTCCTGCGTGCTCCGGTCATAACGCGCAAGCCCGCCATACTGGTATTGCGTGTATATGATGTTGGAATCCGTCGGGTCAAACTGCGGCTCGTAACCGTCGCCACCCAGGATCAGGTGCCAGTCAGAATTCGTAATACCGTGGACAACCGTAGTACGCGAAGGGGCGCACAGCGAGTTATTGTCCTGCGTACCACCGCAAACATTGTAGAACGGCTCGTCATAGTCGGGCTGAATGCGATAAAACTGCGTGATGGACAAATTCCGGACGTGCCGCCATGTGTCGCCCATATCCCAGGACTCGTAGACGCCGCCGTCACCACCGATGTACAGGTGGTCCGTGTTCTCGGGATCGATCCAGAGTGCATGGTCATCGACGTGGCGCGATTCTGCTGCCAGCGCGGTGAACGTCTCGCCTCCGTCTTCAGACTTCATAGTGAACGTGTTGAGCGAATAGAGGCGATTCTCGTTCTTCGGGTCGACGACGATCTCGTTGTAGTACTGCGGACTCGTGGTCATGTAATCCGAACGCTTTTCCCAGTTGCTGCCGAAATCGGTCGATCGATAAACACCTCGTTCCTCATCGTTCGCTTCAATGATCGCGTAGATCATATCCGGGTTGCTTGGTGCACCCGCAAGGCCGATGCGACCCATGTGATCCCCGGGTAGCCCTGCCGAAACCTCGCGCCAGGTTTGGCCACGATCGGTGCTCTTGTGAATGCCACTGCCGGGTCCGCCGTTGATCAGTACCCAGACATGTCGACGGCGCTGATAACTTGACGCGACGATGACATCCGGGTTGCGGGGGTCGACTACGAACTCATTGATTCCGGTGTGCGCATCGATCTCGAGGATTCGCTCCCATGTCGTACCGCCATCCGTGGTCCTGTAGAGACCGCGATCGCCACCGCCATTCCAGAGAGGCCCCTGCGCTGCGACCAGCACTTCGTCGGAGTCATCCGGATTAATCCAGATCTGGCTGATGTGGCCCGAGTCCGCGAGTCCGACATTCGTCCAGCTTTTGCCACCATCGGTGGATTTGTAGACTCCGTCACCGTTGGGCACGGAGCGCTGCGCATTGTTCTCGCCCGTTCCTACCCAGATAGTTTTTGTGTCGTTGGGGTCAAGTTCGACAACGCCGATTGAGTACGACCCTTCATTCTCAAAAATCGGGTCCCACGTAATGCCATTGTTATTCGTCCGAAACAGATTTCCCGACGCAACGCCAACCAGGAACTCGTTACCACCGCCCGGGTAGAACGCAAAGTCGGAAATTCGACCTGATGTAATCGCAGGGCCAATGTGCCTCAGGGGCAGGCTCGCGAGCGGACTGCTTTCTTCTTCATCGTCTGCGGCATGGCTGTCAATAGCCAGGCCCAGGAATAAGAAAGCACTCAAAGCAAACAGACGTACGTATTGGATCATTGTATTCCCCGTTCAAGTTTGAATTCCCTGCGCGCAATCCTGGCGCGCTCAGCCGGCTCTGCCGACTTGTTATGAATCTCGTCGATGCGCGCTATGCGATTTCTAAGCCCCGCACAATTCGCGATCTGGATGTTAAGCCCGGGCCTTGCGTTCATCTCCAGTATCAATGGGCCCCGATCACGATCGATGACCATGTCGACGCCCAGATAACCGAGCTCTGTCACTTCGTATCCCTTTGCTGACGACTCGAGGATGAAATTCCAGTGCGGAATTTCGAGACCCTCGATTAGCGCGCCGGTATCCGGGTGCTCGTCCACAATCTCATCCTCCAGCACGCCATTTAGCGTGACACCGACGCCCATGTCGATCCCCGCGCCAACCGCACCCTGGTGCAAATTGGCTTTGCCATCTGAAGCACGCGTCGGCAGACGAACCATCGCCATCGCCGGGTAGCCTCGATACACCACAACGCGAATATCAGGTACCCCCTGGTAGCTGACATTGGCGAACACCGGGTCGAAGTGAACGCAGTATTCAATCAGCGCTTTGTCGGGATTGCCGCTAATGCTGTACTGACCGCCAACAATGTTCGACAGGTGGTAGAGAATCTCTCCCTCCGAAATGATTTCGCCGCTGCTCAGGCGAAAACAGTCTCGTTTGCGCTCGCTGCGGCCAGTCACAACGAGGATACCGTCGCCGCCGCTGCCCGCCGCCGGTTTGATTACGAAACTCTGCAGGTTCTCGACAATGCCCGGAAAAGTCCTGACCTCGCCCTGGTTGGCGATGACCCCGTATAGATCCGGTACAGCCATGCCGGCCTTGAGTGCGAGTTCCTTGGTCAGGACCTTGTCATCCACGCGCGGATAGTAACGCCTCGGATTGAGTCGCATGATGAAGTCGGTGTTGCGTTCATTGAGCCCAAGAACGCCAGCGTCGCGCAGTCTTGCCGCCGCGCCCAGCATCAGTCCAACCTCAGCGCTTTGAAACGCTGAAGCTCCGTAAGACGATAGCCCGTATAGCGGCCCGCCAGCACTACCATTGCGAGTACGACAAGCAACAACTCGGGAAATGTGAATACCAGGTGTTCGAGCCACGACATGCCCATGAATACATAGGCAGCAACAGCAACGACAAGGCTGCCGAGACCCGCACGCATTGCGTCAGAAGCGCCGCGCTCCTCCCATACGACGGACATGCGCTCAATGGTCATGGCGATGATGACCATTGGGAATAGCGCGACAGACAGCCCGGTCTCCAGTCCCAGTCGATGTGAAGTCAGGCTAATGAAGAGCATGAGCAGAACCACGACAATCAGAACGGCACTCAGGCGCGGCACGAGTAACAATCGCAATCGTTCCAGTAGAAAGCGAATACTCAGGCCGAGTGCGACCAGCAGCGTGAACAGAATGACGCCCCAGAGCAATTTGGTCTCGCGAAACGCGAGCGCGATCAGTACCGGCATGAATGTGCCGAACGCGTCGATGCCAACGAGGTTTCGCATGATGACCATGACCAGCGCGCCGATCGGAATCATAAGCAATACGCTGTACACAGCCTGGGTTTGTATCGGCAGACTGTACAGCGAAAAGTCAACTGAGCTGGCGCCCAGCTGCGCGGCTTGCGTTTCCGCGATCGCCACGGCATCGAACTGATTCTCCTGGATCGCAAAGTCGACCTCGACATTACTTCCCCCGGCAACGTTCACCAGAGCTTCGTTGCCGCGCCACCACACGAGGTAGCGGTCCGGCAGCATCTCTTCCCCGGTTGCGGGATTGAAATACAACCACTGATCGCCGTCGTGAACCTCCAGCCATGACACGAGCCTCGCCGACCTCTGTCGCCCGGCAAGCGGAAAACCATGGATCACGCGCGACGGAATTCGGGCTGAGGCAAGAACCTTCGTAATAACGCCGACAAACTCCGCCTCACTCGACACTTCTGAAAGTAGCAATTCCACGTTTGCGTCGGGAGACGGGGCATTGACGCGACGCAACAATTCCGCGGTAAAAGAGGCGGTGTCCGCGGAATGATCACGCGCGTCTTTGACGAGCACGTCGACCGCCGTCTTTAGTGGTTCATTGATCACCGGCATGGGCGGGAACGGTGGAATCGTGTCGGACACGTCAACCGACTCATCTTCGTAGACAGAGATGCGGTAGTAGATTTTTTGATCGCCGTCCGCACGCCTTATCGTCCATTGCGCAACTCGGCCGCCGCCACCGTAGTCGGTCCCGAATCCGTAGCCGCGAGACACCGAGTGCTCGTTCAGCATGCGGAAGCCGGGGGTCAATGCAGGAATTTGCAGCTGCGCGGTGATCGAACCGGGGCCACTTTCGAAACCGACCGCGGCTTCAATGGTCCAGACGGGCCTCTCCTGATCTTCGCCCAACGGAAATCCGAGCACCTGCCACTTGTACATGAACACGGAGAGACCCATCACGGCCAGCAATGCGGCAAGCACATAGACATATCGCTGCTTCATGGTCTCCCCAATTGGGCGTCACCCGACGCCCAGCGCTACCTTGACGGCATGTTCTCTTATTGGGCCACTGCGGTTGAATGCCCGCATACCGGCCGTTCTCAGTTCCCCGAGTACGGCAGAGTCTGTCGTAAACAGGCGATTTAGGCCAGTCATGAAATGCAACATGGTCGCATTCGCGCCTTTGCGAGCCCGCTCATAGCGTCGCAATACCGGCCGGTCGCCCGGATGCAGCCCCTGCCCAACCGCGCCTGTTATCTGGGCTGCAAGCTCTGCAGCGTCCTGCAGGCCCAGGTTGGCGCCCTGCCCCGCCAACGGATGGATGGCATGGGCGGCATCGCCGATCAGTGCGAGGTTTGGCAGTACATAATTTGTCGCGTGGCGCGCGCACAGCGGAAATGCGCCTTTCGGGCCCGCCAGTTCGAGACTGCCAAGGACGTAGTCAGACGCTTCGCTCAGCATGTGTCCCGTTGCAGCATCATCAGCCGCCATTGCCGCTTCCGCCTGCTCGGGTCTTGTCGACCACACGATCGATACACGACCGTCCTGGAGTGGCAGAATGCCCAGCGGACCATTGCGCAGAAATCGCTGCAGTGCTGTCTGGCCATGCGGTTTCTCTGGTCGAAGATGCGTTACGAACGCCGTCTGTTCATAAGGCCACTCGTTGGCCTCGATGCCGACGGCTGAGCGGACAAACGAACGCGCACCGTCGGCGCCAACAACCAGGTCGGCCGTGAGCGTCTCACCAGACTCAAGATCCAGTTCATAGTGTCTCGCTGTTCTGCGCAATCTCCTGATCGGGCATTCGAACCTCAGCGTCGCATTGCTGCGGTCCAACTGGTACAGCAGGACGTCCTGCAGCAACACGTTCTCGACGATAAATCCCAGTTGCTGAATGGCGAATTCGTCGGCATTGAAACGCAGCGCAGCCGCACTTTCGGGCGTGTCGCTTTCATCCCAGATACGCATTCCCGTGTAGGGTCCGACGCGGGTTGCCGCGGTGTACTCCCAGGCCCCTACGGAAGCGAACATCTCTGCAGTGCCGGTAGCGATCGCCGATACGCGCAGCGCAACGTCGTCGTCGGGAGAAAACACCGGCCGCGGCGCCGCATCAACCAGCGTAATATTCAGAGCGTCGCGCTGCGGGCCCTTGGCAAGAAGCGTAGCTGCCATCAGGCCGGTAACGCCGCCGCCAACCACAACAATGTTGTAGCAGCGACTCATTCGAGTGGCACTCCCCTTGAGAGACGAGGCAACCTGCCTGCAAGCCCCATAGTGTGTTTTGCGAACGCGGACCGGACACCCGGCACGAGATCGAAGCCGAGCATGCCGATATTGCGCAAGGTGCGCAGCGGCCCTCGCTCACTCCCGAAGAGCTTTACGAGACTGTCCGTGAAATGGACGAGCTTTTGCTGGTCGGCACGCCGCCAGTTCGCATACTGCTCGAGCGTATTGTCGGTACCTGGATCGAAATTACCTGGCAAGGCCTTAGCCTCAGCGATGCAATCTGCAATCGCCGCCACGTCGCGCATGCCAAGATTGAACCCTTGTGCTGAGACCGGGTGCAGGCCGTGTGCAGAGTTGCCAATGAGTACACTCCGCGTAGCCGTCAGGCGCAACGCCTTACTAAGCACCAATGGATACGACGCGCGCTTGCCGACCCGCGAAAAAACGCCAAGCCGATACCCGAATTCCTGTTGCAGCTCGGCGAGAAACTGCTCGTCGTCAAGCGTCATGACGCGCTCGGCATCGTCCTCAGACACCGTCCATACGAAGCCGGCGCGCCGATCAGCCACGGGCAGGACTGCCAGCGGGCCCTGCTGCGTAAAACGTTCGTACGCGATGTTGTCGATGTCTTTTTCGGGCAGCAGGTTGCCAATGACGGCACGCTGCTCATAGAGGCTCTTCTGAGCCGTAACGCCCATCATTTCGCGCACTGCCGAATTCGCGCCGTCTGCCGCGACGAGCAAGCTGCAGTTCAGTTCGCCCCGCTCACCGTCCGCATGCTCCACGACAGCCGTCGCCATATCCGGGGCGAGCTCGATGTCGACAATTCGTGCCGGGCACAAAACATCGACCGTATCGAGATCGTCAAGCGCATCCTGCAGCACTCCACCGAGCACGCGATTGATGACGACGTACCCGAGCGCCTCGACCCCTTGTTCTTCCGCGTCAATATGGGAGAAACCAAAGCGCCCCTGGTCAGACACATGAATTCTTCGAATAGGCGTCGATGCCGCGACAATATCGGTCCACAAACCCATAGCCTCGAACATGCGTTGCGTGCTGCGTGACAGCGCAGTGGACCTGTCATCAAAACTCGGTTGTGCGGCCGCCTTGCGAGCGACCGCTTCAACAACAGCAACACGGATTCCCAGCGGCGCCAGCGCGAGCGCGAGGCTGGTGCCGATCATGCCACCGCCGGCTACGACGATATCGTAGTTCTTCGAATTGCCGCTCATGTGCTTCGCATCAGGGATTCGATTTCATCGGGGTCCTTGGCCAGCCCTTTGCTGAGAACGTCCGGACCCTTCGCAGTAACCGCCACATCGTCTTCAATACGAATGCCAATATTGCGGAAGCGTTTGGGTACGCTGCGTTTGTCGGGCAGGTAAATTCCAGGCTCTACCGTCGTCACCATGC
>Ga0316191_10000099_pt1 | contig 45239 bp, 41 predicted proteins | sample Eddworburr2cm_MG_FD_204928 | JGI IMG/M metagenome (GOLD analysis project Ga0316191, IMG submission 204928) | Coastal sediment microbial communities from Maine, United States - Eddy worm burrow 2 cm | ecosystem: Environmental > Aquatic > Marine > Coastal > Sediment | place: USA: Maine...
GCGGCGGTGACGGTCTCGAAGCCAATGCCTTCGATCAGCGAGGCCAGTTCCGTGGCATGTTCGCGATCTTCATCGACGATCAGTACGGTGCGGTGCTGGCTCATGCGCGCCTGAGCTCCCTCAGCCAATTCCGCCGGTGCCCTCCCGGGTTGCAACCCGGGAGGGATGTTCGGTGGTGGAGGCAGAGTCGGTGCGATGCGTTCCCTCTGGACGATCACCACGCACCCGGTTGCCACCGCGTTGCTTGGCCAGCCGCAGCGCCAGGATCGCTCTTTCGAACACCTGGTAGGGCTTAACGGGCTTGTCGGGCAGGAGGCTGGTGACGCCGAGACTCAATGTGACCCGGCCGGCTTCGCCGGTGTCCTCGAACGGGATGGCGGATTCCCAGATTCGTTGTCTCATGGTCTCTGCCTGGCGCAGGGCTGATCGATAGTCCGTATCCGGCGTAATGACGGCAAAACGATCTCCCGCGATCCGACCGATGTGGTCTCCACCGCGCCGGAAGACGGACTGGGCCAGGTGGGCGGTGCGCTTGAGCAGATCGTCCCCGCGGTCATGGCCGTACTTGCGATTGAAGCGCTTGAAGTCGTCCAGGTCGCAGATGATCAGCGATACCGGACGCATGGCCCGCTGGGCACGCCGCAGCTCACTGTCCAGGGCATGGCCCAGTTCGCGGACGTTGGCGACGCCCGTCAGGTCGTCAACCTGGACCAGCCGGCGGAGTTTCGTGTTGCTCTGTTCGAGTGCATCGCGTTCCCGCTCCACCTGCTGGCTGCGCTGCATGAGAGTGGTGACCCGATGACGCGCCCGTCTCTCGGCCGCTTTCTCGGACTGGGCCATCAGCACCCGCAATTGCCGGGCCTCCGATTCCGCGGCGCCCTTGAGTTCACGCGACACCCGCAACTGGTCTCGAAGCCGCATCACCTGGAAGATCAGCATAGCGGAGCCCACAAGGAGAACCAGGATGACGAGACCGAGGGCATCCATGCCGGGCCCGCTCCCATTCGACGACGACTGGAGAGGGTCGGCGACGGTCTGGACGGTGCCGCCATCCGCTGCAGGTAAGGGAACAAAGGGCTCGGCCGGTGCCAGATCATCTTGACCCTGATCCATGGCGGGAAGCACGACGTCTTCCGAAGAGGCTGGGATTGATGCTTCCTGCATGCTGAAATCTTGGCGGTTGCGATTGTGCCGACCGAAGTATCGATCGGAATACATCCAGACCCACGTTAGCGACGAAGTGTCCGTCAATCCGAGGCATTTGTCACACTTCCCGCCGCGGCGTCGTGGTCCCGGAGAGGTGATACATTGCGCTTTTCCCTGATCCCGCCTGTCCGGGCGAAGAGGCAGAAGATGAGTGACGAATTCAACAGCTTCCGGGATTTCTATCCCTACTACCTGGGCGAGCATCGCGACAGGGTCTGCCGCCGTCTGCACTTCGTCGGCACGGGGCTGGTGATACTGACGCTGGGATTCGCCCTGGCGACAGGTCACTACGCCTGGCTGTGGGCGTTGCCGGTGCTCGGCTACGGGTTTGCCTGGGCGGGCCACTTTTTCTTCGAGAAGAACAAGCCGGCTACGTTCAAGCACCCGCTCTACAGTCTGATCGGCGACTTCGTCATGTTCAGGGACCTGCTGGTCGGGCGTATCCGCTTTTGAAGTTCTCCACCCATGCCTGAGGGGCCGGAGATTCGCCGGGCGGCTGATCGCCTGGCGGGCGTGCTCGCGGGCCGCCGCATCGAGCGGCTGTTCTTCGCGTCGCCCGCTCTGAAGCCGTGGGAGAGCCGCCTGCAGGGCGGTCAGCTGCAGGCTGTGGATACGATCGGCAAGCACATGTTGTGCAGGTTTCGGGACGGCACGCGCATCTACAGCCACAACCAGCTGTATGGACGCTGGTGGGTGAAACCACTCGGTCAAACCCCGGACACCGGCCGGCAGCTGAGGCTCGCCCTGCATACCAATCGGCATTCGGCGTTGCTTTACAGTGCTTCGGATATCGATGTGATCGCCGCTTCGGAGCTGCTATCTCACCCGCGTCTTCGCAGCCTCGGACCGGACCCGCTGGATGCCGATGTGGACGTCGCCACGGTGGTTGCGCGTCTGGACTCCCCTGGTTTTCGCGGCCGGCAGCTTGCCAGCCTGCTGCTGGACCAGCGATTCATGGCTGGTCTCGGCAACTACCTTCGCAGCGAGATACTGTTCGTGGCCGGCATCTACCCAAAGGCCCGACCGCAAGATTGTGACGCCGCGGCGCTGATGCGACTGGCCCGGGCGATCCTCACCCTGACCCGGCGCTCATACCGGACCGGCGGCGTTACCCATTCTCCGAGCGTCTACCGCCGCCTCCGCAATGCCGGGACGGACCGCAGTCAGGCGCGCTTCGCTGTGTTCTCCAGAGAGGGGCTGCCATGCTACGTGTGCGGAACACCGGTCCGCCGGGAGAACATGGGTGGGCGACGGGTCTACTATTGCAGCAATTGTCAGCTTCCCGGGGGCGTATAATCCGCGGACGCCGCGGCTGGGTCATTCAGGACCCGGACCGCGATAAGAATCACCCGCAGCGGGCAACAACAACACACCAATAGCGGCATGTTCAGTCTCCTTCATCAACGGCTGGATCGGCTCACGGCAGCGGCCGGGGAATCCGTGCTCCAGGGCGGCAGCAAGGGTATGGAGAAGGAATCCCTGCGGGTTAGCCCCGAGGGCCGCATTTCGATGCGCCCGCATCCGGTGGGCCTGGGGTCAGCGCTGACCCATCCGTGGGTCACCACCGACTTCTCCGAGGCGCTGCTCGAACTGGTAACGCCGCCTCATGCCACGAGTTGGGAGACGCTGAACTTCTTGTGTGATCTGCACCAGTTCGTCTACGAGCGCATCGGTGACGAGATGCTCTGGGCCACGAGCATGCCCTGCATCGTCGAGGGCGACGACAGCGTGCCGATCGCCGAATTCGGCTGCTCGAATTCAGGCCGGATGAAGCATATCTATCGCCTCGGGCTGAGCCATCGTTACGGGCGGGTCATGCAGGCAATATCGGGGGTCCATTTCAACTATTCCCTGCCCGAGTCATTCTGGGATATCTACCAGTCCAGCGAGGGCTCATCCGAGACGGCGATGACTTTCCGCAACGCCGCCTACTTCGATCTGCTGCGGAACTATCGCAGGTTCGGCTGGATCATCCTGTATCTGTTCGGCGCCTCTCCGGCTGTCTGCAAGTCGTTCCTTTGCGGCCACGAGACAGCACTTCCCGAATGGGATCCATGGACGGTATATGGTCCCCATGCAACAACTTTACGCATGAGCGACGTCGGCTATCGGAACGCCAATCAGGCGGGGATAAATCCGGGCATGAACGAGCTGGCGGACTACATCGCCGCTCTGGACTCGGCGACCCGTACGCCGCTGCAGGCCTATGAAGAGATCGGTGTGCAGTCCGGCGACGTGTGGCGTCAACTCAACACCAGCGTGTTGCAGATCGAGAACGAGTACTACGGTTTTATCCGGCCCAAGCAGATCGCCAGATCCGGGGAGCGTCCGATCTCTGCCTTAAAGCGCCGGGGTGTGCAGTACGTGGAGATCAGATCGCTTGATGTGAGCCCTCTGGATCCGGCAGGCGTCAGCCAGAACGAGATGCGCTTTCTCGAAGCGTTCCTGATCCTCTGCATGCTCAGCGAAAGCCCCAGGATGTCGGATGAAGAGGCGCGGGAATATGACGAGAATCACCTGCTTGCTGCCGTACGCGGCCGCGAGCCGGGCCTCGAGATGACAATCGATGGTCGGCGGCGCAGCCTGCAGGCCTGGGGTGCCGGGATCATCGACAGCATGCGACCGATCTGCGAGCTGCTGGATTCCGGACAATCCGACCCGTGTTACCGGGCGAGCCTCGACCTGCAGATGGCCAAGATCGAGGATCCGGAGCGTACGCCGTCTGCCCGGATTCTGGCGACGATGGCGGAGCGGGAGTCCTCTTTCTTCGAGTTCGCCATGGATCTCTCCACGAGTTACCGGGATTATTTCCGCGCTCTGCCTCCGATAGAGCCGTCAAGACTGAAGCGCTTCGAGGCCGAGGTCGCCGCCTCCCTGCAGCGGCAGAAAGACATCGAAAGCGCCGACGAACTGCCTTTCGAGGAGTTTCTGCAGCGCTACTACGCTGGCTGAGGCCGCATCCGAGTCACGCCCTGCTGATCACGCTTCGCGGAAGCGTCGCATCTAGCCGGCTTGTCAAAATAGCATCGGCGGCGTAATCTACGAAGCCTTTCGTGCCTTCGGGCCGCACTGCTCCTGATCGATCTGCCGGAGTCGCTTTGAATGAACGTGGAGCGCGCCAAGTCAACGAAATCAACTCGCCCGACGCCGTCTGAACTCGGCGTCCTGCGTGTGCTCTGGCGGCTGGGCCCTGCCACCGTCAGAGAGGTTCACGAGGCTATGAACGCCAGCGAGCCCACCGGTTACACGACGGCGCTGAAGTTCCTCCAGATCATGCATGGCAAGGGGCTGGTGGAGCGTGATGAATCCCGGCGAGCCCATGTCTACAAGGCGCGCCTCACGCAGGCCGCGGCCCAGAGCCAGATGACCTCCCAGCTGGTTGACGGCGTCTTCGACGGCTCCACGTCGAAGCTTGTCCTGTCCGCTCTGGGCGGGTCGTCACGGACTACCCCGGAAGAACTGGCCCAGATCCGCGAGATGCTTGACCGGCTGGACGGGGCGGGGAAATGACTGACCCCGGCACATTGGCTGCGGTTGTCGAGGCGCTGGGCTGGGCGCTGGTGCACTTCCTCTGGCAGGGGCTGGTCGCGGGCGTCCTGTTCGTCAGCGCCATGTATCTGTTGCGCGGGGCCAGCGCTGTCACAAGATACGGGTTCGGGATGTTGCAGCTCGCCGCCATGCTGGCGGTCCCGGTGGTCACCTTCGTGAGAGTCTATTCGCCACCGTTGGCGACCGGCGTCGGGCGTGGGCCGATCAGCATTGCCCCGACCGGCCTGAGTGCCCTCGAGACCGACGGCTGGTCGATACTGCTGTCCGCTATCGAAACCCTGCTGCCCTGGGCCGTTCTGGCCTGGGCATGTGGTGTGATGTTGTTGTCCGGCCGACTGGCCGTTGAGGTTATGCGGATACGTAACCTGGCACGGGCGGGGGCGTACGCTCTGTCGCCCGCGCTTCAACTCGTCGTGAAGCGGGTCAGTGACGCGATGGCGATCCGCGGCAAGGTACGGGTCTTGGAATCCGCGCGAGTCTCGGTGCCGATGGTCATCGGCTGGTTGCGGCCGGTCATACTGATCCCGCCCAGCGCACTGATGGGGCTGACGCCGAAGCAACTCGAGTTGATCATCAGCCACGAGCTCGCCCACATCCAACGATTCGATCATCTGGCGAACCTGCTGCAGGTTGTCGCCGAGACGCTGCTGTTCTATCACCCGGTGGTCAGACTGGTGTCTGCACGCATCCGGCTGGAGCGTGAGAATTGCTGCGATGACATGGTCGTGGGTCGAACGGGAGACTCACTCACCTACGCCAGGGCGCTGACTGAAGTCGAGGGCATGCGTTGTTCCACAGGGATGGATCTGAGTCTTGCGGCCACCGGCGGGCATCTGCGCGGCCGGGTCATCCGTCTGGTGGCGGCACCTGCTCCGCAACGCGGGTCGCTGAGCTGGATCGCCGGCGTCGTCCTGGTGGGGGCAGGACTGGGCGCCATGTCAGGTGCCAGGATGATAGTGGATGAATCGGCACCGCCAGCGGTCCCGACGCCACCCGAGCCGGTTGTCGTTGGCGACGCGATATCCCCGCCACCGACTGCTCCGATCGCGCCGGAGACTGTCCCTGAGCGGGTGATGCAGATCCCTGATGTGCCGGCCAGGCCGGATGCAATACCGACTCCCGTCGCGGAAACAGCCCCGGTCGCGATAGCTGCGGAGGCTGTCGCCGTTCCCGAACCACCGGCAGAGTTGCCGATCGGCTCTCCCGCTCAAGCGCCTTCCCTGCCGCCGGTGTCAGGCGCGACGTCTCGGGCACCCGCGGGCGGTGCGGCAGACAGGACGGTGGAAGCCCCGCTGCCAGAGCTGTCGAGTCAAATCGATGAGGTGATCGAGATCCCGGCCACGGAGCCTGTTCAGCTGGCCGCGCTGATCCCACCGCCGACCGCGACACAGACAGACGTTCCGGACATCAGGCCGGCTCCGGACGCACAGTCAGCGCCGGCCGAGCCTGTGCTGGCGGGTGGCGAGCTGCTCAAGAGCAGGGCGCCCGAGTATCCACGGCATGCCAGGCTGCACGGCCAGACCGGTTTTGTGACCGTTACATATCAGGTGGATACGAAGGGTAAGGTCAGAGACATCCAGGTCGTGGCGAGCTCGGACCGGATCTTCGAACGCCCGGTTCGCAGGGCGCTTAAGAGCTGGCGATTCGAACCGTTCCGCGAAGACGGCACGCCTGCGCAGCAGACCTTGCAGCGCACGTTCAATTTCGAACTCGAAGAGCCGGGTGCCGCCGGCGCCAACCAGGCATGCCAGACGGTGACCGGTACCCGCCTGTGCAGGGAGCGCAGCGGCCCGGGCGAAGCGGAGATGTCGGCAAGCCTGACCAGCAGATAGCCTGCGGGAGTCGGCCATAGGCCGACAGATTCCAGTACCAGCGGACAAGAAGAAAAACGAAAGGAGGGAAGGGGCAGATGAGAAAAATAATGGAACTGTCGACGCTGGTTGCGTTGACAGTGGCGTTCGCCGCATGCAGCAGCATGCCGACGTCATCGGCCACCAAGGATCTCGAAGTCGCGCCGACCTATAGCGAGGAACAGAAGGATGCCATGACCGAGGAGGAGAAAGTCGCCGCCTACAACGACTCGATGAGTAAAGAGCGCGACGAGATCGTCTGTCGGAGGGTCCAGGTGACCGGTTCGCACTTCAAGCAGACGGTCTGCAGGACCCGGGCCGAAATGGAGCAGGAAAGCAGGGATGCGCAGGAAGCGATCATGCGCTCGAAAGGCAATTCGGGCGATCCCTACGGCAACTAGACGGGGCACCGGGGCCTGAGGGCGAGCCGGTCACCCTTATATCCGACTCTTTTTCCGGGGATCGGGAATGCATTAAATGCTCATCGAAGCTAAGCTTGTCGCCGAAACAGGCAGTTGGCTATCGATGGGGGACGCATGCCGGAGCCCACGGCTCGCAAGTACGCATTCGACTCGGTCTTCGCGCAACAACTCGACGAGGGCTTTCCCTGGCTGAAATTTGCGCCGGAGCTCGAGCCGGGTTTTCGTGGTGCTCATTTCGAGCGCTTCCTGCCTTACGTCCGGGTGGCGTTATTCGTCGGCCTGACGCTGATGGTGGTGTTCTTCCTGCTCGGCATGGTGTCGGGCCGATCGACCAACGACTGGTTCGCGAACCTGATCCGATTCGGGTTGTTGGCACCGGTGTTCGTGGCCACGATCGTCGTCAGTTACCTTCCTGCCCAGCGGGCGGCGTTTCGATCGATGGTGCTGATGACCGCGGTCGCTGCGGGACTGGGCTACGCGGTGCTCAATCTGACGGCCCCGGAGCAATACCTGCAGGCCGGTTTCTCCGGGCTGCTGGTGATCGTCGCGTTTATCTATTTCGCGTTGGGCCTGTTCATGCAGACCGCGATGATCATCGTGCTGGCGATCACCGTGTTCTATGGTGTCGGCGCGACGCTTGTCGGCGTTCCTGGAGAATTCATCGCCTACAATCTGGTGCTCCTGTTGGTGTCGAACTTCGCCTGCGGCATGGGTAGCTATGCGCTCGAGCACGCGCTCCGGGCCGGTTACCTCGAGCGCCAGTTACTCTCCGAACTGGTCGAGCGGGACGGCCTGACCGGCCTCTACAATCGACGCGCATTCGACAAGTACCTCGCCCAGGCGTGGGACGTAGCCAGGCGGCAGCAGAAGTCGCTGGCCTTCATGCTCGCTGACCTGGACCACTTCAAGGCCTATAACGACCAGCATGGTCATCAGGCCGGAGACGAGTGCCTGAGGCGCGTCGCTTCGCGCCTGGCGATGGCGGCGCGCAGGCCGCTGGATTTCGCCGCCCGCTTCGGCGGCGAAGAGTTCATCCTCGTATTCTTCGACGTCGGCCTCGAAGCCGCTGCCCGGCTGGCAGAGGACATCAGGCGCCACGTTGCCGATTTGAACATTCCCCATCGCGGTTCCGGCACATCCCGGTTTCTGACTGTCAGCATCGGCGTATCCGTGGTCAGCCCGGGCGAGACGGCCAGGAGCCCGGAAGGTGTACTGCAGCTCTCGGACCAGGCCATGTACCAGGCCAAGAAGATGGGCAGGAACCGGGTCCAGGTCGAGGATGCGTCGCAGGCTCACATACAGACAGGCGTATTCCAGCCCGGTTGAAGCCTTACTTCAGAACGGCAGCGGCTCTCCATGCCCGCGCACCCAGTCGGCATGAAGCTGCCCGAGGCGCCGGGTCATCGTGCCCGCTTCCCCGGAGCCGACCCGACGGCCGTCGATCTCCAGGACCGGGGTCAGCTCGCCCATCGTTCCGGTTGTGAAAACTTCGTCTGCCGTATACATCTCGGTAAGGGACAGGTTGCGCTCGCGGCAGGGAATTTCATTGCGCTCGCAAAGCCGGATGATCAACGCCCGGGTGATACCGGGCAGACAGCTGTCCGCATGCGGGGTGAGCACCTGATCGCCGACGACGATAAAGACATTGGTGTCGTTGGTCTCACAGACGAACCCGTTGAGGTCCAGCATCAGGGCGCTGTCGACGCCGGCCACGTTGGCCTCGATACATGCCAGGATGTTGTTGAGCAGATTGTTGTGGTGGATTTTGGAGTCTAGGCACTGCGGGTTGTTGCGTCTTATCGAGGAAGTGATGAGCCGTACCCCGGTATCGCCATAGACCGGAGGCTTCCACTCCGCCAGCACGATGAGGCATGGGCCGGAGCGATTGAATCTCGGGTTCATGCCGGAGGTCGTCTTTTCTCCTCGCGTCAGCGTCAGCCTGATATGTGCGCCGTCCCGCATGCCATTGGCCTCCAGCGTCTCGAAGATCGCCTGGCGAATATCCGCCCGTTGCGGTATCTGATCGAACGCCAGCGCATGGGCCGACGCCAGTAATCTGTCCAGGTGGGCGTCGAGTTCCGCGATGCTGCCGGCATAGACCCGCAGTCCCTCCCAGACCGCATCGCCACCCTGTACTGAGCTGTCGAACACCGAGACCCGCGCTTCGCTGCGCGGCACCAGGCTGCCGCCGACGTGCACCAGGATGTTTGCGTTACGGGGATCGGGGGAAGCATTTGTCATCATGAGCCTCACACAGAAATCGAGAAACATTGCAGCCGTCGATAGAGTGCCAGGCACTGCTCCAGCAGCTCCAGGTGATCTTCCGGTACGGCCCTGCCCGAAGGATGCCAGGGCTGAAAGCCGGTCGATTGGTGGACATTGGCGTACCACCATCGAGCCCAGACCCCGTCCTCGGGTCTGGGCCCGGGAGTCCAGGTCAGCATGGCCGGGTCGAAGTCCACATCGAGCCTTGCGCAGATGGCACGCAGCGCGCGCTCCGGATCAAGCAGCAGGGCTTTTGATTCGATGCAGAACGGCGCTCTGCCGACAGACTCCAGGCCGTCGACCAGGCGCACCTGATCCGGCAAGCCGGTATCTCGAAGCGTGACCTCATCGAGAATCTCCAGCAGCGACGGCAACATCTCGATCGGGTCGCGCAGCAGGAGGAAGTGTTCAAACGGCTCGAGCAAAGCGGTATCCAGGTCGACGAAGTGATGGGCCATCTGCTTGGCGAACAGCACCTCCGCCTCGCATTCCTCCGAGGCCAGCCCCAGCATGACCCTGCATCCGTCTGTCGGCATGGCGGCGAGGATCTCCTCGCGACCGGGGTGTGCCGCGCCACTGACCCTGAGGTAGTGGGCATACAGGGGCTCGTCCACCACGCGAGTATCCCGCCGCTGTGCGAAGCTGTACATCAACGCCGTGGATACGTTCCTCGGTCCTGACCACATGCAGATTCGTCTGGTCACATCTCTCTTCCAGCGGGGGCTTCGGCGACATTACTGGCCGGAGAGATTGCGAGCAAGGAGCGAAGTGTGTGAGTCCGGCATGTTGGAAGGCTAGAATCGGTTTCTGTACCGTCGCCCGGAGAGCGCATTGCCTGACAAAATCGAGACCTTCCAGCACCTCACCGTGTGGCCGAGAGCGGCGCGCTTGCCGTGCTGAGCACTATCGCCATGCTCATGGCCGGGCTCGTGCTGCTCTATCTGGGCGGCGAGTGGCTGGTCAGGGGCGCCAGCACCGCGGCTCTGCGTCTCGGGCTTTCTCCGCTGATGGTCGGTATGACCGTCGTTGCGTTTGCCACCAGCACCCCGGAACTGGCGGTCTCGCTCGACTCCGCCTTCGCCGGCGTCGATGACGTCGCGGTCGGCAACGTCATAGGCTCCAACATTGCCAACCTCGGTCTGGTCCTCGGGCTGTCGGCGCTGATAAAACCGATCCGGGTGCAGGCGAGGATGATCCGCAGAGACATGCCGTGGCTGTTACTGGCCACCTTGTTTGCCGTCTGGTGTCTCATGGACGGGCTTGTGGGCCGGGTGGAGGGCCTGATGCTCCTCGCGGGGCTGGTGATGTTCATTGGACTGAACATACGCAGCGCAAAGACCGAACGGGTTTCGGTGCAGGAGCAGTTCACTCATGAGGTAAAAGAGCGGGTTTCCAGCCTTGGGCGAAGCTGGGTCATGATCGCCGCAGGCGTCATCGCCCTGGTGGTCGGGGGTGCGGTGTTCGTTGAGGCGGCCGTCCACATTGCAGAGGCCACCGGGGTCAGTACTGCCGTGGTGGGCCTGACGATCGCCGCAATCGGCACCAGCCTGCCGGAGCTGGCAACCGCAATCGTCGCCAGTGCCCGCGGATCCTCTGACATCTGCGCAGGCAATATCGTCGGATCCAACTTCTTCAATCTGCTCTGCATTCTGGGGCTCACCGCGGCGATCGCTCCGCTGCAGCGCGGGGAAGTGCAGATGGGCGATCTCTACGTGATGGCTGGGCTGACGGGCCTGGTCTTGCCTTTCATGTATTCCGGCTTCCGTCTCGGCCGGCGCGAGGGCGCCTTGTTGTTGCTCTGTTATTCCGCCTACCTCGGCTGGATGGCCAGCCGGGCGACACTCGGATAGCTATTCGCCGGACACGGCAGGCGACAGGTCTTCGTCCAGATAGATGGCCACCCGGGCGCCGCCCGGCCTGTCGATGACGCCCCGATACATGCCGTTGGTGTTGAAGACGGCGCCGTACTGGCCACTGCCACTGAGCACGATAACGCCGCCTTCACCACCCATCTGCACCAGGTCTTCGAGCACCACCTGACGGGCGGCCAGTTGCGGCTCCAGCCCCTGGTAACGGACTCGCGCACAGATATCATGTGCGACCACGGCGCGGATGAAGTATTCGCCGTGACCGGTGGCCGAGACCGCGCAGTCCGGATTCGCCGCATAGGTGCCCGCGCCGATAATCGGGGAATCTCCAACCCGTCCCCAGCGCTTACCTGTCATCCCACCGGTCGACGTCCCGGCGGCCAGTCGGCCATGCTGATCGAGAGCGACAGCGCCGACCGTACCCACCCGGTCTGACGTTCGGGGGCTGCCGGCGGTCGGCTCAAGCCGACGCATCAGCTGTTGCCAGCGCCTCTGGGTCCGAAAGTACTCCGGCGGTCGGAGTTCGATGCCCCGGGTAAGGGCAAATTCCTCCGCTCCGTATCCGGTCAGCATCACGTGTGGGGAGTCTCGCATGACGGCGCGAGCCAGCAGGATCGGATTCTTGACCAGTCGCACGCCGGCCACTGCGCCGGCTTCGCGTGTTTCCCCGTCCATGATCGATGCATCCATTTCGTTGCGGCCCCCGTGGGTGAAGACGGCGCCGCGACCGGCATTGAACAGCGGATCATCCTCCATGGTGACGATGGCCGCGGATACCGCATCCACGGCGGTGCCGCCCCCATCGAGCACCTGGTAACCCGCCAGCAGTGCCTGCATCAGTCCGGTGCGGAACGCCGATTCACTTTCGATCGTCATCTCGTCGCGCGACAGCGTGCCCGCGCCGCCGTGGATCACGAGCACTGGCTGTAGCTCGTCCGCCTGAAGGGGGCTTTGCGCAAAGAATCCCAGCAAGCCCGCCAGGCACATGGCTGCGAGGTTTCTCATCGTCGTATTTCCTTTGTCGGCGGCGGCCTGATCTTGTCAGCTTAGCGGCGGGTCACGCCGTCCAGAGCCTCGTCGATGGCATCCAGGCTTGACTGGTCCAGTCGGATACCGGCAGCTGCGGCGTTATCTCGCACCTGCTGCGGTCGCGTTGCGCCGATGATCGCGGAGGCGACACCCGGCTGTCTGAGCACCCAGGCCAACGCCAGCTGCGCCATGGACAGTCCGGCGTCGTCGGCCACCGGCCGGAGGCGCTGTACCGCGTCCAGGACAGCGTCCGACATCAGGTCACCGATGAACCCGTTCATCCGGTCGTCGGCGGCCCGGGAATCCGCCGGCGGTGGCATCCCGCGGCGGTACTTGCCGGTCAGGACACCCTGGGCAAGCGGCGACCAGACGATCTGGCTGATACCGTTCGCGGCGCAGACCGGGATGACGGCTTCTTCGATCCGGCGCCACAACATGGAGTACTGGGGCTGGCTGGAGACGAACTTCACCACCCCGGGTATGTCCAGCGATGCCTGGATCTGCGCCGGACTCCATTCGCTGAAGCCGACATAACGTGCTTTGCCCGCTTCGACTACGCGTGTCAGTGCCTCCATGGTCTCTTCAAGAGGCGTCTCCGGGTCATAGCGATGGCACTGGTAGAGATCGACGTAGTCCACCCCGAGTCGCGCAAGGGATGCCTCGAGCTGCTTCTCGATCTGCGTGCTCGACAGGCCCTTGTCCTCGGCCGTCATCGGAAAGAACAGCTTGGTGGCGAGCACATAGCGATCCCTGGGGACTCCGGCCAGCAATTCCCCCAGCACCCGCTCCGCAGCGCCGCGGCCATAGACATTGGCTGTGTCGATGAAATTGATGCCGGCGTCGAAGGCCGCGTGCAGGCAGTCCTGGGCAGCATCCCGTTCGACACCGCCCCCGTAGGTCAACCACGATCCGAGGGCGATCTCCGAGACCGTCAGGTCGCTGTCTCCTAATCTGCGGTAATTCATCCGGATGCCTCGCGCTGATTGTGTCTGTACCACATTATCCATGACCGGCCGGGCCGGTCCTCGTCCGCGTGGCCAGCCAGGCACCCAACGGTGAGGATGGCCACCAACCGGCACGGCCGCGCCGCGCCGGTTCAGCTGCTCAGCCGACGCTCCAGTGACGCGCCGGGTCTGCGGCGAAACGCGATCACACTGATGTCGTCCGGCTTGCTCGGTTCACCTCCCCGGGGCGCCGTCATGCGCTGCATCGCACGCGCGATGAGACCAGAGAACGCCCGGTCAAGAGGTCCCGAACGCAGGAGCTCTATGGTCTCGCCGAGGGTCAGGTTGTCAGCGAGACCGTCACTGCACACAACGACAGTATCGTGATCTGCCAGCGGTACGGCACTGCCGACTTCGATTCGCATGTCACGGCTGCCCAGTGCGTTCGACACCAGGTGGCGATCCTCATGGCTGATCGCCTGGTTCTCGTCGAGCAACCCGGCATGAAAAGCGAACCCGACCGGTGAGTGAGGCACGGACTGGAGCCTGAGTCGGCCGCGCTGGCCGAAGACCACGATTTCAGAGTCGCCTACGTGGAAGGCTCGGGCGTGACCCTGGCCGATCTCCGCGACGGCCAGGGTCGTGGCAGAGCCGTTGCCGATGCTGAGGATGCGCTGGTTCGCGTGTTCGATGGCGTCCAGCAGGCGAGGCCGGCTGGACAGCGGGCCCGGTGGTGATTCGGTCAGATCGCTGATCAGCGTATCGATAGCCATGGCGGCGGCCTCGCGCCCACCGGGTAGTCCGCCCATGCCATCCGCCACCACGAGCAACGCGCTGTCCCCCGCCAGCGGGATGATGGCCAGGGCGTCCTCGCTCCTGCCACTGCCGCCCGGACAGGGCGAGGAGTAGTAAGCCGCGGTTCCGTCGGCGACCCGTCTCACGCCTCCGGCAGCCGTGTTCTCGGGTTGCCATCGACCGAGGCCATCGGGCGATGGCAGCAGGTTGATGGTCATCCCGCGAGGCGTCCCGGTTGCAGCGCCCGGTGCTTGATGCGCTGAAACGCGTTGCGCATATGGATGGCATCACGAAAACGCCTGGCGGGACGGACTTCGATCGCGCGGCGGATCAGCGCCACCATGTCCGGTCGGAGTTTCTGGCGCAGCCGTTGATGGTTGGCAGGCGGCCACTCAAATGGCCACTTCGGCAATGCTCCGGCGAACATCCGATACAGCACGAGCCCGACGGAGAATACATCCGAGGACAGCATCGGGCGGCCCATCGCCTGTTCCGGGGCAACGTAGCCGATCGTGCCGGAGCCAGACGCTTCCAGCCGACCTCTGGCCAGTTTGGCAAATCCGAAATCCGTCAGTCTGAGGCGATCGCTGCCGAACAGGATGAAATTCTCCGGTTTGATATCGCAGTGGATGATCCGTTTGCTGTGAGCGTGGGCGACCGCGTCGAGGATCTGGGTAGTGAAGTCCAGTGCCTTGGCCGTAGAGATCCGCCGGCTCAGGCGATCGCCCAGGGTTTCGTCTCCGAGCGGCATCGAGATGACGAAGTAGCCGTCGACGAAGTCCGCGTTCAGGACCGGCAGGATGTTCGGATGTTCCAGTTTTGCAGACAGACGTGCTTCCTTGCGGAAGTCGCCGAGGAAGTACTCGTCCATGATCCTTCGATGCGGGATCTTCAGCGCCACCTTGATGCCATGGACCGTGTCATAGGCCCGATACACCGCCGCCAGCGGGCCATTCGCCAGCCGCTTCTCGATGCGATACTTACCGAGCTTCTGTCGCGCCCTGAGCACCCTCGGTCTCCCAATGGTCCGTCGTCCCGACTGGCCTGCACTATAGGAAAATCCAACAGGTCCCGCCATAGACAGGGATTCAGGCGTCGGGCGCGCATCTGAGTCGCGCACTCCTGCGAAAACCAGAGTACATGCCAGCAGGCGGTTTGCTCAGGTCCTCATAGTGGCAAAAAAGACTGTCAACGAAGTACCGGATCCGGAGCTGCGAGCGGGTCCGTCATTCGATCTTGATCGCGAACTCCCCGACCTGGAAGCGCGGGAACGCGCCCGGACAGGCCCGGGTAGCGTCGCTCGAAGAACGCTTGAGGCGCTGGCCGATCATCGCCGTCTCAGCAGCGAGCTGGCGGATCTGGAGGAAATCGATCCCTGACGTCGGCCAGGCGGCCGTGGCCCGCGGCTACTTACCGATCCCGAGCTTGTCCCTGAGCTTGTCCATGGCGCCTTGCTTGTAGCCCTCGACACCGAGGTTGCCCGCTTCTTCGCGAGCCGCCGTCACCGCTTCCCGGAGCACCGGGCGCAGAAGCTGAACCGCCACCTGGGCCGGAGTTGCGCCACCGCTGCCTTCGCCGATGTTGCGCACGTGAACATCGCCCAGCTTGTGCGATTTGTCCTGGCTGACCGGGGTCTTGACGGTCATCGCGGCATGGGTGAAGTCGAACTGCTCGATGACCAGCTTCGGTCCAGCGGATTCGCCGGATGATGGTTGGCCCCCATCTCCGCCGCCGTTGAGATTGTCATAGATCCTGGCGAGATTGATTCCCGAGCCGACAGAGACCTCGGCGACGAGTTCCGAGCCGTCGACACTGATCTTCTTGATCCTCACCGGATTACTCGTGATCGTGCTGGTATCCAGGGTCATGCGGATCGAGTTCAGCCTGAGCGCATAATCGCTGTTGAATCCTTCCGGATTGCCGATTGTGAGGCCACGGATTTCCCCTGTGCCCTCCTTGAGGGAGATGCTGACCCCCGACACTCGCACCGGGACGCCAGTGACCTCACCGCCGACTTTTTCTATCGCGCCGGCCACCAGGCTGTCGAGATTGCTGGCGAGCCAGTAAATGCCGAATCCGATGATGGCCGCCAGGACGATGGATACCGCGGCGATCGTTTTGCCTGTTTTGCTCACTTTTCCACTTCTCCGAGTCGATTCAACAGATTCAGTCTGTCGGTCCCTGGCCGATGAACTCCGCCAGCCAGGTGCGCTTCTGCGCATACCAGAAGATCGAGTTGCCCGGCTTGACCACCCAATGGTTCTCATCCGGGAAATAGATCAGGCGGCTCCTGATACCTCTGTTCTGCAGGGTGTTGAACAGTTCCAGGCCATGATTGACCGGCACCCGGTGATCCTGCTCGCCATGGATGACGAGTGTCGGAGTATCAAAATTCCCGGCGCAGTTGTGCGGCGACCAGGCGGCATAATTCTCGTTTTCCCAATGCTCACCGAAGCGGCGCTTGTGGGCGCCATAGTCGGCGGCGTACTGAGTGTAATCATTGTAGACCGTGGCGTGTGCGACCAGGGTCCGGAACGGATGCTCGCGCCCCAGCAGAATGGCGGCCAGATAGCCGCCGAAACTGCCGCCTCCCGCCGCCATGCGATCCTCATCTATCCAGTCCTGGGCGGCAAAGTAGTCGGCAGCAAGGATCGTGTCCTGGTAGGGCAGGTCACCCACGTCAGGATTGATTGAGTCCGCGAACGCCTGGCCGAATCCACTCGATCCGTGGAAATTGTGCCAGGCGGTCACGTAGCCCCAGCCGGAGAATATCTGCGCATGCCAGCGCGGCGAGAATGAATCGACGATGCCATTGTGGGGTCCGCCATGGAGCATCAGGTACAGCGGCCATTTGCGGGATCGGTCGAATCCAGGTGGGTAGTTGACCCACATCTGGATCTCGTCGCCATTGGCCCCGGTAAACGTCACGCTCTCGTAATCACCGAAGTCCACCTCGGCCAGCAATGCGTCATTGAAGTCCGACAGTCGCGTCTGCGTTCCGCTGTCCGGATCGATCTTCACCAGCGTCGGTGGTTCCGTGAAGGACTGGCGCAGCCCGACCAACACGTCGCTGTCGACTGCTGTCGCCAGCGACGTGAAGCTGTTGTCGCCGGTGACCGCGCTGACCTTGCCGTCACCGATGGCGATCGAATAAACACGTCGATGAGCTGCGTCGTCGATCGACCCGTACAGCCGGCGACTGTCGGCGCTCCAGACGAGCCCGGTCGCCGATCGGTCCCAGTCCCCGGCGAGCTCGACCGTAGCGCCGGATTCGCGGTCGTGACGCATCAATCGCAGCTTGTCGGCGTAGAAACCCTTGACGACCTGCCGGGTGTGGACCAGCCATCGACCGTCGGGGCTGTAGCTCGGTGACTCATCCGCGGCGCTGTCCGGGCCGGTGATGTCGCGCGGCTGACCGCCCGCCACCGGCATCAGGAATATGCGGAAGTCCGGATCGACGAACGAAGCGTCCACGTCCGCGGCGAACGCGATCTCCTGGCCGTCGGGCGCGATGTCGTAGCTGTCCGGCCCGGGTGTGGTGTCACCGAAGTTGAATTCATAGAGCCTGAGGCCGGTTGACACGGTGATTCCGCGAGGTTCGGATCCATCAATGCTGGTGACGAACAGATGAGCGTCGCGATCGTCGAGCCAATGACTCCACCAGCGCACCGTCGGCCGATCCCACACCATCGCCGAGTCCCGGCTGTTGCGCCGCTCCTCCAGCCGGGTTCCCTGGGCGGCCCAGTCATTCAGGTCGGTCCAGACGCGACTGATGAAGGCGATGTGTCGGGAATCCGGGAACCACTTTGGTGCGCTGGCACCGGTGGGGATCGAAGTGATCCTGCGGGCCTCCCCGCCGTCTACCGGGGCGACATAGAGCTGTTCTGCTTGGTCGCCTTCACGCTTGGCCACAAAAGCAATGAACCGCCCGTCCGGGCTCCAGGCAGGGCGACCCCCGGTCGCGGACTGGGTCGTGAAGGGGCGGCTGCCGGTGCCGTCGGCGGCTACCAGCCAGATCTCCGTCCGGGTTTCATCCGCGTCCGTATCGTCACTGGACACCGGGACAGCGACCCGGGCGCCGTCCGGCGACAGTGCCGGCGGACCCAGCCTGCGGAGTTTCCACAAGGTCTCTGCAGTCAGCGGGTTCAATTGCTTTTCGGTCATGGCGCAGGTTCCTGGTAAAGAGTGGGCAATCCCGGGCGACCGCGAACCTCCGGAGTCCAACCGATCGCCGTCAGCAGGGAGATAGGCCCGATCAGCTTGACCGATGGGCTCGGCGCATACTACAACATTCCCGATCTCTGCCGTGGGCGCAAAAGCCGGGATCAGATGCCGTGGCTGTGCAGCGCTTTCAGGAACAGTCCCGGGTCGGGCCGGACCCGGTAATTGTCGGTCTGGTCAGTGAAGATAATGCGGCCTTCGCGATTCACGATAATCACCGTGGGCAGAACGGTGTCTTCGCCGAAGGTCTTGGTGAGACCACCCGCCGGCACGCCGTACTGATGAACAAGACCCAAAGCCCGGGATGCAGTCAGTCCTTCATCCACCCAGAAGCGGCACGGCACCTGGAACATCTCCGCGATGCGTTGCGTGAGCTCGGTCGATTGGGGGCTGATGAGCACGAGTTCCACTCCCCGATCCGACAGTTCCCGGTAGCGCCCGGTGATCTCCTTGACCTGCGCCATACAGAACGGGCACCAGTTGCCGCGGTAGAACATGAACAGGACCGGTCGTCCGCGAAGATCCGCAGGGCCGACCTGGCCGCCATCGACGTCTTTCGCCTGGAACTCCGGGATGACCTGGCCTGTTACCAGCCGGTCGTTGACCCGACGGCCGAGGCTGGAGTACCAGAAGTCGAAAACGAAGAATCCGTAGACTGCGGCGATGGCCGCCACCATTGGCAGGTGGGCCGAGTAATCACTGAGCCAGTATCCGTAGATCGTGACAAGGCCGCCGGCGATCGTCAGTGTGGATACCAGCGGCAGGCGGGGGCTGGTCCGGGCCAGCGATTTCGATGTCACGGAGTAGGCATACAGACAGATGAACGGCAGCACCGTCATCAATGCGCCGGCCCAGGCCAACCGGAAATCCGACATCACCAGGCCCACAACGGAGCCGAGCAACACCACGATGACCACCAGCATGTAGATCGTGACGAACACGGATTTCAGCCTGTTGGTCTGCATGAGTCCTGTTTGCCGATATGCCCGGCTCGATAGGGCCTGGATAACACCTGAGAGCGTATTCTAACGTCGCCGGAAAACCGGGCGGGCCACCGGCCTCCCGAATCGCTAATATACGTTGCCGCCGTTATCGGATCGAGTACGACCATGAGCCAACCAGCACTGATAATCCACGGTGGCGCCGGCGCCCGCGAGGGTAGCCACACCACCTACGCCAGTTATGCCGACAGCCTTAGGAGGATCCTCGCCAGCGCGTGGCAGACCTTGAGCGTCGGTGACGCACGGCAGGCGGTGCTGACGGCGGTACGGGCACTCGAGGACGACCCGATTTTCAACGCCGGTCTCGGTTCCCGGTTGCAGCGGGACGGGGCTTCGCGGATGTCTGCCGCCCTCATGGATGGCGACAACGGCAGTTTCTCCGGCGTCATCAACATCGAGAGAGTGCGTCATCCGATCGATGTTGCCGATGCCTTGCATGCCGAAAAGCACCGCGTGCTGGCCGGCGAGCACGCAAGCCGATATGCGCGGGATGCCGGCATGGCGGATTTCGATCCTGTCACGCCGCATCGTCGGGCTGAATACGAACAACAGCTGGCCGGCGAGCATGGCACCGTCGGCGCGGTCGCACTGGATGCCGGAGGTCGCATCTGGGCCGCAACGTCGACAGGCGGCGTCGGTTTCGAGATCCCCGGGCGCGTGAGCGACAGCGCGACAGTCGCCGGCACCTACGCTGATGGCGGGGTCGGCGTCTCATGTACCGGGATCGGTGAGCACATCGTCGATCATGCAGGGGCGGCGCGGGTCGCCACGCGGGTGATCGACGGCCTGGGTCTGGAGGCCGCGATCCAGCGGACCCTCGACGAGGCCGACGCCCGCAGTCTCGAGTATGGCCTCATCGCGCTGGATCGCGGTGGGCTGGCCATGGCCGGATCCACCCGTGGCGTCACGACGCTCTGGGCAGCCCGTGACTCGCGCGGTAGCCGCGACTTTGTCGATGCCTGAGCCTGCCTAGCCCAGTTCCGCGCCCACCGGGACGGGCACGACTACGCTGATCGATGCGGCGGGCCTGCCGCCCGGATTGCGGTAGGAATGCCGCTGGTCTCCCGGGAAGGCCAGCACATCGCCCCTGCCAAGCTCGAACAGCTGGCCGGCCACCAATACCTGCATCTTTCCACGCAGGCAGTAGAAGTATTCCTTGGTGCCCGCCACATGGGGCGTCCCACCCATGGATGCGCCCGGATCGAAGTCCATCCGATCGATCTCCATACCCCGGACCCGGGACGGCAGAAGCTTGGCCACGGCCACCCGCCCACCACCGCGCCGCTGGACAGGGATGCGGGATGCCGGGACGAGTGCGCAGGCACCGGCGTGCCTGGCGAGCAGTTCCTCGATGCCTGCACCGAGCGCAGCTGACACGCGTGCCAGGTTAGCCAGCGAGGGGTTTCCATAGCCGGACTCCATGCTGGCAATGGTCGATCGGGGGATGCCTGCGTGGTCGGCCAGTTGCTGCTGGCTCCAGTTTCGCGAACCCCGGAGTGAGCGAATGTTGGTGGCCAGGTTGCCGGCCGCATTGTCGTCCATGTCGTTCCGCCTCATAGGGTCAGTAAACGGACTATCAGGCGATATATTGGCAATTTTGTCGATGTATTGTCTATATGGATCTAGGGTGTGTTGCCGAACAATGCATCAGAGAGGATCTGCCATGAATGCACTCGACCCCGTTTCAATGGTCAGAGGACTGAGCCAATCCGCCGCCGTCCTGTGTTTTCCGCCGATCGGCGATATGGCGGCCAGTCACGGCAAAGCATCATCGGCCGGCACCCATATCGGCGGTTGGCCGGTGATGGCGGGACTCGGACTCATCGCTGTTGTCGCCGTCGTGCTGGCCGTGTCCCTGCGCACGGGTTCGAAGCGCAACAGCCGCTGCCCGCTCTCCTTTCCCGGAGGTATCAGGCCATGATCCACGTGGACGCGATCGATCACATCAACGTGACCGTTGCCGACCTGGAGGCCTCGATCGGCTTCTACAACAGGGTATTCGGGTTCAGGGTCGCCGAGGATTGCCGTGACGATGCGCGGCCCTACGTCATCCTGGGCCGCGCCGGGACCGCCTGGCTGGCGCTGCACCAGCAGACCGGAGAGCAACTTCCCGGAAGCGGACGGATCAACCACTGGGGATTCGTCGTGGCCGACTTTGACACACTTCACGACCAGCTGCAGAGCATGGGGATACCGGTCTTGTACACTGAGCGCTGGCGCGACGGCGTGGTCGAATACCCGCACTCCCGCTCGGTCTATGTCGCGGATCCCGACGGCAACGAGATCGAACTGACATCCGCGTTCGGTGGCGGCCTCAGCTGAGACTTGCGGGGCATCGTGATATCGGTCACGGTAGCCGGCATGTTCCAGGTCCGCCGATGGAGGACATGATGTCGGTCACAAACAGATGCCTGATGGTGATTGTCGCGATCGCTGCACTGGCGGCCTGTGCGGCGCCCCAGCCGGAGATCCGTTCTGACTTCGACCGCAACGTGGATTTCAGTGCTTTCCGTACCTACAACATCATGCTGACGGCGGGTCAAAACACCACCGGTGATGGCTACGGGACGTTGGTCGGCCAGCGGATCCGCGCGGCGGTTGAGCGGGAGATGGAATCGCGGGGTTATGTTAAGGACCAGGCACCGGACCTGCTGGTCAACTTCACCCTGACCGTGCAGAGCGTCCAGAAGGTCACCCAGGTGCCGTCCCAGAATGCGCCTCGGGCCTACTACTATCGCGGCGGCTACTACCGCACCTGGAACACCTACAGCTACGACACCTGGGTGCGGGAGTACGACGAGGGGACGCTGCTGATCGACATCGTCGACGCGCAACGGCAGCAGCTTGTCTGGGAGGCGGCGGGCACGGGTCGCCTGAAAGGCGATCTGAGCACCGATATCGAGGCGCGGGCCAATCGGGCCGTGGCCCTGTTGTTCGAGAGGTACCCGTTCCGCGCCGGCCTATGATCGCGGCGACACACCGGGTCGCGGGATGACCTTGCAGCCCGCACCGTCATATCGGGTTTCCACGACCCGATCGTCATCCAGCTCGAAATACATCATGCAGTCCAGATCCTCGACGCTGCGAGTCGGGGCCGGCGCGTCCGTGGCGACCATCCGACTCGGGTCACGCAGAGTGTCCTGGCGAGGATCGATCTGCGAATGGCTCTCGTAGACAAGCACCGGCCGTCCGGAGTCACCGATGATCGTGCGCGTTGGCGGTCCCCACACGCTCTCGAGTTGCTGCGCGTCGGCACCCACCCAGGCATTCAACTCCCTCTCCCACCACGGCCGGGGAGACAGGCAACCGGCGATCACCAGGTACGCCATAAGGACGACAGGCAGGTGGTTCTTCATATATAGGCTCCTCTGGCTAGATCATAGCAGTTCCAGGGAGTCGCCCCGAGGCGGGAACTTGCCAGCCATTCGATGGGCCTTATCATTAGAGTGCGCCGCAGACCACGCAGGGGAACACGCTGGCCATGATCAAGTCTCTCGTCGACATTACCTATCGCCAGGCCAGGCGCGTAGTCATCCTCCTCATCGGCGGAACCGTGTTGCTGGCCGGTATCGCTCTGCTGTTCCTGCCCGGGCCGGCGATCGTCGTCATACCGGCCGGTCTTGCGATCCTGGGAATGGAATTTGCCTGGGCCAGGAGGTTCCTGAGCCGGGTGCGCCAGCACATCAGCGAACAACACCGGCGGCTCAGGCTCCGCAACCAGTCCTAGGAAGAGCCCACGCCCTCCAGCCATTCGTCGTCGGAGGTCTCGTCGATACCTTCGAACAGCGGTGTGCTCAGGTAGCGTTCGCCGGTGTCCGGCAGCATTGCCAGGATAACGGCGCCCGGGTCGGCCTTCTCGGCCACCTTGAGTGCGGCCGCCAGCGTGCCGCCCGCGGAGATACCCGCGAATATGCCCTCGCGCCGCGCGAGCGCCCGGGAGGTCTCGATGGATTCCTCGTCCGTGACGGGCACGAGCTCGTCGAAGATCTCCCGGTTGAGAACCGCCGGAATGAAGTCGGGCGTCCATCCCTGGATCTTGTGCGGCTGCCATTCCTGCCCGGCCAGCAAGGCGGCCCCGGCCGGTTCTGTGGCGACGACCCTGACCTCCGGCCGGGCGAGTTTGATCATTTCCCCGGCGCCGGTCATCGTCCCGCCGGTCCCGTAGCCGGTGACCCAGTAGTCGAGCCGGCGGCCCGCGAAGTCACTGAGTATCTCCGGCCCGGTCGTACTGCGGTGGTAGGCCGGGTTGGCTTCGTTCTCGAATTGCCTTGCCAGGAACCAGCCGTGTTTCTTCGCTAGCTCTTCCGCCTTCCGAACCATGCCGGTGGCGCGTTCCGCGGGTGGCGTCAGCAGAACCTTGGCCCCCAGGGCCTTCATCAGCTTGCGGCGTTCGACCGAGAAGCTCTCCGCCATGATGGCGACGAAAGGATAGCCGCGGGCGGCACAGACCATCGCCAGGGCGATTCCGGTGTTGCCGGAGGTCGCCTCGACCACCGTCTGCCCCGGTGCGAGTTCGCCGCGAACCTCCGCATCATGGATGATGGCCCAGGCCAGGCGATCCTTGACGGAAGCCATCGGATTGAAGGCCTCGATTTTTACGTAGAGCTCGACGTGCTCCGGCCCCGTTCGATTCAACCTGACCACCGGCGTCGAGCCGATGGTGTCGATGATGCTGTTGTAGATCATTGTGCGCTCCCCTGACGAATCCCTCGAATTGAATAGACACCTGCGGTCGGGACATTGCTGCAATCCGCCCCGACGAACCCTCTGCCCGCAATCCGCGTTGGTCGATACCTCATTTCATGACGGTATGCCCCCGGTGCACCGACGCTTGCGACCGAACCGCTGCCGGTAACGGCCAAGGATACGACGAAACGGTGCAACAGCGGCAGGTATTCGAGCCATGTGCAGACCGCAAGGTCCCTCGAAAAGCCTTTGATCGCCGGGCTATACTGGTGGCGGGCTTGACCCGGTCGGCCCAGCCGGGCGATGGCGTCCATGAAACGGTCTATGACTGAAAACAAGACAAAGGACAGCGCGGCCCGTTTCGAATGCAGCGCGGCCGTCACGCAGATCGAGATACGCCTCGGCGGCGACTGGTTGCTGCACCGGTCATTTCCGGATCCCGGCGAGATTCTGAGTGCCATCCAGGCCAATCCGTCGGCCACCCTGATGTTGGCAGACGACCAGTTGGGACAGTGGGACACCGCCCTTCTGACCTTCCTGAAGCGCATCATCGACGATGGCCAGGGCGGGGCGAGGCCATTCGATGCGACGCGCCTGCCGGGCGGGGTCCGGGCCCTGCTCGATCTCGCCTATGCCGTCGGCGAGCGCGCGGGGGCACGCCGGGTGGCGATGCGTGAGAGCTTCCTGACCGGTGTCGGCAAGCGCAGCCTGGTCGCGCTCGGTCGCATGCGTGAAGGCGTCACCTTCCTCGGCAGCGCATCGCTGGCCCTGGTCCGATTCGTCACCGGACGCGCTCGATTTCAGGGCTCCGAGCTTCTGCTGATTATCCAGGATGTCGGCGCCCGCGCGTTCGGCATCGTCAGTCTCATAAGCTTCCTGGTCGGCATGATCCTGGCCTTCGTCGGCGCTGTTCAGCTATCGCAGTTCGGTGCGGGTATTTATGTGGCCAACCTGGTGGGGCTGGCCATGGCCAGAGAGATGGGTGCCATGATGACGGCGATCATCATGGCGGGACGGACGGGCGCCGCTTTCGCGGCCCAGCTTGGCACCATGCAGGTGAACGAGGAGATCGACGCCCTGTCGTCCATGGGCATCGATCCGATGGAGTTCCTCGTTGTGCCGCGGATGATGGCATTGATGCTGATGATGCCGCTGCTGGTCCTGTATGCAGATCTGATGGGGATCCTCGGTGGCATGGTGGTGGGTGTCGGCATGCTCGACCTCGGCGTCTTCGAGTACATCGAGCAGACCAAACGATCGGTCTCGCTGACACAGGTCAATATCGGGATCGTCAAGGGCGTCGTATTCGGAGTGCTGGTGGCGGTGGCCGGTTGCCTGCGCGGCATGCAGTGCGGCAACAGCTCTCAGGCAGTCGGGATGGCGGCGACCTCGGCGGTGGTCACCAGTATCGTGCTGATCATCGTCACAGACGGGTTGTTCGCGGTCGTGCTGAACGTGTTGGGGATCTAAGGGATAAGCAGGTGGATCGGTCGCAAGAACATATCCGTGTCGAGAATCTGACCATGGCGTATGGCGATTTCCTGATCCAGAAGGACCTGCAATTCACGGTCAATCACGGCGACATATTCATCATCATGGGGGGGTCAGGTTGTGGCAAGAGCACCCTGCTGAAGATCATGATCGGTTTGAAGTCTCCTGCGACCGGCGAGGTCTTCTATCACGGGGACGCTTTCTGGGCAGCGAGCGACAGCCACCGGGAAGATCTGAAGCGGGGTTTTGGCATCCTGTTCCAGAGCGGTGCGTTATTCAGCTCCATGACCCTGGCCGAGAACATCGGCCTGCCGCTGCAGCTCTACACGGAACTGTCTTCTGCCGAGATTCGCGAGAACGCGGCGCTAAAGCTGGCCCTGGTCGGATTGGGCGGTTTCGAGGATTACTACCCCAACGAGATCAGCGGCGGCATGAAGAAACGGGCCGGCCTCGCGCGCGCGCTGGCACTCGATCCCGATATCCTGTTCTTCGATGAGCCTTCCGCCGGGCTTGACCCGATCAGCTCCCGTCTGCTGGACGAACTGATCCTGCAGCTGCGCGACGCGCTGGGCAAGACAGTGGTCGTGGTGACTCATGAGTTGGCCAGCATCTTCACGATTGCCGATGACTGCGTCTTCCTTGACCCGGACACCAGGACCCAGATCGCCACTGGCGACCCGAAAGTATTACGTGACGAATCGCCGAATCCCGTGGTACGGAATTTCCTGTTGAGGGGTGAGCTGGAAGCGGCAAACAAGAAGGATAATTCGACATGATGAGCACAGGTCATCCGCGTAACGGGGAGTCGGCCGCATGAGCAAGAAAGCCAACCCGACCGTGGTCGGGGCCTTCGTACTCGGTGCCGTTGCACTGGCCATCGCTGCGGTATTTTTCTTCGGCAGCGGCAAGTTATTCCGTAAGATAGACACCCACGTCGCGTTCTTCGATGGCTCATTGAAGGGGCTCGAGATCGGTTCGCCGGTGACGTTCCGGGGTGTCCGGCTCGGCACGGTCAAAGATATCCGCGTCGTCTACGACACCGACAAGAGCGAGCTGATGATCCCGGTGATCTTCGAGATCGAGCTCGACCGCCTGACGGTGGTCGGCGAGGGATCGGGGTCCGCCGGCGACGATGATGGCGACATCCTGCTGGACCGCGGCATGCGGGCCCAGCTGCAGCTGCGCAGCATGGTGACCGGCCAGCTGGCGGTCAATCTCGACTTTTTCCCCGGCTCGCCGCTGGTCTACCGGGGCGGCTACGAGGACTACGATGAATGGCCCACGCTGCCGTCCGAGGTGGAGCAATTACGCGATGCCGCCCAGAAGATCATCCGGCAGCTGCAGGATGTGCCGGTGGACGAGATCGCCCAGGAGATCGCCGCCGTTCTCAAGGGCGTGGACGATCTCGTCACGTCGGAGAATCTCGCCGGCCTGCTCGAGGGAGCGCATCGGCTGGCCGATTCGCCGGATCTGGAAGCATCGATCGCGGGTTTCCGCACAGCCATGGAGCGCGCCAATGCAGCGCTGCATAGTGTACAGCAACTCGCCGAGGACGCGGACGAGCAGCTATTGCCGGTAGCGAGAGGTTTGCGGGAGGCTTCCGAAGAATTGGGCGCTCTGTTGGATCAGGCGGGGAGAGTGCTGAATTCAGTCGAGTCATCCCTGGATGAGGACTCGGACCTGCGGGTCAGGACCCTCAACGCCATGGAAGAAGTGGCTGCCGCGGCCCGCTCCGTGCGGGTGCTGGCGGACTACATGGAGAGACACCCCGAGGCGTTGCTCAGGGGCAAGAAGGAGGCAGGGCGATGAGACAGATACGCATACACAGATTCCTGATCGCCCTGTTGCCACTGACGCTTGCAGCATGCATCTCGAGTTCGCCATCAGCGCGGTTCTATACCTTGCATGCTGATATATCCGGAGTAGATCCGGGCAGCCAGGCTCTCGGTGACGACTGGGTGGGCGTCGGTCCTATCGATGTCCCTGATTATCTCGATCGCCCCCAGATTGTGACCCGCGGTGACGGGCATCGCCTGATCATCCACGAGTTCGACCGCTGGGCAGACCCGGTCAAGAACCGGATCCTGGATGTGGTGATAGGAAACGTGGTCGCCCTCAGCGACTCGAAGCGGGTCGCTCCGTACCCTTGGCCGTCGACCTTCCGGCCGAGTCGGCGGATGATGGGAGAGATCACGGCCTTCGAGGCCCGTCCAGCGGGGGATGTTCTGCTCAGAGTGCGATGGCTGATCAGTATCCCGGGCGATCGGGAGAATGAGGAGATCCACGTCGGAGAATACGTAGAGCCCGCGGCCCCCGGGGACTTCGACGCCATGGCGGAGGCGATGAGCCGTGCCCTGGAACGCTGGAGCCGGGATATTGCGTCGGCCCTCTCTGAGTCTGTAGCGAACGATCGGGAGTAACGCCGAACTCCCCCTGGCGACCGCCGGATGTCCGTGCGACTGACGGGCCTGGACAGGCGCTGCGAATGAGGTTCTTTCGGAACGAGCGACTCCAAAGACGGCTGCAGCCGTCCGCCAGTCCCGCGAATTGTCCGACATGGCGGCCATTCCGCGATGCCGGGTGACGGCCGCACAAGCCGTCCATCGCTGCGCTGGTGTCCTCTAGGGGTTGATCGTTCTCAGGATTTCCGGATCCTGTTCCTCCCACGCCAGCACCGAGTGGCAGAAGCCGCAGTTCCGCGGGATGCCCTCGCCTTCCTCCGTCTTCAAACGTCCATGGCAGCGGAAACAGCCGTCGTGACCGCTGTGATCGGGATAGGTGCCCCAGTCGACTTTCATGGCGGGAAATACGTTGGACGAGTAGATCTCATTGAGCTCGGCCACCGCTTGGGTGATCTGCGGTGCTTTTTCAGCGGCGATCTCCGGATACGCTTCCTGGTAATAGTTCGTGATCTCCTGCTCGATCTGGGCAGCCGCCGCCTCGTGGGAGTCGTAACCTCCCTGCAGTACGCGCATGCTTTCGCGCTTGACAAAGGGCAAAGAACTGTCGATCAAGCCGTTGGCCATGGCGCCATCGACGGCGTCGTCCGGCAAGTCGTACCTATGGGTGGGGCGATTGTGGCAGTCCACGCAGTCCATGATACGGAAGTGGTTGGCGTCCTCCGGGGCCTCCTCATTGCTTTTGTAGACAATGACCGACCCATCGGGCTTGGTCATCTCCAGCTGGTAGATCTTCTCCCGGCTCTCGTTGGATTGGAAGCGAATCTCGACATCCCGGCTGACGTGCCAGTGGATACCCGTGAAGTCGCGGCCTGCCTTGCCGCCGACCTTGAGCAGAACCGCGGTCTTTAATTCGGTGTTGGGTTCGTCGTCCTTGTAGACCGACTTGACCTGCAGCGTGTCGCTGGCGTGCTTGGTCGGCCAATGGCACTGCTCGCACGTCTCCCGCGCCGGTCTCAGATTATGAATCGGCGTCGGAATCGGTGTCGGGTATAGGTCAAGAGCGACGGCGATCAGCTGCCAGGAGCCGGAGATCTTGGCTTTCACGAACCACTCCGCGCCCGGCCCGATATGACAGTCGGCGCAATCCACCCGCGCGTGTGGCGATCGCTGGTGTGCGGTGTACTCCGGCTGCATTACGGTGTGACAGACGGTGCCGCAGAACGCCGTGGAGTCCATAACTTCGACCGCCTCGAAGGTGGCGGCGGCCAGGACCACGATGTTGAACAGCGTGAGAGCCACGAAAATGATTATGCCCTTGCGCGTCTTCTCGTGGTTCAGGTCGAAGACCGGAAAATGAGCGCTACTGCCTTTACTCTCCGCTTCCAGCTTATGCTGCCGACGTATCCCTATAGGGATCAGGATGAGCCCGGTGAGGAAGATTATCGGCAGGAAGATGAAGGTAAAGATGCCCAGGTAGGCGCCACCTTCCAGACCCAGTGACTGCACCACGAAAAGCGTGATAAACAAGGTCAGCGACGCGACTGCGAGAGCCGTGCCGATCAGGCTGATCGTGTTACGAACGAGGGCGGCGAAGAAATGTCTGGCCATATTCCATCCTTTGCGGGCGTCAGCCGTCTGTAACTCGGCCTGATCGCGGGCGGGTCGGGAGCTGTGCTTCCCCTGTTTCCAGGGGAAACGCCACGCTATCTATAGTAACACCGGAGGCTTTTCTGCCGAACACTGTCCGGGCCGTCGCGACCTCCGTTGCCTCCAGGGCAACGGAGGTCCGATCACAAGCGCTGTCACGCCGGTCTCAGCTCTGCGCTTAATGAGTCAGCAGCGCCCAGAAGATGGCCACCGCCAGGGCCAGCCCGATCGACAGGGCGGAAAACCCGAAGACGATGATCCAGGCCATTTCCTCTTTGGTCGGCGCCGCACAGAGCGCGCCTTCGAGCGTGCCTTTCTCCACCATGCGGCGGTATTCCCTGGGTCTCTCTTCCTTGAATTTCTCCAGCGGCATGCGACCTGTGAACACCACCGGGTCCATCGGGAAGCTTTCCGGGCGCAGGTGGGTGTGGAAGAAATGGAACACGAAGATGAAACCGGTGGCTAGCAGCGCCTCGTCGCTGTGGATCACAGCGGCGGCGTTGATGGTCCAGCCGGGCAGTAGCACGGTGAAGGTTTCCGGGAACCACAACATCAGCCCGGACAGACCGATGATCATGACGCCCCAGAACACCGCCAGGTAGTCAAATTTCTCCCAATAGGACCAGCGGTCACCCTGGGGGTGCGGCCCCAGGTAAAGGAAGTATCGGATATTGCCGAACATGTCCTTGACGTCCTGCCACTGTGGGACCATGGAATCCGGTCCCCAGAAAAGCCCTCGCTCGTGCTTTAGGATGATCCGTATGAACAGGTGCACCAGGTGGAAGGCCATGTAACCGAACGTACCGATGGCTGCGACCCTGTGGATTACGCGGGCGGCTTCGAGTCCTCCGATCATGTTGATCATGGTCTGCGCCCACGGTGCGTTATCGAACTTAAGGGGCAGTCCTGTAAAGGCCAGTGTCAGGAACGTGATGATGACCGTGGCATGCATAAAGATGTAGATGCCGGGGAACCGACGCACGTAAGGGCCTTCTTCCCGTGTGATTGCCAGCCCGCGAAATTCGCCCCGAATCATGCCGACAAAGGATCGCTGCAGCCACAGCAGGTCGTGAATGCCGAAGAAGGCGAACACGCCGATGAGCAGCGTGATCATGAATACGTAGACGTAGTACACGTACGCATTGTCATTAGGGTCCGTGGGGTCATTATGCGGATCGATGTCGAAGAAATTGTCCGGCGCCCCCTGGTGACAGGCGCTGCAGCTCTCCCGCAGGTTGTCGGGATGGATGCTGGAGCGGGGATCGTCCTCAGGGAGGCTGGAATGCGGCGTGTGGCAGTCAGCACAGGTGGCCGAGGTCACCATGCCCAGGTTAGTAGCTTTGCCGTGGAACGTGTGCCGGTAGGAGGAGTAGAGCTCACCGTGACAGTTACCGCATTCGTCCGGCAAGTGCAGGCGCTGCTCATTCTGGATCGGGTCGTCGATCCTGTGCGAATGGTGGCAGGTCGTACATACCGGTCCTTCCACGCTCCCGGCCTGCCACGCTATCCCGTGTGAGCTGTCCTTGCTCCAGGTGTCCAGCACCATCTGGTGACAGTTGCCGCACATCTGTGGGGAATGGGCGAACGTGGTGGGGGACTCCTCGCTGTCTGTCGAGACCACGGCGTGATAGCCGTGGCAGTCGCTGCAGGACGCCGAGCCCACGAGGCCCGATTTGAGCAGGCCGCGGCCATGGACGCTTTCCATATAGCCTGCGACCAGGCCTGCATCCGTCTCGTGACAGCCACCACAGGTCTTGACCTGGTTGAACGGCGATGTCGGCGACGTCAGGTCCGAATTCATCCTGATGTCGTGCTGGCCGCCGTGACAGTCCAGGCAGCCCCAGGTCATCTTGTGCACGCTCTGCGACACCAGTTTCTCTGCCTCTGCATGACACTGTGAGCAAATCTGCCCGCTGGGGTTTTTCGCCAGCGCCGTCTTTCTGTGGCGCCGGGTAGTGATGTTCGAGTGGCAGTCCTGGCAACCCACGTCGGCATGGGCGGTGGATGTGGGTTTGATGTCTTCATGACAGCCGGCGCAATCGAGTTGCTCCTGGGCTCCCAGGGGGTGAGGCATCAGCAGGACGAGAAAGGCGATGAGGAAGCAGGCAGCGGTGCCTGCGAGGACTCTCGCGAAGCGACTGTCTTGATGGACGGCGCTCATGGGGAACTCCCTAATTCGGGATTCGCACGCCCTAAGGCGTGGACCCCGAGCACACAAGGTATTCGTCACCGCTGTACGGTGGCGCGCCAGATACTGCATGTATTTGTAAGGCAAATGCTGCCCTGCCGCATTGATTTGGATCATTTATCCTGCGGGCTACGGTTCCGGCGCCGTGTCACTTTTGAGAACCAGGATTGCCGGGGCGGCCGGGTTCCGCGAGGCGGTGGGGCTCGGGCGAGAAGGGTCGCCAGGCAGATAAGGAGCGGTCAGGTAATGTAGTCAGGCTCGCTATCCGTCCGGTAATGGCTTGACCCGGTTATCGATTTCCCCAGAATACCCCGCCCGCCATGGTCATGGGGGCCACAAACGCGATAGCATCCCGGTTCACATTGCCGCGTTGATTGATGAATGACCCTCACACCCAGACTCGTCGCTTTCGTCCTGGCCGGCGTCTCAATCCTGCACCTTCTGTCCGCTTGCAGCTCGACGCCCCAGGTCCAGCGGGCGCTGGATTTCGAGGATTTCAGCCTGCAGCCTGGCGATCTGCGCGAACACGGCGTGGCGTTCCTCACGCCTTCTTCCATTACCGGCCACGAGCAGGACCGCCAGACCGTGGCGTTCGTATTCGCCCGGGTGCTGCGGAAGGAGCGGCCGGAGATCCCGGTGGTCACCCTGGCGGAGACGCTGAGCAGGATCAACGAAGCAGATCTGGAGGTCGAATACCGGGACATGCTCGACCACATGGATGCTACCGGTGGCCTGCCTGCGGAGACGCTTGCCCGGGTCGGAGAGGCGACCGGTGCAAGGTACGTGGTGATGCTGAAGCTGGCGTCGTTCCGCTCGGAGTCTTCGCGGCGATTCGGTCTGTTCAGTATCCGGATACTCACCACCAAGATCGCGACATTGCGACTGTTCTACCAGGTGTGGGACACGCAGCAAGGCGCTATCGCATGGGAGGCCAACCAGGAGATGACGCTGGCCTACGATACGTACCGGGAGAGCGTCGTGACGTTCGAATCGATGGTCAGCGCTATCGCCCGCGACCTGATCGCGAAGATGCCTTATCCGTGTGCCGACGATCAGACAAAGGAGTGCCCGGCGCCTGACGATGTCGATAGCGAACATGCCGGGAAAGACGACGACCAGGAGGCCTGATCCATGATGGTCCCAGGACGGAAGATGATGCGTCGACCGTCGGGTCCGTTGCCGATGATCACCGTGACCCTGTTAACCCTTGGCGTAATCGGCTGTGGGTCGGGATCAGCGACTAGTGGCAGCGAAGCGGGGGAACAGCCGGTGGAGAGTGAGCGCACACAGGAGCGGGTAGACTTGCCGCGCGGTCAGCTTGGTGAGCAGGTCACGGCTGCCCTGGCCGATCTGGCCGCTCGGCTCGGGCTGCAGGATGACGGGCCGATCCGCATCATCTCCGCCGAGACCGTGACCTGGCGGGATGGTTCCCTGGGCTGCCCACTACCGGACCGGGGTTATATGCAGGTGCTGACGCCCGGCGTCCTCATCGTGCTGGGCCACGGCAAACAGACCTATCAGTACCACGGCTCGCGGACCGGCACGCCGTTTATCTGCGAGCCGCCGGGCCGCGTGCAGTCGCCCTTGCGCGGTCACGATGACGGTACCTGACGCGCCCGGTCCGCATCCGGCCATGTCTCTTTTCCGCAGCCTCGCCTGGATCATCGTCGCCACGCTTACGCTCACGGCCTGCGGCCCGGGTTCCGACGCAGATACCCGAAACCGCGACCTGCCCGTCGCTGCGTTGGAGGGCTTGAGCGACACCGCCGCGGACCGCATCCGTCGGGCGATGGAGGCGGCCGGCAGTGAGCCGCGCCAGGCACAGGCCGTCGGTGAATACGCGATGATCCTGCATGCCTATCAACAGCTGGATGCGGCCGAAGCGGCCTATGAGCTGGCACGGGCGCTGGTGGAGGGGCCTGACCCCTGGGCGCTTTACCATGGTGTCCTGTTGCTGGATACGGACCGCCCGCAGGCGGCGCTGCAAGCATTCGAGAATGCGCAGGCCGAGCCGGTGGCCATGGTCTACCAGGCCCGGGCCCTGCTGGCGGATGGCCGCCCGCTTGAGGCCGAGGTGCTCCTGTTGCAGGTCCTGGAAGCATCCCCGGGCCGCATCGACGCTCTGCTGGAACTGGCGGCGATCAGGCAGCAATCCGGGGACTTCGAGACGGCCGCGGAGGACTACCGCAAGGCTCTGGCAGAGGAGAAGGAGCTGGCCGAGGCGCACTACGGACTGGCACAGGCGTTGCGAGGGAGCGGCCGGGAGGCCGCGGCCCTGGCCGAGATGGAGTTGTTTGAACGCTATCGCGGCCGCGAGTGGCGGTCGCAGGACGATCCGCGCCGCGCTATCGCCGAGCTGGCGGTATCGGAACGGCGCTTCGTGGACGAGGCCAAGGCGAAGCTGGCCCAGGCGGATTTCGACAGCGCCATCGCGTCGCTCGAACAGGCCCGCCAGATCAATCCGGAGAACCTGTCCACGCTGACCAACCTGATCGCGCTGTATGGCCGCGTCGGCCGGCTCGAGGACTGCGTCGACGCCTATCGAGCCGCTGTCGCCATCGATCCGAACTACTACCAGGCCCACTTCAACCTGGGCGTCGTGATGGCCAGCATCGATCGCGAACAGGAAGCCGAGTCGGCCTTCAGGCGTGCCGCGGCCATCGATCCGGCGAGACCGGAACCCTATATCGAATACGGTGGCCTGCTGTCCCGCCATGGCGAGAGCCGGCTGGCCGTCGAGGAATTCCGCAGGGCGCTGGATCGCGACCCCGACAACATCCGGGCCAGGTTCCTGCTGGGACGACAGCTGGCGATCGGCGGTGACAACCAGCAGGCCATTGCGTACCTGAAGGAGCTGGTGGGCAGGGACGACCCCGCCGTGCCTTCCATGCTGCGCGTACTCGCCGGGACCTATGGGCAGGCGGGTGACGTGGCATCAGCCCGCCACACCCTGGAGATCGCGCTGGCCGACGCCAGCCGGCGCAACCAGGCTACGGTGGTGGGCCAGATCGAAGACGACCTGCGCCGCCTGGCCGCGCTGGAGAGCGGCGGGTGAGGACCCGGAGACGGGGGACCGGGTCCCTCCTCCTGCTGGTGAGCGGCGCCGTCGCCGGTTGCGATCCCGGCGGCCAGGGAACACCGCTGCCAGAGGAAGGTCCGTCAGAGCGCTTCCCGTTCGACGACGTGACCACCAGCGTCGGCCTGGATTTCCATCATTATCCCGGAGCCACGGGGCACTACTACTTCGTGGAACCGGTGGGGTCGGGCGTGGCGCTGCTGGACTTCGATTCCGATGGCGATATGGACGTTTACCTGGTGCAGGCGGGGACAGTGCCCGGTGCTGCCGAGGGGGTGCCGATCATCGCCCTCCCCGAGGGCAGCGCGCCCGGCAACCGGCTGTATGAGAATCGCCTCGTCCCTGACGGCAGTCTGGCTTTCGTGGATACCACCGAGCGGGCCGGCGTGGGTGACGATGGCTATGGCATGGGTGTCGCCGTCGGAGACGTCGACAACGACGGTGACCCGGATCTGTTCGTGACCAACTTCGGCGCGGACGTGTTCTACCGAAATGACGGCGCCGGCCGCTTCACCGACGTGACGTCGCTGGCGGGCACCCTCGACGATCGCTGGAACACCAGCGCCGCATTCCTGGACTACGATCGCGACGGTGACCTGGACCTGTTCGTGGCGACCTACGTCCGCTTCAATCGCTCCACCAACAAGACCTGTTTCACGGCGGACGGGCGACGGGACTACTGCAGCCCTGGCAGCTTCAAGCCCACCGTCGATCGCCTGTACCGCAACGACGGCGACTGGCGCTTCACTGACGTCACGGTGACCGCCGGCCTGGCCGCGGCGGAGGGCAACGGCCTCGGCGTCACTGTGGATGACTTCAACGGCGATGGCTGGACCGACATCTACGTGGCCAACGACCAGGGCGCCAACCATCTCTGGCTGTCCGATGGCGACGGCGGGTTCCGCGAGACCGGGGTGATGTCAGGAAGCGCCTACAACGCCACCGGACAGGTCGAGGCCAGCATGGGGGTCAGCAGCGGCGATTTCGACGGCGACGGCGACCCGGATCTGTTCATGACCCACCTTAAGGGGCAGACGAACACGCTGTACCGGAACGACGGGACCGGCCATTTCATGGACGTGACCGGCATGCTGGCACTGGGTTCGGCCAGCCGGCCGCACACCGGATTCGGCACCGCCTGGTTCGACCTGGAGAATGACGGTGACCTGGATCTGTTCGTCGCCAACGGCGCGGTGACCCTGATGCGCGAGCAAGCCGGGGACTCTGCCTACCCGTACGCCCAGCCGAACCAGTTATTTCGCAATCACGGCGGTGGCCGCTTCGAAGACCTGAGCGGAACGGCCGGGCCGGTGTTCGAGATCGCAGAGGTCAGCCGCGGTGCTGCTTTTGGCGATCTGGATAACGACGGCGACACCGACATCGTGATGACCAATAACTATGGGCCGGCGCGGGTGTTGCTGAATCGCGCGGCGGACGGGACTGCGTTCTTGTCGGTCACCCTCGCCGACCCGTCGTCGCCACGGGATGCGGCCGGCGCGAAGGTCGGCCTGCGGCTTGCCGACGGACGTGTCATCTGGCGGCGCTGCGGGACCGACGGCAGCTATCTGAGTGCGGGAGACCCGCGGGTCCTGTTCGGGCTGGAAGGTCTGCCGACAACGGTGGCGCTGGAGGTCCGCTGGCCGTCGGGCCGCGCCGAAAGCTTCCCGCTGCAGGCGGGACAGCGCCAGCTCACCGTGGCCGAAGGCGAGGGCGATCCCAGCCACTGACCCACGGGCCGACTGCGGGATTGAACGCCGCGGCGGCCAACATCATGTCATCGTTCCTGATGACCTGATCTGGCGGCGTCGCAGGATCGTGTCCGTCCCCGACCCGGGATCAACAGCCGACCGCAAGAGCACACAAAAAACGGGGCCGCGCAAGCGGCCCCGTTCGGTTCAAGGCGTTGACCGGGGAGCCTCCCCGGTCGCCACCGAAACCTAGCCCTGGTTGCCGTTACCCCCCTTGCGGAGTGTGACGGTCACGTCGCGCTCTATGCCATCGGGCAGGATCGCCGTGATGGTGTAGTCGTCAGGCGTAAGACCCTTCGTGTTGAGCTGGTAGCGATACTTCTCGCCACCGATCTTCTCGAAGCTGTCCTCCAGGACGATGTCACCGGCCGAGTTGGTGATCCGCAGACCCACCGTGTCGGTGGCCGGCAGTCCGGTCTCGCCGTCGACGAGGCGGAACTGGATCGGCACCGTTCGGTTGATCTGATGGACCGAGCCCTCGACCACCGGCGGCTCGAACCCACCGAAGACGAACTTGGACACTTCGACGTAGGCACTGGAGGATTCCTCCATCGTCCCCGGTGTATCCACCGTGCTGGAGGCAGTGAACTCCACGGTGGAGCCGGCGCCGCCAGTCGCGTAGACCTGGAAGCTGAGCGGTACCGGGTCATCCGGGATCGGCAGCAGGTCGTAGCAGACGTTCAACCCGTCGAAGATCGAGTCGGTCAGGGTATTGAACGCGTACTCGTTACCCGTTTCACCGGTGGGACTCTCGACACCCGTCGTGACGGTGTTGGCACAATCCGGGCAAGCGCCATGATCGATGTTCGCGTATGCGAAGATGATCTCGTACGGTCCGTAGAGGTTCTCGGACGCCGAGATCACAGCCTCGAAGTCATAGCTGGCCGTTTCGGTCTCCCAGTCCGTGGCGTCATCGAACTCGATAACGCTCAGGCAGGGGCCACCGCAGGTGAAGCCGCCGGCGCTGATACCCGAACCCGTCGCCGCATCCAGCGGCACGATCAGGTCTTTCCACAGCACTGCCATCATGTCGTTCGGATCCTCGGCATCCGGGATCGGGAAGTTGGCAAAGCCGTCGAACGGTCCCGGCGTGGAGTCGAAGAACATGAAGCCGTTGGCGTTCACGTTGATCGAGCTGCCACGGTCCGTCCCATAGAAGTTCATGGGCTGGAGACCGGAGATGGTGAAGGTGTCGTCGTCACCACCTATGATCGGGTCGATACCGAAGCCGGCCAGGTCGATGTACGAACCGAGATCGAACGGCATGGTGCACGCGGCATCATAGTCGTCACGGGACGGATCGTTGGTGGCCTGGCGATACTCCGGTGCCTGGCCCAGAAGCGACTCCTGGGTGACGGTGAAGCTCACCGCCGAGCCATCGAAGCTGCCGCCTGATGCATCGGCCGAGCCTGGCACGTAGCTCATGCCGTCCGGGATCGGTACCGACACGTTGTAGGTGCGCGCCTCGCTGGTGAAGTTGGCCGCCACGCTGGACGTGACGGTCAGCATGTCGCCGACCTGAACCAGGTCAGGTGTGACGGCGATGTCGACATCGTCCTCACCCCGCACGGCCTTGACCATGCTCGAGCCGAGGAACGACTCCGGCGCCAGGTCGGGCGACCCGTAGTAGTCGAGCTGACCGTAGAACAGGTCACCCGGCTCCATGTCGGCATTCCAGAAGATTCTGACGTCGAATTCCTCCAGCGGCTCAACAGGCCCGGCCGGCCCCTCGACCGACATCGTACCGGTATCCATGTCGTCCACCGCGGTTACGGCCAGGGTGAACTCGTCGTCGGCGTCAGGCGCAGAGGCCCCCCAGTTCTGCACCAGAACCCAGTAGGGGGCGCCGGGGAAGTTGGCCTCGATGAACTGCAGCACGTCCTGCTCGATGACGACGGTCTCATCGGCCGAACCGGTTGCGCTGGAATCGAGGATGCAGCAGTCATCCGGACCGGTGCCGAGCACGTCGACGCCGACGAACAGATCCAGGTCGGGTGACTCGGAGTCGAACGTCTGGACGATCAGCCGCTTGGCTTCGGCCGGCGAGTCGATGAACTTCCAGTAGGTGCCCTCCGAACCATCAAACGGGTCGTCGTTGGTCGGATCCTGCGGCAAGGACTGCCGCTCCTGATCGGCCTTGGTTAACCCAAAAGCCACGCCGTTGAAGGAATCGAAGCCCACCGAGGTCAGGTCGGTCAACAAGCGACTGTCGGCATCCCGGTGCGTCGTGACGCTGAGATTGTTCGGGATACTGCCGGTGTTGGGCTGGATCGCCGCGGTCAGGTGCTGGGTCGCCGTGCCGGAGTCGGCCGGCGTCATGTCGACGAAATCGAAGACATAGACATCGGTCGGCTGACCGGTGACGTCGGCCGTCAGCGTGAGCGTCTGGCTCTCGCCGGCCGCCAGCGTGAATTCGCTGGGTTCTGCCGTGACGAAGCCGTTACGGCTGGCGACCGTCCAGCTGCCATCACGCACGGCCGTGACCGTCCGCTCCCAGCTACAGAAGACCACGCAAGTCTCATGGACCAGTTGCGGCACGTTTAGCGACGCAGGATCGCCGCCCGCCGCCGGGTCTGCATCCGCAAAGTTCTGCGGGGTCTCCTCGAGCACGAGCCCGACGTTGGCTGCAACGGATGGTTGCACGCGGCCGCCGCCGAAGTCGAAGGGATCGGCCGGCGTGGAGCCGTCTTCCTTGCGCATTTCGGTGAGGCCGGTGGTCATCAACGCCGAATGTAGTGCGGACGTGCTCCAGTCCGGATACAGGGCGGTCAGCAATGCCAGTGAGCCCGCTACGTGGGGGCTGGACATGGAGGTGCCGCCGATCTGGCCGAACAGGGCGTTCACGGCCGGGGCATCGTTGCCCTGGCCCTGGTGCTCGAACAGGTTGCCGGCACCGCCGGCGTAGATTTCCGAGCCCGGGGCCGACACGTGGGGCGCCAGCAGGTCGAAGCCGGTGAACGGCCCGCGCGAGCTGAAGTCCGCCATGATGTCGGCGACATCCGGATCAGAGACCGGCAGGCCCACGGCCGTGATCTCGCCGGCGTGACCGCTGCCGGAGGCCAGCCAGGCGCGTAACTCGTCGGCCTGGTCGGCATCGATGTGGATGGCCGGGATCACGTGAAAGTCCGCCACGACGCTGGTGGCGCCGCCCTGGACGTTGCCCAGGATGAAGGCGGCCGCGCCGCCGTCACGCACGTTCTTGCCCTTGTCCACGCGAGCGATGGCGCCGCGGTCGCAGAGCACGATCGTATTCTCCGGGAAGGTGTCGGCCGGGAAGGGCTCCAGGCACTGCTCCGGCTCGGTGTCGTTGGCCGAGTCGTTGCTGGTGGGATAATCGGCCGCATAGACGATGTCACCGATGAATCCCCCGGTGATGGCAGCGCCTGTCATGTCGGCCGGTGGCGTCGTGTCCCCGCCCGCCATGTTCTGGAGGAACTTGGGCGGGAAACTTCGATCGTGCGTACTGGCCGCCACGCCCAGCACCCAGGGCGCGCTGTTGGCGTTGACCGTGTTCGGATCCGGACCTTCGTTGCCGGCCGAGTTGGCCACGGCCACGCCGGCGGCGTGTGCGTTCAGGAAGGCCGTGGATGTGGTCGATCCCCAGGGATCGTAGGCGTTGCCGATGGACATGTTGAGCACGTCCACCCCGTCCAGGATCGCCTGCTCCGTGGCTGCGGCGATGTCCGAGAAGAAGCAGCTCGGCGCGCAGACCTTGTAGGAGATGATGTTGGCGTGGGGCGCGACGCCGGAGATCTGCTCCAGGATGTAGCCCGGGTTGAATTCCCCGTCTGCATTCACGGCAGGTATGTTGAACAGGAAGTTGCCACCGGCGGTCGTGGCCACGTGGGTGCCGTGACCGTCGGTGTCCTTGACATTCCAGATACGGTCCTCGTTGGGGCTGTACTCGTCACAGCTCTCCACCGAGCAGTCGGTGCCGTCATTGGCGTCGGCCTGGGCGTCGAGGAACCCGTAGACGCCGATCAGCTTGTCGTTGCAGTACGGCTCGGCTTGCGGCAGATATTGCTCCGCGTTGGCCGGGTCGCAGGCGCCGACGTACACGCCGTCACCCAGCGGGTTGATGTGATCGTAGCCGTCGAACAGGAACTCGAGCGGATCGCCGGCCGGCACATCCGCCGGGTCGATCAGGGAAAGATGAGTGAGCGGGCCGACGAAATCGACCGCGTTGTCCGGGTCCAGCGCAACGCCGATGGCGCCGCCTGAGTCGAGGATGCCGACGACGACACCCTCACCGAGGGTCGCACTGCCACCGGTCTCGCTGCCATCCCAGATGCCGGGAGCGCCGATCCAGGTGGGGCCGCGGTCGGTGTTGAGCTGCATCGCGCGGTTACGCTCGACAAAGCGCACGTTGGGCATCATTGCGATCTTGAGCGCATCGGCCTGGGTCATCCTCATGACCACGGCGTTGACGGCGGTCTGGAAAGACTGCCGGGCGTTGGTGCGGCCGGTCTTGGCCGCGATGTCCGCCAGGTGTTCTTGCTGACGGGACTTCAGGAATGCCTTGTAGGCCTGCACTTCGGCGCGATTCGGATCGAATCTGCCACGGCCCTTACCGTTGCCGCCGGCCTTGGAATTGGCGCCGGGCCCGCCCTTCTGGGCTCCCTTGCGGCCTTTGCTGGCCGGGTCCGCGCCCGGCTTGGTGGCCGGGTAGCCCTCGACACCGCCTGCGTAGGCGAGCACCGGGGACTCGATGAACTGGACGATGTATTCGTGCTCGCCGGAGATGTCCTGTTCAAGCGCAATCTTGTCGAGGAGGCCGACGAACGAGCGACGGTCCGGCTTTACGACAGCCGAGAACGCTTCGAGCTCATTTTTTTTCTGGGCGCCAGCATTGCCACCCTGGTTGCCGTTGCCGGTCACACTGGGGGCCGGTTTTGCCGCGGACGGAGCGGCTGCTACCGCCGATCCGCCTCCGGACCCGCCACCGCAGCCGGCGGCGACGCCTACGTAGACGGCAAAAACTGCCGACAGCAGTGCCGTTGAAAGTCGATTTGTCACTTGTAACCCCTCCAGAGAACACAGGGAACGCCGATCGCTCTATTAGGTTGGGGGAGAGGCCGAACTCAGTGACCGGCGGCCGACTCTCCATCAGCGGCTGATCTGTTGGCTCGAATTGTTGTGGCAGGCTTCCGGCGATGCCGGAGACTGCACTCCCCCCCGCTTGCCCGTTTATTCGCATAGTACGAACGCCGGGAAGCCCTGTTATAACCCAAAAACAACCGGAACGTGACACGGCTCACACCGTGTCTTCCGAAAGAGAGCGCTTGGTCCGGGAAAGCGCCTGCGGAGGACCGATACGCGGGTTTATACGAACTTTTTTAAAAACAGGCAGTTAAGCGCCAAAGAAGGGTTATGTCCAGCGTTCTCAGAGGATCGGTATCAGGGTATTTCGGATTACCGAGAGGAGCTTGCAAGAAATCGTTTATGTAAAGAAAAAATGCATTATGTAAAAGTGCAGGCGCATTTCAGTTTCGGTCACAAACATCTAAATTACTGCACTTTTTCCGCTCCGTCCGCAACATCGCCCATGACGCTCACCAACAGCCGGGGCAGACCCCCGGACGGCCAATCCTGCCGGTCTAACCGCCCAGCAGTATCCGTTCGCCTTCTGCTGTCAGCCGCTCGACGGTGCAGAAGAAGCGCTTGCGCCGATATCTCAGGCAGATGGCGCGGGCGAACGATTCCGAGAAGTAACTGCCGGCCACCAGTGCCCGGCCACCGGCGCGCTCGTGCAGCGTGGCGTCGATGACTTCGGCTTTCATGATGCCGAGCTGGTCGTCGCTCTGCGGCACCAGCAGTACTTCGTAGACATCATGATCGGAGTCGCCCCCCACGACATAGGCCCGCACGGCCCCGCCCACTTCATCCAGGATCAGGCCCTCTTCCTCGCTCACCCGGCGGTCCGCATGCACCATGAACTTGACCAGGTCGAAGACCTTCTCGACCTGGCCCGCCGACGGCTTGAGGGCGAGGTAATCACGGAACGCCGATTGCACCGAAGAGATATCGGTCTGCTGGTCGCTGCCTGGCGCCTGAATGTCGTCCGGGAGGATGCCCCAGGGTAACGCCACCGACTCCAGCAGTTCCTTCTCGCGATCGTCCAGCTCGTTGTCGACCATGGACACGAGTTGCAGGATCTTCAATATCGCCGGCGCTTCCCTGGGCCGGGCGAACGAGTGCAGCAGGTAGGTCAGTTCGCCACGCTCCGTGGCCAGTGCCCTGCGCATCATCCGCCACAGACCGAGACGCTGTTCACGCCGCACCCAGAAGCCAATCCCCACCAGGAAGAAGACCACGAATACCGCCAGGCTGAGGATAAACTTCCCGGCGGCGACATAGTCCTTGTCGACCACGATAAATTTCAACAGGAAGGGCACGGTGGTCAGCAGGCTCAGCAGCGCGGCCGCCACCGAGATGCTCTCCGTGACTTCCTTGATGTGGCGCCTGGCCCAGAGCTTGTTGACCTTCAGGTAGGAGATCACTGCGGATACGGCCAGTCCGAGGATCGCGGCGCTCGTGATTATCTGATCGAAGGTACTCATTGGTGTCTTTGTCGGCTATCCCGGATACAAGTGTCAGGGATGGCCGCGCTGTGGGTCAAAGGCCATCCCGATCGTCATATCCGACTCCGCCAGTCCCATCAGTCGCGCAGTATCAGCGTATCCGCATGCCTCCAGGCGACCCACATGCGCCCCTGCAAGGGATTGGCTGCAGAGTCGCGGCTGGCATTGCGCACGCTAACCTCGAAGGCAACGTCTTTCTGGTTGGTCAGGAATACCCGCGTCTCGCTGCCCTGATACGACAGCTTTTCAACGGTGGCGGGGAAAGCCAGGAACGCATCGCCGGGATGTTCATCCAGCAGCAACATCTTCTCCGGGCGGACCGCCAGGCCCACGTCCGAATTCGTCCTCTCGGTCACCGGGATGTCCAGACGCCCGAGCCCGTTGACCAGCACGCTGAGAATGCCATTTTCACAGCCCACGTTGGTGCCTTCGAACAGATTCATCTTGCCGATAAAGTCGGCGACGAAGCGGCTCTCGGGGTATTCGTAGAGTTCAGCCGGGCTGGCGACCTGCAGCAGCCGTCCCTGATCGATAACGGCAATCCTGTCAGCCACCGACAGGGCTTCGTTCTGATCGTGGGTCACGATCACGAAGGTGATCCCCACTGTGTTCTGGAGCCGCGCCAGTTCCAGTTGCATGGCTTCTCTGAGTTTCGCGTCCAGGGCGGACAGTGGTTCGTCCAGCAGCAGGACCCGGGGCTTTTTGACCAGGGCCCGCGCCAGCGCCACTCGCTGTCGCTGGCCACCGGACAGTCGGTCCGGCATCCGGTCTCCGAGACCTGCCAGCCGCACCAGTTCCAGTGCCTGGTCGACCAAATCCGGGGTCTGCTTGCGCTCCGTCCCCGTCACTTTCAATCCATAGGCGACGTTCTCGGCGACCGTCATGTGGGGAAACACGGCATAGGACTGAAACACCATGTTCACCGGCCGCTTGTTGGGCGGGACGCGCCCCATGTCCGCGCCGTCGATGAAGATGTCGCCTTCGCTCGGCGTCTCGAATCCCGCGAGTATGCGCAGCAGCGTTGTCTTGCCGCATCCGGACGGCCCGAGCAAGGCGAAGAACTCCCCCTCGGCGATCTCCAGGGATACCCGATCCAACGCCTGCACGCCGCCCGGGAAGGACTTGCTGACCCGGTTGACCGTTATGATCGGGGGACTTGCCGCCAAGCTCGTGACTCCTTTTGACTAGCTGCGGTTCTGCAGCCGCAGCGCGATCGCGGTCAATACGATAGTGATCATGATCAACGCGGTCGAGGCTGCGTTGACCTCGGGTGTCACGGAGAACCTGATCATCGAATAGACCTTGACCGGGAATGTCACCGTTTCCGGCCCCGAGGTAAAGAAGGTGATGACGAAATCATCCAGAGACAGGGTGAACGCCAGCAGGCCACCCGCGATCAGTCCCGGCCGCATATAGGGCAACAGGATGTCGCGAAAGCTCTGCCACTGACTCGCGCCCAGATCTCTGGCCGCTTCTTCCAGTTCCGGATTGAAGTGGGTCAGACGCGCCCGCACCACCATGGCGACGAACGGGAAACTAAAGGAGATGTGGGCGATGGTGATGGCGCCGAGATTCAGCGGCCAGGGCAGGTCGCGCGGCCAGCCGATATCCGCGAAGAAAGTCATCATGGCCACGCCCATGCAAATCTCCGGGACGATGATCGGCAGTGAAACGGCGCCCTCGAAGGGCGCCTTGCCGGGGAAGCGGAAGCGCCACAGGAGAACGGCGGTCATCATGCCGAGTATCACGCTGATCAAAGTGCTGATCAGGGCGATGGTCAGGCTGTTGGTGAACGCCTCGATCAGCGCGTCATTACTCCAGGCTTTCTCGTAGTACTTGAAGGTAAAGCCACGCCAGACGATGTTTCTCCTGCTGTCATTGAAGCTGAAGGCGACCAGGATCACGATCGGCGCGTACAGGAAAGCCAGCGTCGCCCACAGCGACAGTCTTACCCACATCCGGCGGCCATACTCCAGTGGCCCGACGACCCGGCGTCTATCCTGCGCGCCGATCACGCCAGCGAACCTCGGCGGCGTTTACCTGCCCACAGCGCCCGCAATGCGATGGCGAAGAAAGTGATGTACATGAGGATGAACGACAGTGCCGCGCCGAAGGGCCAGTCGTTGGCTGACTTGAACTGCCGCTCGATGACGTTGGCGATCATCTGGCTGTCCGTGCCGCCCAAGAGATCCGGCGTCAGGAAAGAGCCCAGCGCCGGCACGAAAGTGATGATCACCCCGGAGAAGATCCCCGGCATGGCCAGCGGGATG
>Ga0316191_10000100_pt1 | contig 45074 bp, 34 predicted proteins | sample Eddworburr2cm_MG_FD_204928 | JGI IMG/M metagenome (GOLD analysis project Ga0316191, IMG submission 204928) | Coastal sediment microbial communities from Maine, United States - Eddy worm burrow 2 cm | ecosystem: Environmental > Aquatic > Marine > Coastal > Sediment | place: USA: Maine...
TGACGCGGGGTGGAGCAGTCCGGTAGCTCGTTGGGCTCATAACCCAAAGGTCGCAGGTTCAAATCCTGCCCCCGCTACCATCTCAAAGAACAATTCGTGGGGAGAGTGAAGGAGTAGGCGTCTCCGTGCTGCAGCACGATCAGGCGCGCGCGGGTCTACAATTCACGGGTCGGGGTGCAGCCTTCGTGACTGCATCTGCGGTGAAACGGCGTTCGCGACCAGTTGGAGGAGAAGATGAAAGCTCGATGGACCACCGCGGTCTCGCTTTCGCTGGTGGTGGTCGTCGCGGTCTTCTCGACGAGTGAATCGGAGGAGAAAGAGGCAACAGCGATGGCCATGGAGATCACGAGCCCCGCCTTCGAAGCGAACGGCACGATCCCGGTGAGGCACACCTGCGACGGGGAAGACCTGTCCCCGGCGCTGAGCTGGACCGGCGTGCCCGAGGGAACCAAGAGCCTCGTCCTGATCATGGACGATCCGGACGCTCCGCCCGGCACGTGGGTGCATTGGGTGCTGTACGATCTCCCGGCCGATTCCACCGGCCTTCCCGAGGGCTTGCCCAAGGAGGAAAGCCCGGACCACGGCGGCGTGCACGGGCTGTGCTGGGGGGTGAACGACTTCAGCCGGGTCGGCTACCACGGCCCCTGTCCGCCGCCGGGCTCGTCCCACCGCTACCTCTTCAAGCTCTACGCGCTGGACACGAGACTCGGCCTCGCTCCCCGCGCGACGAAGCCTGTGGTGGTCAAGGCGATGGAAGGCCATCTCCTGGCGGAATCGGAGCTCGTCGGCACCTTCCGGCGTTGATGTTCGCGTGCCGGAGTCCGATCGCTTACAGAACGCGCCGGACCGGAGATTCGACCGGTCTATGGCTTCACGGTTCAGTTTGTCTGCGGACGCGGCCGGCACAGCGCCGGTAGCTACGGAGGACAGCAGCCATGACGACAAGAGGCTTCGACAAAGACGGCTGGGTCGAGATGTTCCGGGAGATCGGCCTCGACGAAGCGCAGATGTCTCACTGGCACGCGATCTTCGAGCGGCGGTGGCCCGATGCGCACCAGAGCTTTCTGGAGTGGCTGGGCCAGGCCGAAGGCGAGGTGGCTCGCGTCCGGCAGGCTTCGCGCGAGCGACGGAAAACCTGAGCCGGGACAACTCCCATAAAAAGGAGCCCGCCCCCGTCGTAGGGGGCGGGCCCAAAGGGGGAACAGGAGTCGCCGAGGCTTACGGGGCCGCGTCTCCGGCCGCGTTCGTCGCGACGATCCTGTAGAGGTAGAGCTCGCCGGGGTTACCCTCGAGCGGTTGCATCGCGTTCTCCTCGATCGGAGAGGCGACCTCGGTCCACGGTCCTTGCGGCGACGTCGCGCGCAGGACCCGGTAGCTGGTGGCCGGACCGTGTTGCAGGTCGACGGGCGGCTCGTTCCACTCCAGCGACATGTCGACGCCGTCGTGAGCGGCCCGCAGACCGTAGGCCGGGTACGGCGGGTAGAGCTGGTCGGCGACGGAGAAGGCGGCGTCGCTGGTGTCCGAGCCCATCACGCCCTGTTGGTCGTGGGCGAAGACCACCACGCGGGCCTGCGCCGTGGCCGGCCCGGTGACCGTCCAGGTGACGGAGGTGCCGGTCACGCCGTCGGCCAGCTCCTCCAGGTCGGTGCCGTCGTTGCGATCGAGCCACACCGAGTACGACTGCGGAACACCCGCCTCCGGCGGATCCCACGTGATGTCCACGCTCTGGCCGGCCACGAGGTACTCCCCGCCGTTCGGGTGGGTCACCTGCGGCCGGATGGTGCGGATGATGTCGGTGCCGGTGAACCACACCGTGTCCCGAACCTCGCCGGTGACGGTGACCGGGACGGCGTCGCCCTCGGGCACCAGCTGCTCGAAGGCCGCCCGGTCGAACTTGACCATCAGCTCCAGGATGCCGTCCTCGTTCTCGTCGACGAATCCGGTCGGATTCAGCTCGGCGAACAGCTGGCCGTAGATCGAGACCGACTCGATGACGATGTCGTACGGATCGTACGGCGCGGGCAGCTGCAGCACCGCCTTGATGAATCGACCGTTCGACGCGAGGTTCAGGGTGTCGGGGTCGATGCTGATGTAGTCGAGGTCGACCTCCGCCACGTGGAGCAGCACCGGAACCTGGATCAGCGAGTTGAACGGATCGTTGTTGAGGATCGTGAGGAGACCGTCGTAGTCGCCTTCCTCCAGCTCCAAGGCATCGAGACTCACCGTCAGCGTAGCGCACTCGCCCGCCGGGATGACGCCGCTCTCCGGGCTGACGTTGATCCAGTCCGGTCCGGCCGAGATCTCGATGGCCATGTTGTCGTGGAGGTAGGAGGCGTCGTTGTGCACGATGGTCTGGCCGTCGTCCTTGGCCTGGTTCTGCCACCCGATGGTGAACGAGTTCTGGTGGCTGCCCAGGTCGCTGGCCTGGTACTGGTAGACGACCCGGCCATTGGGATAGAGGATGATCTCGAAATCGAGGGCGTTGGTGTAGTTGGCGATGGGGTACATGTCGTCCCATTGGATGATGAACCGCGAGCCGTCGTTGTAGTAGTAGACCGCCGAGGGCGTTGGCTCGGACCCCGTCCCGCTGCGGTGGACCAGGTCGTCCCACAGCGCGGCGAGCAGGTTCTCGGGCACCGTGGTGCCGGAGTTGGGAAGCGGCTGGTTGGAGTAGGTCTCCCGCGTCGAGGTGAAGGAGATCCAACCCTCGGTCGTGATGTAGAGCTGGTCGAAGGTGTTCTCGTACCACTGGAAGTTGAAGCCGAGCGGGAACGGTCCTTCGTTGTCGTCCAGCTCGTAGGTTCCGATCGGCCAGACCGGCGTGCCGACGCCGCTGATGTCGACCCAGTCGTAGACCGGGCCGCCGGGCTCGTCGGAGTCCGTCCAGGTGTAGCCGAAGGCGTCCGGCCCGCCGCTGCCGAGAATGCTCGGCCGCGGGTCGACCTCCTCGTCCACGCCGGCGACGTCGTCGCCCTTACCCAGTATCAGCTCGGTATGCACCGTCGTGGCGCCGACGGTGACGTCGGAAGTCTGCGCCGTCCAGAGCAGGTCGCTTCCGCCGGTGTTGCACAGCTCGACCTCCTTGGTCTTGCTGCCGCCCGGAGGCAGCGCCGTCTCGATCGACGCCGGATCGACGCCGGCGATCGGCGGCCACAGCCCGTCGCCCGTCAGCGGGACGGTGAACTCCGGCACGCCGGTGGCGTTGCTTGTGAAGACAATCGAGCCCGGCCTCGTGCCGTCGTCGGTCGGCGCGAACGTCACCGTGAGGGTGTGCGACTCGCCGACGGCCACGGAGAACGGCGTGGTGTCGGTACTGTACTCGCCGTTGACCGCGATGCCGGTGACGTGCAGCACGTCGCTTCCGGGGTTGGAGATGACCACCTCGAGATCGCTGGTGACTCCGACGAAGAGGGTGCCGAAGTCGAGCGCCTGAGGCTGGGCGACGATCGCCGGGTAACCGGTGACGTGCATCGTCACCGGGATGTGGGCGTTGGGGGTGGCGGGATCGTTGGTGAAGACCGTCAGCCCTCCGGTGTAGTCGCCGCCGATCAGATCGAACGCGCTGAGCACGACGTCGACGTCCAGCGAGCCGCCCGGCGGTACCGTCCCGACCATCGGGCTCGCCGTGATCCACTCGGGAACCGCCAGGAACCGGATCGCCAGGTTGTCGTGGATATAGGTGTCGCTGTTGTAAACGACCTCCAGACCGTCATCGCGTGTGGCGTTCTGGATGCCGATGGTGTGGCTGTTGAGCACGCCGGACATCGTCAGGTACTGGAAGACGATCTTCCCGCTGGGGTACAGGATCACCTGGAAGGTGTAGCTCGACGCGCTGGGGTAGTGCTCGACGTCGGTGTACTGGGCGATGAAGCGCGTCCCGTCATTGTAGTAGTGGGCCTTCTCGGTGCCGTTGAAGTCCAGGTCGTCGTGGAATACCGCCAGCAGATTCTCCGGGGCACCCGTGCCGGGCAACTGGGAGTTGGACAGGTCGCTCGACGTGCTGGTGAAGCTCAGGAAGCCGTTGGTGCTGAAGTTCACCGTATTGAAGCTGTTGCCGTAGAACGGGAAGTCGAACCCGATGGGGATCCCCTGGATGTTCTCGTCGTCGCCATCGAGGCCGGCAACGACGGTGCCGACGGTGGTGATATCGAACCAGTCGAAAATCGGGCCGCCCGGCTCATCAGAGTCCTTCCAGCGGTACCCGAACATGTCGGGTCCGCCCGCTCCGAGCAGCTGCGGTGCGCCGGGCACCGCGGGCTCCTCGCCCTTGGCCAGCGGCTCGTCCTCGTGGACGACCACGGTGGCGTCGGTCAGCTGGACGCCGATCTGGAAGTTGAGGTCGCTGCCGCCGGTGTTGGTCAGCGTCAGCGTCTGCGGCGGCGCGGTCTCCTCGACGAACAGGTCGGCGTGGACGCTGCCCGGACTGTACCCGAAGATGGGCGGCCAGATCGCCTGGCCCGTGACGGGGACGTACAGGTACGGCTCGTCCGGATCGTCGGTCTCGACCGTCACGGTCGCCGCCATCGTGTAGGGAGCCGGCGCCAGCCAGCGGAGGTTGTACTCCAGGGACTCCCCGGGCGGGATGACGAAGCTCCCCGTGCCCGAGACGGGCTCCAAAACGATCAGGTTCGGGTCGTCGCTGGAGACGGCGGTCACCGTCAGGGCGCCGGTGCCGACGTTCTGAACCAGGAGGTCCTTGGTGTACGGGTATCCCGCGAACCTGCTGCCGAACTCCACGATCTCCGGGTCGGTGGCGACATCGGCCACACCGTACACCGTCAGCGTTGCCGGGAGGTTCAGCTCGATCGGCGGGGCCTGGCTGACGATGTCTACCGAGCCCTGGAAGACCGCGTCACCCGAATCGGCCGCGTCGAAGGTGACGGTGAAGTCCTGGAATCCGCCGGGCGGGATCGTCGCCGCCTTGGGGTTGACGTCGAGCCAGTCCGGAACCGCCTGGATCTCGATCGCCAGGTTGTCGTGAACGTAGTCGGCGTTGTAGACGACGGTCAGCCCGTCGTCCTTGGTGGCGTTCTGCATCCCGATGGTGGCCGAGTTGATCAGCGCGTTGGCCATCGTCTGGTACTGGTAGACGATCTTGCCACTGGGGTAGAGGATGATCTCGAAGTTCAGGTCGGCGTCGGTGTCGCCCGAGCGATAGAACGTCTTGTACTGGAAGATGAACCGCGTGCCGTCGTTGTAGTAGTAGGCCTCCGACGGAAGGGGTTCCGAGCCCGTGCCGTTGCGGCTGTACAGACTGTCCCAGAAGACCGCCAGCAGGTTCTCCGCCACCGTGGAGCCGGAGTTCGGCAGAGGTTGGTTGCTGCCGGAGGTCGCCGAAGACGTGAAGCTCAGGAACCCGGTTACGGACGCCCGCACCTCGTTGAACGTGTTGCCGTAGAACGGGAAGTTGAAGCCCAGCGGGAAGGGGCCGACGTTGCAGGCGCCGCAGTAGTTGTCGGCGTCCCACTGCACCCAGGTCCCGACGTCGCTGATGTCCACCCAGTCGAAGACCGGGCCGCCCAACTCGTCGGAATCCTTCCAGGTGTAACCGAACAGGTCCGGTCCACCGGCTCCGAGGATTCCGGGCCGTGGATCAAGTTCCTCCCCGTTGACATCGTCCCCGCCGACCACCAGCTCGTCGTAGACCGTCACGTGATCGGCGCCCGGCGCCTCTCCGAGGTCCACCGACAGGGACACTGCGAGGTCGCTCGCGCCGATGTTGTCGATGCGCAGGTTGTGATTGGCGGTGCCTCCGGTGAACAGCTCCTCGGTGAACGAGGTCGGATTGACGATCATGTCGGGAGGCAGGGCGGAGGTGCCTGAGAGCGTGACGTCCACGGTCGCGGCGTTCGAGGCGTCGCTGCTGATCGTCAGCGACGAGCTCAGCGTGCCCCCGCTGCCGGTCGGCGTGTAGGTCACGTCCACCGTCTGCCCGGCATGGGCCGGGACGGTAAACGAGGACGGCACGACCGTGACCGTCGGGTCGCCCGAGACGATCGAGCTGACCGTCAGCACGTCGGTTCCCGTATTGTTGACCTGCACCTGCAGGGTTCTCGGGAAGCCCACGAAGACGTGGCCGAAGTCGAGAGCCAGGGGCACGACCTGGATCGACGGCGCACCGGTGACGTTCAGGGTCACCAGGTGCTCGACGACCGGGTTCAGCGGGTCGTTGGACTCGACGAAGACCGAGCCCTCGTAGGTTCCGCCGTCGAGGCCGGAGGCGTCCACGCCCACGTTGACCACCGCCGGGTCGTCGGGGCCGTACAGCCGGCCGGCGGTCGGGGCCGCGGTCATCCACTGCGGAATCGCCGCGATGCGGATCTCCAAACCGTCGTGCAGGTAGTCGGTGTTGAACGCGACCGTCAGGCCGTCGTCCTTCGTCGCGTTCTGGATGCCGACCGTGCAGCTGCCGGTCTCGCCGGTGACGCTGTAGTAGCGGTAGTAGATCTCGCCGGACGAGCGCAGCTCCATCTGGAAGGTCAGGTTCGATCCCGTGGAGTACCGGTCCACGTCGGTGAACTGCACGACGAACGAGCTTCCGTCGCTGGTCCAGGTGGCTCGGTTGGCGGAGCGGAAATGCAGGTCGTCCCAGAACGGGGCGATCAGGTTCTCCGGTCCGGACGCGGTCGGCAGGTGCTGGTTGGTGTAGGCGGTCGAGCCGGTGCCGGTCGTGCTGGTGAAGCTCATCCAGCCGTTGCTCGAGACCCTCACCGAGTCGTACGTGTTGCCGTAGAACGAGAAGTCGAAGCCGAGGGGGATCAGGCCGGACAGCTCGTCGTCGCCGTCCAGCTCGGTGATCGGCGTTCCCGTCAGCGAGATGTCGGTCCAGGTGAAGGTCGGGCCGCCGGGCTCGTCGCTGTCCATCCAGCGGTAGCCGAAGACGTCGGGGCCTCCGAATCCCTGAACGACAACCTCGCCGACGCGCGGGTCGGGCTCACCCTTCTGCAAATCGAGCGGTTGCTGCATGACGGTGACCGGGCCTCCCACGGTGGGAAGCGGGATGCTCCAGTCCAGCGTGCCCGGGCCGATGTTGTCGATGCTCAGCATGCCCGCGGCCGTCTGGCCGGTGAGCAGGTCGAAGACCAGCGGATCCGGATCCGTGGTCGTCGCGATGACCGGGGGATCGAGGGTCGTGCCGGTCGCGAGGTTGCTGATGGGACCCTCGTTGCCCCACTCGTCGGCTGCCTTGACGGCGAAGTAGTACAGGGTGCCGGGGTCCAGGCCCAGCACCTCCACGGTCTCGGCCGCTCCCGACGGTCCCGGCGGCGGCACGTTCGCCGCCTGCATCGCCGCGTCGAAGTTGGAGTCGTCGATGGGGCTGGTCGAGTAGCGCAGGTCGTAGGTCGATGCCGTCCCCACTTCGCCGTCGTCGCCGGTCGCCGTCCAGCCCAGGAACAGCGAGTTGCTCGTGGCTCCCGTGGTTGCCAGATCGACGATGGCGCCGGGGGGCGTGTCGTCGGGGTCGGCGATCGGGAAGAAGGCGTTCAGCCGTTTCCCGCTGGCGTTCTGGCCGACGAGGTTCGGGACGGGATCGCCGAGGTCCATCAGGACCTGCTTGACCTGGACCGCCGGCAGGGTGGGCACGACCGAGCGCAGCAGCGCCGCGGCGCCCGCCACGTGAGGCGTGGCCATGGAGGTACCGCCGTAGGTGCAGTCGTAGCTGTTGCCGGGGACGGTGCTGCAGATGCTCGTGCCCGGGGCGGCGATGTCGACCGAAACCGCTCCGATGTTCGAGGAGCAGGCGCAGCTCGGCCAGTAGGACCTGACGTCGTTGTGGTCGGTGGCCATGACCGAGATGATGTTCGCCGAGGGATAGGACGAGGGGTAGTGCGGCGTGACGTCGGTGTCCACGCTGCCGTTGCCGGCGGCGGCGACGAAGACGATCTCCGCGGCGCCCGCGGCGTTGATCGCATCGAGCAGCGTCTGGGAGAACCCGCCGCCTCCCCACGAGTTGCTCATGATGTCCACGCCAAGCGCGGTCGCGTAGTCGACCGCGGAGACAGCGTCGGCCGTGCTGCCGCTGCCGCCCGCGCTCAGGAACTTCAGCCCGATGATGCTGACGTCCCAGGTGACCCCGGCCACACCGATCCCGTTGTCGCCGATGGCGCCGATGGTGCCGGAGCAGTGCGTCCCATGACCGTTGTCGTCGAAGGGGTCGTTGTCGTCGTTGTAGAAGTCCCACCCGTGTATGTCGTCGATGTAACCGTTATTGTCGTCATCGATCCCGTTACCGGCGATCTCTCCCGGGTTGGTCCAGATGTTGGCAGCGAGGTCGGGATGGGTGTAGTCCACGCCGGTGTCGATCACCGCCACCAGCACGTCGGAGCTACCGGTGTTGACGTTCCACGCCCGCTCCGCGTCGATGTCCGCGCCCGGGGTGCCGCCGGTCTGACCCGTGTTGTTCATGTCCCACATCTGGGGGTACATCGGGTCGTTCGGTGCGACTACCATATTGACGATGTAGTTCGGCTCTGCGTACCGCACGTTCGGGTTGTTGCGCAGCCCGGCGATGGCGTGCTCGACGCTGCGTCCCGCGGGGAGCCTCCAGTGCTCGGCGCGGCTGCGGAACTCGCGCACCTTTTGCGCGTTGAATTGCGCGAGGGCGCCGGCGCGCTCGTTGGTGCCGACCTCCGCCCTGAACTGGACCAGCACTTCTCCCGGAACGTAGGGAGCGTAGCGGGCACCCGGCTGGCCGTTGCCCTGGCCCCCGCCTCCGGCCGGAGGCGACGCCGGCAGGCTGCCGTAGACGACCAGAGCGAGGATCGCGATCCATGCGCACAGACCGATCCGCCTCAGATTAGGTGGCGACATGACTTCCCCTTTCTTTTCGAGAATTGCTTGCGAGAAGCGATGCGCGAGATGCGCCGGTCTCTTTTCATGTCATGACACCGGACCCGAAGTCCCGCCAAAGGCGACGGACTTCCGGCACCCCCCGGTTATCCCGGTGCTTTGGCTGTGGTGTCCGGAACGGGTGTCGATTACCTGAGTTCACCCTGGCGAGTCAAGCGAAAATGACCACCGGAATTGTCTCAAAACGTGGCGTGCATGAGGAACAGGCCGTCGCGAGGGTGTCTTCGCTTTCACGGTCGTGCTCTTCATGGAGACGGCTTCTCCAAGGGATGCATCGCCTGCGGAAACCCCGCGCCCCGCCATCCGTAGAGGTCCGAGAGCCCATTAATTAGGGAGTATGCCATGAAGCCATACGCCGCCTGCCTCGTCCTGTTCGCGTGCGCCACAGCGGGTTGCCAGGTCCAGCCAAATTCCGATTCGGGAGACGCCGGCGGCCTGAGCCGGGAGGAGATCGCCACGCACGTCCTCTCCACCATGGATCTGTCGGCGGATCCGTGCGAGGACTTCTATCGCTACTCGTGCGGCGGGTGGCTGGATTCCACCGAACGGCCCGCCGACCAGGCGAGGTGGTCGCGCAGCTTCAACGTGGTCATCGAAAGGAACCGCCAAGCGGTCAGGGAGATCCTCGAGGAGGCCGCCGCCGATCCGGGTGACGACCCCGACCGCCGGAGGATCGGCCGCTACTACGCCGCGTGCATGGACGAGGCGACGGTCGAGCAAGCCGGGTGGTCGCCGCTCGAGCCGATTTTCGAGGAGATCGCCACCGTCGACGACGCAGATTCGTTGATGGCCGTCACCGCCGCGCTGCACCGTCGGGGCATCGGGGCGCTGTTCGGTATCGAGGTCCTCCCGGACTTCGCGAACCCCGACATGGACATCGCCTTCTGGTTCCAGGGCGGTCTCGGCATGCCCGACCGCGACTACTACGTCAGCGACGATCCCACGAAACAGGCGCTGCTCGAGGACTACCGGCGACACGTCGCGCGCATGTTCGGCCTTCTGGGCGAGAGCGAAGAGACAAGCGAAGCTCACGCGGCCGACGTGCTGGCGTTCGAGACCGAGTTGGCGAAGGTCTCCCGCGACCGCACCGCCATGCGCCAGATAGAGACCCTCTACGACAAGATGGACATCCAGGGCCTCGAGAAGCTCACGCCGCAGCTTCCTTGGGATACGTACCTGAAGGCCACGGGCTACCCGGACATCGTGGATATCAGCGTGGCCACGCCGGAGTTCTTCGAAGCCCTAGAGGACCTGGTCGCGAAGACCGACCCTGAGGTGCTGCAGACCTACCTCCGGTGGAACGCGGTGAACGGCACCGCCGGCCTGCTCTCGAAGGCGCTCGTCGAAGCCGACTTCGACTTCTACGGCAAGAAGGTCGCCGGCCAAGAGGCGATCAAGCCGCGCTGGAAGCGGTGCGTCTCCGCCACCGAGGGCGCTCTCGGGGAAGCGGTGGGCAAACTGTACGTCGATCGGATGTTCGCGGGTTCGAGCAAGGAGGTCGCTCTGGAGATGATCGGCGACGTCAAGGCGTCGTTCGAAGCGAGCCTGCCAATTCTCTCCTGGATGGACGACACCACCCGCGAGCGTGCCATTGACAAGCTGCACGCCATGGGCTTCAAGATCGGCTATCCGGACCGGTGGCGCGACTACTCCTCGATGGCGATCACGCCCGGGGATTATTTCGGGAACAGCATGGCGGGAATCTCGTTCGAATTCGATCGTCAGGCGAGCAAGGTCGGCAAGCCCGTGGATCGCGCGGAATGGCAGATGACGCCGCAGATGGTCAATGCCTACAACAATCCGCTCATGAACGAGATGGCCTACCCCGCGGGCATCCTGCAGCCTCCCTTCTTCCACCGCGACTTCCCGGCGGCGATGAACTACGGGGCCATCGGCGGCGGTATCGGCCACGAGCTGACCCACGGCTTTGACGACCAGGGCCGCAAGTTCGACCCGAAGGGAATGTTGAAGGAGTGGTGGGAGCCCGAGGTGGCCGAGAAGTTCATGGCCCAGGCGCAGTGCGTGGACGATTTCTACTCGGAATACGAGGTGGAGCCCGGCGCCGCGGTGAATGGCAAGCTCACGCTAGGCGAGAACATCGCCGATATCGGGGGGCTCAAGCAAAGCCACGCGGCCTACAAGTTGTGGGAAGCGCGCCACGGCACCCCGGAACCCCTGCTCGAAGAGCTGACCGACGAGCAGCTCCTGTTCGTGTCGTGGGGCCAGATCTGGTGCACGCTCATGTCGCCGGAGCAGGCACGCCTGCAGGTCACCACCGACCCACACTCACCGGCACAGTTTCGCGTCATGGGACCGATGGCCCACATTCCGGCGTTCGCGGAGGCGTTCGGCTGCGAGGTGGGCAGCGCGATGCACCCCGAGGAGCAGTGCCTGGTGTGGTAGCGCGTGTCGGGTCCTCGGATCTACTTGCCCTGGTCGTAGACGCGCCACATGTCGGCATCGTCGAAGATCTTCTCGGTGTCGTCGGGGTTCATGGCGTCTCGCTCCGGGTCGCGGTATCGCCCCCGCTCGCGGAGTGACTCCTCGAAGTAGTCATGCTGGATCATGGCGCTCATGATCTCGTTCGTGCCGGTCCATATCTGGGCCAGCCGGACGTCGCGCACCACGCGCTCGATGGGGTAGACATCGGTGTAGCCGATACCGCCCGTCACCTGCATGGCGATGTTGGCCACCTCCCAAGCAGCCGTGGTGACGAACTTCTTGGTTTCGGAGACCAGGCGGCGAACGTTGGGAAGGTCCAGGTCCACGGCCCGGGCCGCCTGATAAATCATGGCGCGGCAGGCATCGAGCTTCGTGATCGCCTCCGCGATCATGAAGGAGACGGCTTGAAACTTGCGGATCTTACGCCCGAACTGGATGCGTCGATCGGCGTAGCTCATGGCGAGGCTGAGCGCCGAGTTCATCATCCCGGTGCAGGGTGCGGCACTGGTGAGACGCTCGGGGATCATCATGCGGTAGAAGATCTCTCCGGCGCCATGCAGGGGACCGACGAGGTTCTCCTTGGGCACCGGGACATCGCGAAAAACGATCCTTCCGGTGCCCCCGCCTCGGGTCCCCATGAGGCCGTAGAGGTACTTGACCTCTACCTCCGGACATCGATCCACAAGGAAAGCCGAGATGCGCTCATCGGGAGGTGCCTTCTCGTGGAGGTTCGTACGAGCGTAGATGAGAAAGAAGTCCGCCCCCTCGGCGCCGACGACGAATCGTTTCATGCCCCGCAGCAGGAAGTGATCCCCCATGTCCCGGGCGGTACTGGCAGCGCCGAAGAAATCTGAGCCTCCGCGAGGCTCGGTGAGGGCTTCCGCAGCCACCTTTTCACCCCGAAGCATGGGGCCCAGGTACCTCTCCTTCTGCTCCACCGTTCCGAAGCAATGCAGAGCCTCGCCGACGATCGACGGCATAACGAAGGCGCAGCCGGCCGCCATGCCGAGGCAGCCGATCTCGCCCTGGACGGCCGAGTCGCCAACCCAGGACAGCTCCTGGCCGCCGTACTCCTTCGGAAATCGCAATCCGAGAAGACCGTGCCGGGCGTAGCTCTGGTAGAGCTCTCGCGGAAAGCGGATCTCGTCTCGATCCATGGCCTTCAGGTACGCCGGATCGACCTGGCTCCTGGCAAACTCTCGCGCCTTGTCGCGCCAGAAACGCTCCTCGTCGTTGAGCATGAAGTCGTACATCGTGGGCCTCCCGTCACCCTTCCCACACAATCCAGCTGCGGTCACGGTCAGTCTGGAGTGTCAAGAAGATCGCGGCTATCGGCACGGTTGGTCGTTTGCCCCCGTGGTGGTCGACGCACTCCTCGATCTCGGCCGCTACCAGCTCGATGCCTGGCACCGCCTCCATCGCGGCCCGCATCACAACCTCCGGGACCTCGTCGAGCGGGATCTCGGTCTCGCCGGCGTGGATCGCAGCGCCGGCAAATACAGCCAACGACGCGAACACCGTAACCAGGAACAACCTCGACATCACAGATCCTTCTTCGACGATAGGGTTACCGCGATTCTACTCCAGATTGCCTCGACTTCAGGACAGGCTTGGCCACAATTCACTCAACCGCGGCAGCAATGGCAGAATCGCGGAACCGTCGCACGATCTCGCCGGCGGGTTCGACGGCATGGACCTGAGGCGTCACAACGAGGCGCAACGCACCGATATTGAGCGGCTCGAGATGGGTCATGAACACAGTAGGAGGTTCGAATCCCGCCGGATGCGACATACAATAGGCGAGGCACAGCGGCGACGACCCACGGCCGGTCGCACCGGCCCCCACGATCGGGGAGCCCCATGAAGAAGAAGCTCGAGTTCACGGCGACACAGCGAGACGATCACACCTGGATCTACAAGGCTTCCGGTCATCTCTACGGTCTCAACGACGGGTACAAGTTTCAAGACGACGTCCGCGATCGCGTCGCGGCAGGGGCCCGGAAGGTCGTGGTGGACCTGTCGGCGGTGGACCGGATCGACAGCTCCGGAATCGGGATCCTGGTGACCATCATGTGGTCGGCCTCGAACGCCGGGGGCGGCCTGATCCTGGCCGCTCTCCCGGAGAGGATCGAGCATCTGCTCTCCATGGCGATGCTCCTGGATCACATCGACCATGCCGACACGGTCGAAGAGGCCATGGCCAAGCTGGATGCCATGGACCTGGAGCCGTCCACGTAGCGGGGACTCAGGGGGAGCCGCAGTCGGAAGAACCGGGCACGCGGTCCTGACGGCCGGAAGACTGCCCCCACGAACCGTCCCTCTGGCGCACGAGATAAAAGTAGGGGCTCCCCGGAAACGGGGTATCCGAATCGGTGTGGTAGGTGAGGGGGGTGTCGTCCGCCAGGCACTCCGTGATGCCGAGATCGACGAAGCTCACCTGGTCGACCAGGTTATCGATGAGGCCGTGGAGAAGGTCGTAGTCTTGGGTTCCGCTCGCGGGTGTCCAGTTGATCTCGACCTCCGATGAAGGTTTGTGCAGCCGGAGGACGGGCTCCGCATCGCAACCCTCGATCTCCCAGCGCCAGTCGCCCATGCCGCCTCCCATGTCGTAGACCTGGGTGTACCCGCTCGAATCGAGGAAGCTCGAGGCCTGATGACTGCGCGACCCGGACGCGCACACGAGGATGATCGTCCGGTCCAGCGGCAGGACGGAGGAACGGGCCTGAAGAACGCCGGAGTTCCACGGAAGGCTCACGGCGTCCTCGATGTGACTCGTCATCCCGCAGAACTCGGAGTACTCCCGGACGTCAAGAACGATCAGGTCGCCCCCCGCAACGACCATGTCGTGAGCTTCGCTCGCCGTGAGGTCGGTGTGCGCGTTCAGCGCCGTGGCAGAGACCGCCAGGGCGGAGACAAGGACGAGGCAAGTCGAAACACGACGGACCGGCACGCTACTTCGAGCACCCGGGTAAGACATCCGGATCCCTCCCGCTGAGGGCTCCCCGGGATTGCTCCCCCAGGCGCGCATCACGAGCACTGCGGCGCCGACGAAGAACACGGCTTGTCGCATGGCAGCCTCCTCTCGGCAGGGATTTCGACCATTACAGCCCAGGTTGGCGCGGCGGCAATGGAGCGATTCGGTCCGGGATCGCGCCCGCGTGCTTCGCGCCCTTGACGGCAGGTGCTCGGGGGAGGTAGCCTCTTCGGCACGCACGCGAGAGGAACGAGATGCCCGTAGAACCCGAGGAGTCTTTTCGGCAGGGTATGGGTGCCCTGAAGGCCGGCAATACCGCCGAAGCCCTGGCTCATTTCCAGGACGCGGTCACCCACGGCAAAGAGCGGGCGAACCTCCGCTCCCGCATGCACTACCTCTCGTACTACGGGCTCAGCATGGCTCTGGCCCACCGGCCGAGCGAGCACGCGATCCGGGCGTGCGCCAAGGCGGCCTCGGTCGATCCCTTCGACCTGGCGCTTCAGCACAACCTCGCCACGGTGTACGTCCTGGCGAAGCAACCGACCAAAGCCCTGGCCGTTCTGGAACAGGCGTTGCGGTTGGAGCCAACGAACAAGCAGCTGAGAGCCGAGCTGTCACGGTTGGATCGCAGGAGACGGCCGCCGGTTTCGAGACTGGACAGGAACCACCCGCTCAACCGGTGGCTGGGCCGCATGCGAGCGTCGGTCGTGGGGCCTCCGTCCTCATAGCGGTTCCTCGGCCTCGCGTCATCTCGACAGCATGCCCCGCCGACCCCGATTCACGGGCTCTTCCCGACGTGTAAGATGTCAACCTCAGGAAGACTCCGTAGCACCATCAGGAGAGCTGAATGGACGACGAGAAGATGCTGGCCCAGGTGACCCGGGCCATCGAAACCGCGGACAAGGCCTGGACCAACACCCACCGAGGCCTTCCCAAGAATCCCATGACCAGGACGGCAGCCATCCCCGCCACGGGGATTCTGGCGGCGACGCTGCTGGACCCGAGCGCCGCCGACCCGGACCGCCTGCAGGCAAGGGTCGAGAGGGCGATCGTGATCGCGCGTCGGGCGTGGGAGCGCACTCATCACCAGTCGGCGGGCAATCCGATGGCGGCCACGGCGGAGAAATCGGTCATCGGGATCCTCGCAGCCGGCATCTTGAAGTACGAGTTCGAGTGCGAAGCCCATGAAAAGGCGCACAGACAGTCCACAGAGAAGAGTGACGAGTAGCGGCAGGGCAACGATGGCATTGCGATCGGCTGAACGAGAATTTCCCGCTCGACGGGTCCTAGGAAGGCGGATCCCCGTGTTTCGCTACGCGAGCTCGCTCGCAGTGTGCGTTGTTCTCGCAACCACGCTGATCTCCGCGGCGGATTCGCCCGTGGAGATCGATGGCCTCGTCGCCTGGTACCGAGTGGATTCGCTCCACGGGACGATGAAGGGCCGGGAGAAGGTCTCGGTCTGGCCGGACGCGTCCGGCCACGGCCACGATCTCGTCGATGACGAGAACGGCATGCCGGCGATCTTCGAGGTCGTGCAGATCAACGGCCTCCCGGCGGTGCGGATCGACAAGGCGAACACCCACGCCGTCACGAACCCCTTCGATCTGGACGACCACACCATCTTCCTGGTCTACGCGCCGGCACGACCGCGACGGGGGCTGCTTCGAAACGAGCTGGACGAACGGGGTTCCTACGGCATCGTCTTGCGACAGGAGCTCGAGCGCGACGTCTTGCAGCAAGGCCAGACCAGCGCGCCGTACGGGACCGACTTCGATGTCGAGAAGGAGTTCTCCATCACGGTTCTCGGGCGGGAGTCGGAGACGCTGCGGGAATTCATCAACGGGGCAGACATCTCCTCGGAGCAGAAACTCGGCGGAGTCGTACGAGTCGGGCGATTCTTCGAAACCCGGCAGACCCGGTACGTCACCAGTGACGGCCAGGGGCTGCGGTTCGCGGAGATGATCTTCTACGATCGGTTCCTCGACGACAACGAGCGCAACGCGATCACCAACCATCTCTCCGAGAAGTACCGCATCGCGCTGCGCTACGAGGCCCGCGCCCTCCTCGCCACGGCCTCACCCCAGAACGTCAACGTGCTCTCGGGGGTGCGCCCCGTCGAGTGGAAGGACCGGCGGGAGCTTCGGGAGCCCCTCGGGCATGACCCCGAGAAATCACCGACCCGCCTGTTCAGTACACGGGATGGGACGCGGGTCCGGCTCGCGGTCTCTCTTCGCCTGACCACCGCGGTGGTCGGGGCTGACATCCGGGTCTTCGTCCTGAAGAACTACGAGGAGTATCTCCCCGGTGAGGTTGGAAGCGGCCCCATGACGGGCGACGGCACACCGCACGCCGTGGAGCTCGAGATGACGTTGACCCTGAATGACGGCGAGTTCATCGAGATCGTAACCTCCGGAGGGGGAGCGGAAGGGGAGGTGACCCTCGTGCCGGGCGAGAGCATCCTGACTGCTGAAGTCCTTCCCTGAGCTCCTCCGAGTGGCCCGGGGTGCGAACGGCCGACCCCACGCGCCACATTCCGGTGGCGTTACAATGTTAACGGTGTGAACACGTTCGGAGCGAACCGCTGCGGGATTCAATCTGCCAGGGCGGTGAACGTGCCGCACCTAGGTCCGGATCGAGTGGGCCCGGCCGAGAAAACGCGTATCTTGAAGGGCCGACGCGCAAGGGGTGGATCCGAATGACAGTTCTGGTGGTAGAAGATCAGCCCAACCTCGCCGAGCCGCTACAGGATCTGCTGGAAGAGCAGGGGCACGGCTGCCTGACGGCGTGTGACGTCGAAGAGGCCGTTTGGATGATGCAAACGGTCCACGTCGACGTCCTGGCTCTGGACCTCGAGGTGCCCGGGCGCAGCGCGCGGGAGTGGCTCGTGGAGCTGTGCCTCGCAAGGCCCGAGCTGGCCCGAGCCACGGTGGCGATCAGCGGCAGCCCCGCGGGGACGGAGGAGATTCTGGCGATCCGGGCCTCGGGGGCGTCATTGATCCAGAAGCCGTTTCCGATCCAGGTCCTTCATGAGGCGGTCATGGACAAGCTACGAAGGGTCTCGCCCCCGCTGGCGTCCATCGATCTCCCGACGGTCAGTCTGCCGCCGAGCCTGGACGAGCCCGAGGAACACTGATCCCCGGTCGCTCGCCTGCGCCTGCCACCCTTTCCTGGGTCCCGGAGTCCTGGCCCCCGTATGTCTGCCCCGGTGAGTCGAGGCGCGGAATGCGTCTAGGTCACCGTCGAGACTCGAGCTGTCGCGCGCGCTCCGTAGGTGCGGTGGGCGCACAGGCTCGAGGCCGTGCCGCGAAGCGAGGCCAGGGCCTCGTCGGCAACCTGGAAGAGCTCCCGGGTCGCCACCAGCGTCGGCTGGGGAATCCGGACGGTCCCGACGCGTACGCGGACCTTCTTCTGTTCTTCTCCGAGCCGAGGCCCGTCCTCGAGCGTGAGCAACAGGCGATCGACCGCCGGTCGGGGATCCTCGCACTCACCGAGGACCACCGCAAAGCGATCGTCAGTGATGCGGCCGACGTGGTCCGTGCCACGGGTCGACGACAGCAACGCCTTGGAGACGATTTTGAGAACCGCGTCTTCGCCCGGCCCCCATTCCTCGACGGCGCCTTCGGGTCGGTCGACGACCTCGACCATGAGGAAGGCCATCGGCTTACGCAGTCGAGAGTCTCTCTGGATCGCCTCTTCGATTCGCTGCAGGAAGGTGCGCCGGTTGAGAACCCCGGTCCAGGGGTCGACGGTCAGGGCTTCTTCGAGCTCACGACCCTGGACCTTCAGGACATCCTCGAGCTCCTCGGTCTGCGATTTTGCGGCGCTCTCGCGTCGCTCGGCGTCGATGGCGCGGTGGATCAGCCGGTTGGTCCACATGAGAAAGCCCAGCGCGACACCCAGAGCACCGGTGGCCTGGAAGAGGACCGGCAGCGCGGCGGCTGACACCTTCCCGCCGGTCGTTGCCTCGGCAATGGCCGCCGAAGCCTCCGGAATCAATCCGACGAGGACGCCGCTGGCGAGCAACACGAAGCCTGCGACCATGGGCAGGAGGCCCGGTACGCTGGGTGCCTTGCCCCTGAAGCTCCCGGAGACGACCAGAATCGTCATGAGGTAGCCGAGAAGTGCCACCCAGCCCGCGAGTCTCGGGAAGCCCGTGGGATCCATCGCAGCCGCAAGGCCCAGGGAGGCCACCGCCGCAAGCAGAGCGAGCAGCAACAGGGTGTCGCAGACAGCCTTCCGCATCTTTTCCCCTCCTACCAATCCTGTCGACCCCGCGCCCGGGCGACGCCGGCGCACGAGATCCTGCCGGCCCCCGGGGGCGCTACGGAGAATCTAGGTCGGGGGAGCCGGCGGTCAAGCCGATGCGGAATCGGCGCAAAACACTCTCCGGAATCGAGTTCTCCGGGGATTACGGTCTTTACCATTGCATCTCGGCGATCATCTCGTACATGAACGGGCATCGACCTCATTCTTGGAGCCCGTCGCGATATGAACGCCACCGCTCTTGGGATCCTGGTACTTGGCGCGGCACCGATGCTGGCTCGGGCTTGGCAGCTCAACGCAAGTCGACCCGAGAGCGAGAGCGCACTGAAGTGGCTGATGGGTGCTTGCATCTGCATCGCCCTTGCCGCCGGGGTCCTCCAGTAGCCTGACGCCAAGGCTCCGTCTTCGATCCGGGTTATGATCCGATCGATCCGGACACACTCGGTCGCCGATGACCCCCTGATGAAGTATCCGGTTCAGGAGGCTCGCCATGCGCTTGATCGTTCCGTCGATCCTGCTGGTTACGCTCCTGTCTCCGATCGTGGCGATACCCGCGATCGCCCAGACCTCTTCCGACCCCGCTGCGAGCCTGGTGAAAGAGGTCGAGGCTCTGCGCAAGACCGTGGAGGAGGCGGTGACCTTGCTCGACCGTGCGCTGGCCCACCAGCGGACGGAGATCCTGCTGAAACGCCTCGACCTCAAAGAGCGCCGCGTCGTCCCCCTGGAGTCGGAGCTGAGACACGCCCGCGATGGGCTGGCCGCGTCTCGGAACGAGCTGGAGCGGTTCGAGCAGATGATCGAGGAGACCGAGCAGCGGATCTCGGAAGAGACCCGAAGCGGTGTCGATCCGGAGGAGAGCGAGAACCGCATCCTGAAAGGTGACCTGGAGCAAGCCCTGATCCACGTTCGACGCAATGTCGAGTCCGACGAGGATCGGGTGCGTCGGCTCGAGGACGAGCTCGCCGAACGGCTCGAGGAGATCGCGATCCTGGAAGACTTGCTTCAGGAGCGACTCGACAAGCTCGAGTGACGTTCTACTCGTCGGGCGAGATGCGGCGGCGCTGCACGGTCTCGAGGCCCGCCCGGGCGTAGGCGTCGCGCGGGTCGGTCTCGAGGTTTTCCCGGAAGATCCGCTCGGCCGCGTCCAGCTCTCCGCGTTCGGTGAGAACGGCGGCGAGTCCGTTCCGTGCGCGGGAGTGATGGGGCCGCTCGCCGAGGCAGGTCTCGAAGGCTTCGCCCGCACCGTCGAAGTCATTCCGGAACAGCAGGGCGAACCCGAGATCGGTCCGGAAGTCCGCGTCCCCGGGCTCGAGCTCGACCGCTCGGCGGAACGCGGCTTCCGCCTCCGCATGTCGGCCGAGTTGCGCCAGCGAGACGCCGAAGCGGTTCCACGCCGGAGCGGAACCGGGGTCGGCTCTCGTCGCGCGTGAGAGCGCTTCCTGCGCCTCCTCGATTCTGCCGAGCCCACGCAACGCTTCCCCGAGTCCGATGAGCGACTTGAGGTGCGCGGGATCGGCGGAAAGGACGCGCCGGTACTCGACGGCGGACTCTTCGTACCTCCGCTGCCGGTACAGGAGTCGGGCGAGATTGAAGCCGCCTTCCACGTAGAATCGCGGGTCGAGATCCCGAGCGATCCGGTAGTTCTCCTTGGCCTCCTCGATCCTGCCCTGATTCTCGAGCACCACCGCGAGGTTGTAGACCAGCGCCGGCGATCGGGCCTCCCCGGTCGGCTCCTCGGCGGTTTCGATCGCCGCCCTGAAGACCTCTTCGTCGGCAGATCGCGCCTCGCCGACGAGCCCGTCCTCCTCCAGCGGCCTCCAGATCTCCAGCGCGATCCGGCGGTGGGCCTCCGGGGTCGGGTGAACGTAGTCCTCGAACAGGTCGAATCCCGGCAGACCGTCGTGGGCCAGGTCGTCGAAGGCCGATTCGACGTCCACCAGGGTCAGGCCGTGCTCTTCGGCGATGCGCCGGATCGCGTCGTTGACCGCGGAGGACGCGCGCGTGGGTTTTGCGTCGTGGTCTCGTGCCGCGGCGAAGGAGCGACGCGCCTCCTCGAACCGACCAAGGGCATCGTAGGCCCGGCCGATGAGAAAGTGGGTCTCCGCGTAGCCCGGTGCAGTCTCGAGAGCGCCCTGCAACAGCGGAACGGCAGCGGTCGCGTCGCCGGAATCGAGTGCTGCGCGGGATTCGTGAAGGATCTCCAGGACGCTCGCGCGGGCATCCGGTGCGACCCGGGGACCGAACACCGATTGGTTGGGAGTCCACCCGCGCAGGTTGGACGGGACCGTGCAAAGCACCACCGGAACACCGGCCTCACCCGCCAGCGTCACGAGGGCGACGAGATTCTCCTCGAAGTGTCTCAGAGCATCCGCCCTCTGCGCGTCGTCGACGTCGACCGAATGCTCACGGACGACGTCGACCCCGAGAAGCTCGGCCGCGCTTCGCTCCCGGGCATCGGGAAGATCGTCGTGAGCGGCGATGTGCTCGTAGAGTCGGACCCCAGCGGAGTACAACCTCCAGCGATAGAGGACGAGGCGCAAGGGATCCGTCTCGGCCGGGCGGGTGAGCATGTTGCGGTAGAAGCGGCGCTCGACGAACTCGTTGTGTCCTCCGTAGACGATCAGGAGATCCGGGTCGTAGTCGAGAAGCTCGCGGGCCAGGATGCGCAGCCGGTGCGAGCCGTAGGACATCGCCGCGGCGTTGACGACCTCAACCGAGCGCTCGGGCCGCGAGGCCGCCAGGGCCTGGCCGAGGAATCTCGGGAACGCCTGGCCGGCACCCCACGGGAAACCGTAGGCGCTCGAGCCCCCGAGAACGAAGATGCGAAGGCCGTTGTCCGGCTTTTCAAGCCGAAACGTCTGGGGGTTGAAGGAGTGAGAGACGGACCGCGGCAGCGTCTTGTACTCGCCGGAATCCGGGCCGAAGACACGGATTCTCTCCGAGAAGCCCGCGAAGGGGTCGCGCTCGTGGATCAATGTCTCCACGCCGGCGATCCACAGTGCGAGCTCGACGAGCCCGAAGAACAGCGTCACCGCCACAACGGCGAACAGCGCCGGCTTGGGACGCATCATGCGGCGGGAATGGCGCGGATCACGATCATGGTGAAGTCGTCGTCAAATCCAGTGGCGCAGGAAAAGGCCGCGACGTCTTCGCGGACGGTTCGCACGATGTCGGCCGCGCCCCGGTCCGCGCTCCGACGCACGGTCTCCACGAGGCGGGCCTCGCCGTATTCTTCGCCGTTCCCGTCGGTGGCCTCGGTGACCCCGTCGGTGTACAGCACGAGGACGTCGCCGGCTTCGACCGCGACCGAGGCTTCGCGATAGACGGCATCCTCCATGACGCCCAGCACCAGCCCCCCCTCGCGAAGACGGTCGATCGAACCGTCGCGGCGCAACACCAGGGGAAGGTTGTGACCGGCGTTGGAATACAGGAAGCGACGGTCCAACGGGTCGAAGATTCCGAAGAAGAATGTCGCGTACTTCTCGTGCGAGGTGGCGTGGTAGAGAATCTGGTTCATGCGCGTCGCGACGTCCGCGACGGCCGCCGTGCCGTTGACCTGGGCGTGAAGTCCGGCGTGGAGCATCGACATCAGGAGCGCCGCCGGAACGCCCTTGCCGGAGACGTCGCCGATGGCGACCCCGAGACGGCCCTGTTTCAGCGAGATCAGGTCGTAGTAGTCGCCTCCGACCTGTCGACTCGGAAGGCTGAGGGCGGCCAGGTCCAGGCCCGCGAGTGAGGGACGCTTCCCGGCGAGGATCGCCTCCTGGATCGAGCGCGCCATCGCGAGCTCCTGGTCGACGACCTTTCTCGCGACGGCCTCGGCGTGCAGCCGGGCATTTCGAACGGCGATCCCGACCTGGGTGGCCAGGATCGAGAGGACGGTCAGCTCCTCGGCATTAAATCGGCCCCCGGTCAGCTTGGACCCCAGAGAAAGGAAGCCGATACAGCCGCCACCCTCGGGCAGGTGGATCGGAACAACGAGGCTCGCGTTCAGCGCCGCCAGCGCGGATCGGACCTCGGCACGGGCGGACGGCGAGTCGGCTTCGTCGACCAGGTCCCGCGAGGCGACGGGATCGTGGCGAGCCGAGATCACCGCGACGAGAGGGTGGTCGAGGGGGAGGTCGAGAAGGCTCCGATCGTCCTGGGTAACCTGGTAGCGTCGGTGGCCGGGATCGAGAAGGGCCACGTGAACGGAATCGAGCGCGAGAGCCTCCCGGAGGTTTCCGACCAGCGTCGCGATCAGCTCCGGGAGATCCAGGATCGAGATCATGTCCCGGCCCAGCCGGCGGATCAGGTTCCCGTGGCCAGCGGCGTCACCGTGGACGAGACGGTCGACGGTTTCCTCGACCCGTCCCAGGATCGGATGGAAGAAGACGATGACCAGGATCACGAACAACGTCTCGAAGATCGGGAGCTCACGCCCCGATTGCGCGAGCAGGATACGGTCCATCGGCCGGGCGGTGAGGAAGTACAGGATCACCAGACTGCCCGAGATCGCCGAAAGCAGGATGGCTCGGCGCATCACCGTGCCGAGATCGAGGAAGCTCTGACGCACGATCGCGAATGCGATCGAACCGGTCCCCACCAGCAGCGCCACCGACACCAGCACGATCCGCAAGGCCACCGGGGGATCCCACCCGATCACATTCGGCAACGGCACCGCGGCGGCGTAGAGGATCATCGAGCTACCGAGGCCGAGGAGCAGCGCAACCATCTGCCGCCTCAGCTTCGGGCTCCGCAGTCTCCGCCAGCTGGCGACCAGCAGCGCGATCGCGGAGGCGGCATAGACCAGGTTGATGAAGGAGAAGAAGCGGGTGTGCAGTCGGGTCAGGAGCTCGAAGAGCAGCCCGAGCACCCGCAACCCCAGGGTGGCGATGGTCCCGATTACACTCTCGCCGCCCGGCAGCGAACGAAGCCGAAGATCCCAATCGAGCTCACCGAGGAATCCCAGGAAGACCAGGAACGCGAGGTGGAAAAGGTGCGGGGCGTAGAGCAGCCAGGGGAGCCTCGGAAACCGCTTCAGGACCGGCCACTCGCGAGGGAAGATCAGGGCGAACAGCAGCAGCGAGGGGAAGAACAGCTCCCAGACGTAAGCGAACCCGCCAAGCAGGTTCAGGCCGTCGGCCGAGGCGTCGGTCCCTCGCCAGCCCAGCAGCACGCCGAGGCCGCCGAGGGTGGGACCCAGTCCCCCGAAGACGAGCATCGCCGCGCTGACGCGGTGGATACGAACGTCCGGCCCCTGGCGATAGACCAGAAGCCCGAGCACGAAGATGGCAAGCCCGCACGAGAGGTACAGGAATCCACCGAGGATCGTGAGGTCCATCAGGCACCCATGGCGGCGGAAGGTCCGGACGCGGTCGACCGTCCTCGAATCTTACTACGACAAAGCGCGACGGGGCGTTCCCTTCCCCTCGAGCATCCGAGGACCGCTAGGAGACCTCGTCCTCGTCCACGGCGTAGTCGAGGATGACCGGTGCGAGATCGATGATCTCGAGGCTGCACTTGCAATTGGGGCAGATGACGGTGTCACCGATGTCGGCGTTCTCATCGATGTCGATGTTGGTATCGCAATCCACGCAGGTTCCCACAACGGCCTCCTTGGCGTCTCCCAGTTTGCGAGCCCTATCTTAACGCGACCGTGGGTCGCGTGGGCCGGGCGAGGGGTCAGATCGCGTACCGCTCGGGATCCCACGTCAAGCCCAGCTCCGCGGGGGAGGCGATGTAGCCCAGCAGGGCGGAGGCGGCCACGACTTGCGGACTCGCCAGGTAGCCCAGCCCACCGACGCCCATGCGGTTCTGCCAGTTGCGGTTGAAGCTGGTCACGGCAACCTGGCCGTCGCGCAGGGCGTCGGGACCCTGTCCGAAGCACGGCCCGCACCACGACTCGCGAATCTCGCCTCCGACGCTCCGGAAGACGTCCGCGACCGATTCGCCCCCCAACCGCGGCTCGTCGCACTCGATCTGGGCCTTGACGCCGCCACTGCCCGGGAAGATCACGAAGTCGACGCCGTTCGCCACACGGCCACGCCCGGAGGCGACCGCATCCTGCAGCACGAGGGCGGCCCCGAGGAGGTCCTCGTAGCTTCCGTTGGTGCACGAACCGATGTAGGCCTTGTCGAAAGTGATGCGCTCGCCTGCGACCTCGTCGGCCGGAAATGCGTTCCCGGGGCTGAACGGCTTGGCCACCATGGGCGTTACCGAAGAGAGGTCGAGGGTCTCGTCGATCTCGTAACGGGCATCCGGGCCGGGGCTCAGTCTCGGGTAGGGCAGGGGAAAGCCCCGATCCTCGAACCACGCCGTGGTGATGTCGTCCTGGGCGAAGATACCGTTCTGGGCCTCGGCCTCGGCCATCATGTTCGCGATGGTGTTGCGGTAGGCCATCGGCAGTTGCCCGCGACTATCGACAAACTCGATGCCCATGCCCTGGGCCTGGCTCGGCCCCCATCGGCGCAGCAGCTCCAGGACGACGTCCTTGCCGTTGACCCAGGGCTGGAGCGCTCCGGCGAAGCTCACGCGGCGCTGGCGCGCGAGGGTGCAGAAGATCGACCCCGTCGCCCAACCGAAGCCGAGCGTGGTGGAGCCGATGCCGATGCCCACCGCGCCGTAGGCGCCGTAGGCCCGGCTGTGGGAATCGGCCCCCGGGTGGAAGCCGCCCGGCCGGATCAGGCCTTGCTCCGGAAAGTAGAAATGGAAGATGCCGTCACCCGGGGTGGCGTAGTACGGCGCTTCGATGGAATAGCGTGCCGCAAACTCTCTCGATATCGCCGTTTGACGTTCGTCCGATTCCTTGCCCGTGAACACGAAGTGATCGGTGGCAAAGGCAGCGGCGCGCGGGTAGATCTTGTTGCCGCCGGTGATGCGGTTGAAGGTGTAGATCGCGAACGGGCCGGTGCCGTCGGAGGCCGGAAGCAGATCGGCGTAGACGCGGATCGTCTCTCCCGGTCGTACCCGGGCGTTCTTGTCCACCCGGTGCGCCCACAGGATCTGCTCGGTGGTGGTCATGGTCCGCGCGGTCTCGGGGTCGGGAAACTCGACGATGGGCTCGGTGCGCGCCGACTCCGGGAACAGGCGACCGCCCATTGCGAAGATCCCGCCACCCTCTCGAATCTCTTCTTCCTTCTCGCTCAGCGGCACCGGCTCGTACGTTCGGTCCCGCGTGACGTTGGTGATCGCGCGCGTCGCCGTGTCGAACCGGAGCTCGTCGCCGTCCCGAGCGTCCTCCACGGCCTCGGGGCACTGCACGACGTGCAAGCCGAGGTTGATCGCGTTGCGGCGGAAGATGTCTCCCATGTTATCGCCGCACACGATCACCATCTCGAGCCCTGCCTCTTCGGCCACGGCCTTGAGCCCGGCGGGGGACATCTCCCTGGATGACCCGATCGCGAAACGCTCGCCGGCGACGATGAAGTTCTCGCCCCGGTGAACGCGTTCCCGGAAGTCGGGCATCAGGTGCCGGAACGAACCGGCTTTCCAGCGCTCGTCCAGCGTCTCGAGGCTCTCCGAGACGCAGTCGGCGGCCGGAGTGATCTGGTCGGTGTCGATGGCGTCGAGTTTTCGGCCGGATCCGTCCGGATTCCAGAAGATCAACGCGGTTCCGGTCACGACTCGACCGGCGGTAGCCGCGACGGGATCGTCTCCCGTGTGGGCCGATGGGGGTAGCTCGTGGGTGACCCCCGGCAGGAATCGTGCCGGACTGATGGGCGTCATGAGGTCTCTCCTGTCGGTCGTCGATCGTATCGAGCGGTTCAATCGCAGCCGGGCCCCCGGACCTCGCGGTCGACGACGTCCTCGGGCAGGAGGCTCGCGGCGAATCCGTCGGGATCCGCGTCGTGTCGCTGGATCAGCTCTTCGAGCTGAGCCAGGAGCTTCTCGCGCGAGGTGAGTCCGTAGCCGTAGATCGAGAGGGGACCGACGAGCTTGAGATAGTAGTGGTTGCCGGCGTCGTGTTGCGAAGAGCAGGGGCTGGGCTTGTTGGACAGACCCAGCAAAGGTCCCAGTGTCGATGCGAAACGCTCGAGCACCGGCTCGCCGTGTAGATCGGCGGGGATCTCCGGGAAACGGGCCACGAGCTCATGAACGGTCATGGAGTGCTCCTGTTTCGTGCCGGTCTTCCGTGCGGGTTGGTTCGCGTCGGGGCCTCCGGCGCGGTGGAACAGTCTACACGTTCGGCCGTCAAGAGTCCCGCCCGGGCGAGGTGGTATACTCGCTCGCTTCGCCGGGATTCTGCTTTGCGCCTGCAACCGGAATCACCCGGCCCGCGTTACATTTGCGGTGGAACGGAACGTGACTTCCGATATGGGACACGGGCACCACGTGAGCGCGCCGGACGAGAATCGCGTTCTCCTCTTGATGACCACCACGACCTATCGGGCGACCTCGTTTCTCGAGGCGGCCGAGGCGCTGGGCGTTCCAGCCGTGGTCGGCTCGGACCGGCGCCAGTCCCTCGCGGCGGCGAATCCCGGGGGGCATCTCACCCTCGACTTTGCCCGGCCCGACGACGCGACCGGGGCCATCGTCGACTTTCATCGCCGGTACCCACTGCGTGCGGTTCTTGCCACCGACGACGACGGCGTCATCCTGGCGGCGCAGGCCGCTGCGGCGCTCTCCTTGCCGCACCACCCGGTGTCGGCGGTGATGTCGGCGCGCGACAAGCATCGTATGCGAGAGGTCCTGCGCGACGCGGGCGCGCCGTCACCGGATTTCCGGTCTCTTCCCATCGACGGCGATCCGACGGAGGCGGCGAAGACCGCTCCCTACCCGTGCGTCTTGAAGCCGTTGCACCTGGCCGCAAGCCGCGGCGTCATTCGCGCCGATGACCCGGAGAGTTTCGTCGCGGCATTTCGTCGCATCGCCGCCATCCTCACGATTCCCGAGATCGCGGCCGCCGGTGGGTCGCAGGCGAGCCGAATCCTGGTGGAGAGCTTCATCCCCGGCGTCGAGGTCGCGGTCGAGGGCATCCTGACCTCGGGACGATTGAGGGTGCTCACGATTTACGACAAGCCGGATCCTCTCGACGGTCCCTACTTCGAGGAGACTCTGCTCGTGACGCCCTCGCGCCACCCCGACGAGCTACGCGACGAAGTTGCCGAGCGCGTTCAGGAAGCGGTTCGTGCCCTCGGCCTAACCGACGGACCGGTTCACGCCGAGCTTCGGATCAACGACCGGGGAGCGTGGATCGTCGAGATCGCCCCTCGCTCGATCGGTGGCTTGTGCTCACGAACTCTGAGGTTCGGGGACGGGATCTCCCTCGAGGAGCTGCTGCTGAGCCACGCGCTGGGATGGGATGTCGGCGCTCTCGAGAGGGAAAGGGCGGCGGCCGGCGTGATGATGATTCCGATCTCGCGGCGCGGTGTCCTGGGCGAGGTCCGGGGTCGGTGCGCGGCCGAGACGACCCCTTCGATCGAGGAGATTCGGATCTCCATCCCAGCCGGCCAGGAGGTTGCCCCTCCGCCGGAAGGGAATCGGTATCTCGGGTTCATCTTCTCGCGGGCGGAAACGCCGGCCGAGGTCGAGCGGGCCCTGCGCGAGGCTCACCGCCGGCTCGAGATCGAGATCGCTTGAAACGGTGACCGAACGCGAGCTGCCGACGCTCTGCCGGGGGAAGTGTTGGCGCCTCGGTGCTTTTGGAACTAGCATGACCGCTGGCCCCCGAGGAGAACCGGACCGGGGCGGATTTATCGAGGAGAACGGCATGCTGACAGTCACTGATCTGGCCAGGTCCAAGGTCCTGGCTCTCATGGAGAGTGAGGACCGCAAGGGGTTGGCCCTGCGCATCGCCATCCAGGGCCGTGGGCCGGGCGGTTTCCGGTACGAACTGGGCTTCGTCGAAGGTCCCGATAGGACCGACGATGACACCGTGGTCGATGCCGGCGGTTTCGAAGTTCTGATCGATAAAGAGACGGTCCCGAAGCTCCAGGGCTCGAGCCTCGACTTCGTGGAAGGGGTGCAGGAGAGCGGGTTCAAGATCGACAACCCCAATCCGCTGTGGGATGAACCGCTCGCGCAGAAGGTCCAGGAGATCATCGACACCAAGATCAATCCGGGTATCGCATCCCACGGCGGCTTCGTCGTGCTGCTCGACGTCAAGGGCGACACGGCCTACGTCCAGCTCGGCGGCGGTTGTCAGGGTTGCGGGATGGCGGACGTCACCCTCAAGCAGGGGATCGAGGTCATGATCAAGGAGGAGGCCCCCGATATCAAGCAGGTCATCGACTCCACCGATCATGCCGGCGGGAAGAACCCCTTCTACCAACCGTCCAAGGGTGGACCTTCGCCGATCTAGCCAGCGCGTCAAGACGGTCCGACGCGGATCCGTCCCGTCGAGGGACCGCATGCACGTCCACCTGATCTCGACCTACGACCTGGGGCGGCAGCCCTTCGGGCTGGCCTCGCCTGCGGCATGGCTCCGGGAGGCGGGCTTCGAGGTCACGTGCACGGACCTGGCGGTGGATCCGCTCGACGAAGAGTCGGTGTCTTCCGCCTCCCTGATCGCGATCCACCTCCCGATGCACACCGCGACTCGCCTCGCGACGGCGATCGTCGCCCGCTTGCGGGCGATCAACCCCCGAGCGCACCTGTGCTTCTACGGTCTCTACGCGCCCCCGAACGAGGGGCTGCTCCGGACACAGGGGGCCAGTGCGATCCTGGGTGGAGAGTTCGAGGCGGGGCTCGTTTCCTTCGCCCGGCGTCTCCGGGAGGACCGAAACGAAGGATCGGGCGAGAGCACGATCTCGCTCGAGCGTCAACGGTTTCTCGTGCCGGATCGCGACGGCCTGGCACCGCTTGCGCGCTACGCCCATCTCCACCTCGATGACGGTCGGCAGCGTACCGTCGGTTATACCGAGAGCAGCCGCGGGTGCAAGTATCTGTGCCGTCACTGTCCGGTCGTGCCGATCTACAACGGTGCGTTTCGGATCGTACAGCGCGAAGTCGTTCTCGAGGATGTCGCGCAACAGGTCGAGCAGGGCGCGGCGCACATCACCTTCGGGGATCCGGATTTCTTTAACGGCGTGGGTCACGCCATGGCGATCGCCCACGGGATCCACGAACGTCATCCGGATGTGAGCTGGGATGTGACCATCAAGGTCGAGCACCTGCTGCGGTACCGCGATCGTCTGCCGGCGCTCGCCGAGTGTGGGTGCCTGTTTGTGACCAGCGCCGTCGAGTCGATGGACGACCGCGTCCTCGAGCTGCTCGACAAAGGTCACACGCTCGAGGATTTCACGATCGCCGTCCGGCTGTGCCGGGACGCTGGACTGGTTCTGAATCCGACCTTCGTGGCCTTCCACCCCTGGATCACCCCGAAAGGCTACCTGGAGCTGCTCGCCAGGATCGCGCAGCTCGACCTCGTCGATCACGTCGCCTCGGTACAGCTCGCCCTCCGGCTGCTCGTTCCGCGGGGATCGAAGCTCCTGGAGCTTCCTGAAGTCCGGGAGCGGGTGGGACCTTTCGACGACGAGGCTCTCCTCCACCCCTGGGCTCATCCCGATTCGCGGGTCGACGAGCTCCAGCGTTCCGTCCAGCGCGTGGTCGAGGAGGGCGCGACCGCGGGGACCGGTCGGCGTGAGATCTTCGCGCGGGTGCGGGACCTGGCCGCGAGCGTTGCCGAGCAGTCCGATCTTCCCCCGCTGGAACAGAGCTGGCGCAGCGCGCGAGTCAGCGTGCCGTACCTCACCGAGCCGTGGTATTGCTGAGCGGAGCCCACGGGGGAGCAGGTCGCTCCCGTATGAGACGGCTAGCGGATCGGGCGGGCACACGAATCGCGGTGCTGGGGTGTGTCGGGGCGCTGACGCTTGCGACGATGGCGCGGGCCGACGGCGGCTCCTACCGCGAGCGTCCCTTCGGTCTCGCCGACGTCCGGAGCATCTACATCGCGCGTCTCGGAAGCGCGGAGTCGGGTGTCGCGACCCGCGAAGCCTTGATCGAAGCCCTGCGGACCGTCGGGTTCGCGACCGTGAAGCGTGCCGAACAGGCCGACGCCGTGATGAGCGGCTCCGTGGTGACGAAGGTTGTCAGGGGCGAGTCGGTCGTGGTGTTCAAGACGGTCGTGCTCCAAGCTCATTCGGGGGAGACGCTGTGGTTCATGCGCCTGCGGCCCGCGCGTTCGCCGCGCGGGCAGGCGGGGCGCATGGCGCGCTCGCTGAGGGCGAGCGTCGAGCAGGCGGTATGGGAAGCGGCGCGGGAGGTCCCGTAGAGTCAGGGGTCGATCGCGCGCAGGACCTCGATCTCCGGGACCTCGACACGAATTCCGGCCACGACGCGAGACTGACGGAAGGCCGGGTCGCTGGCCAGCACTCGATCCCCACCGCCGTCGAGCACCACGCGGTAGCGTCCGGGGGCAAGATCGACGGCCACCCACGATCCGTCGGCCCCGGGTTCGACTCGCGTGGCCTCGCGGGTGATGTTGTCGGGGCCGAGCAGGACGACCGCGATAACCTCGGACGCCGCGTCACCGCTCAGGCGACCCTCGAGCTCGCCCCGCTCCGCCCCGGGTGCAGCCGTCACAGCCTCCGGTTCCGGTGCCGAGGATTCGGATAGTTCCGGCTCGGGTTCGACCGTCGGCACGGGAGGTGCGGGCACAGGAACGACGGTCGGCACCGGCGCCAGCGGCTCGACCACGGCAGGCGCCGCGTCGGAGGGTGGCGGTGCGGAGTCCGCGTCAGGCACGGGCTCGGCGGGCGCAGAGAGCGCGACCGGTGGCGGGGTGAGAGGCTCGGGACGCCCGAGCCACGCGATCAGGTCGGCGGTGCCACCTTCCTCGACTTCGAAAGGATCGATCGAGACTTCGAGAACGTCGCCGTTGTCGAGGAGGGCCAGCGCCGCGGTTCCGTCTGGCGATGCGGCCAGCGTCGCGACCGCGGCCGCGGTCGGAGCCCGATCCCGGACGGGGAGCTGGTCCCGCCCCTGGGGATCGGAGAGATTGACCAGCAGGATCTCCGAGTCTCGGCCGACCAGAGCGAGATCTCCGCCGGGAAGCGAGGCGACGGCTCGGTTGTCTCCTCCGATCCAGAACAACGGTCCGGTCCGGACCTGGGGGAGGAGAACCGTTCGCACTTCGTCGCGGCACGCGACCAGAAGGGCGCCGCCGTTGACCCAGGCATCGAGGTCGCGTGCGGTGGTCGGAAGGGTCACCGAACGCGCGACCTTCAGGGTCTCGACCTCGATCCGGAGCAGCCAGGCCTCCCTGACGTCGTCCTCGCTCCCGGGACGGTACGCAATCGCGAACAGAGTCCGGCCGTCGGGATCGAAGCGCAGGGTCCGTAGCTTGCCGCGGACCTCGACATCTCGGACGTTTCCTTCGCCGCCCGAGATCCTGACGAGGCTCGACTTCGCCTTTTCGGGATGTGCGAGCGCGGCCGCGGCCAGGGCGGCGTCGGACGAGACCGCGACGGCGAGCGCATCCCGAAAAGGTTCAAGAGCGGCCAACGGGGCCGGCGGAGCATCCGGGGGGACCACGAGACGACCCTCATCGCCCAACGCCAACGCAGGGACCAGGAAAGCGCCTGCGATGGCGAGCGTCATCCCGGGGGGGCACGAGATCATCCGCGCTCCTTTGAGGCGGCCGGCGTCGCGAAGCCGACGGGAGCGAAGCCATCATACGTCACGGCTCCCCCACCTCTCTTTCCAGGGAGCGGTGGAGCCAGACCGAGAAGACGAACGAACTTGCCGCTGCCGCGACCAGCAAGCCGATCGCGAGGCCGTAGAGACCCGGGTGTCCCTGGCTCTCCGCTACGAGTATTCCCAGCCACGCCGCCAGGGGCGTGAGCACGATATAGCGTAGACCGGCCATCACGAGCCCCGGCGTGCCCCGCTGCATGCCCTCGAAGATCGGCCGGAGAAGTAGGAAAGGTGCGCCAAGAAGGCACGCGAACGGGACGGTGCGAAGCACGAAGGTCGTGTACTCGACCGTGATTGGAGACTCCGCAAGGCGGCGCGCAATCCACGGGGCCGCCGGATAGACCGTCGGTGCGACCAGCACCACGGTGTACGCGACGGTGGCCATCCCGATCTGGCGCAGACCCCGCCGAATGCCGGCAAAGTTCTGCTCGCCGAATCTCAGCGCGGAATAGGGGAGCAGCGCGACCGACGCCGCAATGATCGGGTTCAGCGCGAAGATGATGATGCGGTGGAAGATCGAGTAGGCAGCGATCGCCTCGGTGGCGTGCTTTCCGGTGGCCAGGAGCCCGTTGATCACCGCGGTCTCGGCGGCCATCAGTGCGAAGGTCAGCGAGGAGGGAACGGCCAGGGCCAGAATCGAGCGGTAGGGGGTAGGATCCTCGCCGCTCACGACGTCCTGCCCCGACGCTTTCCGTCGCCGCTCGTGACGCCGGGCGAGCGCGCTCGCGTAGGCGAGGCCGGCGATCCGTCCCAACACGGTTGAAAACGCAATCCCGAACAGACCCCAGTGGAAGACGAAAAGAAACAGCGTGTTCAGCGTGACGTTTACCACGTTCGACAGGATGCCCGCCCACATGGTCGAGCGTGTGTCCTGGTGGGCCTTGATCACCGAGTCGGGGATGATCGACCAGAACGACGTAAGCGCCCCGCCGGCGATCAGGGTCACCCCGTAGATCTGGAAGCTGCGTGCGACGTCCGGGGCAAGCTCCAGGCGCGGGGCCACCAGGGCAATGGCGCCTCCCAGCAGAACGAAGACGGGGGAGACGAGGGAGACCAGCTTTCGGGTGGCCTTGAGATACTGCCGGATCTGCGCGCCCCGGTGAGCGCCCAGGGCCCGGGACAGACAGGAAGTCAGGCCCGTGGAGAGCCCGATCCAGAACGCGATCATCAGGAACTCGAACGGCACGGTCAAGCCGATCGCCGCGACGGCGGCGTCGCCGATGGTAGCGGCATAGATCGTGTCGACGAGGGTGAAGGCGGCCCGCATCCAGAACGAGACCACCAGGGGGCCGGTCATCCTGAGGACCGAAGGGGCCAGGGTCTCGGTCGGTCGGTCGTTCAACGGCGGTTGTCCTCGGCTGCCCGGTTGAATAATCCCGAAAGAGCGCCAAGAGGTGATTCTACGTCACGCCGCGGAAGCGAGCCCGGGTTGACGGCGGTCAGGGGTGAAGGTTCCAGAAGGGGCGGAATGATCGTATAAACCTTCCGAGGGGTGCCGACGCCCCGGAGGTGATCATGGCTTGCCTGCCGCGCCGAGTTTCGTTCCGATTCGCGATCCCGCGAGCGTACGCCGCGACGCTGCTGCTACTGGCAGCCTGGCTGCCGACGTCCGCCACGACCCTGATCGAGCTGCAAGAGCTCCCGGATCTCGTCGAGGAGTCACGCCGCGCGATCCTCGCCGAGGTAGTGAATGTCCGCTACGGCCTGGACGAACACGGTCTCCACTCCACGTGGGTCGGGGTGCGGGTGGACGACGCCCTCTACGGCGACGTGGTTTCCGATCCAGGGCAGATCCTGACCGTCAAGATCTACGGCGCCCCCTTCACCATGCCCGACGGAAGTCGGATCTTCATCGACGGCACGCCGGTCTACCGACCGGGAGAGCGCTATCTCCTTCTCCTCCGCGGGGAGAGCGAGTGGGGATTCACCAACGTGGCGGGGCTGTATCAGGGCGCGTTCCGAACGGCGATCGATGCGGGCGAGGAAACCGCGCGAAGCCTCTCGGGCAATCGCAACGTCTTCGGACGTGACGGGCTGGGCCGCTGGCTCACCGGAGAGAGCTTGACCGAGGCCCAGCGCGAGCGACTGGCCGAGGACCCCGATGCCCCCGTTCCCTACCCGTTGCTCAGGCGTGCGGTGCTCGCCCTGTGGTCCGAGCTTGGGCGTCCCGCTCTCGGTATCGCCGTGACCGAGGGAGGTGCGCGATGAGACGGGTCGCCCTCTTCCTTCCCGTCACGGTCCTGCTCGCCGGGTTCGCCCTGGCGTGGAATCCGATCAGCGTGCAGAGCGGGGGAGCGCTGCGCTGGGATGCGTCGGCGCCGATCGAGTGGAATCCGGACGGCGGCGTTCTCGGCCGATGGAACAATGCGACGGCCACGGCCGAGATGGGGACGGCGTTCGGCGTCTGGCAAAATGTCGGTACCGCGCTCATCACCTACTCGCAAGGAACGCAGATCGAGAACACCTCGGGCACCCCGGTCGACGTCGACTCGAGCAACTACGCCGAGATCATCAATCTTCCTGGCCAGAATCCGATCATCTACGACAACGACCGCGATATCTACGACATGCTGGGCGTGCCCGACGGGGTGCTGGGTTTCGCCGGCGTGCTTCGGACCGACGGCGCCGGCACGATCACGCAGGGGTTCGCCGTCTTTCAGGGAGACTGGATCGACGATGACACCGGGGACGTCGGAGATGTGACCGACCTCGTCTACCAGGGAGTGGTGGTCCACGAGTTCGGACACTTCAGCGGCCTCGGGCACACCACGGTCAACCGTCACCTGACGTCGGGAATCGGCAGCTGCGCTCCGACGACCAACTTCGCCACCATGAATCCGTTCATCCACAGCGGGGCGAGCACCACGCACAACGACGACCGTGCCGGGATCTCGGCCCTCTACCCGACGTCGGGTTACGCCGGGCGCGCATCGATCAGCGGGAACCTCATCGGGCTCGACGGCGTCAACGGGTTCGACGGCGCCAACATGATCCTCCGCCAGGACACCACGAGCTGCAACCTGATCTACAGCCAGGTCCAGGCCATGCAGTCCGGGGTCAATCCCGGAGAGGACGGAGGCTCCGGCGGGTACGCGTTCCGTGGGCTGGAGCTTTCCACAAGGTGGACGCTCGAGGTGACGTCCGTCCAGGGTGGAGGCAGCTACCCGATCGGCGGCGAGAATCCGCCTGCGCTTCCCGCGCCGGACGAGTTCTACAACGGCGCCGACGAGGCGGGCTCCAATCCGCCGGACGAGCCGACGGCTTTCCAGGTCCTCGAGATCGACGAGCATGTCCCGATCGCGGGCATCGACATCGTCCTCAATCACGTCGACGGCCCGGGAGAGCTCGGCGACGGGCCCGACGGCCTGAGGGTCGAGACGTTCGACGGTGCCACGCCGGGACCGCAAGAGACCCTCATTCTCGACGACGGGGACATTGACAGTGTGTTCGGCTTTCAGGAAACGGTCCGTACCGCCTGGATCAGTCGCTTCACTCCCAGCGCGAGCCAGCTCCCGTTCCGGATCGACGCGGTTCAGCTGCTGTTCTTCGATCTCGACCAGTCGATCGCCGTGGGTCGGAACATCCAGCTCCTGGTCCTCGTGGATCCCGGCGGTACGGGAGATCCGGACAATGCGACGGCCGTCGCCCTCACGAGTCCGAACCGGACGATCCAGGAGTTCATCGCCTTCACCGAGTATGCGGTCAGCGCCGTGGATCCGGACGATCTCCTGGTCACCTCGGGAGACGTCTACCTCGGGGCCTTCGACCTCGACGGCGGTGATGCAACGACGAACTTCATCGCGGCCTCCGACAACGACACGGTGGGAGAGAACACGGCCTTTGTCGGGTACTCCTTCGACGACAATGTCCCGACCAGCTTCGTTCACATCACCGATCCGTCCGTGGGGGCGCCGGCCGACCGCACCTGGATGGTACGGGCGGTGGGGGCAAACCTGCCGCCGTCGGGGACGATCCGTTTGAGCTGGGGCGAGCCATGCAACGCCGACATCGTCCCCGGTCAGGACTTTGCCGTTTATGAGGGGACGATCGCTTCGCTGTCGGGGGTGCAGGATCACGCACCGATTGCGTGTGGAACGGGCCTCGAGCATCAGTACGTCCCGACGCCGTCCGCCGGGAACAGGTTCTGGTTGGTGGCGCCCCTGATCCCGGGCACGGAGGGGAGCCAGGGTACGGGCAGCAGCACGCCGCGCGATCCCGTGTCGACGTGCGCACCGGTCAGCCCGGGGACCTGTCCGCCATAAACGCGGACCGCTAGTGGACCGTAACACCCGAACGCTTAGTGTCTGAACGGTCCCTTGAACCGATCTCTGCGTTGCTTCTCCTCGGAATAGGCCGGCTATGCCGTCGTCGTCGCGCCTTGATCTCGGTCCAAGTGACTCGCTCAGCCACTAACCGTTCGAGTGTTACGGTCCACTAGCCGTGAACGACGGGGCGCCGGCCGCCGCGAGCGGTGAGCCGGGCCTCGACCTCCAGCCACCGCTGCCAGCGTGGGTCGAGCTGCTCCGCCGGCATCTCGCGGGCCGCGAGTGCGAACAGGACGCGCCAGTGCCGGTGCTCGGCCGGGCCGAGATCCCGGAGCAATGACGCGACCTCGGGATCCTCGACGACCTCGAGCAAGCTCGAGAAGCGCTCGCAACTGCGCGCCTCGATCAGGGCGCAAACCAGGAGACGGTCGACCTTGAGCTCGGGCTCGCGATCGGTCTGCTGGTGAGCCAGAAGCTCGCGGACCCACGGATTGGCCCGGCGCCTGGCAGGCTCCAGGCCGCGACCGTGGAGCAGGGCGCACACCCGTCGGAGGTGGGAGATCTCCTCGGCCGCGAGGGCGGTCATGCGATCGACCAGCTCGGCATCGCCGGGGTAGTTACCGACCAGTCCCAGTGCGGCGAGCGCGGCCTGCTGCTCGCAGACCGCGTGGTCCGCGAGAAAGACCGAGAGGTTGGCCGCCGCCAGCTCCGCCCAGGAACGGGGGGTCGTGTGGAGCAGGGGAAGGTCGAGGTCCATGCTAGCGAGCCATGTCCGGCGGTCTCGGCGTTTCGGGATGCGTCGCGGGCTTCGCGTCGAGGGTATCGAGGAGAACCTCGACTCCCTTCTCGAGGCTAGGGTCACGACCCGCCATGATCGCCTCCGGCAAGTCGATGACCTCGATGTCCGGGGAGACGCCGACGTTCTCCACGACCCAGCGTCCATCAGCGTCATAGATGCGGAAGTTGGGGAACAGGACCGCGCCGCCGTCCATCAGCGCGGGATTCCCGCTCAACCCGATGAGCCCTCCCCACGTTCGCGTTCCGATCAGGGGCCCGAGCGATTCATGCCGGAAGTAGTACGGAAGCGCATCCCCTCCCGAGGATGAATAGCCGTTGATGAGCATCGCCTTGGGACCGTCGTGGGCAAAGCCGGGCGTCCTCATGCTGGAGATGTCCCGCCGAGCCCAGTAGGAGATCGTCTCCCGCGTCAGGTACTCGATCGTGCGATCGGGGATGAAGCCGCCGCCGTTGTATCGAACGTCGACGATCAAGGCGTCCCTGTTCGCCTGACCGTAGAACAATTTCTGGAGCATACGATTGCCCGCGATCGCGGTGTCGGGGAGGTGAATGTAGCCAACGCGGCCGTCCGACAGCCGGTCGGTCATCGCCATGCGGCTCTTGACCCAGTCGAGGTAGCGAAGGTCGAGCTCAGTCGAGACGGGACGAACGGTGACCTCCCGCGGCTCTTTGCCATCGGCACTCGCCGAAACCGTGAGGGTGACCTGCACGCCGGCCTTGTTCTCCAGGAGACGATACGGGTTGTCGGCCGAGTCGAGATCGACCCCGTCGATTCCCAGTAGATAGTCGCCTTCCCGAACATCAACACCCGGCTCGGCGAGCGGCGCTCGGTAGTCCTCGTCCCAGGCTTCGCCTTGAAAGATCTTCGTGATGCGGTAACGCCCCGAGGCGCTCGAGGGATCGGCTTCGATCTCACACCCCAGCATTCCCCCGGCGATGCGATCGACGCGGGGCTCGTCTCCGGAGATGACGTAGGTGTGGCCGGCCTCGAGCTCACCGATCATCTCGCCGAAGATGAAGTCCAGCTCGCTTCGGTGCGCGATGTAGGGAACCAGAGCTTCGTATCGCTCACGCGTCGCGGCCCAGTCGACCCCATGCATCTGCTCGTCGTAGAACCAGTCGCGTCCGATACGCCACGCATCGACGAACATCTGCGACCACTCGGCTCGCGGATCGGTCTTGACCCGCAATCCGGAGAGATCGAGCCGGCCCGTGTCGGCGATTTGACCGGGCTCGGCCTTGGCAATGCCCCACATCGACTGCGAGCGGTACAGAAGCTTCTTCCCGTCGGCCGTGAGCGTGAAGGACTGCACTCCCTCGAGGACCCGCTCCGGTTCCCGCTTTTCGAGGTCGTAGCGGTAGAGGTCGGCGGCGTCGCCGTCCGCGGAGTAGAGGTAGTAGACCGCACCCTCGGTCACCTGAAGGTCGGCGTAGTCGCCGGGCTCCAGGCCGGGAAGTGAGATCGTACGCGACACGAAGCCTTCCGGGTCGACCCTGACCGGCTCGGGCTCGTCGCTTTCGTCCTCAGCGGGCTCGCGGTCTTCGGCGGCCTCGTCACCGGACGGTTCTTCGCCCTTCTCCTCGTCGCTTCTGGGCGGAAACAGGGGCGCGGCGGAAGGGTCGAGTGCGGCGGCATAGATCCGCGTGGCGCCGTCGTAGAGGAAGTTGAACTCGAAGTCGCTGAATCGGATGGGGTAGTCGCGGATGCTCAGGAAGAAGAGATAACGACCGTCGGCACCGAAGACAGGCTGGAAATCGACGGTCATCCCGTCGCCGAGAAGACGACGCGTGCGATCGTCTACGGAGTAGACCGCAATGCCCTGCAGGCGCGAATCGTGCGTGGTGTGATAGGCGAGCCACCGACTGTCGGGAGACCACGTGTAGCCGTCGAGATCGCCCTGGGTGCCGGTGTCCACCAGGCTCGGGTCGCCGGTTGCCGCATCGACGATCCAGAGCCGTCGCTTCTTGTCGCCGAAGGCGAGGCGGGAGGAATCCGGGCTCCAGACCGGAGGGAAGCGCCAGACCTCGCCGTCGCGGGTCACCTGTCTCGGTGGGGCGGAGCCGTCCTGCGCGACCACGTAGAGCTCGTACTCTCCGGTGGCATCGGAGAGGTAGGCGATCCAGCGCCCGTCGGGAGACCAGGCGGCCGACATCTCGCGGATCCCCTGGGTCCGGGTCAAGTTGCGGGTCGGGCCGTCCTTGGCGGGTACCGAGAAAAGCTCTCCCCGTGCCTCGAACACGGCACGGGCCCCGCTGGGGGAGACGGCGGCACCCGCGATGTTCCCCGTGACGTCGATGAAATGAGGCACCGTCGCCGGGAGGTCCGAGGAGACGCGGATCGGAATCGGCGAGGTCTCGCGCGAGGCCAGATCGAAGCGATAGAGATAGCCACCCTTCGCGAAGACGATGGCGCCGGGTCCCAGGCTGGGCCACAGGACGTCGTAGGTGTCAAAGTCGGTGACCTTCCGGGTCTCGCCGGTGGGAAGGTCGTGCGCGAAGAGGTTCAGCGTGTGGTCGCGATCGGAGGTAAAGAAGATCGTGTCCCCGGACCACATGGGGAAGTTGTCGGTTCCAAGATCGTCGGTGAGACGCTCGGAGCGTCCCGCTTCGAGATCGTAGATCCAGACGTCCTGCGCCCGTCCGCCCCGGGTGCGCTTCCACGTTCTGAACTCTCGACTGATGGGGCAGTAGGCGATCTTCGTGCCGTCCGGCGACAGCGAGGCACTGCCGCCCTCGGGCAGCGGGAGGGGTGTCTCGAACCCTCCTTTCGGATCCACGAGGAAGTAACGCCCCATCCGCTCTCCCCAGGGAGTGCGATTCATCCTCACGAGAATCCTGCCGTCGGGCGTCCATCCCTGGATCCAGTTATCGAAGCCGCCTCTGGGAGGCATCGGCCCGACGTCGGTGTAGTAGGTCAGCTGCCGGGGCGCGCCGCCTTCCGAAGGGATGACATAGACCTGCCGGGAGCCGCTGTACTCGGCGGTGTACGCGATCGAGTTGCCGTCGTGGGAAATCTTCGGCGTCAGCTCCAGGCCCTCGTGAGAGGTCAGTCGGCGCGCTAATCCTCCCGCGGAGGGGGCCCGCCAGATGTCGCCGCCGTGGACGAAGACCACGAAATCGCCATGGATGTCCGGATAGCCGAGAAGCCGCGTGCCGCCGGCGCTCTCGGGGTCCGAGGCGTGGCCCAGCGGAGACAACACCGCGAGTGTGGCAAGCAGAAGCAACCACGGAACGGGAATCCAGGACGGAAGAGAAGGCAACGCCTGAGTTTGCATGGAGGGTCCTCGCAGGTGGACAGTCCGGACGTCCGCCGAACACCGGCGTCGTCGCCGCGGGCTGTTCCTCGATGGGGCGATCCGTGAGAGCATAGCGCGAGGCCCGATTCTTGGAAAGAACGCCACGCCGACGGCAGGTGAGGCGGTAAGGCCTCGTGGGAAGTGAGGGGAAATGCAGACGGATTCAGGCATCCGGCGGAAGCCTTGAGAGACACCGAAGGGACGGATGAGGTCGGCTGGATTCGAGACGGGGACTCGCTTGCCGCCACGCTGGCCTCGCTCGGTGAGGGGCCGCTGGCCCTGGACACCGAGGCGGACTCGTTCCATCACTACCCTGAGAAGATCTGCCTGATCCAGATCTCGATGGGGTCCGGCACGAGCCTCATCGACCCCCTGGCCGGCGTCGAGCTCACCGCGCTGGGAGCGGTTCTCGAGGATCCCGGCGTACCGAAGGTGCTCCACGGAGCCGACTACGACCTCCGGCTCCTGCGCCGCGACCACGGTCTGCAGATTCGAAGCCTGTTCGACACGATGATCGCGGCGCGACTCACCGGCGAGACGAGGTTCGGTCTCGCGTCTCTGCTCGAGAGCCATCTGGACGTGCGCCTCGACAAGAGGTTCCAGCGCGCCGATTGGTCGCGGCGACCCCTTCCGCGCGAGATGATCGTGTATGCCGCGTCCGACACGCGCCATCTCCTCGAGCTGCGGGGCATCCTCGAGCGTCGCCTCCTCGCCCTGGGGCGGCTCGAGTGGGCGGAAGAGGAGTTCCGGCGGCTCGAGGCGGTGCAGTGGTCCGCGGCCGCTCGCGATCCGGAGGCCTTCCGGCGCACGAAGGGCTCCTCCCGCCTCGACGGTCGGGCCCTCGCCGTGCTGCGGGAGGTCTGGGGGTGGAGAGACGAGACCGCACGCCGGAGGGACCGTCCTCCGTTCCGCGTCATGGGCGATGCCACGCTGATCGCGCTCGCCGTCGAGCGACCGGAAAGCCGGGAAGCCCTCGCGCGTGTTGCGGGATTCCCGCGGCCCCTCGTGGCCGGAAAGGCCTGGAGGGAGATCCTGTCCCGGATCGGCCGGGCCACGGCGGAGCCCGCGGAAGCGTGGCCCGAGGTGCGTGCGGCGCGACCTGTGACCGACGATCCCGTGCAGCGGAAGCGGTACCGGGAGCTGCGACGCGGTTGCGATGCGGTCGCGACGGAGCTGGGTCTGGAGCCGTCGCTGGTGGCGAGCCGAGCGGTGCTGGAAGGCATCGCGACGAAGGAGGCGGCAGGGGAGGACTGGAAGGCAGTCCCGGAGCTCCGTGCGTGGCAGATTCGATTGCTTGAAGCGGTGGTCGGATGACCGCGGAGTGCCCGTCTCGTCTTTGAGCGTCCGAGCGCGTAGCATTGGGGTGAGGACGAAAAATTCGTGAATCTCAGACGCCTTGTCATTTTCACCGTAATCGTCGTGGGCGCCGTCGCCGGCGCCGCCACGGACGAGGTCGAGGAACGCACATGGCTGGGCGTCTACCTCGGTGAGACGACCGACCGCGGCGTGGAGATCGTCGCCGTCGTTGCCGGGGGACCGGCCCATCTCGCGGGACTTCACCGTGGCGACATCCTGACGTCGTTGGGGGACGTGACGATTGAAGGCGCGGGGGATGTCGCACGAGTCTTGAACGACGCGCGCCCCGGCACGGAGGTCATCGCGACGATCCTTCGGGACGGGAAGCCGGAGCGGCGAACCCTCGAGCTGCGCCGCCGACCGGACGTGGGATTTTCGGTCGAGCCCGGGAACGCGCTGACGACACGGGCGGAGGCCTTGCGGCAGGCTGCAACTCGGACCACGGGGCTCGCCGCGCTGTCGGGAATCACCCTGGCGGAGATCCCCGACGAGTTGCGCGTGCACTATGGCGCGCCACGAGGGACGGGCGCCCTGGTGACGCGCGTCACGGAAGGGAGCGTTGGTGCCGGCGCCGGGGTCACCGTGGGGGACATCCTCACCCGTGTCGGACCGACCGCCATACGGGCCCCCGATGACCTTGTCGCAGCCCTGACCGAGATGGCCGGGCGTCCCGAGTTGGAGATCACGGTCGTTCGCGGCGGAAAGCCGTTGGCTCTAGGGCTGAAGATGGTGCCTCCGCCGATGCCCGATGCGTGGCGAAGACTCGAACAAAGGGATGGTGTAGAGAGATCCGTTCGCATTAAACTGCTCGAGAGCGAGCTGACGCGACTGGAGCAGCGGATACGCGAGATCCGCGAAGAGTTGGAGCGACTCGAGGACAAGCGTTGAGCATCCGCGAGAACATGCCGAGAGCAGACCGCCGGTTTTTGAAGGCGCTGACGGTAGCGTTGCTCGTGCTGCTCCACGGCGCGGTCGGCGCAACGATTCCACCGGATAGCACCTACTTTGCCGACCTTCCGCCCGACGAGGCTGCGGCATTGGCCGCCAGTGCTTCGGAAGCACCGTTGCCCGACAATCCCAGGGAACTCCTGGAACGGATCTTCCTCCTGGCGCCTGCCTTTCGTTTCGACGCCGGTCTCGTCGTCGTCGACACGGACCGCCGATGGTTTCGAACGGCCTCCGGGGGAACCGCCGGCGCTCCCTGGATCGAGGTCCGGAGGTGGCCCGGCGACACGGTGATCGCCGTCTACGTGCTGCCGGGGGCGCGCACATCGGCCCAGACGGGCGCGGATCCCCCGGTTCCGGGAGCGACCTTCGGTGGGCCGGACGAGTCCGACTCGCGTTGGATCTGGCGCGGACGCCTCGAGACCGAGTCCGGCGAGCGCCCGATCGGGTGGGAAGAGCGAACCGTGAAGGGCTCCGACGCTCACCTGGGGATCCTCATGGTGCCAGGGGATGCCGGGCTCGGAACGGCGGCGGTCGCAGAGTTGTACGTCGAGCTCGAGGCCGTGTCGGAACGGGTTTTCGTCCGATCGGAGGCCTGGGAATCCGCTGCCGCCGACGCTTCCGCCTTGCCGGTGGCCCTTCCGAAGCTGAGCATGGCCCCGGAGGCCGAGGACGAGCGCACCGACTCGTGGCAGATCGCCCGCGGCGCGAACTTCACCCTGGGGCTGCCCCCCGGTCTGCGGTCCCGGCGGCTGTATCCCTCCTTCGCGGGACCGCGAAAGATCGCCGAGGGCGTTCTATGGATGCGGGGGGCGTTCACCAGCGCCGAGGGCGAGCGCGTCGTCGTGGGCGATAAGGACCGGGGAGGCTACGTCGCGGAGATCCGCCCGATCGACACCGACTGGTCCTCCGGCAAGACGCCCCCGAGGGGGGCACCGGAGGCCGAGCTCGTTGCCGGGGCGCCCTTCGATGTTGCGACCGAGCGGACGAGTGCGGTGGCGGCGCGCGCCGAGCGTTGGAAGGCGCCGGGGTTTGAAGGGGACTGGATCGTTTTCCGCCTTGTCATGGACGACGTGGGCGTCGAGATCGGGCTACCGGTCGTCGAGGGCCGCCGGTCGGAGACCCTGTTTTGGATCCCGCTGACATGGCGAGGCCCCAGAGAATACGCCGCGCCACCGCCGGTAGACCCGGCCCGACGATTCGGTATCACGTTCGATCGCCTGACCCGGGCGGCTCGTAAGAACAACCCCTGGAGCGAGGGCTACCTCGAGGTCCCGGGAATGAGGCTGGAACTCCCCGTGGGGTGGTGGCCGGTCGCCAACCTGAGATCCGACAACGGATTCCCGGTGCAACTGCTCGACGCCACGACCCGGACCGTGGGCAGGTTGCTGGCGGCCGACCCGGCTGACCTCGACCTTTCCGAGGGTGGCCCCTGGACTCCGATCAAGAGGCCGGGCCGGTACCATGCGTCGGCGGTCTACGAGGCGAGCGACGGCGGGAGGCTCTACGTCGCCCAGGAGGGCCATGCCTTCCTGCTCGCACCCGATGGGGATACGCCGCCTCCCGGGGAAGAGTGGGAGCGGCTGCTGGAGAGCGCGCTGGTGACTCGGCCCGGGCGGTGATCCTCGAGGAGAGGATCACCGCCGGACCGTTCGATCTCAGCCGAGTTGCCGGATGACCTTCTTCAGGCCCCTGCGCGCATCCTGGTGAGGGCTTCTCGCGCTGCCCGATCCGCGCGGCGCGGAAAGGATCGCACCCGCACCGTTCATCGCAGTCGGTACAGCCCCGGTCCCGCCGGAGCTCAAGCCCTGGGAGGCCGCAATCGAGGTGTTGACGTTGTTGACCCGCTGCTGCTCGGGGTACAACGGCTCCTGAATGACCCACGGATTGTCGTCGGGCTCGTCGGGACCCGATTGGAAGGGATACTTGGCCCTGATCCGCATGCCCCTCGGGTCATCCACCTCGAGCACGTATTCCTTCAAGTCCGGGCCGAGCGGAGGATCTTCGACCGGCTGCGCCACGGCGGCGGTCGACAGAAAACCCACCAGCGCGACGAAGATAAGCAGACCCCAAAGTTTTCTCACGACTTTCGCCCTCCGTGGTTACTCCTGCGCTTTCACCTGATGACCTTATACGCCATGCTGAGGTCCCATGACAAGTGGGCCCCCGGAAATGCCTGCGGGGCGAATGCCGCAGCCCTATCGTCCCGGATCCGCCCCCTGGATCCGCCCCAGCAGGCCGAGCAGACCGTCCAGGGACGGCAGGAGC